>JAESFW010000113.1_pt1 | contig 152679 bp, 139 predicted proteins | sample 9269481 | NCBI WGS metagenome assembly JAESFW01 (sample SAMN14515350, study PRJNA621654) | algae metagenome | isolation source: Lyngbya sp. HA4199-MV5 and co-occurring heterotrophs from soil with... | place: USA: Ahupuaa O Kahana State Park, Hawaii | collected 2009-07-21 | reverse complement strand
CTACGTGTACTACTCGATGTTCGGCTTCCAGCGCATTGGCGACCTGGCATGGGCAGCGGGTGACATGCAGGCGCGCGGCTTCCTCCTGGGCGGTACCTCGGGCCGCACCACGCTCAACGGCGAAGGCCTGCAGCACGAAGACGGCCACAGCCACATCCTGGCCGGCACCATCCCCAACTGCGTGAGCTACGACCCGACCTTCGCGCACGAAGTCGGCGTGATCATGCACCATGGCTTGAAGCGCATGGTCGAGCGCCAGGAAAACGTCTTCTACTACCTGACCCTGCTCAACGAGAACTACGCCATGCCCGGCCTGCAACCCGGCACGGAAGAGCAGATCTTGAAGGGCATGTACATCTGCAAGCAGGCGCCGGCCCTGGCTGCCGACGCACCCACGGTGCAACTGCTGGGCAGCGGCACCATCCTGCGCGAATCCTTCTTCGCCCAGGAACTGCTCGAAAAGGACTGGGGTGTGGCCGCCAGTATCTGGAGCTGCCCAAGCTTCAACGAACTGGCCCGCGACGGCCAGGACGTGGAGCGCTGGAACCTGCTGCACCCGACCGAAACGCCCCGCGTCTCCTTCGTTGCCGAGCAGCTGGGCAAGACCACGGGCCCCGTGGTCGCCTCCACCGACTACATGAAGAACTACGCGGACCAGATCCGCTCCTTCATCCCCGCAGGCCGCACCTACAAGGTGCTCGGTACCGACGGCTTCGGCCGCAGCGACTTCCGCAGCAAGCTGCGTGAGCACTTCGAGATCAACCGCCATTACATCGTCGTGGCGGCCCTGAAGGCGCTGTCCGAAGAAGGCAAGGTGCCAGCAGCCAAGGTGGCCGAAGCCATCGCCAAGTACAACATCCAGGCCGACAAGGTCAACCCGCTCTACGCTTAAAAGAACCGGAGACAACAATGGCATTGGTCAACATTCAGGTCCCGGACATCGGCGACTTCGACGAAGTCGGCGTGATCGAGCTGCTCGTCAAGCCGGGCGACACGGTCAAGGCCGAGCAGTCGCTGATCACCGTCGAATCGGACAAGGCCTCGATGGAAATCCCGTCGAGCCACGCAGGCGTGGTCAAGGAGCTCAAGGTCGCCGTGGGCGACAAGGTCAAGCAGGGCTCCGTCATCGTGGTGGTCGAAGCCGCCGACGCGGGCGCCCCTGCGGCACCCCCGGCCGCCGCCGCGCCTGCTCCGGCAGCAGCTCCCCAGGCCGCCGCCCCCGCGCCAGCACCTGCGGCAGCCGCCCCTGCCGCTGCCGCCGGCCCCGTGGAAGTGCGCGTGCCCGACATCGGCGACTTCAAGGACGTGGCCGTCATCGAAATGCTGGTCAAGGTGGGTGACACCATCAAGGTCGAGCAATCGCTGTTCACCGTCGAGTCCGACAAGGCCTCGATGGAGATCCCGTCGCCCGCGGCTGGCGTGGTCAAGGAACTCAAGGTCAAGATCGGCGACACCGTGAACATCGGTGACCTGGTGGCCATCCTCGAAGGTGCGGCCGGCGCGGCTGCACCCGCTGCCGCCGCACCTGCACCTGCAGCGCCTGTGGCCGCCCAGGCTGCTGCAACCCCCGCTCCTGCACAGGCCGCAGCGGCCCCGGCACCTGCAGCCGCATCGGTACCCGCCCACCAGCCTGGCACCCCCACGGCAGGCCTGCCCCACGCTTCCCCCTCGGTGCGCAAGTTCGCCCGCGAACTCGGCGTGCCGCTCGAAGAAGTCAAGGGCACCGGCCCCAAGGGCCGCATCAGCCAGGACGACGTGCAAGCCTTCACCAAGCAGGTGATGAGCGGCGCCACCCAGACCAAGGCCCAGGCTGCCAAGGCACCCGCCGGCGGCGGTGGTGGCTCCGGCGTGGGCCTGGACCTGCTGCCCTGGCCCAAGGTCGACTTCACCAAGTTCGGCACGGTCGAGCGCAAGGACCTGTCGCGCATCAAGAAGATCAGCGGCGCCAACCTGCACCGCAACTGGGTGATGATCCCCCACGTCACCAACAACGACGAGGCCGACATCACCGACCTGGAAGCCTTCCGCGTGTCCACCAACAAGGAGAACGAGAAGAGCGGGGTCAAGGTCACCATGCTGGCCTTCGTGATCAAGGCCGTGGTCTCGGCGCTCAAGAAGTTCCCCGAGTTCAACACCAGCCTGGACGGCGACACCCTGGTCTACAAGCAGTACTACCACATCGGCTTTGCGGCCGACACGCCCAACGGCCTGGTGGTGCCCGTGCTCAAGGACGCCGACAAGAAGGGCATCATCCAGATCAGCAATGAAATGGGTGAACTCGCCAAGAAGGCGCGCGACGGCAAGCTCGGCGCGGCCGACATGCAAGGCGGCTGCTTCTCGATCAGCTCGCTGGGCGGCATCGGCGGCACGCACTTCACGCCCATCATCAATGCACCGGAAGTGGCCATCCTGGGCCTGTCCAAGGGCCAGATGAAGCCGGTGTGGGACGGCAAGCAGTTCGTGCCCCGCCTCACGCTGCCGCTGTCGCTGTCGTACGACCACCGTGTCATCGACGGTGCCTCGGCCGCACGCTTCAATGCCTACCTGGGCCAACTGCTGGCGGACTACCGCCGCATCCTGCTGTAACGAGGAGACCCTGCAATGGCAACCATTGACATCAAGGTCCCCGACATCGGCGACTTCGACGAAGTCGGCGTCATCGAAGTGCTGGTCAAGCCCGGCGACACCATCAAGGCCGAACAGAGCCTGATCACCGTGGAGTCCGACAAGGCCTCCATGGAGATTCCTTCCAGCCATGCCGGCGTGGTCAAGGAACTCAAGGTCAAGGTCGGTGACAAGGTCGCCGAAGGCGCCGTGGTGCTGACGCTGGAAGCGGCGGACGCTGGTGCTGCAGCAGCCGCTTCGGCTCCCGCACCTGCTGCGGCAGCCCCTGCGCCAGCACCGGCCGCCGCTGCCACCCCGGCAGCCCCTGCACCGCAGGCGGCGAGCTTTGGCGGCAATGCCGACATCGAATGCGACGTGGTCGTGCTCGGCGCCGGCCCCGGCGGCTACAGCGCCGCCTTCCGCGCGGCCGACCTGGGCCTCAAGGTCGTGCTGGTCGAGCGCTACGCCACCCTGGGCGGCGTGTGCCTGAACGTGGGCTGCATCCCATCGAAGGCGCTGCTGCACGTGGCGGCCGTCATGGACGAAGTCAGCCACATGGCCGACCTGGGCGTGAGCTTCGGTGCGCCCACGCTCGACATCGACAAGCTGCGCGGCCACAAGGAAAAGGTCATCGGCAAGCTCACTGGTGGCCTGGCCGCCATGGCCAAGATGCGCAAGGTCACCACCGTGCGCGGCGTGGGCCAGTTCGTCGGTGCCCACCACCTCGAAGTGGAAGAAACCGGCGGCGCCACCGGCCAGGAGAAGACCGGCAGCAAGAAGGTCATCGCCTTCAAGAACGCCATCATCGCCGCCGGCAGCCAGGCCGTGCGCCTGCCCTTCATGCCCGACGATCCACGCGTGGTGGACTCCACCGGCGCACTGGAATTGAAGCAGGTGCCCAAGCGCATGCTCATCCTGGGCGGCGGCATCATCGGCCTGGAAATGGGCACCGTCTACAGCACCCTGGGCGCCCGCCTAGACGTGGTGGAAATGATGGACGGCCTGATGCAGGGCGCCGACCGCGACCTCGTCAAGGTCTGGCAGAAGATGAACGCCAAGCGCTTCGACAACATCATGCTCAAGACCAAGACGGTGGGGGCCAAGGCCACGCCCGAAGGCATCGAGGTGACGTTTGCGTCGGCAGAAGAGGGCGGCACCGCCCCTGCGCCCCAGGTCTACGACCTGGTGCTGCAGGCCGTGGGCCGCACGCCCAACGGCAAGAAGATCGCCGCCGAGAAGGCCGGCGTGGCCGTCACGGACCGCGGCTTCATCAACGTCGACATCCAGATGCGCACCAACGTGCCGCACATCTTCGCCATCGGCGACATCGTGGGCCAGCCCATGCTGGCGCACAAGGCCGTGCACGAAGCGCATGTGGCGGCCGAAGTCATCGCCGGCGAGATCCAGGGCAACAAGGAACTGGCGAGCAGCGCCTTCAATGCCCGCGTGATCCCGAGCGTCGCCTACACCGACCCCGAAGTGGCCTGGGTGGGCCTGACCGAAGACCAGGCCAAGGCCCAGGGCATCAAGGTCAAGAAGGGCCTGTTCCCCTGGACGGCTTCGGGCCGCGCCATCGCCAACGGCCGTGACGAGGGTTACACCAAGCTCCTGTTCGACGACAGCCCCGAGGCCCATGGCCACGGCAAGATCCTGGGCGGCGGCATCGTCGGCACGCATGCCGGCGACATGATCGGCGAGATCGCGCTGGCCATCGAGATGGGGGCGGACGCAGTGGACATCGGCAAGACCATCCACCCGCACCCCACGCTGGGCGAGAGCATCGGCATGGCGGCGGAGATCGCGCATGGCAGCTGCACGGATGTGCCGCCGCAGAAGAAGTAGATCGACCGAGCAACGGCCTGCCTTGCGTGCAAAAGCCACATGTGCCCTTGGGGCACCTGCGGCTTTTTTTCGGTGGCCGCGGATCCGTGAACAAGTTGGCAGACGGGCAGGGCGCTCGGGTCGGGCAGCCGCGCCCGGGTTTTAGGATGCGGGGCTTCCTCGCCAAGTGGATGGTGCCCGCATGTGGCCATTTACCTGGCAGCCTCGAGATCCTCTTTGCTCCAATCCCATGGCCTACCTGCAGGACTTCATTTCCGCCATCGACAACCGACCGAACGCCCATGTGCGCGTGACCCTGGAGGGCAGCAGGGTCCATCTGGACGAGCTGGAATCCGGCGAAAGCGTTCCGGCCGACGGCTCCGCCGCCGCCTGGAAGCGGCTGAACACCCAGGAGTGCGGCAGCTCCTTCGCTGCGGTGATGCACGCCGACGCACAGGAATGGGCGCAATTGGGCAAAGGCTGGCAACTGGCCTCCCCCGAAGGCGTGCCGCAGGCCGGCGAAGCCGGTGGGCCATCGCCAGCCAGCCTCAAGCCCTTGCATCCCGGCCCTTTGTATGCGCTGGCCGAAGCGCCATCCTTCCAGTGGTACGAATACTCGGGCTATGCGGTCAGCCGCATCGAACAGGTTTGGAAATGGGACGAGCCCGAACTCGCCGCGCAGTTGACGGCCCGCATGACCCCGGCACAGATGGCCGTTTGGGCCATCGCCAATGCCGACGGCCAGATCTGCAATGGCGGCTTCCTGCAGTTCTTTGACAACAGCTATGGTGAACTGGCCCACGAGGCGCTCGAAGGCTTTGCCTTGCTGGGCCTCACGGAATACGCCGACATTCTGCGCCAGGCATATGCCGTCTTTCCGGGCCAGCGCATCCCCAAGAACCGGGAGGAGCGCATCGCGGTCCTGGACCTCGTGGCGCCCGAGGCCACAACCAGGGGCGAAGGAGCCAAAGCAGTCTGGGATGCACTGGAAGACCGGTACTACGCCCTGATGGGCAAGGACATCGGGGTGCGCGGCTACAACGCAGCCTTTTACAAGCCCTTGTGCGAGTCCATCGAAGCCCGCGCCCACGAGGTCTTCCGCTAGCCGTCCCGAGTAGCCCCATCCACCATCTCCCCAACCCATGGCCTACCTGCAGCATTTCATCCGTCCCGCCACCGGTGATCAGCCCAGCGCCCAGTTGCGCATGGGTGTACAGGGCAACAGCGTGCATACAGCCGAGCTGCAGCCTGTCCCCGGTGTGGCGGCAGACAGTGCCGATGCCACCTGGAAAGCGTTGCGCACCAAAAAATGCCGCAACGCCTTCGAGGCCGCCATGCATGCCAACGGGCAGGAGTGGGACTGGCTGGGCAAGGGCTGGCAACTCGCCTCTGCAGCAGGGGCGCCCCTGCTTGCTGGCATCACCGCGGATGGTGGCCCGGCGCACCTGCCCGGCCTTCGGCCCGTGAACCCAGGCCCTTTGAGCGTGCTGGCCAAGGACCGGGACTTCGACTGGAGCAGCTACTTCGAATACGCGGTGTGCCGCATCGCCGAGGTCTGGGAGTGGGACAAGCCCCTGCGAGCCGCCGAACTGCAGGCCCGCATGACGCCGGTACAGATGGCCCTGTGGGCCATTGCCAATGCCGATGGCCAGATCTGCAACGGCGGCTTCTCGCAGTTCTTCTACAACAGCTATGGAGAGTTGGCCCACGAGGCACTGGATGGCTTTGAACTGCTGGGCCTCACGGAGTTTGCCGACATCCTGCGCGAGGCCTATGCCGTCTTCCCTGGCCAGCGCATCCCCAGGGACCGGGACGAGCGCGTGGCCCTCCTGGAAGCCATGGCACTCGACGAGGAGGCCGCCGCGGCCCGCCTGCAGGCTGCCAGCAACGGCATCGAGCACGCCTGTGCCATCTTCAAGGGCACCGAGGACCTCTGGGACGAACTGGGCACCCGCTACTACGCCCTGATCCACCAGGACATCGGGATCCCCGGTTACAACCCGGCTTTCTACAAGCCGTTGTGCGAGGGCGTCGAAGCACGGGCCCACGAGGTTTTCCGGTAGCCGCGCGGCGCGGCATTGCGCACAATCTGCGGATCCCGTTACATTTTCGGGCGCCTGCCGCTTCTCCATGAGCTTCATCGTCCAGATCTTCGACCGCATCACGGCCACCGACGTGCCCACCGCCCAGGCTGCGTGCAAGCGCAGCCAGGTGGCCACGCCCCGGGTGGTGGCCATGCTCGACCAGTTTGTGCGCGAGGTGCAGTGCTACTACCCGCTGGCCGCCGGCGCCAACGGCGTGCCCCAGCCCCTGGTCTGGACCGAGGGCCTGCCGTTCGGGCCGCTGGACCAGTGGCCGTTGAACCTGGGCGTCGATGCGCAGGCGCTCGATGCCACCGTGCTCTCCACCCTGGGCCATGTGGCGGCCGATGCAGGCTTGCAATTGTTCGAACCGCAGAGCGGGGCGCTGTACCGGCTGGACCGCCAGGTGGTCTACGCCAACGGCACGGTCGAGCCCTTTGCCGAAAGGGCCCTGCGTGCCGACCCGCCCAAGGTGCAGGCCACGCCCGGCAGCTTTGCCCCGGCCCGGGTGCCGCACAGTCTCGACACGCTGTGCGGCGCGCTGATGGAGCGGCTCGCGCCCCTGGGCTTCGAGGTCCACCCGCACCCGGTGAATTCGCGTGCACGCTTCGTGCAGCGCAGCTACGGGCCCACGGTGCAGGCCTTTTCTCTGCACGTGCAGCCCGAGCAAGACCGGCAGTACATCCACTGTTCCGTGGGCTGGTGGCTGCCCAGCGTGCGCGAGGCCTGGCTGGCGCGCCTGGACGAGGTTGGCGGTCGCGAGCTGCGCAGCCGCATCAAGTCCTTCATCCCGGACCACGAGCGCACGCTCAGCGACTTCCAGCAGATCCCCTGGCACCGCCATCCCCGCCTGGGCCAGAACGAGCTGCGCAGCGCGCAAGACCTCGATGAATACGCCCGGGCCCTGGCCTTCTGGGCCGCCGAGCGCGCCATCCTCTGGCAGGACGCGCCCAAGGACATGGCTGCGTTGGGCAAGCTGATGTTGTCGGTCGACCAGTTGAACCGCATTCTCAAGGACGGCGAGAGCGGCGTGCATGGCGCGTTCTGCCTGCAGGAGCAGATGGCCCTGCTGGTGCTGGCCCTGCACTGCAGAACGCCGCTGCGCGATGTCTGGGTCGAAACCCTGCGCCACCGCCAGCGCGTGACCCAGCATGTGCAGTGGAAGCCCGTCAGCGGCAACGATGGCAATGCCCTGTTCGAGGGCATTCTGCAAAGCCTGGTCGGGCGGCCGCCTGTGCTGGGTGCGTGATTCCCGCCTTCATCAACAACATGACTTCTGAAAACGACATCGATACCCGCGTCCGGGCCATCGTCCAGGCCTACCTGGCCGAAGCCTCTCCCGCTGCCTGGCATGTCTATGCTGCGCGCTCCAACTACGGTGACAACCTGCCGTTGCTGCAGTGGCTGGTGGACCAGCCCGCGCTGGACCGGGGCACGGCGCTGTTGATCTATTGGTACCTGGGCGCTGCCTGGCATGTGCAGTTCACCTCGGCAGAACAGGCACTCAGCCCTGAAACCTTCACGCTGCTGCGCCGCATCGAGGAGCGCTATGCAGCGGGCTTCTACCGCACGGGCAACATCGGGTTCGATCCGTACACCTCCGAAGGCGGCCGGCCCGACGACTACCCCAAGGTGCCGGTGGTGCGGCCCGTGCCTGCCCTCATGCTGGAGCCGGTCAACGGCAGCGAGTTGGTCGATCTGCACCCGGAAGGCTTTGACGAGGGGTTGCCGATGGATGTGGCGGTGGCGATCTATGCGCTGTTCGAGGACCACGAAGGCTGAGTTCCCCGTGTCGGGTACCTGAAGCCCACAGGAAAAGGCCACCGCATGCCCTCCGATACCTCCCTTCCCAAGCCACACGGACACCTTGCAACGGGTGAGCGTGCCCCCGAGGCGCAACAGATTTGCCCGTCCTGCGGGATGGTCCACAGTGTGTTGTCGGGCTCCATTCCGGTGTCCCTGCCGACGCAGGCTGCCATGGTCCCGCAGGCGGAACGCGAGGAGCGCATCTGGACGAATGGCGAGCTGTGCGTCGTGGACGATGAGCGCTTTTACCTGTACGGCTCGGTGGTGCTGTCCATCCACGGCCATGCCGAGGAATTTTCCTGGGGTGCATGGGCCGAAGTGAGCGAGGCGCACTTCATGGCCTGCCAGGACCTGATGGCGGTGCAAGGCCGGGAGGCCACGGCCCCGTTGGCCGCGGTTCTGGGCACGGACATTCCTTTCTACCCCGTGACGCTCGGCCTGCCGCTTCAGGTGCACCTTCAGCCGCTGGGCCTGCGGCCCTTGTTTCGCCTGGATGCGGGGGAGCATCCGCTGGTTCTCGATCAGGCGGGCGGTGTGCCCCCGGAGCGCATCCACGCCATCCGGGCCTGGCTGGCATCGCTCAAGGCGGGTTCAGCCGGGTGATCGATGAGGGGCAGTCCCCAGCCCCTCAATCCGCCGTCAACCCCAGCCGCTTCACCACCGGCTCCCAGCGCACCATCTCCTGGTTCAGCGTGGCCTGCGCCTGCGCGCTGGTGGTGCCCAGGGCTGTCACGTCGCTGTTCTGCAGCTTGGCACGCACGTCGGGCAGCTTCATCACCTCCTGCGCCCGCTTGGCCAGTTCGGCGATCACGGCGGGTGGCGTGGCCTTGGGCGCCTGCAACACCAGGCGGAAGCTCACGTCCAGGCCGGGCTGCTGCAGGGCCTGGGCCAGCGTGGGTACCTCGGGCGCCAACGGCGATGGGGTGGCGGAGGAGACGGCCAGCGCGGCGAGCTTGCCGGCGCGTACATGTGGCAGCACGGTGGGCGTGGCCAGGAAGCCGCATTGCACCTCGCCGGCCAGAACCGCCTGCGTGGCGGGCGCGGGGCCGCGGTAAGGGATGTGCTCCATGCGCGTCTTGGCCGCATCCAGGAACATCTCGGTCGCCAGGTGGCCGGGCACCCCCGGGCCGCCGGAGCCGTACATGATGCGCTCGGTCTTGCTCTTGGCCACCAGCTCGCCCACCGTCTTCACGCCCACCGAGGGGTGGCACACCAGCATCTGCGAGAAGCTGCCGATGATGGAGACGTTCACCAGATCGGCCTTGGGATCGAAGTCGCGGTTCTTGTAGATGTGCGGGTTCACCGTGAGCACGGTGTCCGGGCTCAGGACCAGCGTGGCGCCGTCGGGTTCTGCCTTGGCCGCCGCCATGGCGGCCAGGTTGTTGCCGGCCCCGGGGCGGTTGTCCACGACCACGGGCTGCTTGACCAGTTTGCCCAACTGGTCGGCGAACAGCCGTGCCGTGATGTCCGACGGGGCGCCGGGCGGCGAGCCCACGAAAAGGCGCACGGGGCCGGCGGGCCAGGCCTGGGCCAATGCGGCGCAGGGTGACAGGGTGGCCAGTGCGAGGAGGCCGATGGCACCCGCGCTGCGGATCGTCTTGGTGAAAATGCCCATGAAAGCTTGCTCCTTGTTGGTGCTCAGTACATCAGCTGGCCGCGGCGGTTCACGACACCGATGTCCACCCACTGCGTGCCGATATTCTGGCCATTGGTGAAATCCAGCGGCAGGCCACCCAGGTCCATGCGCAACTGGCGCAGCGCGGCCGTGACCTTCTCGGGCGTGGGGGATGCGCCGGCGCGGTGGATCGCCTCGACCGCCACCTGGGCGGCCACGTAGCCCGTGAGGTGCGGGTTGGACGGCTCGGATTTCGGGTAGGAGGTGCGCATGGCCGCCCGGAAGTCCCGCGTCAGCCGCGTCTTGTCGGCCGAGGCGTTGGGCAGCACCTGGGCCACACCGACGCCGATGGCCGACTCCAGCGGCGTCTTTTCCATGATGGCCTCGGCCGGCACATAGGACATGCCATAGATGGGCGTGCGGTCGGCCGTGGCGCGCACATCGCGCACCAGCGCGGCACCGCTGTTGCGCACCAGCACCATCACATAGGCCTGCGCGCCCGTCGCCTGCAAGGCCTTGGCCGTGTCGGCAAGCGCCTCGCCGACGGGCGGCACCGGCACGCGGCCGACCACATCGAGCTTGAGTTCCGCCGCGGCTTCGTTGAAGTGGCCCAGGCCGCTCTTGCCCATGGGGTTGTCCTGGTGGGCCACCGACACCTTGCGGATGCCCAGCGTGGACAGGTGCTGCAGGATGTGGCGGATCTGCGCGCGGTCGCCCGCGCTCACATGGAAGATCCAGGGGCTGCCGGGGCTGCGCATGGCCTCGGCGCCCGGTGTCGCGCCGATGGCCGGGATCTTCACGCGCTCCAGCACCTTGCTCGACTGCAAGGCCAGCACATTGGCCGAGCCGAACAGGTTGATGAAGGCCAGTGGCTTGTCCCGTGCGGCGATGCTCTCGACCAGACGCACGGTCTCTTCGGGCTTGTACTGGTCGTCCTCGTGCACGAAGCGGATCTTCTGTCCGTTCACACCGCCCTTGGCATTCACGGCGTTGAAATACGCCATGGCCCCCTCGTAGTTGCCCACGGCCGTGACGGCCAGTGGCCCCTTGGTGGGCGAAACCTGGGCGATCACGATCTCGGCATGGGCGGCGGCTGTCTGCACAGCCGCATATAAGATGAAGGCACGAACGAACAAAAGCACAGGCCGTCTCCAAAGGGATAGGAATTCTTTGCGAAGAATTCTTAGGCCTGCGCCAATGGTTCATCTAATGAAGAAAAGAGGAGACATTCCGAATGTTGCGCAATCCCCGTGTGCCGGACGATTTCGTGAACTACCGGCTGCAGCGGCTGTACGCATTGGCCGGTGCGCCCGTGGTGCGCCTGTGCGAAGGGCGCTACGGCGTGACGCGGCGTGAATTCCGGCTGCTGTGCCTGGTGGTCGATGGCGGCCCGGTATCGCCTTCGCGCCTGAGCGAGCTGGCGCACCTGGACCTGGCGCGCGCCTCGCGCGTCATCGCGGCCCTTGCCAAGAAGCGGCTGGTGCGCCGCGAAGTGCAGGATGGCGACCGCCGTTTCGCGCTCGTGGCCGCCACGCGCGAAGGCGTGGCGCTGCACCAAGAGCTGTTCCCGCAGATCGCCAGCATCAACCAGGGGGTGGTGTCGGTGCTGGATGCGGGGCAGGTGAAGGCGCTGGACCAGATCCTGTCGGTCCTCACACGCCATGCGGAAGTGATGAACAGCTCCATCGTGCTCGACGTGGGTGCGGACCGCCAGCGTGGGCGGCGCAGCCCCGACGACATGATGTGACTGCGGCCGTCAGCCGGCCTTGCTGGCCGCCAGTCCTTGCGGCAGGTCTGCCGTGGGCGCGGTTGCGGGCTTGCTGCGCTTGCTGATCAGCAGCACCCCTGCGAGCACCAGCCCCGCACCCGCCATCTGCCACCACGACAGCGGCTCGTTGAGCAGCCAGCAGCCAAAGAAGATGGTCAGCATGGGCCCCAGGTTGCCGATCAGTGCCGTGCGGGCCGCACCGATGCGGCGGATGGCGGCCGAGGTCATGAACACCGGCAGCACCGTGGAGAAGACCGCCATGCCCAGGGCATGCAGGTACACGGGCGCGGGCTGCGCCAGGGCGGCAACGGGCTGGGTCGCCACAAAGTGCGCCAGTGTCGCCACGGTGGACACCAGCATCGCCAGCGCCGTGAAGCGCGCCGCACCCAGGGCGCGGATGGCCGATTCGCTGCCCGCCTGGTAGAAGGCGTACGAGACGGCCGAGCCAAAGACGAAGCCCGCGCCGATGAGCACGGCCCGGGCGTCACCCGCCACATGCAGGTCGTGCGCAAAGGCCAGGCCGATGCCCGCGTAGGACAGCAGCAGCGAGCCGATTTCGCGCTTTGAGGCGCGCTTGCCCATGAAGAGCACACCGATCACGATGGTGAGCGTGGGGTACATGAACAGGATGAGCCGCTCCAGGCTGGCGCTGATGTACTGCAGGCCGATGAAGTCGAGGATGCTGGCACCGTAGTAGCCCAGCAGGCCCAGGGCGGCGACCAGCGCCCAATCGCGCCGGGTCAGCGGTGCCAGGCTGCGGCTGGCGCGCCAGCCCACCCAGGCGAACACCGGCAGCGAGAACGCCATGCGCAGTGCCAGCAGGGTGACCGAGTCGACCGGCGTGGCCTGGGGCACGGCGTAGGCCAGTTTCACGAAGATGGCCTTGAACGAGAAGCCCAGGGCGGCCAAGACGGCCAGGGCCAGGCCGATGCGTTCGGCGGGCCAGTGTTTCCAGGATGACATGGGGAAGCGTGGGAGAGGGTTTGCATGCGTTCACCGCGAACGGTATGCATGCATGCGATAGAGCCAATTAATGAGTGTGGCCATGGTGCACTGGGATGTTGCAGGGCACAATTGCTATTCCCGCAAGCATGTGTTCGTCCATGACGAACGCTGGTGTGCCGCCCCATGAACTACGACCTGACCGACCTGCGCCTGTTTGTCGCCATTGCCGAGGAGCGCAACCTCACGCGCGGCGCCGCGCGGGCCTGCCTGGCCCCGTCCTCGGCCAGCCACCGGCTGCGCCGGCTCGAAGATGCGCTCAACACTTCTTTGTTCGAGCGGCAGACCCGCGGCGTGCAGCTCACGCGCGCGGGCGAAGCCTTGCTGCGCAATGCGCGCCAGGTGCTGGCCAGCCTGGAGCAGATGCATGCCAACCTCTCGCCCTTTGCCACGGGCATCCGCGGCCATGTGAGCCTGTGGGCCAACACCCATGCCACGCACACCTTTCTGCCCGACGACCTGGCCGGCTTTTTGAAGCAGCACCCCCAGGTCAGCGTGACGCTGGAGGAGCGCACCAGCGCCGAGATCGTGGTGGCCGTGGCCAGCGGCGAGATCGAGGTGGGGGTGCTGGCCGACAGCGGCAACAGCGCGGGCGTGGCGCTGGCCCCCTACCGGCAGGACCGGCTGGTGCTGATCGTGCCGCGTGGCCATGCCCTGGCGGGCCGCGTGACAGTGGGCTTTGCCGAGGTGCTGGACCATGCCTTCGTGATGCTGCATGCGGGCTCGGCCATCCACACCTTCACCATGAACGCGGCGGCCGCGCTGGGCCGGCACCTGGACGTGCGCATCCAGGTGCGCAGCTTCGAGGCCGTTTGCCGCATGGTGGGCGCGGGTGTGGGCATCGGCCTGGTGCCGCGCAGTGCGGTCCAACTGGTGGGCCTGGCCGAACCGCCGGTGGTCGTGGCGATGGACGAGCCCTGGGCCCAGCGCGACCTGCAGATCTGCGTGCGCAAGGGCGTCGAGCCCTCGGGCTTTGCGGCGGCCCTGGTGGAGCACCTGCGGCGCAGCGGCAGCGCTCAGGGATGAGCGCGCGCAGGGGGCTTTCGCCGGCCGGATCGGCAGCCACCGCACCGCCAATCGCCCGGGCACGGCGCTGCTGGTTGCGCAAGCCCCTGCCGGTCGGCTCTGCGTGCATGTCCTGCATCAGGCGCTGGCGCTCGCGGCTCAGCGTCTGCGCATGCTCCGCCTCCCTGAGCGCCTGGTAGCTGCGCTCCAGCTCGGCCTCGCGCACCGCAAGCTGCTCGGCCAGGCCGGCGTTGAGCCGTTCAGGTCCAGCAGCTGCTGGGACTTGAACCCGTCGTAGGTGCCCAGGCCCACGGCGGTGGCAACGCTGCAGCGCAGCAGATGACGGGTCAGCTGGCGAGGACAAGGTCCACGCCCGTCGCACGCAGTTCCTGCTGGATGCGGCCCGGTGCCGTGGCCGGAACGACCAGCGTGGTGATGTCGCCCAGGGCCGCCACGGTGAAGGGCGAGGCCGCGCCGAGCTTGTCGCTGGACGCCAGTACCACGGTCTCGGCTGCGCGCTGGTGCAGGGCGCGCTTGACGGCGGCCTCCTCGAAATCGCCGGTGGTCAGGCCCGCCTCGGCATGCACACCCGTGACACCCATCAGGAACAGGTCGGCACGCAGCCGCCCGGCGGCCTCGACCACGCTGGCGCCCACGTGGACCATGGAGTGCCGGTACAGGCGCCCGCCCAGGCCCAGCACCTCGATGTGCACATGGCCGGCCAGCGCGGCGGCCACCACCGGGCTGTGGGTTACGACCGTGGCATGCAGGTGAAGCGGCAGGTGCTGCACCACCTGCAGCGAGGTGGTGCCGCCATCGAGGATGACCACCTGGCCGGGCCGGACCAAGGCGGCGCCGGCCTGTCCCAGCAGGCGTTTTTCGTCGGGCGCGAGTTGCTGGCGCAGCCGCAGGTCACCCACGGCGGCCGAAGCGGGCAGGGCGCCGCCGTGCACGCGCTGCAGCTGGCCTTCGGCCGCCAGCTCGCGCAGGTCGCGCCGCACCGTGTCTTCGGAGATGCCCCATTCGTCGCTCAGTGCCTTGGCCACGACCTGGCCGTCGCGCTGCAGGCGTTGGAGGATGCGTTGTTTGCGCTGGCTTGTGAGCATGGCTTGCTTGATTGCATGAAATTCAATGAAAATGCATGATACTGCACGATTGAACTGTGGAGAACCCCATGCACGACACCACGGCGGTCGACCGCCCCCTGCTGGTACTCATTGCCGGCCCCTACCTGTCCGGCACCGACGGCGACCCCGAGCGCATTGCCGCCAACCGCGCGCGGCTGGAAGCCGCTGCACTGCCCATCTACCAGCGCGGCCACCTGCCGATGCTGGGCGAGTGGCTGGCGCTGCCCATCATCGAGGCGGCAGGTGGGCGCGCGCAGGGGGATGCCGTGTTCCATGCCTACCAGTACCCGGTGGCTGAGCGGCTGCTGTCGCGCTGCGATGCGGTACTGCGCCTGCCCGGCGCATCGCGCGGGGCCGACAGGGACGTGGCCCGCGCGCAGGCCCTGGGCCTGCCCGTCTACCACCACATCGATGCATTGCCCCTGCGCTCCGTGGCCCCAGAGGCAGTGGTGCCATGAAGCGCCCCGAAGCCGCCCCCTTGCCGGTCGATGCCGAGAACGTCCGGCTGCTGGGCGCCGAGCTGCTGTCGGACAGCTGGTACACCCTGCGCAAGATCCACTTCGAGCTGCGCCGCCGCGACGGCCGGTGGCAGCCGCTGAGCCGCGAGGCCTACGACCGTGGCAACGGCGCCGCGCTGCTGCTGTGGGATCCCGTGCGCCGCACCGTGGTGCTGACGCGCCAGTTCCGCCTGCCGGCCTTTCTCAATGGCTCACCCGATGGGCAGTTGATCGAGGCCTGTGCCGGCCTGCTCGATGGCGATGAACCCGAGGCCTGCATCCGCCGCGAGGCCGAGGAGGAGACCGGCTACCGCATCCGCGCGCCACGCAAGCTGTTCGAGGCCTACATGAGCCCGGGCTCGGTGACCGAGAAACTGCACTTCTTCATCGCCGAGTACGCGCCCGGCGACCGCGTGCGCGCGGGCGGCGGCGTGGTGGAAGAGGGCGAGGACATCGAGGTCATCGAGATGCCCCTGGCCGACGCCCTGGCCGCCATCGCCTCGGGCCGCATCCAGGACGGCAAGACCATCATGCTGTTGCAGCACGTGGCCCTGGCTAGCGTGAACACCCCCTGAGTCGCTTCGCGCCTCGGCGCCACCGCCAGAGGCGGTGGCTCTTTGGGCACGTCCAAGCCTGAGCAGCCAGGCTTGGAGCCGCGGCCCTCAGCCCCTCTCTCATATTGCTGCGCAATCTGGGAGGGGGACGCCCCCAGCGCGGCGGGGCGGCCCTTGCGCGGGGGCACTGGCTTCGGCCGCGCCAGTTTCATGCACTGCTGCCAGCACAGTGCAGTTGTTGCCTGAAGCCGTGTCGGCCAGGTTTTACGGCCGTACCAGGCGCAGCGGTTCGCCGATGCGCTCGCGCTCCACATCCGCGCGGTGGAAGGGCAGGGTGTGCCATTCCTTGCGCGAGAACAGGCGCATCTGGTCGTTTGCGTGGGGTGACTCGGGGTTGGTCGACTGGCCGTAGGTCAGGATGGCCTGGGCCACCGGGCCACGCGCGTCGAAGGTCACGGTCTGCACATAGCTCGTGCCGTAGTCGATGCGCAGGCCCGCAGCGTTGATGGGCGCGGGCTCCTGGCGGCCCAGGTTGTTGAGCACGCCCTCGAACTCCTCGCCGCCATGCAGGGCTATGGCCTCCTCGGTGATGGCCGGGCGCTGCACGCTGCCCAGCGGGGCGTCGAGCGCAAAGCCGCTGCTGCGGATGGTGGCGACCGCCTTGTCCAGCGCCTCCCACACCTTGGCGGCCACGGCGGCATCGTCCATCTTCAGCCCCGCTGGCGTGGCCACGGGCTGGGCCGGGTCGAAGGGCACGCGGAACACGCCGGGAATGCTGCGCGCATTGCGCCAGAACTCGCGGAACAGGTGCGCGCCGCGCGCATCGATGTCGTTGCGCAGGTTCCAGCCGCGCAGGGCCGTGCAGGCATCGCGCGATGCGGCGCTGGGCGCCTGGGCGCAGGCGGCCAGCAGGTCCGGCACGGTGACCGAGGCCATGAAGTTGCGGTTCTGGAACAGCTGCTGCTGCATGGCCTGCAGCGTGACCTTGCCCCGGCCCAGCATCTCGGGGATCTCGGCGAGACCGGCGCGGGTGCGCGGGCGGGTCAGGCTGGCATCGCCCACCAGGGGCGAGATGGCGCCGAATGGCTGGCCGGGGTGGGTGTAGTAGAAGCTGTCGTTGCTGTTGTGCACCCAGTCGTTGCGAAACGCCACCGGCATGCGGGCCATGGGGATCAGGCCGGGCACGGGCGAGGCGCTGTCGCGGCGCCAGGCGCAGTCGCTGCGGGCGCCGTCCAGCACCACCAGGCCGGCGCTGCCGCGCAGGGCTGCGGCCGGTTTGCTGGGGGCGCAGCGTTCCAGGTCGGCGGCGTTGAGGTCGGGCACCACGCTCACATCGGCATACATCGCGCGGCCCTGGCGGTCGGCCGCCAGTGTGTTCACCCAGGGCAGGCCCAGCGAGGCATGGGCCCGGTGCAGGTCGTCCACCTTGCTGGCCCGGGCAAAGGCCAGGGCCGCGTCCATCATGCGGGTGTTGCCGGTGTTGGCATCGCGCAGGGCGTAGGCGGTCTTGCCGTTCCAGGTGAGTCCGGCGCGCGGCACCACCACCAGCGGGCCCCAGCGGCTGGTCCACACGGTCTGTTCACGGGTCTGCAGCGTGCCATCGGGGCTGCGCACCTGGGCCTTCACCTGGCGCGCCACCATTTTCTCGGGCTTGCCGTCCACCAGGTAGCTGGTCGGCTCGCCGGGCACCAGGGCCAGTTCGTAGAGCGTGAAGCGCTTGCCGGTGGAGACGGTGTGCGACCAGGCCACGTCCTTGTTGAAGCCGATGGAGACCATGGGGTAGGTGCCTATGCCCACGCCCATCACGTCCATGCGGCCCGGGATGGTCAGGTGCATCTCGTAGAAGCGGTTGGGCCCGCTCCAGGGGAAGTGCGGGTTGCCCAGCAGCATGCCGCTGCCATTGGCCGTGGTCTCCTTGCCGAAAGCCCAGGCGTTGGAGCCCAGCGGCGAATCGAGCAGGCCCAGCTCGCGCAGGGCCTGGGCGGCATCGGCCAGGTCCACGGCAGGGGCAGCCGCCTGTGCCGCCTTGGGCGCCGGGGGCTGCGCATCCAGCATGCCATCGGCCAGCGCGGCGATGCCGGCCTGCACGGCCACCACCTCGGCCATGCGCCGGTATTCGGGCAGCGTCATGGGCTGCACCCAGGGCTGGCCGTTGCAGGCCTTGGGCAGGCGCCCGGCGTGGTCGGCCAGAAAGCGGTTGTAGCCCGCCACATAGCCGCGTGCCATGGACTGCGCCTCGGCACTGGTGGCGGACCAGCTGCGCGCCAGCAGGGCATCGTCCATGTGGGCGGCCATGAACAGGTCGATCTGCTCGTTGGGCAGGTAGCGGCGGCCCAGCAGACCGATGGTCTTGCCGCCGAAGGTGGCGGCGCGCTGCCCGCGCGCCGTGACCAGCTGGTCGGCGGTCATGCAGACATTGTCCTGCGCATAGGCATAGGCCACGCCATAGGCCAGTGACTCGGGGTCGTGCGCGGTGATATGGGGGATGCCGTAGCTGGTGCGCTCGATGGTCAGGCTGCGGTCGCTGGCCGCAGTGCCTGGAGCGCTGGCGCAGGCGGACAGCAGCAGGGCCGCGGCGGCGGCCGTGGCGGACAGGGCCAGCGTGCGGCCCGTGGGGTAGGTCATTGGGGTCTCCGGGTGTTGTGTTGGCACGGGCATGCAGCCCATGGCGCTTTGCGATCGCACAGCCATGCTACTGCCCGGTAACATTTGGAGATGGTGCTGAAATGGACGCAAATGGTGGCAAGATGGCCACCATGCCCGCACCCACCTTGCCCCCGCCTGCCCACGTCAACGTCGGCATCCTCTGGGGGCCCGACAGCATTGCGGGCACGGCGGCTGCGGTGGTGGACGTGCTGCGCGCCATGAACACGCTGGCCGCCATGCGCAGCGACAAGGCCCCACCGCCGATGCGCTGGTGCTGGCTGGCGCTGCCGGGGGAAACCCAGGGCCTGCCGCCACCCGTGCCGGGCGCCGAGCAGATGGATGGCCCCCTGCACACCATCGTGCTGCCCGGCTGGCTGGCGCCCACGGGGCCGCGGCTGCGTGACATCTGCAGCCGGCATGCGGCGCATTTCGGTCCCTTGCTGCGTGCCCACCTGGCCGGCGGCGGGCAGGTGGCGGGCTTGTTCACCGGCTCGCACCTGCTGGCCGACTGCGGGCTGCTGGCCGGTCGCAAGGTGGCGCTGCCCTGGGTGTTTGCTCCCTCCATCCTGATGCCGGCACCGGGCAGTGGCCAGCAGGGTGCTGCCACGCCCCGGGGCGATTGGCAGCGCAACCAGCCCTGGCAGCGCGATGGCGCCCTGTGGACCACCGCATCGCTGCAGGAGACCACGGCCGCCATGCTGGACCTGCTGTCGTCCACCCCCATGGCCGAGCTGGCGCAGGCCGCCTCACCGGTGCTGCGCTTTGACCCGCGGCGCCAGCTGACCGCCCCCGCCGGCATGGAGACGCCCACCGGCAGCCCCATGGTCGCGGGTGCACTGGAGCAGGCGCGGCGCTGGTTGCAGGCGCACCGCAGCGAGCCCTACAGCCTGCAGGCCACGGCGCGTGCCGCGTCGACCAGCCCGCGCACACTGCTGCGCTGGTTTGCGCAGGAGCATGGCCAGACGCCGCAGGACTACCTGCACGGCCTGCGCGTGGCCCAGGCCCAGGCGCTGCTGCAGACCACCTACCTCACCGTGGAAGACGTGGCCCAGCAGTGCGGCTATGGCGATGCGGGCAGCTTTCGCAAGGTCTTTGTGCGCCTGTGCGGCGTGACGCCAGGCGCCTGGCGCCAGCGTTTTCGGCTGCGCACCACGCGCAAGCAATGGCAGGGGGCCGGGGAGGCACCGGTGCCAAAAGGCCGTTGAGGGGCGCTCAGGCCTGGGTGTCCAGCAGCGCCATGATGCGCTCCCAGTGGGGTTGGTCCACCGGCGTGATGGACAAGCGGCTGCCTTTTTGCAGCACGCGCAGATCGGCCAGCTCGGGGTGCTGGCGCAGTTCTGGCAGGCCCAGGAGGCGCGTCTTGCGCAGGGCCTGCACATCGAGCAGCAGCCAGCGCGGCGCATCGGGTGGCGACTTGGGGTCGTGGTAGGGCGAGGCGGGGTCGAACTGGGTGGGGTCGGCGCGCGTGCCCGAGGCCACGCGCGCGATGCCGACGATGCCGGGCTCGGCGCAACTGGAGTGGTAGAACAGCACGCCTTCACCGACTTGCATGCCGTCGCGCATGAAGTTGCGCGCCTGGTAGTTGCGCACGCCGGTCCAGGGCACGGTGGCACCGGGCGCGGCCAGGGCGTCGTCGATGGAGCATTCCTCGGGCTCGGACTTCATGAGCCAGTGGCGGGGGGTGGCGCTGGAGGGGGGTGTCATGGCACCATTCTGGCAAAGAGACTGTTCGACCGCAAAACATGTGAGGGGAAATGCGCTGCCGCCCGCGAGGGGCGCGGCGCTGCACGCCATGGCTGAAGAATCCAAGAGCAAGAAAAGCAATGGCCCAGGCCCCTGGGTGCTGGTGCTGTTCGGCATGCCGTTTGCGGCCGTGGGCCTGGGCCTGCTGCTGTTGAGCGTGCTGCCCACGCTGTACGACTGGACCACCATGCAGGGCTGGCAGCCCGTGCAGGCCACGCTGGTCTCGGCCGAGACGGTTGCCAGCCGGGGCAGCAAGTCCACCACCTACAGCGTCAAGGCCGAGTACCGCTACCGCGTGGCGGGGCAGGAGTACACCGGGCGCCGCGTGGCCATCAACTCGGGCAGCGACAACGTAGGCGAGTTCCACCAGGAACTGGGAGCCCGGCTGGAGGCAGCCCAGCGCACTGGCACGCCGGTAGAGGCCTGGGTGGACCCTGCCGATCCCACCAAGGCCGTGCTCGACAGAAGCCTGCGGACCGGGCTGCTGGCCTTCAAGCTGGTGTTCTCGCTGGTGTTTGGCGGGGCCGGGATCGGCATCATCGTCTTCGCGCTGCGCTTTTGGTTCGCGCGCACCCCGGGCGCTCCCACCTCGGGGCCGGCCTGGGAGGCACGCCCCTGGGAGTCGCGCGCGGCCTGGAAGGACAACCGCATCCGGGCGCAGCGGCACATCGGGGTCTGGGTGCTCTGCGCCCTGGCGGTTCTGTGGAATCTGGTGGCGCTGCCCATGGCCTTCTCCGTGGTGCCGCGCGCGCTGGCCCGTGGCGATCACCTGGCGGCAGGCATCTTGGTGCTGGTCCCGCTGGTCGGCCTGGTGCTGCTGGCCTGGGCCGCACGCAGCGCCTTCCATGCACGGCGCTATGGCGATGCACGGCTGGAGCTGGACCCGTTTCCGGGCTCCATCGGCGGGCATTTCGGCGCCACGCTGGCGGTGCCCGTGGCCTACAGCTCGGGGCTGCGCTTTCTGGCCACCCTGCAATGCGTGGAGCACACGCGCACCCGCTCGGGCGGCAAGACCAGCTATGAAAGCCGCACGCTGTGGCAGGTGCGCGGCCTGGCCCAGGTGGAGGCGCAGGGCGAGGGCGTGCGGTTGGCCATGCGCTTTGACGTGCCGGCGCACCTGCCTGCCTCGGAAGATCCGGGCAGCGAGTACCACCGCTGGGGGCTGCAGGTCACCAGCGTGCCGGGCAGCGCGGGCGACAACCTGGCCCCGGGTTTTGAACGCAGCTTCGACGTGCCGGTCTACATCACCAACCAGAAGTCCGTCTGGCTGCGCCACGATGCGGCCGAGCACCCGCAACTGGGCGAGGTAGCCCAGGCCGGTGATGCCGCAGACGTGTCCGACGTGGAGCAGGTGCCCGGCGGCGTGCGCCTGTATTTTCCCTATGGGCGGCGCTGGAAGACCATGTTGGCGCTGCTCGTGTTCGGCGCCATTTTTGCTGGTGGGGGCGTGCTGATGTGGACCAACGCGGCGCCGCTGCCGTTCACGCTGATCTTCGGCGGCATCGGCTGGCTGGTGGTGCTGGGGGCGCTCTACGGCCTGTGCAACAGCCTCACGGTGCGCCTGGACCGCCAGGGCATCCACTCCGAGCGGCGCCTGCTGGGACTGGTGCGCTGGGAAAGCACCGCCACAGCCAGCGAAGTGGCGCGCCTGGAGCTCAAGGAAAGCTACTCCACCACCACAGGCGGCCACAAGGAGACCTACTACCGCCTGCAGGCCGCACTGACCAGCGGCAAGGCCATCACCGTGGCCGACAGCCTGCGCGGCAAGGCTGCGGCGCAGCAATTGCTGTCGTCGCTGTGCCGGCAGACCGGCTACACCAAGGGCTCTCTGCCCGGTTGAGTTATCCGGCCTTGCGGAAAGTGAGGTTGATGCGGCAAGCGCCCGTCAGCGGGTGCTCGGCCTCGGCCAGCGGCATCACGCCGTGGTAGCGCAGCCGCGCAGGTCCGCCCCAGACCACCACGTCGCCATGGACCAGGGGAATGCGCTGCGCTTTGTCGGCGCGCGCATCGCCGCCGAACAGGAACACGGCGGGGATGCCCAGGGAGACGGACACGATGGGGTGGTCGTGGCTGCGCTCGTCCTTGTCCTGGTGCAACGACAGGCGGGCACCGGGCGCATAGCGGTTGATGAGGCAGGCATCGGGCGCGAAGCCCGCAAAGCCCGCAGCATCGGCCGCCCCACGCGCCAGCGTGGCGAACACTGCGGGCAGCGGAGGCCAGGGCCGGCCGCTGAGCGGGTCGGCCCGGCCATAGCGGTAGCCGCTGCGGTCCGAGATCCAGCCCAGAGGGCCGCTGTTGGTCATGGCCACCGACATGCGCTGGCCGCCCGGCGTCTCCAGGTGCCGGAAGGGCGCATGGGCGGCGATGCCGTCCACCGCCTGCAGCAGCGCTGGCGCCGCATCGAGCGCAAAGCCGCGCAGCAGCACGGCCCCGGGGGCCAGGGCCTGCCGCGTGCCGGCCTGCTGCTGGAGCAGCGCGGCTTCTTCGTCCGGGCTGAACAGGTTCAGGCTCATGTCGCGTCGTGGAAGATGATGCCCGCCGTGTGCCGCACGCCCGAGCGCAGCCGGCTCACGCCATGGCGCATGTTCACGCGATAGGGGCCGCGCGTGCCGTTCACGGGGCGGTGGTGCACGGCAAAGACGACTGCATCGCCCTGGCGCAGGGGCACTACCTCGGCGCGCGACTGCATGCGTGGGCGCTGTTCGGTCAGCACGAACTCGCCGCCCGTGAAGTCGCGCCCCGGCTCCGACAGCAATATGGCCACCTGCAGCGGGAACACATGCTCGCCATACAGGTCCTGGTGCAGGCAGTTGTAGTCGCCCGCCTGGTACTGCAGCAGGAGCGGCGTGGGCCGCAACTGGCCGGCCGCATGGCAGCGCGCAATGAAATCGGCATGCGCGGCCGGGTACTGCACGGCGATGCCCATCACCTGGTTCCAGCGGTTGGCCAGTGGGTAGAGGTGCGGGTACAGCGCCTCGCGCAGCCCGGCCACCAGAGGCGGCAGCGGGTAGCTGAAATACTGGTACTCGCCCTGGCCGAAGCCGTGGCGCGCCATCACCACGCGGCTGCGAAAGCGGCCACCGTCCGCGTACAGGCCTGCGAGGGCCTGGCATTCCCCCGCGCTGAGCAGCGCCGGCAGAATGGCCGCGCCCTCGGCATTCAGGCCCTCCGTGGCGGCCACCCAGTCGATGGCACCCGCGCGTGCAGCCCAGTCCGTGGTGTGTTCAGGAAGACGGGCGTTCATGCAGGCTGCCCCTGGGCTTGGCGGTGTTCACGGTCCAGCAGGGCCTGCTTGCGCTCCACGCCCCAGCGGTAGCCCGACAGGGCACCGTCGTTGCGCACCACGCGGTGGCAGGGAATGGCCACGGCCAGGGCGTTGGCCGCACAGGCCTGCGCCACAGCGCGGGCCGCCGTGGGCGAGCCGATGCGCTGGGCAATCTCGGCATAGCTCGCCGTCTCGCCCGCGGGGATGGACTGCAGTGCCTGCCATACGCGCTGCTGGAAGGCCGTGCCCTGCACGTCGAGCGGCAGATTAAGGCCCAGGCCCGGTGCCTCGACAAAGGCCACGACCCGCGCCACCAGTGCGTCGAAGCTGCGGTCGTCGCCCACCAGCTGCGCGTGGGGAAAACGGTCCTGCAGGTCCTGCGCCAGCACCTGGGCATCGTCGCCCAGCAAAATGGCGCACACACCGCGCGCGCTCTGCGCCACCAGGAGGGCGCCCAGCGAGCACTGCGCAATGGCAAAGCGGATGGTGACCTGCCTGCCGCCCGCCTGGTAGCGCGTGGGCGTCATGCCCAGCACACCATCGGCCTCTTCGTAGAAGCGGCTGGTGGCGTTGTAGCCGGCGTTGAAGATCGCATCGGTCACGCTGCCGGCCTGCGGCGCGGCCAGCTCGCTGCGCACGCGCTGTGCGCGCCGGGCTGCGCCATAGGCCTTGGGCGTGAGGCCCGTGGCCTGCTTGAAGATGCGGTGGAAGTGGTGGGCGCTCAGGCCCACGCGGGCGGCCAGTTCGTCCAGCGTGGGCGGCGTGTCGGCGGCCTCGATGATGCGGCAGGCCTCGGTGACCAGGGCCGCATGGTGCGCCACGGGCGAGGCCTGGCCGGGCTTGCAGCGCTTGCAGGGGCGAAAGCCGGCGCGCTCGGCATCGGCGATGCTGTCGTGGAAGCGCACGTTCTCGGGCAGCGCCGGCCGGGCGGCGCAACTGGGGCGGCAGTAGACGCCGGTGGTCTGCACCGAGTAGTAGAAGCGGCCGTCGGCCGCGGCATCGCGCGCCTGCACCGCCGCCCAGCGCGGGTCGGCCTGGGTGGCTGCGGCCTGGGCGGCTTTGGATGGGCGGGGTTGCGGCATGGTGCGGTCAGCGCTTGCGGTGGAATGCATGGTAGGCCTCGCAAAGGTGTTGGAGATGGCCTCACTGTAAAAATGGACCGCCTCGCACGCACCCCGAAGCTTGCTTTTGAATTCTGCACCTTTGGGGCCCGCCCTGGTGCCATCAGGGGTCGGGTACGAACGGACGGGGCCTGCGCAGGCCCGTGCCGCCCCAGCGCTTGGCGTCCTCGCCCGGTATCGCCAGCGGGTTGTTCTGGGGCTCCGACAGCGGGGCCAGCAGGGCCTGCAGGTCGGCTTCGCTGAACTTCACCGCGCCTTCCTCGTCGTGCCCCAGCACGCCCTGGGCCAGCGCCGCCTTGCGCGCCTGCAGTTCCAGCATGCGCTCCTCGATGCTGCCTTGCACCACCAGCTTGTAGACGAAGACCGGCTGGTCCTGCCCGATGCGGTGGGCGCGGGCCGTGGCCTGCTCCTCCACGGCCGGGTTCCACCACGGGTCCACATGGACCACGGTGTCGGCCGCAGTGAGGTTCAGGCCCACGCCGCCGGCCTTGAGGCTCACGAGCAGGATGGGCGGGCTGGCCTCGTCCTGCGCCTGGAAGCGTTGCACCACCGCGCCGCGCTGGCCCGGCGGTGTCTGGCCCGTGAGGGACAAGAAGGGCAGCGCCAGCGCCTGCAACTGCTCGGCCACCAGCTCCAGCATCTCGGTGAACTGCGAGAACACCAGCACGCGCCGGCCCTCGGCCACCAGGGCGGGCAGCATGTCGGCCAGCAGCTCGAGTTTGGCGCGCTCCATGCCGGCCGCAGTCTTGCTGCCTTTGACCAGGCGCGGGTCACAGCACACCTGGCGCAGCTTGAGCAGGGCATCGAGGATGGTGATCTGCGCGCCGTCGAAGCTCTCGCGTTCCAGCAACCGGCGCACCTGCTTGTCGACCGTGGTGCGCACGGCCTCGTACAGTTCGCGCTGCTTGCCCTGCAGCTGCACATGCTGGATCACCTCGGTGCGCGGGGGCAGCTCGGTGGCCACGTCCTGCTTGCGCCGGCGCAGGATGAAGGGGCGCACGCGCTGCGACAGCAACTGGGCGCGCAGGGTTTCGCCGTTTTCCTCGATGGGCTTGCGCCAGCGCGCGTTGAAGCTGCGCACGTCGCCCAGAAAGCCGGGCATCAGGAAGTCGAACTGCGCCCAGAGCTCGCCCAGGTGGTTTTCCAGCGGCGTGCCGGTCAGGCACAGCAGGTGCGGGGCCTGCAGCCGGCGCAGCGCACGGGCGCTGCGGCTGCCGGCGTTCTTGACCATCTGGGCCTCGTCCAGGATGAGCAGATGGAAGGCCTGTGCCGCCAGCGCCTCCACGTCGCGCCAGAGCAGCGGGTAGGTGGTCAGCACCAGGTCGTGGTCGGCGATCTCGGCAAATGCCTTGCCCCGCTCCGGCCCGTGCAGGGCCAGCACGCGCAGGCTGGGCGCCATGCGCCGGGCCTCGGCCTGCCAGTTGAACAGCAGCGATGTGGGCAGCACCACCAGGGCGGGGCGGGTAAGGCGCCCGGCCTCCTTTTCCACCAGGATATGGGCCAGCGCCTGCGCGGTCTTGCCCAGGCCCATGTCGTCGGCCAGGATGCCGCCCAGGCCCTGCGCGCGCAGGTACTGCAGCCAGGCCAGGCCTTCGCGCTGGTAGGGGCGCAGCTGCACCTGCAGACCCTCAGGCGCGGGCACCGGCTCGGGCGTGCCGATGGCCTTCAGGCGTTTTGCCAGTTGCGACAGGCCGATATCGCCCTGCAGTTGCCAGTCGTTGGCGGCGTCCACGCGGTTCGCCTGCACCAGGCCGACGCGCAGGGCCTCGAGGCGGCGCAGCTCCCAGGCGCCCAGGCGCAGCGGGTCCCCGTCCTTGTGCTGGTTGCGCTCGGGGTCGGTGATCAGGTCCACCATGGCGCCCACGATGGCCTTGAGCGGGCCGGCAGGCGCATCGATGCGCCGCCCGCCGGGGGCGCGCAGCGAAATGATCTCCAGATCGTCGATGCGCGCCATGCGCCGCGCGATGAGCCAGCGCGCATCGCGCCTGAGCAGGTCGGCCAGCATGGGCGCCAGGTCCAGCGTCTCGCCGTCGATCTCGATGCCCAGGCTCAGCAGCCAGGCGCCTTCGCGCGCGGGCAGCTGCAGCTTCTGCACCGGGCGCTCGCGGGGACCGACCGGCCCGGCCAGCTCCTTGCCCAGCACCTCGCCGGTATCGGGGGCGATGACCAGCTTCCAGCGCTGCACGGGCACGCTTTCGTGCGCAAAGCCGGGCCGCACCACCACGCTCCAGCCTTGGGCCGCAAGCTGCGGCACCTGCTCGGCCCAGAAGTCGCCGAAGAAGGCCTCCTGCGCCAGCGTCCACACCGGGCCCAGGCTGGCGCCGGCATCGCGGTTGCGCCACTGCAGGGTGCGCGCGTCCAGGGGCTGCAGGCCCAGCTCCCAGACACGGTCCATGGCATCGGACTCGGCCGCCAGGTCGCGCTGCATGCGCACCACGGGGCCGCCGGTGTCGTACAGGTCCACCAGCGGCGCCGGGCGCGAGTTGAGGATGGAGGTGGGCGCCGGTGCCTGCCAGGCGATGGCGGCCTGGGGCGTGGCCTCCAGCCGATAGGTCCAGTCGATCTGCACCAGCGTCACGCTGTCGCCGCGCGGGCCCATCTTGCCCTGGGGCTTGAGGCCCAGCAGCCCATCGCCCCGGCCCAGGGTCATGAGGGTGATGCGGGGCTGGAAATGGCCGGCGGCGATGCCGGGGGGCAGGGCAGGGCGCGCAGGGGAGGGGGCCTGGGCGGCGTCGCCATCGCCACGCATCAGCCCCATCACGCGCGCCGCCTCGGCGTCGGTCAGCGGGGGCAGGGCCTTGAGTGCATCGGCCCCGGCCTGGCGGCGCAGGGCGGCCACCCAGGCGGCGATCACCGCCTGGCGGTCGGAGCGCGGCGGGTTCGGTTCTGCGGGGGGGGAAAAGGGTTCGCCGGGGCGTGTCACTGGGCGGTGATTGTGCCCTGTTACCCGACGCTATCCGAGCACCGGAACGGCGTAGTGCATGACGGACGCGTCCGAGCCACCCTGGTAGCCGGGGCCGTAGATTTCCAGGTCGGCACCGCCGCTGTGGCGCTGCCCGGAGCCCGCCAGCCAGTTGGCATAGATGTAGTTGACGGTGTGGTTCACATTCTCCGGCGCGCCCCGGTGTTCGAACGTCGCGTAGCGGGCCGCGGGCACTTCGAAGTGCACCATGCCTTCGGGCAAGGCGCCGGCGTGCGAGACCTCGATGGCGGCGTGGTAGAGCAGCAGGTCGGAGTCGCTCGCCGTCTGGCTCACCACGCCGTAGCAGACCCCGGGCACCCGGTGCGCAATCTCCCCAAGCCGGGGCATGAAGCTCGCCCACAGCGGGGGCAGCTTCTGGCCCAGGTTGTCCTTGTCGGAATCCGCGCCATAGAAATGGGTGGCCAGGCCCACCAGTTGCAGCGGTGGGCGCTCGCGGATGTCCGGGGTGAGCGACAGGTTGCGGTCCAGCTGGCGCAGGTAGTCTTCATCGAACTGGACCTTCTTGACGAAGAGGCTGCGCCTGCCGAACTTGCGGTACTGGTTGGGCGTAAGCTCGAAGCAGGCCTTGAAGGCGCGGGTGAAGCTCTCCTGTGTGTCGTAGCCGGCCGCGAGGGCAATGTCCAGGATGCCCAGGCGCGTATGGAGCAACTGGTCCAGCGCCTTGGCGAAGCGCCGGGAGCGGATATAGGTCTTCAAGGTCTCGTTGGTCAAGGCCTTGAAGATGCGCTGGAAGTGCCACTGGCTCAACCCGGCGGCCTGCGCCACGTCCGACAGGGCGATGTCGGTCTCGAGGTGCGCTTCGATGAAATCGATGCCGCGCTGGATGCGGTGCAGGTAGAACATGCTGCACGAGATTCAGGGAGTGTCGTAGAAGCCGGTCATCGTGAGCAGCTTGCCTTGGCCGTTGAAGTGGCCGAAGCTTACGCCCTCGCCCAGCACCGCGCCATCGGCGCCCACCATCTTCCACTGCGCCATGCAGTGCTGGTGGTGGCTTGCAAAGCGCTCGGTCACGAAGTAGGCGCCGGGCAACTGCTGGTGAAAGCCCTGCATGGTCTCTGCCAGTGCCTCCCAGCCCGAGGCCACGCCCAGCGGGTCGGTGTAGGTGCAATGTGGATCCAGACTGGCGGCAAAGAGGGCCTGCTTCTCAGTGGCGGCGGGGGTCTTCCATGAGGCGACGTAGGTCTCCCAGGTGGTTTGCAATGTGTGGTCCATGAAGGTGCTCCTTGGGTGGATTGGAGCTGCCGATGGTGCCGATCGCCGAACGCCGGTTTTGATATTTTGTGCTTATTCGACGGGTCTATTTCGCGCCCTGCGCAGCAGGCTCCGTGGCCGCCGTCCGCGGCCGGCTGCCCTGCAGATTCATTGCGGCTGCGGCCAGCAAAATGGCGGCGGCGCCCAGCCACTGCGCGGGCTGCAGCCGGTGGCCAAAGGCGATGAAGTCCACGGCAATGGCCACCACCGGGTAGATGAAGGACAGCGCGCCCTGCAGGTAGGTGGGCAGCTTTTGCACCGCGCCATAGAGCAGGATGTACATGATGCCGGTGTGCACCACGCCCACGGTGACCAGCAGCAGCCAGGTGCGCGGCTCCCGCGGCAGCTCGCCGAAGTGGGTGAACGGCGCCAGCATGAGCACGCCCACGCAGACCTGCACCAGCGCGATCAGGTGCGGGGGCGTGCCCGTGAGCCGCTTGGCGATGACCGAGGCCACGGCCCAGAAGAAGGCCGCGCCCAGCGCCATGCCAATGCCCAGCGCATAGTTGCTGCCGGCAAAGCTGGCACCGGGCCGCGCCTGCACGATGAGCAGCATGCCGCCAAAGGCCAGTGCCAGCCAGCCGATCTTGGGCAGGGTGATGCGCTCGCCAAACAGCAGGGCGCCGAAGGCCACCAGCATGAAGGGCTGGGTGTTGTAGACCGCCGTGGCAATCGAGATCGAGGCATGCGAGTACGCGCCGAACAGCAGCAGCCAGTTGGTCACGATGGCCACGCCGCCGAGCGCCGCCCATGCCGCCTGACGCCAGGTGAGCACGCCGCGCAGGATGCCCATGGCCGCACACACCAGGGCCAGCGTGGCCGCCCCGAAGGCGCAGCGCCAGAACACCACGTCCAGGGCCGGCAGGCCCGATTGCACGACGAACCAACCTATCGTGCCCGAAATGGCCATGGCACCGCCCATCTCCAGCGTGCCCTGCGTCTTCTTGTCCATCACCGCTCCACCTTGTATTCCGATGCACTGAGTGTAGAAAAATGGCGCTGCCGGGTGAATGGTCAAAACAAGTCGATTGCTCAAATAGTCCTCATAATCGAAGGCATGGCTTGAATCCGGAGTAATTTTCCATGGACTTGGTCGATCAATCCATTTTGTCTGTGCTGCATGCGGATGCGCGCACCTCGCTCAAGTTGCTGGCCGAGCGCGTGGGCCTGTCGGCGCCCAGCGTGTCCGAGCGGCTGCGCCGGCTGGAGGAGCGTGGGGTGATCCGCGCCTTCACGCTCGATATCGAGCCCAGGGCCCTGGGCTACCAGCTGCAGGCCATCGTGCGCATCAAGCCGCTGCCAGGGCAACTGGCCGCCGTGGAGCAATTGGTACGCGACACGCCCGAGTTCTGCGAGTGCGACAAGGTGACGGGCGACGACTGCTTCATCGCGCGGGTCTATGTGCGCTCCATCGAGCAGCTCGACAGCGTGCTCGACCGCATCGCCGACAAGGCCGAGACCAGCACCGCGGTGGTCAAGGCGCAGACCATACGGCGCCGGCCGCCGCCGTTCACGCCGGGGTAGAAGCAGTCAGCGGCCCAGCACCTTCGCGAACAGCTCGTTGCGAAAGTGGATGCCCATGCGCGCGAAGGCGCGGTTGCGGTAGGTCTTGACCGTGGGCACGCCCAGGCCCAGGTCGGCCGCGATGCCCTCGTGCGTCATGCCCTGCAGCACGCGGGCGCAGACATCGAGTTCGCGGTCCGTCAGGTCGGGCTGCAGGCGCAGCAGGCGCTCGCGCAGCGCGGGCACCCCCTGGGGGAGAGCTGCCAGGGCGGGCAGCACGGCAGGCTCTGTGCTCTCTTCCGGCAGCAGTGGCACGGCCTGCGGGCGTGTCAGCGCAATGTGCTTGCGCGCCAGGGCCAGCAGCACCGGGGCCAGGGCCTCGAAGTCGCTGATCTGCCCGTCGCGGAACGCTGCCTGGTGCTGGTGGCGGTAGAAGTTGACGGCGAAGACCGAGCCATCGCTCTCGTAGTCGACCACCGAGACGCGCTCGGCCACGCCGTGCGCCTCGTACACGCGCGCGCGGTGCTCGCCCTCGACCTCGCTGGCCGCCACATGGCACAGGCGGGTCAGCGGCTCGGCGGGCATGTCCTCGAAGGAGCGGCCCCAGGTGCGGTCCTGCCGGTACGGCCCTGACAGGTAGGCCCACCAGCAGTCCTGCGTGGTATCGGGCACGCCGCGGCTGGCCGACATGAACAGGGTGGGCTTGCAGCGCTGGCCTGTGCGGTACACCGACCACGAGGCCGCCGGCAGCACGGGGGCCAGTTCCTCCAGCAAACCGCCGGCAAAGCCGGGCTCGCCCAGGCGCTGCACCATGCCCGCCACGGCCAGGCTACCGTGGCCTTGCGCTGCAGGGGGAGAAGAGGGAAGCCATTGCCTCATGGGGTGGGGGTGTGGGAGATCCGTGTCATCGCGCTGTCATCCTCAGGGATGACAGGCCCCGGACACAACCGGATTTACGCTAGGTTCATAACTAATTTTGCCGTGAAGAACCGCCCATGCCCGAGCTGTCCACCCTGCCCGAACCCCGCCTGAAATTCTTTGCCGACCTGCGCGTGCAGGTGGGCGTGCCCCAGGAAGTGGGCCACACCGCCCATGGCCTGCGGCGCCTGATCCCCATCACCGGCGGCACGGCCACGGGCGAGGGCTGGACAGCCCGGGTGCTGCCCGGGGGCGCCGACTTCCAGCTCATCGTGAACGAGCGGCTTTCCGAGCTCGATGCCCGCTATGTGCTGGAGACCGAGGGCGGCGATTTCATCTACGTGCAGAACCGCGCCGTGCGCTCGGGCCCGCCCGAGCTGATCGCGCGCCTGGTGCGCGGCGAGCCGGTGGACCCGGGGCAGATCTATTTCCGCTGCAGCCCGAGTTTCGAGACCGCCTCGCCCGCGCTGGCCTGGATCGCCGAGCGCATGTTCGTGGGCTCCGGCGCGCGCTACCCCGATGCCGTGGCCATGCGCTTCTTCGAGCTGGCCTGAGTTTTTTTCCCTTCCCCCGACTTTCCTCACAAGAACCACTGGAGACAAGCATGACGAACAAGACTTCCACCACCCCCATGCGGCGCGCGTTGCTGGCCGCCGCAGTCGTGGCGGGCCTGGCGCCCTGGGCCGCAGCCCAGGCCCAGAATGCCGCCACCGGCTACCCGAACAAGCCCGTGCGCATCATCGTGGGCTTTCCGGCCGGGACGGGGCCGGACATCGTGGCGCGGCTGCTGGCGCAAAAGCTCTCCGAGGCCTGGGGCAACCAGGGCGTGATCGTGGACAACAAGCCCGGCGCGGGCGGGTTGATTGCCGCCACCGAGGCGGCGCGCGCCCAGCCCGACGGCTACACCCTGATGCTGGGCGAGACCGGCCAGCTGAGCATTGCCCCGAGCAGCTACAGCAAGCTGCCGTATGCGCCGCAAAAGGACTTCGTGGCGGTGAGCCAGGTGGTCACCTCGGACTTCGTGCTGCTGGTCAACCCGCAGAAGGTACCGGCGCGCAACGTCAAGGACTTCGTCGAATGGACCAAGCAGCAGAAGGGCCTGTTCCTGGCCACCTTCGGTGCGGGCACGCCGGGGCACTTCGGCGCCTTCATGTTCGGTGATGCGGTGCAGCTCAAGCCCGAGCCCGTGCACTACAAGAACACCACCGACGCGCTGGGCGGCCTGTTCAGCGGCGACGTGCAGGGCGTGTTCGCCAGCGTCGGGCTGGCCGCCCCCAATGTGAAGGGCGGCAAGCTGGCGGCCCTGGGCAGCACCGGTGCCACGCGCACCCATGCGCTGCCCGAGGTGCCCACCATCAAGGAGCAGGGCTACGCCAACCTGGAGTTCTCGTCCTGGTTCGGCATTGTGGCGCCCGCCAAGACCCCGCCCGAGATCGTGGCCAAGCTCAGCGCCGACATCGTCAAGGCGGTGCAGTCGCCCGAAGGCAAGACCAAGATGGAAGAGGCCGGTTTCCGCGTGACGGGCACCGGCTCGCAGGAGTTCACCAGGATCATCGCCGCCGACACGGTGACCTGGGGCAAGGCCGTCGCCGCCACGGGCTTCAAGGCCGATTGAGCCGGGCAGAACCCCGGCAAGAACCACAACAACACCCAGGAGACCCACCATGCCATCCACTTCCCTGCGCACGCGTGTCGTGCGCCGCGCAGCGCTGCCCGCCGCCGTGCTGCTGCCCATCGCCCTGGCCGCCTGCGGCGGCAGCAACGACGGGCCCGTCTGGCCGCCGGCCAACGGCGCCTATGCGGCAGCCTGTACCGACCTGGTGGCCAGCGCCAAGCTGGCGGCCACCACCTTGGCGACCAGCTATGTGCCGCCCGACACCAAGCGCCCGGGCGGCGCGGCCACGGGCGCCTTCCTGCCGGGCCACTGTGTGGTCACGGGCAGCATCAACCCGCGTGTCGGGGTGGATGGCAAGAACTACGCCATCGGCTTTCAACTGAGCCTGCCGGACAACTGGAACGGCCGCTTCCTGTTCATCGGCGGTGGCGGCAACGACGGCATCCTGCGCGACACCTCGCTGAGCTCCAGCATCTCGGGCGGCACGCCCTCGCCGCTGGGCCAGGGCTTTGCCGTGGTGTCCACCGACGCGGGGCACAGCGGCACCACCGCGAGCTTCGGCGCCGACCCGCAGGCACGCACCGACCATGCCTACAACTCCTACGACAAGACGGCCGTGGCCTCCAAGTCGCTGATCGCCACGCACTACGGCCGCAAGCCCGACCGCTCGTACTTCTCGGGCTGCTCGGGCGGCGGGCGCCAGGGCATGGTGTTCTCGCAGCGCTTTCCGGACTATTTCGACGCCATCACGGCCGGTGCCCCCGCCATGCGCGTATCGAGTGGTGCCACGGTGGCCGCGATGTGGAACACCATTGCCTTCCATGCCATCGCGCCGCAGGACGCTGCGGGCAACCGCATCCTCTCGCAGGCCTTCAGCAATACCGATCTGAACCTGGTGGCCAATGCCGTGAAGTCCTCGTGCGATGCGGCCGATGGGGTGGTGGACGGCATGGTGAACAACACCAAGGCCTGCAACTTCAACCCTGCAGTGCTGCAATGCAGTGGCGCCAAGGGGGCGGATTGCCTCTCTGCCGCCCAAGTGGGCGCGCTCACCAAGGTATTCGGCGGCCCGCGCAACTCGGCCGGACAGGCGCTGTATGCCGGCCAGCCCTGGGATCCGGGCCTGGCCGCGCCCGGCTGGCGCGCCTGGACGCTGGGCAGCTCCACCACCGCCACGCCCGATGCGCGCTACATCACGCTGATGGTGGATGCGCTCATCAACGAGTTCTTCACGCCGCCGGACCTCACGTTCAACCCGCTGGCCTTCAATTTCGACACCGACCCGGCGCGCATGGCCGCCTACTCAGCCATCTATGACACCTATGCGGACGACAAGCTCACCGCCTACCGCCAGCGCGGCGGCAAGCTGCTGTTCATCCACGGCATGTCGGACCCGATCTTCTCGGCCAAGGACACGGTGGACTACTACGAGCGGCTCGCGGCCAACAACGGTGGCATGGCCAGCACCCAGGGCTTTGCACGCACCTTCCTGGTGCCAGGCATGAACCACTGCTCGGGCGGCCCGGCCACGGACAGCTTCGACTCGATCCAGACCATGGTCGACTGGGTGGAAAAGGGCATTGCGCCCGACACCATTGCTGCGAAGGCGCTGCCCACCCAGGCGGACTACCCGAACCGCACCCGGCCGCTGTGCGCTTACCCGAAATTCGCCAAGTACAAGGGATCGGGCAGCGTGGAGGATGCTGCAAATTTCACTTGTGCAGCGGAGTGAATCGGATCAACCTTTGGTGGCAGGGGCGGGCAGCTGCAGCTGCGCCTCCTGCACCACGCGGATGCAGTCGCGCATGTGCTGCTCGCCCAGGTAGCGCAGCGTGGCGTAGCCGATGGCGGCAGACACCGCTTGCCCGGCGATGGGCACGTACTTGGCCAGTTGCTTGGTGGTCAGGCGCACGCCCACGGTGCGGGCGGCGCGCAGCACCAGTTCCTGGGTGATGAGCTTGCCGATCAGCACCGAGCCGACCAGGGCCACGGCCTTTTGCACCTTTTCGCGTTTCTCGGGGTCGAGCTGGTCCAACTGCTGGGCCGACAGGCCGAACTCCGAGCTGATCTGGGGCAACAGGCGCGACAGGAGGGCCGCGTCCACGGCCCAGTCCAGGCCCGGCACGGGCACGGTGCTGGCGGCGGCGGCCACCAGGGCGCGGCGGTGCAGCAGGCGCCGGCTGCGCTGAACGGCAGCAGCCACGGCAGGGTCATCGGCAGCCATTTGTCGGGCAGTGGGCATCGGTCACATCCTCATGGTCGGGTTTGACGTGATCTGGGGCCACATGGCGCCAGCGCAACCAGCCAGTGCTCAATTTTTCTTGATCAGCCCGTAGATGAACAGCAGCACGATGGACCCCAGGATGGAGGCGATCCACCCCGCCGCATCGCCCTGCTGGTACCAGCCCATGGCCACGCCCACATAGCTGGCCAGGAACGAACCCGCCACGCCCAGCAGGGCGGTCATGATCCAGCCCATGGAATCGTTTCCAGGCTTGATGGCGCGCGCGATGAAGCCCACGACCAGTCCGATCAGCAGCGTTCCTATCAGTGAGAACATGGTTTTGTCGCTTTGTGTGAAAGGTGAAAGAAGGAATGGCCCGACTGTAGCCGGGTGCTGGACCTCCGTCTGTCGGACAGCATGCAGTGGATCCACCGCTCGCAGTTGTTGACATTGTTCCCGGCCGTGTAGGACGGGTCGCACAAGGGCGTGCGCGCGCCGCTGATCACGGCCGGGCCGGGGCGTGGCTAGAGTCAGGGAAATGCCCAGAACCAGCCCAAAGGAGCACGCCATGCACGAACCCTGGATCCCCTCCATACGCCCCATGTCCTTGCTGGCGGCCATCGCACTGGTTGCCGGGGTGCTGGCGGCGTCGCCATCGCTGGTACTGGCCCAGGGTGACGAGGCCTCGCTGCAGCGCGGGGCCGTGGCCGACATGACGCCACAGCAGCGTTACAACACGGCGATCCGTGAGGCTGGCGGCGGCATGAAGGTCGCGCTGGAGGAGTGCCGTGCGCAGGCAGGTGCCGAGCGCCGCTCCTGCGAAGCCCAGGCCCGGGCCCGCTACCAGGCCGACATGGCGGCCGCCAAGGAATTCCTGCGCAACCCGAACGCCCGGCCCGTGAATGTGACGGGCGGGCCCATCCGCAGCACCGAAAGCACCTACGTGGTCAAGCCATGAGCGCACAAAGCAAAAGCGCGCCCGGGGCGCGCTTGGTGGTGCCTGCCGCCGGTGGTGCGGCTTACTTGGCCGCGGCGGTGCTCGTCTCGACGGCCGTGGCTGCGGGCGTGACGCGGCGGGCGCCATCGAAGCGGCGCTGCCAGTAGGTCTGGCGCATGTCTTCCACCCGGACTTCCGATCCACTGCGAGGAGAGTGAATGAATTTGCCGTCGCCCACATAAATGCCCACGTGGCTGAACGCCCGGCGCATGGTGTTGAAGAACACCAGGTCACCCGGCTGCAGTTCCTTCTTGTCGATCACCGTGGTGGTGGCCGCCTGCTGGTCGGCCCGGCGGGGCAGCAAAAGCCCGACCGTCTGCTCATAGATCGCACGGACGAAACCGCTGCAGTCGAAGCCAGTCTCGGCACTGTTGCCGCCGCGCTTGTAGCGCACGCCAAGGAATCCCATGGCATTGCCCACGAGGTCGGACGCCTTGTCCGCCACCGTGTGGGCCTTGTCGGCCACGGTGTGCTGCATGTCCCTGAGCTGGGACAAGAGACCCTTGTCCATCAGGATTTTTTCCATGTCATCCGCCTTGTCGGTGGATGGTGCAGCCTGTGCGCTGACAGCGCAAGCCAGGAGGAGGGTGCAAAACCATTTGGACATGGGGGCGAAGGGTACCACGCTAAATTGCCTGTTTTGTGAGGGAAGTCACGTATGCCTTCATGTGGGGGCTGGACTTGCCTGCGCCGCTCCCTTATACCAATGGGTTGCATGGAACCCAGGTCCACCAAGGCTGACATGTATCTGACATCGAAAAGCCGCGTTGCTGTGCGTGCCGTGGGGTTTCTTGCTCTTTTTTCCATAGCGGGTGCGGGGTCAGGAGCTGCCCATGCGCAGGCCGCTGCGCCCGCACCACCTGCTGTCACCTTGGCGTCAGTGGCCACCGGCCTGGTGAACCCCTGGGCCGTGGCCTTCCTGCCCGAAGGCCGCTTCCTGGTCACCGAGCGGCCAGGCCGCATGCGGGTGGTCGAAGCCAATGGCCAGCTGGGGCCCGCCCTGGCTGGTCTGCCCAGCATTGCCGCCGGAGGGCAGGGCGGCCTGCTGGACGTGGTGACCGACGCCGACTTTGCCAGGAACCGGCGCATCTTCTTTTGCTACTCGGAGCCCGGCGCTGCCGGCACGTCGGACAACAGCACGGCCCTGGCACGCGCCACCCTGGCGCCTGACAACCGTTCGCTGCAGGATGTGAAGGTCATCTTCAGCCAGAAACCCAAGGTGGCGAGCAACCTGCACTTCGGCTGCCGCATCGTGCAGGCCCCTGACGGCAACCTGTTCCTGGCGCTGGGCGAGCGCTACCACCGCAAGGACGACGCACAAAAGCTCGACAACCACCACGGCAAGATCGTGCGCATCACGGCCGATGGCGTGGCACCGGCCGACAACCCGTTCCGCGAGCGCGCTGGTGCCTTGCCCGAGATCTGGAGCTATGGCCATCGCAACGCCCAGGGCGCGGCGCTCGCACCCGACGGCAAGCTGTGGATGCACGAGCACGGCCCCCAGGGCGGCGACGAGATCAACCTGCCCCAGCCGGGCCGCAACTACGGCTGGCCGGTGATCACCTACGGCGAGAACTACGGTGGTGGCAAGGTGGGCGAGGGCACGGCCAAGGCCGGCATGGAGCAGCCGCTGCACTACTGGGTGCCCTCCATCGCGCCTTCGGGCATGGCCTTCCTGACCAGCGACCGCTATGGCGCCGCCTGGCGCGGCAGCCTGTTCGTGGGCTCGCTCAAGTTCGGCAAGCTGCACCGGCTCGAGGTAGCGGGCGGCAAGGTGCAGCGTGAAGAAAAGCTGCTGCCGAACAACAACGAGCGCATCCGCGACGTGCGCCAGGGCCCCGACGGCTTTCTTTACCTGGTCACCGACAGCCCCCAGGGGCGGCTGCTGCGGCTGGCACCGGCCAGCTGAAGCTGCTGCCGGGCGGCGGGGCTGCGACAATCGGGCATTCCCATTGAATTCCTGTACCGCCCATGCTGCTCGACGCCTCCGAATCCCAACTCGTCCTGGTGGACTACCAGGAACGCCTGATGCCCGCCATTGCCGATGGCGCTGCCGTGCTGGCCAATGCGCGCCGCCTGGCGCAGATCGCGCAGCTGCTGGAGGTGCCGGTCTGGGGCACGGAGCAGAACCCCTCGCGCCTGGGCGCCAACGATGCGGCCCTGCGCGCGCTGTGCCAGCGCACGCTGGCCAAGATGCATTTCAGCGCCGCCGAAGAAGGCCTGGGCGAATGGCTGCGCCCCCCTGCCAAGCCCCAGCAGGGCGGCAATGCCCGCAGCCTGCCGCGCCACCTGCAAAAGCCTGCCCAGCAGGCGCCCGAGCGCGGCACCATCGTCATCGCCGGCTGCGAGGCCCATGTCTGCCTGCTGCAGACCGCGCTGGACCTGATCGAGGACGAGTTCGAGGTCTGGGTCGTGACCGACGCCTGCGGTTCGCGCACCGACCGCAACCGGGATGCCGCTTTCGACCGCCTGGCCGGCGCGGGGGCCGAGCTGGTGACCACCGAGATGGTGGCCTTCGAGTGGCTGGGCAGCTGCGAGCACCCCGATTTCAAGGATGTGCTGGCGCTGATCAAGTAAGCGGCGGGGCGGCCGCTGCCAGGGCAGCCTGCAGCGCCTGCCGGGTGCGGTCATCGGCCGGCAGCAGGTGGTCCATGCGCAGCGAATCCAGCGCCACGTCCAGCGGCGACGCCAGTGTGGTGAAGGCCGACATGAAGGCCAGGATGCCGGCGCTGGAGCGCAACTGCATCAGCAGCACCGGCCCTTGCGGGGCGGGTGCCGGCCTCGCCGGTGAAGGTGAGGAGCCCATGCCGGGCAGCGCGCGCAGGCGCGCTGCCAGCGCGGGGTTGAACACCGCCTCGGCCTGTGCCCGCTGGCGCACGGCCTGGGTTATCTCGGGGCCGTTGACTGCACAGGCCAGCAGGCCCCCGGGCAGGAGCAGCATCTCCAGCAGGTTCAGCGGCATGCCATCGGCCACAGCCGGCGGGGTGTAGCCGATGAGCCGCATCAGCGCGGGAACCGCCGCGTTCGTTTCCAGCACGTTCCACCCCGCATCGAGCAGCATGGCGGGTGCCGGCTCGTGGGCGCGCAAGAAGTCGCGCAGGCTGGTGCGCACGGCCAGCAGGCCCTCGTCCTCCCAGCCGCGGCTGGGATAGTGCGGCGCAAATCCGGCTGCCAGCAGGGCCTGGTTGCGCTCGGCCAGCGGCGTGCGCAGGGCATCGAGCAGCGCCAGCAGCATGGCCCGGCTGGGCAGGGCCTTGCCGGTTTCCAGGCAGCTCAGGTGGCGCTGCGACACACCGGTGTGCAGGGCCAGGGCCATCTGGCTCAGGCGCTGGCGCTCGCGCAGCGCCTTGAGCAAGGGGCCTATCGGCAGTGCGGAACTGACCGCAGGAGACGGGGAGGCAATGGCGCTGTCCATGCGCCATGGTGGCACACAATGGTTATTGCCGTTATGACCTGGGAGGTGATTGCGACGATGATCGAGCATGCGCAAGATGCAGGCTCATTCATCTGAGGGAGTTTCCATGACGCCATCCATCACCACCGCCAGCGCATCCCGCCAGGCCATCGCCACCGCAGAGGCCTGGCAGGCCATGGCCGCGCAGCGCGACTTCGCACCCGCTGCGGCGCTGCTGCACCCCGACGCCGTGCTGCACTCGCCGCTGGACCACCAGATCCTGGTGGGCCGCCAGCAGGTCGCCGGCATCCTGGGCATGGCCTTCGGCATGTACAGCCGGTTCTCCTATGGCCAGCCCCTGTGGAGCCAGGAGGGCCACCAGCTCGCGCTGCCATTCGAGGGACAGATGGGGCCGCATGCCGCACGCGGGGTGGACCTGCTCACCCTGGATGGCGAGGGGCGCGTGACGGCCCTCGAGATCTTCCTGCGCCCGCTGGCCGTGGTCAGCTACCTGGCAGGGCAGGTGGCCCGTCTGCAGCCTGCGTGAGGCCTGCGTGGGGGATGGGACCTCAGGCCCCGTGCACGGGGCATCCACCAGAGCCCACCCTCTGCTGATCCTGCACCTCTGGCGCGTCAGCTTCCCGCAAGCCCGTCATGAATAATTATGAATTCAGAAATGCACCCCCGCAGGGTGCGCAGACGAGATGCTGGAGACAAACCATGACAACACGCTACGCAGATTTCTACCGCCAATCCGTCGACCAGCCCGAGGCCTTCTGGGCCGAGCAGGCCCGGCTCATCGACTGGCAGACGCCGCCTGCCCAGATCTGCGACTACAGCAACCCGCCCTTTGCCCGCTGGTACGCGGGTGGCACCACCAACCTGTGCCACAACGCGGTGGACCGGCACCTGGCCGAGCGTGCCGACCAGCCGGCCCTGGTGGCCATCTCCACCGAGACGGACAGCGAGCGCAGCTACAGCTTTGCCGAGCTGCATGCCGAGGTGCAGCGCATGGCGGCCGTGCTGCTGGCCCTGGGCGTGACAAAGGGCGACCGTGTGCTGATCTACATGCCCATGGTGGCCGAGGCGGCATTCGCCATGCTGGCCTGCACGCGCATCGGGGCGCTGCATTCGGTGGTGTTCGGCGGCTTTGCCTCGGGCTCGCTGGCCTCGCGCATCGAGGATGCCGAGCCCGTGGCCGTGGTCAGCGCCGACGCGGGCTCGCGCGGCGGCAAGGTCGTGCCCTACAAACCGCTGCTCGACGAGGCCATCGCCCAGTCGCGCCACAAGCCCCAGGCCGTGCTCATGGTCAACCGCGGCATGGCGCCCATGCCATTGCACCCGGGCCGTGACCACGACTGGGCCGCCCTGCGTGCCCAGCACCTCGATGCCACCGTGCCCTGCGAGTGGGTGGACGCCACCCACCCCAGCTACACGCTCTATACCAGCGGCACCACGGGCAAGCCCAAGGGCGTGCAGCGCGACACGGGTGGCTACGCCGTGGCGCTGGCGGCCAGCATGCAGCACATCTTCGACGCCAAGCCGGGCGACACCTACTTTGCCACCAGCGACATCGGCTGGGTGGTGGGGCACAGCTACATCGTCTACGGCCCGCTGATCGCGGGCATGACCACCATCATGTACGAGGGCTTGCCCATCCGCCCTGATGCGGGCGTGTGGTGGAGCATCGTCGAGAAGTACCGCGTGACGCACATGTTCTCGGCCCCCACCGCCGTGCGTGTGCTCAAGAAGCAGGATGCGAGCTGGCTGCGCAAGTACGACGTATCGAGCCTCAAGGCCTTGTGGCTGGCCGGCGAGCCGCTGGACGAGCCCACGGCGCAGTGGATCAGCGATGCGCTGCAGGTGCCCATCATCGACAACTACTGGCAGACCGAGACCGGCTGGCCCATCCTCACGCTGGCCAATGGCGTGGAGCCGCAGACCACGCGCTTTGGCAGCCCCGGCAAGGCCATGTACGGCTATGCCGTCAAGCTGATCGACGAATCCACGGGTGAGGAGCTCACCGGCGCCCACCAGAAAGGCGTGGTCGCCATCGAAGGACCGCTGCCGCCGGGCTGCATGCAGACGGTATGGCGCGATGACCAGCGCTTCGTCAACACCTACTGGAAGAGCATCCCGGGCAAGCTGATCTACAGCACCTTCGACTGGGGCATCCGCGATGCCGACGGCTACCACTTCATCCTGGGCCGCACGGACGATGTGATCAACGTGGCCGGCCACCGCCTGGGCACGCGCGAGATCGAGGAGAGCATTGCCTCGCACCCCAACATCGCCGAGGTGGCCGTGGTGGGCGTGGCCGACGCGCTCAAGGGCCAGGTGGCCATGGCTTTTGCCGTGGCGCGCGATGCCAGCGGGCTCGGTGACCCGGCGGCACGCCTCAGGCTCGAAGGCGAGGTCATGCAGCGCGTGGACCAGCAGCTCGGCGCGGTGGCCCGGCCCTCGCGCGTGCACTTCGTGACCGTGCTGCCCAAGACACGCAGCGGCAAGCTGCTGCGCCGCGCCCTGCAGGCCGTGGCCGAGCGGCGCGACCCGGGCGACCTGACCACCATGGAAGACCCGGCCGCGCTGCAGCAGGTGCGCGAGCTCGTCGGGCAGGGCGGTTGAAGTTCTCTGCCTCTCAGGGCTTCGACTGGATCTTGCCCCCCGCAGCGCGCACGCGGGCCTTGATGAGGGCTTGCATCTCGGGCGGCAGATCGGCCACTGGCAGGGTGCTGAACTGGGCCGGAGAGAACAGCAGCAGCCAGACGCGTTCGAACTGCCAGACCTCCTTGACGCTGCTCCAGGGCAGCGTGGCCAGGCCGGCTTCCGACTGCAGCGTGAAACCGTTCTCGTCGGCCCGCAAGGCGGCCCGCGCCATACCGCCCATGGCGCGCAGCTTGGCCATGGCGTTGCGGTAGTGCACGGCATAGACCATCACGCCCACCAGCACGCTGATGGCGACGGCCGTGCCGACCACGCCGACCTGCCAGGAGCGGTCGCCCTGCGCGAGCAGCACGCCCAGCCACAGCAGCATGGCCCCGGTCACGAGCACCGTGCGCAGCCCCACCGAACGGCGCCAGAAACGAAGGACGGCATGGCGCACCAGATCGGGCGTGTAGTGCAGGGTGGTTTCCAGGGGCATGGGATCGCAGCGGGGGAGCGGACAAAAGGCTGCAGTGTGCCACCGCTTGCAGCGGTGCTCAGTGCGGCCGTGAACGCTGCCAGCCTGCCGGCGTCTGCCACTGGGCCGCCCATTCCACGAACTGCTCCAGGGCCATGGGCCGGGCAATGCAGTAGCCCTGGGCCTGGGCGCAGCCCAGCTGCTGCAGCATCTGGCCCTGCTCGATGGTTTCCACGCCCTCGGCGATCACGCGGTAGCCGAAGGAGCGGGCCAGGCCGATCACGCCCTGCACGATGGCCAGGTCACCGGGGTCGCCCATCATGCCGTGCACGAAGCTCTGGTCGATCTTGAGCGTGTCCATGGGCAGGCGGCGCAGGTAGGTCAGCGACGAGTAGCCGGTGCCGAAGTCGTCGAGCGACACGCTCACTCCCAGTTCGCGCAGCCGTGTGAGGGTGGCCGCGACGGCACTGATGTCGTAGAGCGCGGCGCTTTCGGTGATCTCGATCTCGACCTGGCGCGCATCGAGGTCGGGGCGCTCGGCCAGCATCCGGGCCATCCAGTCGGCAAAGCCCGGGTGCTGCAGGTGCAGGGCCGAGATGTTGATGCTCAGCGGCAGGGCCAGGCCATGGCCGTTCAGTTGCCTGAGCAGGTCCAGCGCCGCCCCCACCACCCACTGGCCGAAGCCGATCTCCAGTTCGGTGCCCTCCAGCAGCGGCAAAAAGGCGCCCGGCGGCAACAGGCCGCGCTCGGGGTGCTGCCAGCGGGACAGGGCCTCGGCGCCCACGACCGCGCCGCTGCGCATGTCGACCTTGGGCTGCAGGTGCAGGATGAACTGGGCGCCCGCAATGGCCTCCTGCAGGTGCTTGCCCTGCTCGCGCTGCGCCACCAGGGCCCGCTCCTGTGCGGCATCGAACTGGTGGAAGCGGTTGCGGCCGGCCTGCTTGGCCGCGTACATGGCCTGGTCGGCATGGCGCAGCAAGGTGTCGGCATCGGCCTCGTCCAGCGGGAACACGGTGTAGCCGATGCTGGCGGTGACGACCACGCGCTCGGTATCGAGCGCGTAGGGGGCGGAGATGTTCTCCATCACCCGCGAGAGCATGCGTTCGCATTCGGCGGTGTCGGCCAGGTCGGGCAGCAGCATCACGAACTCGTCGCCGCCCAGTCGGGCCACGCTATCACCGGGGCGCAGGGCGCGCGTCAGGCGGCCCGCCACCATCACCAGCAGGCGGTCACCTGCGCCATGGCCCAGGCGGTCGTTCACGGGCTTGAAGCCATCGAGGTCCAGGTAGCCGACGCCGAGCTGGGTGCCGCGCTCGCGCGCCTGGTCCAGGCATTCCTGCAGCCGGCGCGCCAGCAGCACCCGGTTGGGCAGGCCGGTCAGGGCGTCGAAGTGCGCCAGCTTCTGCAGCAGCACCTCCTGCTCGCGCTGGGGCGTCACATCGAGCGCCACGCCCAGCATGCGCTGCGGCTGGCCGCCCGCACCAAAGCTCACGATCTTGCCCAGGTTGCGCACCCAGCGCGTGCCCTCGTGCGGGGCGGGCACCTTCCAGGTCGCGTCGAACGGCGTGGCCGGCCGTGCCGCATGGCGCGCCACTTCGGCCGTGATGCGGTCGATGTCGTCTGCCGCCACCGCGCTGGTCCACTGCATCGAGGTCTGGGCGATCGGGCCGGGGTTCTTGCCCTGCATGGCGGCCCAGCGGCTGTCGCCGGTGATGGTGCCGCGCTCCAGGTCCCAGTCCCACAGGCCCAGCGAGGCGGCAGAGATGGTCAGCGACAGCAGCTCCTCGCGCTCGCGCACCTGCTCTTCCTGGCGCTTGCGGTCGGTGATGTCGTGCACCGAGAACAGCCAGCAGGGCTCGCCATCGAAGTCGATGGGGCGCATGGACTGCAGCACGGTCAGCCGGTTGCCCGGGCGCGCCTTGAGCGTCACTTCGTGGCTGGTCTGGGGGTCTCCGCGCTCGAAGGCCTGTATCAGCTGCTGGCGCTCTTCCGGGGTGAAGATGCCCAGTTGCACGGCAGTGCGGCCCACGGCCTCGCTGCGCGGTATGCCCAGCAAGGCTTCCCAGGCCGGGTTCACGTCCAGGTACTGGCCATCGCTGCGGCGCGACAGCCCCATGGGGAAGGGCATGAGCTGGAAGATGCGCGAGAAGCGCTCTTCGGACTGGCGCAGGCGCTCGGTGGCGCGCTTGGCCGCGTCGATGTCCTGCATGACCCCGCGCACGCGCGTCACGCGGCCGTTCTCGATGACGGGCTCGCCCCGGGCGCGCACCCACAGCAGGTGGCCATCGGCGTGGATCACCTCCAGCTCCAGGCTCCATTCGGCGCGATCGAGGATGCTCGCGCGGAAATGGTTGCGCAGCGTCTCGCGGTAGGCGGGCGCCACCATGCGGTCGATGTAGTCGGTCGGCAGGGGAGAGCCGGGCGGCATGCCGTGGATGTCGAAGCACACGTCCGACCAGTAGACCAGGCCCTTGCCGCGCACGTCTTCCCAGGCGCCCAGGCGCGCCAGCCGGCCCGCCTGCTGCAGCAGGCTGTTGAGGGCGCGCAACTCGTCGCTGGTGCGTTGGGCCTCGGACATGTCGTGAAAAACGAAGACGAAACAGTTTTCGCCATCTACAAGCACGGACCGTGCCGACATCAGCCCCGGGATGCGCACGCCACGCCGCTGGGCCACCAGGGGCAGGCGGTCCACCTTGCCGTGGCGCTGGTAGGCGTCCAGCAGGCGCTTGCGCTCCCCATCGGTGGCCCAGATGGTGAGTTCGGTCGAGGTGCGGCCCACCACCTGGTCGCGCGGCAGGCCGAACATCTCGCAGAACGCCGGGTTCACATCGAGGTAGCGGCCGTCCGAGACGCGGCTGATGCCCGCCGGGTCGGGCAGCGTCTGGTAGAACGAGGTGTACTTGGCCTCGGAGTCGCGCAGTGCCTGCTGGGTCTCGCGGTGGGCGGAGATGTCCACGTCCATGCCGATCAGGCGCAGGGGCTTGCCCGCGGCATCGCGCAAGGACACCATGCCGCGCGACATCAGCCAGCGCCAGCGGCCGGAGGTATCGCGCACACGGAACTCGGCTTCGTAGGTGTCTTCGAGCCCATCCATGGCGCGCGCGAGCTTGGCGGCATTGCGCTCCCGGTCCACCGGGTGGCGCAGGTCGTACCAGCGCTGCCACAGGTCCGGTGCCTGCAGCGCCTGGTCGCCCAGGCCGAACTGCGCGTAGAAGCTGCCTTCGCAGCGGAACTTGCGCGTGTCCACATCCCATTCCCAGCGCCCGCCGTTCAGGGAGTCGAGCGCCATGCGCAACTGCTGCTCGCGCTGGCCCAGGGCCCGGTGGGTCGACTCCTCGGCGTCCATCGACTGGGCCTTGCTGATCAGCAGCAGGCGGCAGCTTCCCAGCACCAGGATGCCGGTGCCATGCTGCCAGGGCAGGTTTTCCCACCAGCTCGCCAGCGTGGGGCCCTCCGCCTGCGCGCCCGCTGCCGTGAGCAGCAGGCCGCTGACCACTGGCAGGCTCAGCGCCAGGCCCAGCATTTCCGGCCAGCTGCGTTGGCCCCGGTGGAGGGCCACCTGCCGCCACAGGGCCCCGCAGGCCCAGGCGCCGGCCAGTACCAGCGCCCCTGCGGGTGAGGGCGCGCCCTGGATCCAGGTGGCCACCAGAAAGGAAAGTCCGGCACACAGGGCGGTGGCGCGCACGCCAAAGCACAGGGCCACGAAGGCGGTGGCCGTGGGATAGGCCACCAGGCCGGTGCCGCTGGGCTGGAGGTTGAGCACGGCCAGCATGGCAGCCGACACCAGGCCCCCCGCCAGGCCAGCCAGCCACTCGGTGCGCCGGGAGGGGGCCAGCACCTCCCGGGGCGGCAACAGGGCCAGGCCCAGGACGGTCAGCAGCAGCAACAGGCTGCCGGCGAGCAGGGTGTTATGCGCCATGGTGCCCGTGGCCGGCCCCCTGCGCCGGGGCGTTCAGCCAGGGCCCTGCGGTAAAGCATGTCAGCAGATGAAAAACCGGCGCAGGAACCATGCACCGAGTTTAGGGCCGTTCCGCAGCCCCCCAGGCCGGTGCACGCGTCCTGACAAGCCCGGTTGACAACAGCGTGCCGGTGACGATGACCGCGGCGCAGCCCAGCATCCACAGGGTGATGCGTTCCTGCAGGAACAGGGCGCCGTAGAGCACCGCGAACACCGGGGTGAGAAAGGTCACGGCCAGCGCCCGGCTCGGGCCCGCGTGGGCGATGAGGCGAAAGTACAGGATGTAGGCGATGCCCGTGCACAGCACCGCCATGGCCACGATGGCCGCCCAGGCGCGCGGGCCCGGCATCTGCGCCGGCCACAGCCAAAGGGTGGGCAGCGCCAGCCCGAGGGCGGCGCCCAGCTGGCTGCCCGTGGCGGTGGCCAGCGGCGGGATGCCCGCCAGATGGGTGCGCGCGAAGCTGGCCGCCAGGCCATAAAACGCCGACGCCAGCAGGCAGGCGCCGATGGCCCAGTGGGCCTGGTCGGTCTTGAAGCCCGTGCCGGCCGGGGCCCGCCAGGCCAGCAAGGCCACCCCCAGGAAGCCCAGCGCCAGGCCCAGCCAGCGCAGGCGTCCGACGCGGTCGCCCAGCCACACCCAGGCGATCAGTGCGCCGAACAGGGGCACGGTGGCGTTGAGGATGGAGCTCAGGCCTGTGGCGATGTGCAGCACGGCCCAGGAAAACAGCGCGAACGGAATCGCCGAATTGATGATGCCGGCCAGCATGATGGGCCGCCAGTGCTGGCGCAGAGCGGGCCAGTGGCCCTGGCGCAGCAGGATGGGCCAGAGGAACAGTGTTGCCAGGGTCACGCGCAGCCCGGCCGTGGGCAGCGGCCCGAATTCCGAAGCGCCCATGCGCATGAACAGGAAGGAGGCGCCCCAGAGCGAGGCCAGCAGCACGAACTCGCCGATCCAGGCGGAGACGGGGCGGGTGGCGGAATCGCTCATGCCGCCAGCAGGTCCAGCGTGCGCGGGCGCGCGCCCTCGATGGCCAGCAAGGCGCCCTTGCGCTCCAGGCCGCCGGCATAGCCGGTGAGGCTGCCGTCGGCGCCCAGCACGCGGTGGCAGGGCACGACCACGCTGATCGGGTTGCGTCCCACGGCCGCGCCCACGGCACGCACCGCGCGCGGGCGGCCCAGGCCGCGGCTGAGGTCGCCATAGGTGGAGGTGGCACCGCAGCCAATGGCCAGCAGCGCGCGCCAGACCTCCTGCTGGAAGCTGGTGCCGCCCGACAGGTCCAGCGGCAGGTCGAACGCGCGGCGTTCGCTGCGCAGGAACTGCTGCAGCTGGCCCGCGGCCTCCTGCATCAGGGCATGGCCGCTCACCTCGGGCCAGGCTCCGGGGCCGTCGAGCAGGGGCGTGGGCTGGTGCCGCTGGCCATCGAACCACAGACCGACCAGGCCCTGGGGAGATGCCGCCAGGCGCACGGCGCCCAGCGGGGAGTCGGCGCGCGATTGCACCGTGGCGGGATGGAATTGCATGGAAGCGGAGGTTCTTTCTATATGTAGGTGCTGTAGGTGCAGATGGGCTGCGGCCATGTCAGGCGGGGGATGCCTGCCGGGCTGCCGTTGCGGGCAGGGGCAGTTCCGCCCAGGCGCGCAGCACGGCATAGCTGCGCCAAGGGCGCCAGGCGGCCGAGGCCTCGGTGGCGGCGCGGGCCGGGTGCTTCTGGCCCTGCACGCCCAGGGCCTTGTGCAGCGCCACGTCGCCGGCCGGGAAGGCGTCGGGCCAGCGCAGCACGCGCATGGCGATGTACTGCGCCGTCCAGTCGCCGATGCCGGGCAGGGCGCACAGGGCGGTGGTGGTCGCGGCCACATCGGCGCCCGCATGCAGGGCCAGGGCACCACTGTCCACCGCGCGCGCCAGCGCCACGATGGCTGCCTGGCGCTGGCGCACGATGCCCATCTGGCCCAGGGTGTTGCCCTCGGCCCGGGCCAGTACGGCGGGCGGGGGGAACAGGCGGCTGAGCTCGGGCCAGGGCGTCTCGATGGGCTCGCCCAGGCGCTCCACCAGGCGCTGGCCCAGGGTGCGGGCGGCGGCCACGGTGATCTGCTGGCCCAGCACGGCCCGCACGGCCAGCTCAAAGCCGTCGAAGGCGCCAGGCACGCGCAGGCCGTCGCCTTCGGGAAAGCGCTGGTGCAGCACGGCATTGATGGCGCCCGGGTCGGCATCCAGGTCCAGCATGGCGCGCACCCGGGCGATCACCACGGGCAGCACCGGGTACAGGCTGTCGCTGGTCTGCAGCAGCACCTGGTGGCGGGTGGTGTCGAAGCGCGCGCTGAGCCAGCCGGTCACTTCCACGGCCCCCGTCACGGCAGGCGACAGGCGCACCGTGCGCCGCAGGGCGGGGGCGCCATCGCCTTCCTGCTGCACCCATTCCACGCCCAGGAAACGGCGCCGCTCGAAGAAGGCCAGCAGCGCCGGTACATCCAGCGGCGGGCGGTAGGCCAGGCGCAGCGTGCCCGTGCGGGTGGCGCCTTGGGCACTGCCGCTTCTGCGCAGCTGGCTGGGGTTCAGGCCGTAGTGTTCGGCAAAGGCCGCATTGAAGCGGCGCACGCTGCCAAAGCCGCTGGACAGCGCCACCTGGGTGACGGGCAGCGGTGTATCGGTCAGCAACTGCTTGGCCGTGAGCAGGCGCCGGGTCTGCAGATACTGCAGCGGCGAGACGCCCAGGGCCGCCTCGAAGATGCGGCGCAGGTGCCGGTCGCTCACGCCCAGGCGCTCGGCCAGGCGGGCCACGGTGGCGCCCTGGCCATCGCTCGTGGGGTTGCGGGCCCAGCCCTCGGGCGCATCGAGCAGGCGCACCGCCTCGCGCACCAGGATGTCCGAGGCGTCCTGCGTCGACCAGGCCAGGGACTGGGGGGCCATCTCGGGCCGGCAGCGCAGGCAGGGGCGAAAACCCGCACTCTCGGCCTGGGCCGCCATGGCGAAGAAGCGGCAGTTCTCGCGCCGCGGCGTGCGCACCGAGCACACGGGCCGGCAGTAGATGCCGGTGGAGGTCACCCCCGTGAAGAAGCGCCCATCGAAGCGGGCATCACGGGTCTGCAGGGCCAGGTAACGGCCTTCGTCATCCGCCACCGTATCGGTGGTGATGGTGGGCTGGCCGGGAGAGGGCAGGGGGCTGGGCATGGAGGGAATGATAGGTCGCGCCTGCATCCGGGCTGGCCGTTTTCGGACATATGCCCCTGCCAACGTGGTTACGATCCTTGCCTGGAGCTGCAGGGGGCGCCCCCTACAATCCAGCGCTCTGTTCCAACGCTCACTGCAAAGGCCCCCCACGTGCAACCCACGCCCGCCATTTTCAAAGCCTATGACATCCGCGGCATCGTGCCGTCGACCCTGAACGAAGAAGTCGCCCTGGGCCTGGGCCGCGCCTTTGGCTCGGCCGCCCGCGCCGAAGGCCAGACCACGGTCGCCGTGGGCCGCGATGGCCGCCTGTCCGGCCCGGCCCTGTCGGCAGCGCTGATCCGGGGGCTGGTGGAAGCAGGCATCGAGGTGATCGACGTGGGCATGGTCACCACGCCCTTGCTGTACTTTGCGGCCAGCACCCTGTGCACCAGCGGCATCCAGGTCACCGGCAGCCACAACCCGCGCGACTACAACGGCTTCAAGATGGTGCTCAATGGCCGCGCCATCTATGGAGAGGAAATCCAGTCCCTGCGCCGCACCATGGAGCAGGAAAGCTGGCAGTTGGCCGCCGGCGGCAGCGTGCGCCATGTGGATGTGCTGCCCGCCTACCGCGACCGGATCGTGGGCGACGTGAAGCTGGCCCGTCCGCTCAAGATCGTGGTCGACTGCGGCAACGGCATTGCCGGTGCCACGGCCCCGGCCATCTTCCGCGCCCTGGGCTGCGAGGTGATCGAGCTGTTCTCCGAGGTGGATGGCAATTTCCCCAACCACCACCCCGACCCGAGCAAGCCCGAGAACCTGCGCGACCTGATCGCCGCGCTGCAGGGCAGCGATGCCGAGCTGGGCCTGGCCTTCGACGGCGACGGCGACCGCCTGGGCATCGTCACGCGCGACGGCGTGAATATCTTCCCCGACCGGCAGATGATGCTGTTCGCTCAGGACGTGCTCACGCGCGTGCCCGGCGGCAACATCCTGTTCGACGTGAAGTGCACCCAGCGCCTGGCGCCGGCCATCGCGGCTGCGGGCGGCGTGCCGGTGATGTTCAAGACCGGCCACTCGCTGATCAAGGCGCGCATGAAGGAGCTCGACTCGCCCCTGGGCGGAGAGATGAGCGGCCATATCTTCTTCAAGGAGCGCTGGTACGGCTTCGACGACGGCACTTACGCGGGCTGCCGCCTGCTCGAGATCCTGAGCCGCCACGCCGACCCGAGCGCCGTGCTCAACGCATTGCCCACCAGCTTTTCGACGCCCGAGCTCAATGTCGCCTGTGCCGAGGGCGAGCCGCACCGCCTCACGGCCGAGCTGCAGGCCCTGGCGGCCGGCAGCTTCAGCGCACCGGCCCAGGTCAACACCATCGACGGGCTGCGCGTGGACTGGCCGGACGGCTTCGGCCTGATCCGCGCGAGCAACACCACGCCGGTGCTGGTGCTGCGCTTCGAGGGGCACACCGAGGAGGCGCTCTCGCGCATCGAGGCCGCCATGCTGGCGCTGCTGCACAAGGTCAAGCCCGATGCGCAGTTGGGCGCGGCCGCCCACTGAGTCCGGGGCTTCTCCCCCTCCTTTTTCGAACGCGCTTTCCTTGACTACTCTCTTGTCTCCCTTGCTGCGCATCGCCGCGGCGCAATCGATTTCCGTGCCTGGCCAGGTGCAGGCCAATGTGCAGTCGCACCTGTCCATGGTGCGCGAAGCTGCCCGGCACGGTGTGCAGCTGCTGGTGTTTCCCGAGCTCTCGCTCACGGGCTATGAGCCCGCGCTGGTCGCGGACCTGGTGCTTGGCGCCGACGATGCCGTGCTCGCGCCCCTGCGCGAAGCCGCACGCAGCACCGGCATGGCGCTGGTGGTGGGCGCCCCCGCGGCCCCGATCACGCCGGGTGGCAAGCCCGCCATCGGCGCCTGGGTGTTCGAGGCCGATGGCAGTGCCGCCCTGTACCGCAAGCGCTACCTGCACCCCGGCGAGGAGCAGTTCGCCAGTGCCGGCAGCGAGGACTTCCACGTGCGCCCGCTCGCGGGCCAGCCCACGGCGCTGGCCGTGTGCGCCGACACCACGCACCCGGAGCACGCCCGGGCGGCTCTCGACGGCGGTGCCTTGCTGTATGCCTGCGGCTCGGTGATCTCCGAAGGCGGCTACGCCAAGGACTCCGGCCAGCTGCAGGGCTATGCCGCAGACCTCGGGCTGGCCGTGCTGATGGCCAACCATGGCGCCCCCACGGGCGGGTATACCTGTGCGGGCCGCAGCGCTTTCTGGGCGCCTGGCGGCGAGCAGGTGGTTGCCGCCCCTGGCGTGGGGGCCTGCCTGGTCATGGCGTCCCGCGAGGGCGGCGCATGGCAAGGCCGTGTGGTCGAAATCGCCGCGCCATGAGGCAACCCGCATGACCACCGCGCGCGCTCTCTATTCCATGGTCACCTGGGCGGCCCAGCCGCTGCTGCGCCGCAAGCTGCGCCGCCGCGCCGCCGCCGAGCCCGGCTATGCCGTTGCGGTGGGCGAGCGCTTTGGCCGCTACCCGCAGCCCATCGACAGCCTGGTGCTGCACAGCAGTACTGACCCGCTGGGCCAGTTCGTCTGGATCCATGCGGTGTCGCTGGGCGAGACCCGCGCTGCCGCCATCCTGCTGGCCGAGCTGCGTGCGCAACTGCCCGGCATGCGCCTGCTGCTCACGCATGGCACGGCCACGGGCCGGGCCGAGGGAGAAAAGCTGCTGCAGGCCGGTGATGTGCAGGTCTGGCTGCCCTGGGACACGCAGGGTGCCGTGCTGCGCTTCCTGCGCCAGTTCCGCCCGGCCATTGGCATCCTGATGGAGACCGAGGTCTGGCCCAACCTGGTGGCCGCCTGCCGCCGGCGCGGTGTGCCGCTGGTGCTGGCCAATGCCCGTTTCAACGAACACTCGCTGCGCAAGGCGCGGCGGGTGTCGCCGCTGGCGCGCCCGGCCTATGGGGCCCTCGCGGCCGTGTACGCCCAGACCGAGGACGATGCCGACCGCCTGCACGCCATCGGCGCGCAGGTGCACGGCGTGTTCGGCAACCTCAAGTTCGACGTGGTGCCCGACGTGGCCCAGCTCGAGCTTGGGCGTGCCTGGCGCGTACAGGCGCTGCGCCCCGTGGCCATGCTGGCCAGCAGCCGTGAAGGCGAAGAGGCGCTGTGGCTGGACGCGATCCGCGCCTGGAGCACCTCGCGCACCGATGCGGCGCAGCCCGTGCAGTGGCTGATCGTGCCGCGGCATCCACAGCGCTTCGACGCGGTGCAGCAGCTGCTCGAGGCCGCCGGCCTCACGGTGTCGCGTCGCAGCACCTGGAGCCTGCTGCCCGAGCCGGCCGATGTGTGGCTGGGCGACTCGCTGGGCGAGATGGCCCTGTACTACGGCATGGCCGATGTGGCGCTGCTGGGCGGCAGCTTCGCGCCGCTGGGCGGGCAGAACCTCATCGAGGCAGCAGCCTGCGGCTGCCCCGTGGTGCTGGGCCCGCACACCTTCAATTTTGCCGAGGCGGCCGAACTGGCCTGCGCCGCCGGTGCGGCGCAGCGCGTGCCCGACCTCACGGCCGGCGTCGCGCAGGCCGTGCAGCTGGTGCGCGACCCGGCACAGCAGGCGGCCGCCAGCGAGCGCGCGACCCGCTTTGCGCGCCAGCACCGGGGCGCCGCCCGCGCCACCGTGCGTGAACTGCTGCAATTGGTGCGTCGGCGCACGGTGGGGCGCTTTGAAGACTCCGATGTCTGAAGTGAACACCCCTGAGTCGCTTCGCGCCTTCCCCCTCTCTCTCCTCGCTACGCGAGTCGGGAGGGGGACGCCCCCAGCGCATGCGCTGGATACGCCGCCTTCGCGGCGGGGCGGCCCTTGCGCGGGGGCACTGGCTTGTGCCGCGCCAGTTTCAATCGTCGTGGGTGGCGCGCAGCGCAATTGATAACTGTTTCGACTTCCGTCTAACGTCGTGGTCCGCCTTGCCGTGCTACAGCACTGTCTAGGGCTTCTCGCATGGTTGTACGGTCGAATGCAAATCCGTATGAGCTGCTGTGAGCGGCTGACCCGATGTCCCTGACGGGGGCCTTCAGCATTTCTTCAGCCAGGCTTCACCTTGCGCGAAGCCTGGCTTCCTATCGTGCCGGGAGACCGCAGCAAAGGGCTGCGGTCGACTCCAACCAGGTACGACATGAATCTTCAGAATTTGCATTCCCGGCCCTCGGCGCAGGCCGGCACCCCTGGGCGCCGCCGGGTCTGGTGGCTGGGCCTTGGCATCGGCACCGCCGCGGCACTGGCCGCGTGTGGCGGTGGTGGTGGGACGGAGGGCGGCAGTGCCGGCGGCGGCTACAAGGCCGAGATCCGCCGCACCGCCCATGGCATTCCCCACATCGAGGCCGAGGACGAAAAAGGAATCGGCTACGGCGTGGGCTACGCCTATGCCCAGGACAATTTCTGCCTGCTGGCGGAGCACTTCGTCACCGTGAGGGGCGAGCGTTCGCGCTATTTTGGCGCGGGGGACGCGCCCGAGGCCGGGCAGGGCACGCTGGCCTTCAACCTCACCTCCGACCTGTTCTACCGCTACCACAACGACGAGTCCCACCTGCGGGCCGCATGGAGTGCTTACAGCGCACCGGTCAAGGCGCTGTTCAAGGGCTTTGCTGCGGGCTACAACCGCTACCTGCGCGAAACCGGGGCCTCTGGCCTGCCGGCGGATTGCAAGGGCCAGGCCTGGGTGCGGGCGGTGGACGACACCGACCTGGTGCGCCTGATGCGCGACTATGGGGCCATGAACGGCATCGCCGACATGGCGCCCTTCCTCGCCCAGGCCGCACCACCCGGACGCGGCAGCCAGGCCGCACAGGCCTCCAGGCATGCCCCGTCACTGCAGTCCCTGCTGCGCAAGCCCGTCACGGGCAGCAATGCCATGGCGCTGGGCAGCGACGCCACCGACAACGGGCGCGGCCTGCTGCTGGGCAACCCCCATCTCCCCTGGAACGGCGTGATGCGCATGTACCAGCTGCACCTGCGCATTCCCGGCCGCATGGATGTGATGGGCGCAAGCCTGCCCGGCCTGCCGATGGTGGGAATCGGCTTCACCCGCGATTTCGCCTGGACGCATACCACGAACACGGCCGCGCGCATCACATTCCACCAACTGCTGCTGGACCCGGCCGATCCCACCCGCTACGTGGTGGATGGCCGCAGCAAGCCCATGGAGCGCAAGGCCTTGCGGGTGGAGGTGCTGCAGCCCGACGGGCGCATTGCGGTGCATGAGCACACCTACTACGCCACCGACTTCGGCACGGTCATGGCCCACCCGCAACTGCCCTGGGACAGCCGCCACGCCTATGCCGTGCGCGATGCGAACAGCGACAACCACCGCCTGGCGGAGCAGTGGCTGGCCATGAACCAGGCCCGTTCGCTCGCCGAGATGAAGGAGGCGGTGCTGCGCATCGTGGGCAACCCCTGGAACAACACGCTGGCGGTGGATGCCGCGGGGCGCGCCTTGTTCATGAGCGCAACGCCCACGCCGAATGTCTCTGCGCAACTGCTGCAGGACTGCCGCCCGGCCTCCACGGATGAAGCCCTGGCCGAGTTGCCGGCCGCGCTGCTGCGTGGCGACACGGCCCGCTGCCAGTGGGCGAACGACCCCGCGGCGCCGCAGCCCGGCATCTTCGCCGGCCGCAGCCTGCCCGTGCTGGAGCGGCGCGACTACGTGCACAACGCCAACGACAGTGCCTGGCTGACCAACCCCGCGGCGCCACTCACGGGCTTTTCACCGCTGCTCAGCGTGGCGGACGCACCGCAGGGCTTGCGCACGCGCCAGGGCCTGGCCTGGCTGCAGGCCGCGCTGCAGCCACGCAATGGCCTGCCCACCCGGCGCGTGTCGCAGGACCAGGTGCAGGCCATGGTGCTCGACAACCGCTCCTACCTGGCCGAGCTGGTGCTGGACGACATGCTTTCGCTGTGCCCCGGGGGCAACCGCATGGGCGCCCCCTCGGCCGAGCTGCGCCAGGCCTGCTCGGCGCTTGCCGCCTGGGACCGGACCGCCGGCCTCGATGCCGGCATCGGCTACGGCTATCTGGAAGACTTTGCGCTGTCGTTCCTGGGGTTGGCGCCCGACGTCTGGCGCGTGGCCTTCGATCCTGCCGACCCGGTGAACACCCCGCGCGGCCTGCGCGTGGAACAGCCCGCGGTGGCCGAGCAGGTCCGCGCGGCGATGGAGGCGGCCGTGCGCAACGTGGCCGCGCGCGGCTGGGCGCCGGGCCAGCGCTGGGGTGACATCCAGGGGGTGATGCGGGGCGGGCGCCGCATCCCCGTGCCGGGCGGGGTGGAGGAGCTGGGTATCTACAACGTTGTGGGGAGCTTCGATACCACGGGCAATGGCCAGCGTGAAGCCTTGCTGGGCACCAGTTACCTGCAGGCGGTGGGGTTCACGGCCGAAGGGCCGCGCGCCCGGGCGATCCTGGCCTACTCGCAATCCTCCAACCCGGCTTCCGCCTGGTCTGCCGACCAGACCGAGCGCTTTGCCCGGCGCGAATGGGTCGATCTGCCCTTCACGCGCGCGCAGATCGATGCCCAGCCCGGGGTATCGCGCAGTGTGATCGCGGAGTGAGGGGGCGGCATGCCGGCACCAGGCGGATCAATCGCTGCCCTGGCCTGGCGCCAGGGGCAGGGCCACCTGCACCAGGAGCCCGCCGCCGGCGCCCTCGTGCAGGCTGGCACGGCCGCCATGGCGGGCCGCCACGTTCTGCACGATGGCCAGGCCCAGGCCGCTGCCGCTTTGCACCTGGTCGGGCACGCGAAAGAACCGGTCGAACACGCGCTCGCGCCACTGCACCGCAATGCCGGGGCCCTGGTCGGAGACGCTGAGCAGCGCCTCGGTGCCGGTGCGCTCGAGCGCTGCGTGCACGGTTCCGCCGCGCGGGCTGTACTTGATGGCGTTGTCCACCAGGTTGTCGACCAGGGACACCAGGCCCTCGCGGTCGCCGGACACCGTGACCGGCCCTGTGGCCACAAGCTCCAGCTCCACCCCGGCGGCTGCCGCCAGGCCGTCGAACTCCGCCAGGCGGTCCTGCACCAGCGTGTCCAGGCGCAGGGAAGAGGGCATGCCGGCGTCGGCCGTGGCGTCGCTGCGCATGAGCTGCAGCAGCTGCGCCACCATGCGCGTCGCGCGTTCATTGCTGCGCAGCAGGCTGTCCATGAGTTCGCGCTGGCGCGGGTCGGTGGACTGCTGGTGCAGCGCCTCTACGTTGACGCGCATGGCCGCCAGTGGCGTGCGCAGCTCGTGGGCCGCGTCGGCGATCAGCACGCGCTCGCGTTCGGCGCTGTTGCGCACCCGGGAGAGCAGGGTGTTGATGCTGCGCACAAAGGGCTTGAGCTCGGCATGGCGCGGCTGGAACTGCAGGGGGGCCAGATCGCCGGGCCCACGCGTGGCGATCTCCTCGCTCGCGCGCCGCCAGGGCCGCAGGGCCAGCCGCACCGACCACCAGGCCGGAAACGCCAGGAAGGGCAGGCTCACCAGCAGCGGCAGGATGTAGTAGCCGCGCGAATTGAAGGTGATGAGCAGGCGCGGCAGGTCCGGTATGGCGATCGCCACCTCGGTGTCCGCCGTTGCTGAGCGGCGGGTGCGCATGCGCCAGGTCTTGCCATCGACCTGCACGTCCTCCACCGTGTTGATCTGCCGGTTGCGCACCAGTTGCGCAGCGGGCGGGGAGCGGTAGATGGCCTCGCCCTTGTGCCAGACGAACAGTACCGGCGCGAAACTGCCGTCCTCTTCGCCGTCGCCATACTCGGTGCGCAGGGCCTTGTCGAAGTCGCGCAGCGCCTCGGCCTGGCGGGCCGGGTCATGGGCCAGCTTGTCGGTGATCGACAAGGCCAGGTCGAAGACCGGGTCGCTGTTCAACAGGTCATTGTCGCCATGGGCCGCCAGCAGCAGGGCGCCCACCAGCGTCGTCCACAGCACGAGCATCACCGCCATCTGCGCGAGCAACAGCCGGCGGCCCAGCGAAGGCTGCAGCCAGCGCCGCAGCCGTGCCAGCGCGCGGCGCATCAGGCTCCCCCCGCGGCGTCGGGCAGCGGCCGGGCATCCACCACGTAGCCAATGCCGCGCACCGTGCGGATGAAGCCCGGCCCGATCTTGCGGCGCAGGTTGGAGACATGCACCTCCAGCGCGTTGCTGCCATTGTCCGGCCCGCCCGGCAGCACCTGCTCTTCCAGCAGGCGGCGCGTCACCACGCGGTCCGCGCGCTTGAGCAGCAGGGCCAGCAGGTCGAACTCGCAGCGTGACAGCTCCACCGGCCGGCCTTCCACACTGGCGCGGCGGGTCGGTTCGTGCAGGGCCAGGCCGCGCAGGCGCAGGGTCTCGTCGTCGAGGCCATAGCTGCGCCGTGCCAGGGCGCGCACGCGCGACAGCAGTTCGGCCAGCGCAAACGGCTTGACGAGGTAGTCGTCCGCCCCATGGTCCAGGCCCTGCAGCCGGTCGTTGAGGCTGTCGCGCGCGCTCAGGATCAGCACCGGCAGGCGCTGGCGGTTGCGGCGCTGGGCCTGCAGCAGTTCCAGCCCATCGCCATCGGGCAAGCCCAGGTCCAGGATGGCCATGTCGAACAGGCCACTGGCCAGCTCGCGCCGGGCATCGTCCAGGCGCCGCACCCAGACCACGTCCAGGCCCTGGTCGGCCAGGGCGATGCGTATGCCGTTGCCCAGGTCCAGATCGTCTTCCACCAGCAGCAGTCTCATGGGCCTTCCCTCGTGGCGTGTCGCCTTCCAAAAAGGGCAAGTATCTGCGAGCAGACAGCTCGGCCCTTCAGCTTGTCTTCAGCCAAGCCAAGCCCGCGTTCAGGTGCGCAAAGAACACTGCAGGGGTGCTGGAGCCGCAGCCCGCCCTGCGCGGCAGGGGTCGCCAGCCACTTTTTTCAACGGAACCACCACAGGAAATCTGACATGCAGAAATCATCGATCGCGTCGCTGCTCGTGCCCCTGGCACTGTGCACAGCCATGACCGGCAACGCCCAGGCCGCCGAACCGGCGCCCCATACGGGCCTGTACGTCGGCGGCGCGGCAGGCGTCTCGCACTACCGGCTGGCCGATCCCGGCGCGCCGGTGGCCAGCAAGGACACTTCCGGCACCGGCCTCAAGCTCTATGGCGGCTTGCGCTTCACCGAGCACTTCGGGATCGAAGCCGGCTATGCGCAGCTGGGCCAGTTCAGCGAGCGGGTGCGCCAGGGTGGGGCCGAGGTCGAGCAGCAGGGCAAGGGCCGCGTGTTCTATGCCGCAGCCACCGGACGCATTCCGATCACCGATGCCATTGCGATCAACGCCCGCGCCGGCATCGCCCAGGGGCGGGTGTCGGGCCACAACGTCCTGTCGGCCAGTGCCAACCCCATCGGGCGCGAGCGCGGGCTGATGCTGGGCGGCGGCGTGGAGTATGGGCTCTCGCGCAACCTCGCCATCACCGCCGACTACGACCATTTCGGCAAGCTCTCGCGGGCCGCCAAGGGCGGGCTGTTCACGGTCGGGCTGCGCGCCAGCTTCTGACGGCGAGGCTGAACGGGGGGCGACCCACCGCTCCCCAGGCCTCAGGTGCCTACCACCCCGCCATCGGCCTTGCGGATCACCACCGTGGCCGAGCGGGGGCGGCCGGCGGCGCGGTGCTCGGGCCAGTTGGAGAACTTGCGCGGCTCGGCAGGGTCGCTGCGCTCGCTCGGGCTTTCGCCGGGGTGCTGGATGTTGATGAACAGGGTTTTGCCATCGGGCGCCATGGTGGCACCGGTGATCTCGCAGCCCGAAGGTCCCACCAGGAAGCGGCGGATCTCCCCGGTGCGCGGGTCGGCCGCGAGCATGGCGTTGTTGCCCATGCGCGCCAGATCGCCCTTGCCCATGGCCGAGGTCGACATGTCGGTCTGCACCCAGAGCACGCCGCGGCCATCAACCCACAGGCCGTCGGGGCAGGCGAACATGTCGCCCTTGACGCTGCCTTTGGCGTCTGCGCGCTCGTTGGCCGGGTCGCCCGCCAGGATGAAATGGTCCCATTGGAAGCGCGCGCCATCGAAATCGCCGGTTTCCTTCCAACGGATGATGTTGCCCATGCTGTTGTTGGCGCGCGGGTTGGCGGCATCCACGCCGGGCTGGCCGCTGCCGCCGCGGTTGCTGTTGTTGGTCAGCGTGCAGTAGACGGCGCCGTCCTTGCCCACGGCGATCCATTCGGGTCGGTCCATCTTGGTGGCGCCCAGCAGGTCGCTGGCCTGGCGCGTCTTGACCATCACTTCGCCGGCGTCGGCAAAGCCGTTGGCGGCCGTGAGCGGGCCCTGGCCATGGGTGAGGGGCAGCCACTGGCCGCTGCCGTCGGCGTTGAACCTGGCGACGTACAGCGTGCCGTGGTCCAGCAGCTCGGCGTTCTCGCGTGCGCCACCCGGGCGGATCCTGTCGCGGCTCACGAACTTGTAGATGTACTCGAAGCGCGAATCTTCGCCCGAATAGACCACGGCGCGGCCGTCCTTGGTGACGGCCACGGTGGCCCCTTCGTGCGCGGCGCGGCCCAGGGCCGTGCGCTTGACGGGGGTGGAGCTGAAGTTGAAGGGGTCGATCTCCACGATCCAGCCGAAGCGGTTGGGTTCGTTGGGGTGTTTGCTGGCGTCGAAGCGCTCGTCGTGCTCGCTCCAGCGGTAGCCGGCCGGCTCGCCCTTGCGCAGGCCCCAGCGGGTTTCGTGGGCGTTGGGCGTGTCCGGGCCCTTGAAGTAGTTGATGAAGTTCTCTTCGCAGGTCAGGTAGGTGCCCCAGGGCGTGATGCCGCTGCCGCAGTTGTTCAGGGTGCCCAGCGGGCGCATGCCGGCCGGGTCGGCGGCGGTGCGCAGCAGGGCATGGCCGGCGGCCGGGCCGCCGAAGGCCATGGGCGTGCGCGCGGTGATGCGGCGGGCCCAGGGAGAGGGGCGCACCACCTCCCACTGGCCATCGGCCTTTTGCGCCACCTCGACCACCGAGACACCGTGCGCGGCCTGCGACTTGCGCACCTTCTCGGCCGTCCAGGTCTTCATGCCGTCGGCGTGCAGCAGGCCATCGTCGGTGTACTCGTGGTTCATGACCAGGAGGCCCTGGCGGCTGCCTTCTTGGGCGTAGAAGTGGATGCCGTCGTGGTGCATGCCGAACTGCGCCTCCTGTTCGGCGGCGGTGTTGCTGCCGTCTTCCTTGAAGGCCGGGTTCTCGCCCGAGAGGCCCACGGGGTCGCCCCAGGGCGCGATGACCTGGGCCACATAGCCTTCGGGCACCACGATGCGATCGGCCGTGCCGATGGGCACGCTCTTGAAGCCCAGCAGCGGGCCGCTGGGCATGCCGGTACCGCTGGCGCAGCCGGGCAGAGACACGGCGGCCAATGGCGCCAGCAGGCCGCCGACGGCCGAGGCCAGCCCACCGCCGAGCAGGGTGCGGCGGCGCAATGCCGACACCTCGTGGATGCTCGGGTTGCCCGAGCGGTTGCTGTCTTCCATCGTGGCGAAGTCTTTGGCCATGAAACTCTTTCGGTGGGGTGGGAAACTGGATTTCTTCTGGGGCGGCCGGGAGACAATGCTGCCAACGCGGCTCCTGCGCGCTGTGGCATGGAGCCCATGCGGCGTGGCCACGCCTGGGGCCAGCAGCTTAGGTTTCAAAAATGGCGGTTTGATGACAGGCAGTTCCCTGGCACGCCCCGCCTCCCCGAGAAGACACCATGGAAGTCGAGTTCAAGTTCAGCATTGCGCCCAAGCGCCTGGCCGCCGTGAAGGCGGCTGCCCGCCGCGGCGCGTCCAGCGCGATCCGCCTGGAGGCGCGCTATTTCGATACCGCCGACAAGGCCCTGTCATCGCGCGGCATCGCGCTGCGCTTGCGCAACGAGGGCGGGCAGTGGGTGCAGACCGTCAAGGCCCTGGGCGACGGGCCGCTGGACCGCGAGGAGCACAACGTCCGCCTCGACGCTCCGCCAGCGCTGGCACGCCCGGCCCTGCATGCGGGCAGCAAGGCCGGCGAGCGCCTGCGCGCGGCGCTGGACAGCGCGCAAGGCCCGCTGCTGGAGACCTACCGCACCGAGATCGACCGCACCCTGCGCGACCTGGCCTTCCGTGGCGGCGTCGTCGAGCTCGCCTTCGACTTCGGCCGCATCGTGGCGCATGGCGGCACGGCGCAGGAAAGGCAGACCCCCGTGTGCGAGCTGGAACTGGAGCTCAAGGAGGGGCCGGTGGCCGGCCTCGTCGAAGTCGCCACCCAGTGGGCGGCGCAGCATGGCCTGGTGCTGAACACGGTGTCCAAGGCCGAGCGCGGCGAGCGGCTCATGGCCGCCCAATGGGCCCGGCCGGCGGCCAAGGCGCGGCCCATGGTGGCCAGCGGCACGCGCAAGCAGTTTCTCAAGGGGCCGCAGCTGCAGCGCGCGGTGCTGTCCAATTGCCTGGCACAGGTGCTGGCCAATGCCAGCGAGATCGTCGAGGGCTCGGCAGGGCCTGAGCATGTGCACCAGTTGCGCATCGGCATCCGCCGCTTGCGCACGGCCTTGCGCGAACTCGACGCGCTGGCGCCGGGGCGCTTCGACCCGGCCTGGGAAGCGCCGCTGGTCGCGGCCTTCCGCAGCCTGGGCCGGCTGCGCGACCAGGAGCAGGCGCTGCAAGCGATAGGCGCAGAACTGCGGGACGCTGGCGCGCCCCCGGCCGAGGCGCAGCCGGCCGCCGCCCCGGGGTCATCGCCGCTGCACATCATCAGCAGCCCCGATTTCCAGTCGGCCCTCATCGCCCTGATGGGCTTCACCGCGCAGGCCGCAGTACCGTTGGCGCAGGACGATGCGCTGGGCGCGGCCGGCACGCGCCGCCACCTGCAGCAGCGGCTGGATGCGCTGCGCAAGAAGATCCACCGGGATGCGCGCCGTTTCGAGTCCTTGCCGGGCGAGGCACAGCACCGGGTGCGCAAGCGCCTGAAGCGGCTGCGCTTTCTGGCGGAGTTCGTGGCGCCGGCCCTCGAAGGGGAGGGCAGCGCATTCCTGCAGAGCCTGCAGCCGGCCTTGTCGGCCCTGGGCCGGCTCCACGACGAGCAGGTGGCCAGCGCGCTGTACCGCGACCTGGCCGCCAGGGACCCCAGGGCCTGGTTCGGCGTGGGCTGGCTGGCGGCCCGGCGCGGGGCCTCGGTCAAGGCCACCCGAAAGGCCCTGGCCCGGCTGGGGGAGGCCCCCCGTTTGCTCAGGGGGTGAGCAGTGCGTTGATGGCGCGCACGTCTTCGAGGGTCAGCGTGCCGGCGGCCTGGCGCAGCTTGAGCGTGCCCAGGAGCACGTTGTAGCGTGCCTGGGCCAGGTCGCGCTTGGTCTGGAACAGCTGGCTCTGGGCGTTGAGCACATCGATGTTGATGCGCACGCCCACCTGGTAGCCCAGCTTGTTGGCGTCCAGGGCGCTCTGGCTCGATGCCTCGGCGGCTTGCAGGGCCTGCACCTGGCCCTGGCCCGACTGCACGCCGAAGAAGGCCGTGCGCGTGGCCTGCGCCACGTTGCGGCGCGTGGTCTCCAGGTCGGCACTGGCCTTTTCTTCCAGGACCAGGGTTTCCTTGATGCGGTTTTGCACCGAGAAGCCGGCGAACAGCGGCAGGTTCAGTGCCAGGCCCACGCTGGCATTGTTGGTGCGGCTGTTGATGCCCGGCGCCGTGATGGTGCCGGTGGGGTTGCGCTGGATGTTGTAGCCGGCCTGCAGGTCCACCGTGGGCAGATGGCCGGTTTCGGCCTTTTTCGTCTCCAGGCGCGCGATGTCCAGGGCGATCTGGGCCTGGCGCACGCCGGGCTGCTGCTCACGGGCCGTGTCCACCCAGGTGATCACATTGTCGGGTTGCACCGGGGGCAACTGCAGCGGCAGGGCCAGGGGTTTGGGCTGGGAGCCCGTGACGCCCACGAGCTGGTCGAGCGCGAGCTTTTTCACGCGCAGGTCGTTCTCGGCCGCGATCTCCTGGGCGATCACCAGGTCGTAGCGGGCCTGGGCTTCGCGCGAATCGGTCACCGTGGAGGTGCCGACCTCGAAATTGCGCTTGGCCGAAGCCAGCTGTTCCGACACGGCGGCCTTCTGCGCCTGCACGAAGGTCAGCGTGTCCTGTGCGGCCAGCACGTCGAAGTAGGCCTGGCTCACACGCACCAGCAGGTCCTGGCTGGCGGCGTCGAGCTGGGCCTGGGCCACGTCCACGCCGCGCTGCGCCTGTTCCAGGTTGATGCGGTTGGCCGGGCGGTACAGGGGCTGCGAGGCGTTCACGCCCAGGGTCTGGGTGGTGGCGGTGCGCTCCACCGGCGGGCGGCTCACGTCGGTGTTGGCGCGCGAAACACCCGCCGACAGACCGGCGCTGGGCAGCAGGCCGGCGCGGGCCTGGTCGGCGCGGCGCGCCGCGGCATCGAGCTGCAGCCGGGCCGACTGCCAGGCCGTGTCATAGGTGCGCGCGGACTCCAACAGCTCCATCAGGCTCTGGGCCTGTGCGGGGGCGCACAAGGCAGCGCCCAGCGCCAATGACAGGGGAAGTAGCCGGAACGAGGTCATGGATGCCTTTCAGGAAGATCTGCATGTCGGAGGGGACGAAGGAGACGGTGCGGGCCTCAATAGCGGGGGACGGCCGGGTCGTTCTCGTGCGACCAGGCGTCGATGCCGCCGCTGATGTTGGCCAGGCGCTCGAACCCTTGCTGCTCCAGGAACGCCGCCACGCGCAGGCTGCGGGCGCCGTGGTGGCACAGGCAGGCAATGGGCGTGCCCGCGTCGCGGGCGGCATCGAGTTCGGCCAGGCGGCCCGTGAGCTGCCCCATGGGGATGGCCACCAGCTCGAACCCGTCAGCGCGCACGCTGGCCGTCTGCAGTTCCCAGGGCTCGCGCACATCCAGCACCACGGGCCGGCTGCCATCGGGGGCGGTGGCGAACCAGGCGGCGAGTTGGGCGGGGCGGATGTGCTCGATCATGCAAAAAACTCCAGAAAAAAGCGGGTCAGAACGTGAAGCTGGAAGGTTCGGGGAAGTTCACCAGGCGTGGCGCGGTGGTGTCCCAGGGCGAGGTGGTCTCGAAACGGTCGCCGCTGCGGCGCACCAGGGTGAAGCGCATCACGGGCTCGTTGCCCACGATGGCGCCCAGGCGGCCACCGTCGCGCAGCTGCGAGAGCAGGGCGGTGGGCACTTCGGCCACGGAGCCGCTGAGCACGATCACGTCGAAGGGGCCGTCGCTGGCGCCCTGCGAGCCGTCGGCCAGGCGCACCTCGGCGTTCTGCACGCCGGCGCTGAGCAGGTTTTCGCGGGCCATTTCGGCCAGTTCGGGCACGATTTCCAGCGACACCACGCTCTGGGCACGGGCGGCCAGCAGGGCGGCCATGTAGCCGGAGCCGGCGCCGATCTCCAGCACGCGGTCGGTCGGCTTGATGGCCAGGTCCTGCAGCACGCGGGCTTCCACGCGGGGCTGCAGCATGCTGTGGCCGGCCTGCACGGCCTCCTCGGCATTGCCGAGCAGCGGCACTTCGATGTCCATGAAGGCCATGCTGCTGTAGGCAGGGGGCACGAATTCCTCGCGGCGCGCCACGGCCAGCAGGTCGAGCACGTCGGCGTCGAGCACGTTCCAGGGGCGGATCTGCTGCTCGATCATGTTGTAGCGGGCCTGGGCGATGGGATCGTTGGGGTTGGCCGAGGTGTTCAGGGGCAGGGTCATGGAATTCTCCGTGGGGCGGGTGTCAGGACAAACCCTCGATTTTAGAGGCCTTGGGCGACACCTGGCCGCGACCCATGCGCGCCAGGGCCCAACGCGCCAGATCGTCCATGTAGCAATACACCACCGGCACCACCACCAGGGTGAGCAGCGAGGAGGTGATGACCCCCCCGATCACGGCCTGGCCCATGGGGGCGCGCTGCTCGGAACCTTCCGACAGCGCGAAGGCCAGCGGCACCATGCCGAAGATCATGGCCAGCGTGGTCATGAGGATGGGGCGCAGGCGCACGCGGGCCGCCAGCAGCAGGGCATCGGCACGCGGCAGGCCGGGCACCGTGTTGCCGGCGTCGTCGGTGTGTTCTTCGCGGGCCCGGATGGCGAAGTCCACCAGCAAGATGGCGTTCTTGGTCACCAGGCCCATGAGCATCACCACGCCGATGATGGAGAACATCGACAGGGTGGAGCGGAACATCATGAGCGCCAGCACCACGCCGATCAGCGTGAGCGGCAGCGAGGTCATGAGCGCCAGCGGTTGCAGAAAGCTCCTGAACTGGCTGGCCAGGATCATGTAGATGAAGACGATGGCCAGCACCAGGGCCGAGATGGCGTAGCCGAAGGATTCGGCCATGTTCTTGGTGGAGCCGCCGAACTGGTAGCGGTAGCCGGGCGGGAAGTGCACCTCGTCCAGGGCCTTCTTGATGTCGGCCGACACCTCGCCGGCCGAGCGCTGCGACACGTTGGCGTTGACCGCCACCTCGCGCGTCAGGTCGCGGCGGTTGATCTGGTTGGCGCCGGTGGATTCCTTCACCGCAGCCACCTGGTTCAGACGCACGATGCGCGAGCTGCCATCGGCCGCCGCGGCCATGGCAAAGGGCAGGCGCTCCAGGTCCTGCGGGGCGGTGCGGGCCTCGGGAGCCAGGCGCACGTTCACGTCGTAGGTCTGGTCATCGGGTGCGCGCCAGTTGCCCACCGTGGTGCCGGCCACCAGGGTGCGCAGCGAGGCGGCCATCTGCGCCACCGACAGACCCAGGTCCGAGGCCGCATCGCGCTTGATGTCGAGGGCGATCACCGGCTTGTTCGGCTTGGCGCTGGTATCGAGGTCCACCAGGCCGGGAATGCCGCGGATCTTCTCGGTCACGGTGCGAGTGAGGCGCTCCAACTCCTGCAGGTCCGGGCCCTGCAGCGAGAATTCCACCTGCTTTTGGCCGCCCACGGCATCGAGCAGGCCCACGTGCGTGACGGTGATACCGGGCACGGTCTTCAGGCGCTCGCGCAGCACGTCGGACATGGCGTCCACGCTGCGGCTGCGGTCCTTGCGGTCCACCAGGCGCACGTAGATGTTGGCGTAGATCTTGCCCTGGGCGTTGCCAGTGTTGATGGTGGACAGCGTGTAGCGCACCTCGGGCATCTCGTGCAGGATGGCCTCGACCTGGGCCGCCTTGGCCTCGGTGGCTTCGAGCGAGGAGCCCACGGGCGTGTAGAAATTGATCGAGGTCTCGGAAAAGTCCGCCTTGGGCACAAACTCGGTGCCCAGGAGCGGCACCATGACGATGCTCAGTACGAAGATGCCCACGGCAATCGCCATGGTGGTCAGCTTGTGCACCAGCGACCAGCGCAGGATGTGCTGGTAGCCCTCGGCCAGGGCGTCGGTGGCGCGGTCGAACCAGCCCGTAACGCGGCCGATGGTCTTGTCGTAGAAGGTGACCGGCTCGGTCTTCTGGCCGTGGCCGTGGATGCTCGGGTCGTGCCAGATGCTCGACAGCATGGGGTCGAGCGTGAAGCTCACGAACATCGAGATCATCACCGCCGCGACGATGGTGATGCCGAACTCGTGGAAGAACTTGCCGATGATGCCGCCCATGAAGCCGATGGGCATGAACACCGCCACGATGGACAGGGTGGTGGCCAGCACGGCCAGGCCGATCTCCTGCGTGCCGTCCATGGCCGCGTTGTAGGCCGATTTGCCCATCTGCACGTGGCGCACGATGTTTTCGCGCACCACGATGGCATCGTCGATCAACAGGCCCACGCACAGGCTCAGCGCCATCAGCGTGATCATGTTGATGGTGAAGCCGAACATGTTCATGAACAAAAAGGTGCCGATCAGCGCGATCGGCAGGGTCAGCCCCGTGATCACGGTGGAACGCCAGGAGTTCAGGAACAAAAAGACGATGAGCACCGTGAGGATGGCACCCTCGATCAGCGTCTGGCGCACGTTGTTCACCGCCACGCGGATCGGGCGGGCGCTGTCGCCGATGGTCTCCAGCCGCACGCCGGGCGGCAACTGGTTGCGCAGCTCGACCACGGCGGCGTTCAGGCCGTCCACCACCTCGATGGTGTTCTCGCCCTGCGACTTCTGCACCGACAGCAGCAGCGTGCGCTGGCCGTTGTACAAGGCCAGGCTCTCCACCTCCTGGGCGCCGTCGTTGACGCGGGCCACCTGGTCCAGGCGCACCGGGGCGCCGTTCTTGCGCGCCACGATGATGCGGCCGAAGTCCTCGGGCCGCTCCATGCGCGCATCGATCTGCACCACGCGCTCCTGCGCCAGCGAGCGGATGGCGCCCACGGGCAGGTCCTGGTTCTCGTTGCGCACGGCGCTGGCCACCTGGTCGGGCGTGACGCCGAAGGCCTCGAGCGCCTGCGGGTTCAGGTAGATGTTGATCTCGCGCTTGGTTGCGCCCACCAGGTTCACGGCACCCACGCCGCGCACGTTTTCCAGGCGCTTCTTCAGGATCTGCTCGGCCCAGGTGGTCAGCTCCACCGCGCTGCGTGCCGCAGCGCCGTCCTTGGCGGCTTTCTCATCGGGCAGCACAGCCAGCGACCACACGGCGCGGCTGGCCGGGTCGAAGCGCAGCACGCGCGGCTCCTTGACCTCGGTGCGCAGCAGGGGGCGCACGGTGGCCACCTTCTCGCGCACGTCCTCGGCGGCCTTGCGGCCATCGATGTGCAACTGGAACTCGATGATGACGACGGCCATGCCCTCGTAGCTGCGCGAGGTCAGGGCGTTGATGCCGGCAATCGAATTGACGCCTTCCTCGATCTTCTTGGTGACCTCGCTCTCGACGATCTCGGGCGAGGCGCCGGGGTAGTCCACCGTGACCACCACCACCGGGAAATCGATGTTGGGGAACTGGTCGACCTTGAGACGCTGGTACGAAAAGAGACCCAGCACCACGATGGCGAGCATCACCATGGTGGCGAACACCGGATTCTTGAGACTGACCTTGGTGAACCACATGGCGGGTCAGGGCGCGGGGCGCGATGCAGGGGCCGAAGCGGGAGCGGCGGCTGCCGCCGTGGTGACGGCCGTGCCTTCGCGCAGCTGCCCCATGCGGCCGGAGACGACCACCGTGCCTTCGGGGGCCCCCTCGATGGCGACCAGGGCCTGGCCATCGACCACGGCGCGCGCCCCGGTCTTGACCGGCAGGTAGGCCACCTTGCCATCCCGCACGGCCTGGATGTAGGGCGCGGGCTTGTCGGTGCGCACCGCATCGAGCGGCACGGTCAGCACCTCGGCACGGCCGGTGTCGAGCAGGCCCTGCACGAACAGGCCCTGGCGCAGCGCGGGGGCGCCGCGGTTCTGCGCAATGGCCAGGTACACGGGCACCGTGCGGCTGCCGGCCTGGGCGCTGGGGTTGATGCGCGCCACCGTGGCCACCACGGGCTCGGCGCTGCCTTCAATCTGCAACTGGGCCTTCTGGCCCACACGCACGGCCAGTGAATCGGCCGGGCTCAGCAGGGCCTCGAGTTCCAGGCGCGAGAGGTCGACCACCTCCAGCACGCGGCCATCGACGGGCATGCGCTCGCCGGGCTGGGCCAGGCGCTGCGAGACCTGGCCCGTGATGGGGCTGCGCAGCACGGTGTCTTCCAGAGACTTCTTGGCCAGATCGGCCGCTGCCAGCGCGGCGCGGTAGGTCGATTGGGCCGATTCCAGGCTGGCCTGCGAGGTGACCAGCGCCGTGGCCGAGATGAAGCCCTGGTTCACCAGTGCCTGGTTGTTGGCCACCGTGCGCTGGTTGATGTCGACCTGGGCACGGGCGGCGTCGGCCTGCTGCTGCGCCTGGCGCAGGCGGGCCTGGGATTCGGTGGCGTCGATGCGGGCCAGCACCTGGCCGGCGCGCACGCTGTCGCCTTCGCGCACCGTCAGGCCCTGCAGCTCACCCGCCACGCGCGCCTTGACCATGGCCGATTCGGTGGCGCGCAGCGAGCCCGAGACCGGGACGCCCAGTACCAGGCTTTTGCGCACCACGCCCACCAGCTCGCTGGCCGCCAGTTGCATGGGCGCCTCGGCACGCTGGCTGGCAGCCTGTGCCAGGGCCTTTTGCTGCTGCTGGCGCGCGGCCATGGCGCGCCATGCACCACCGCCCACCAGCACGACGACGGCGGCCGCAGCCAGCCAGGGAATCCAGCGTTTCATGGGTCAGACCGCAGAAGGAGAAGAGGGAAGGGAAGGGGAGGAGAGGGCGGGGGCGAAAGGCCCCGTTTCCGGACGCGCGCACAGGCCGTAGAGCACGTTGTCCACCTGCGCGTCGATGAACTTCTCGGGGCCGAGTTCCAGCGCGTCAGGCATGCAGGCGCCCATGGAGTGCTTCCACAGCATCAGGAAGATCATCGGGGCCATCACCACGTGCACGGCGTAGTCCAGGTTCACGCCACGGAATTCGCCGCGCTCCATGCCGCGTCGCAGGATGCGGCGCACCAGGTCCTGCCCGGGGCGTATCACCTCCTGCTGGTAGAAGACGGTGATCTCGGGGAAGTTCTGGGACTCGCTGAACATCAGCTTGGTGATGCCCGAGGCCTTGGTGGCGCCAATGCGCTCCCACCAGACCTGGTAGCAGTGGCGCAGCAGCTCGCCGGTCGTGCCCTCGAAGGTTTCGAGCTCATGGCTCCACTCCTCGAAGCGGCCCGCGATGTTCTGGCGCACCACGGCCTTGAACAGCTCTTCCTTGCTCGGGAAGTACAGGAACAGCGTGCCCTTGGACACCCCGGCGCGCGCGGCCACGTCGTCCACCCGGGTGGCGGCAAAGCCTTTTTCCACGAACAGGTCGAGCGCCGCCTCCAGCAACTCGCCGGGACGCGCTTCCTTGCGGCGTTCGCGTTTGGTTCCGGCAGAAGGGGTGGCGGGGGTGGTGGTCAAGGGGGTGTTGTAGTTAATGACTGACTGGTTAGTAATATAGCAAGCGTGTCTGCCGGCGTCAATTGATCGATGCCCTGGGGCGACACCAGCGCGATGCCTTCCGGGGCTGCGGGTAAACCCCAGGCCCCGCGCGCGTGCTGCTCCACGGCGGTGCATGCGTCCCGTGGCAGCCCCACGAGCGTGCGTGCAAGTGCTCCAAAAATGGGAGCGCCATGGGCCTGGCCGCGCTCCGGCGCAAATGTCCTCAAAACAGGACCAAATGGGCTTAAATGTCTCATTGACAGGACATTATGGATGGCCCACGATGAACCCATGTCGCCCAAGCTGCCGTTGCCCAAATACCACCAGATCTACCTGGTGCTGCGCGAGCAACTGCAGGAAGGGCACTTCGCCGCGGGCTTGCCGGGCGAACTGGCGCTGATGCAGCAGTTCTCTGTGGCGCGCGTCACGGTGCGCCGTGCCCTGGAACTGCTGCAGGGCGAAGGCCTGATTTCCCGCCAGCCCGGCAGAGGCACGCGGCCCGTGCCCCAGCCCGAGGCAGGGCAGGGCGGCCAGGAGGGCCACCTGCACAGCAACCGCGCCCAGCTCACCGGCCTGCTCGAAAACCTGGTCAGCATGGGCCTGCGCACCTCGGTCAAGGTGCTCGATGTGGAGACCGTGACCGCCTCGCGCGCCGTGGCCGGCGCCTTGCAGATCGCCGTGGGCGACGCCGTGCAGAAGGCCGTGCGGGTGCGCAGCACGCGCGAGGGCCCGCTCTCGCACATCACCACCTATGTGCCGGCTGACATCGGGCGCCAGTTCGGCCGGCGCGAGCTGGCGCGCAAGCCCATCCTGGTGCTGCTGGAGGAGTCGGGCGTGAAGGTGGGCCGCGCCCACCAGACCATCTCCGCCAAGCTGGCCGATGCCGTGGTGGCGCGCCACCTCGACGTGGCGGTGGGCTCGGCCCTGCTGGCCGTGCGCCGCCTGATCTACGACGACCAGGAGCGCCCCGTGCAGTGGCTGCACGGCCTGTACCGGCCCGACCGCTACGAATACGAGATGCAGCTGTCCCGCGTGGGCAGCATCGACGCCAAGGTCTGGGTCAGCAAAGAGCTGTCGGCCCAGTTCCATTGAAAAACACAACAACCACCCCGACCCACCCTCCAAGGAGTACGCCCATGAGCAATCGCCGCCATTTCCTCTCCCAGTCGGCCGCCGCCGCATCGGCCCTGGCCTTCCCCCTGGTGGGTGGCGCGCAGGCCAAGGTGGTCAAGGTAGGGGTGCTGCACCCGGTGACGGGGGCGCTGGCCTATTCGGGCCAGCAGTGCCGCGAAGGGGCGATGCTGGCCATCGAGGACATCAACAAGGCCGGCGGCATCAAGTCCCTGGGCGGCGCCAAGCTCGAGGCCCTGCTGGGCGATGCGCAGTCGCAGCCCCAGGCCGGTGCGGCCGAGGTCGAAAAGATGAACGAGGCCGGCGTGTCCGCCGTGGTCGGGGCCTTCGCCTCCGCCATCTGCCTGGCCACCACGCAGGCCGCCGCCAAGTACAACCTGCCGCACGTCGTGGATGTGGGCGTGGCCGACCAGATCGTGGAGCGCGGACTGAAGAACACCTTCCGCTTCGGCCCCGGCTACAAGAAGTGCACCGAGACCGCCATGGCCAACCTGCACGTGCTCAACACCGCGGCCGGCAAGCCCGCCAAGACGGTGATGGTCATCCACGAGGAGTCGCTGTTCGGCTCGGGCACGGCCCAGCTGCTGTCGCGCGAGCTGCCGGGCTACGGCTACGAGGTCAAGGAAGTCGTCAAGCACGCCAACCCCACGCGCGACTTCAACAACATCGTGCTGCGCATGAAGGCGGTGAACCCCGACATCGTGATCCCCGCCAACTACTACAACGAGTACGCGCTGCTGGTGCGCACCATGCAGCAGCAGAAGGTCACGCCCAAGGCCATCTACTCGGTGCTGGGCGGCGCCGCATCGAGCTACAAGTTCGTCAAGGAGTTCCCGGACGCGGCCAACGGCATCATCGACTGCAACCACTGGTTCAACCCCAAGGACAAACGCGCGCAGGACCTGAAAAAGCGCGTGGAGGCCAAGGGCCTGTTCTTCAGCTACGAGCTGTTCATGACCTACACCAGCATGTGGCTGCTGGCCGATGCGCTGGAGCGTGCCAAGTCCACCGAGCGCGCCGCCATCATCGACGCGCTGGAGAAGAGCACGTTCGCCGACCACATCATGCCCTACGGCCCCACCAAATTCGTGGCCGGGCAGAACCAGGGGGCCCAGCCGCTCATGACCCAGGTGCTCAAGAACGACATCAAGGTCATCATCCCGCGCGACTACCGCGAGGCGGATCCACTCTTCCCGCTGAAGGCCTGACAACCGAGCTGGCGGCCATGCGCGCACCGGCTGACTTGGCGCCAGAGACCCTGGCGCCAGGCCGCGCCTTTGCCTGACATGCCCGGCACACCACCCCCATGTTCGATCTCAGCATCCTCTTCCCCTCGGTCCTCAACGGGCTGACGACCGGCGCGGTCTACGCGCTGATCGCCCTGGGCCTCACCCTGATCTATGGTGTGCTGCACATCATCAACTTCGCGCACGGCGCGTCGCTGATGCTGGCGCTGTACGCCGTCTACCTGCTCAAGCAGCACTGGGGCATCGACCCCTACCTGGCGCTGCCCATCCTCGTGCCCGGCATGTTCGCGCTGGGCTATGGGCTGCAGCGCGTGGTCATCAACCGCGCGAGCCATGGCAAGGACGAGAACATCCTGCTGGTCACGCTGGGCATCTCCATCGTGATGGAGAACCTGGCGCTGCTGTTCTTCAAGTCCGACACGCGCACCATCGAGACGGCCTACACCCTCACCACCGTGGCCATCGGCCCGGCCATGATCGCGCTGCCCAAGCTGGTCTCCTTTGCCGGGGCGCTGGTGGTCTCGGGCCTGCTGCTGTGGATCGTGGGGCGCACCGACCTGGGCCGCGCCATCCGCGCCGTGGCGCGCGAAAAACACGGCGCCAAGCTCATGGGCATCCATGTGGACCATGTCTACGCCATGAGCTTCGGTATCGGCCTGGCCTGCCTGGGGGCGGCAGCCTGCTTTCTGCTGCCGGCCTACTACGTCAACCCGCAGGTGGGCAGCGGCTTCGTGCTGGTGGCCTTCACCATCGTCGTGCTCGGCGGCATGGGCAGCTTTGCCGGTGCGCTGGTGGGCGGGCTGCTGATCGGCGTGGTCGAATCGCTGGGCGGCCTGTACCTGGGTGAGTCGCTGGGGCAGATCGGCATCTTCGCCATCTTCATCGCCGTGCTGCTGTTCCGCCCGCAGGGCCTGTTCGGAGCCCGGCAATGAAGCAGCTCGCATCCATCGCAGTCTTCGTGCTGGCCGTGTCGGCCCTCACCCTGGCGTCCGATTCGGGCGTGCTGCTCAACTTCGTCATGATGTCCCTGTATGCGGCGCTGCTCGCGCAGGCCTGGAACATCCTGGGCGGCTTTGGCGGGCAGTTCTCGTTCGGCCATGCGCTGTTCTTCGGCACGGGGGCCTACATCCAGGCCATCGCGCAGATGCAGGGCGGCATCAACCCCTGGCTGGCGCTGCCCCTGGCCGTGGCGGGCAGCGCGCTCGTGGGCCTGTTCGTGGGCGGGCTGTCGTTCCGCTACGGGCTCAAGGGTTCGTACTTTGCCCTGGTCACGCTGGCCTTTGCCGAGGTGTTCCGCATTCTGGCGCTGTCGGTGCCGTTCACGGGCGCGGGCGTGGGGTTGATGCTGCCGCTCAAGGAATCGCTGGCCACCATGCAGTTCGGCTCGCGCAAGGGCTATGTCTTCCTGGTCCTGGCGTTGGTCACCCTGGCATTGCTGGCCAGCTGGTGGCTGCGCAATTCGCGCTTCGGTGCCTGGCTGCAGGCCGTGCGCGACAACGAGGATGCGGCCCGCGCCGTGGGCGTCAACCCCTTTCGGGTGAAGCTGGGCGCCATTGCGCTCTCCGGCGGCTTCATGGGCGCGGCCGGGGCGTTCTATGTGCAGGTGTTCCAGTACATCGACCCGGGCATCGCCTATGGCTCTTCCACCTCGGTGGAGGCACTGGTGGCGGCCATCGTGGGCGGCATCGGCACGGTCTGGGGGCCGGTGCTCGGCGCCCTGGTGCTGCATGTGCTGGCCGACCTCACGCGCAACCTGTTCGGCCAGTTGCCCGGGATCAACATGGTGATCTACGGCACCGTGCTGGTGCTCATCGTGATGTTTCTGCCGCGCGGCATCGCGGGTCTGGGCCAGTCGGTGGTGGACCTGTGGAAACGATCGGGGGGCCGCCATGGCCAATAAAGAACTCTTGGCCCTCACGGGCGTGGGCAAGTCCTTTGGCGGCCTCAAGGCCGTGCAGAACGTCAGCCTCACCGTGCCCGAGGGCACGCTGACCGCGCTGATCGGCCCCAACGGCGCCGGCAAGACCACGCTGTTCGCGCTGATGAGCGGCTTCGTGCGGCCCGACACGGGCCGCGTGCACCTGGCCGGGCAGGACATCACCGGCCAGGCCCCGCACCTGAACGCCCGGCTGGGCATGGCGCGCACCTTCCAGATCGTGCAGCCCTTCGCGGCCCAGACCGTGCGCGAGAACATCGCCGTCGGCGCACACCTGCACGAGCCGCGCCGCGCCGCCGCCCTGGCGCTGGCCACCGAGGTGGCCGCGCGCGTGGGCCTGGCCGCCCAGCTGGACAAGCCCGCCTCGGACCTCACCGTGGCGGGGCGCAAGCGGCTGGAGCTGGCGCGCGCGCTGGCCACCCGGCCGCGCCTCTTGCTGCTCGACGAGGTGCTGGCCGGCCTCAACCCCCAGGAGATTGCCGAGATGATTCCCGTGGTGCGCGGCATTGCGCAGGGCGGTGTGACGGTGCTGATGATCGAGCACGTCATGCAGGCCGTGATGAACCTGGCCGAGCATGTCTGGGTGCTGGCCCAGGGCCAGTTGATCGCCGAGGGCAGCCCCGCGGCCGTGACCTCCGACGAACGCGTGATCGAGGCCTACCTGGGCCATGGCACGGCAGCGCGCCTGCGCGCCGCCGCCGCGAAGGAGGCCGCATGAGCACGGCGGCTCCCTTGCTTGGCATTGCCGGCCTGCGCGGCGGCTATGGCCGCGTCGAAGTGCTGCGTGGCGTGGACCTGCAGGTGAACCCCGGCGAAACCGTGGCCCTTCTCGGCAGCAACGGCGCTGGCAAGTCCACCTTGAACAACGTGGTCTGCGGCATCTACCAGGCCTGGGCCGGCACGGTCGCCTTCGGCGGCGCGGACCTGAGCGACGCGCACTACACCGAGGTGGTCAAGGCCGGGCTGATCCAGGTGCCCGAGGGGCGCAAGATCTTCCCCAACCTCAGCGTGCTCGAGAACCTCTCCCTGGGCAGCTTCACCCGTGCCCGGGAGCGGCGGGCCGAGAACATCGACAAGGTGTTCGCGACCTTCCCGCGCCTGAAGGAGCGCACCGGCCAGCTGGCCGGCACCATGAGCGGCGGCGAGCAGCAGATGCTGGCCATCGGCCGCGGCCTCATGGCCGAGCCGCGCCTCCTGATCCTGGACGAACCCTCGCTGGGCCTGTCGCCCCTGCTGGTCGAGGAGATGTTCGGCCTGATCCGCCAGTTGCACGCAACCGGCCTGGCCGTGCTGCTGGTCGAGCAGAACGTGGGCCAGTCGCTGGAGATCGCCGACCGCGCCTATGTGATGGAAAACGGCAGCATCCGCTTTGCCGGCGCCCCCGACGAACTGCTGCGCAGCGACGAACTGCGCCGGGCCTACCTGGGCCTCTGAGAGAAAAAGGAGACAAGACACCATGACGATTCCACGCCGCAACCTGCTGCTGGCCTTGCCGGCGGTATTCCCGCTTGGGCAGGCCCTGGCCCAGAACAACGCCCCCATCCGCATCCTGGTGGGCGCGCCAGCGGGCGGCTCCACCGACACGCTGGCGCGCAACCTGGCCAACGAGATGGGCCGCCAGCTCGGCCGCACCGTGGTGGTGGAAAACCGTCCCGGCGCGGGCGGCAACATCGCGGCCGACGCGGTGGCCAAGGCTGCGCCCGATGGCAACACGCTGCTCATGAGCTTCACAAGCCATGCCATCAACGCCAGCCTCTACCCCTCGCTGCCGTTCGACCCCATCAAGGACTTCACGCCGCTGACCTGCGTGGCGACCTCGCCCTCCATCCTGGTGGCCAACCCCTCGGTGCCCGCCAAGGACGTGCGCGAACTGATCGCGCTGGCCAAGGCGCGGCCGGGCCAGCTCAATTTCGCGATTGGCGCCGTAGGATCTTCGCTGCACCTGGCGGGCGATGCCTTCAAGATGCAGTCGGGCGCCTACATCGTCAACATTCCCTACCGCGGTACCGCCCCGGCGCTGCAGGATGTATTGGCCGGGCAGGTGGAATTGATGTTCGCCGCTGTGGGCAATGCCCAGGCCCAGGTGCGGGCGGGCAAGCTGCGTGCGCTGGGCGTGACCAGTGCCAAACGCCTGCCGGCCTTTCCGGACGTGCCAGCCATCTCCGAGGTGCTGCCCGGCTACGAGTCGAGCGCCTGGTTTGGCCTGTTCGGCCCAGGGCAGATGAACCCCGAGTTGGCCAAGAAACTCAGCGACGCGGCGCGCCACGCCATCGCCACGCCCGAGGTGAAAAAGCGCCTGGAGACCGAAGGCGCCGTGCCCGTGGGCAACAGCCCCGAGGAATTCGCCCGCTTCGTGCAGGCCGAGATCCCGCGCTGGGCCAAGGTCGTGCGTTTTGCCGGAGCCAAGCCCGAATGACTGCCTTGCCCAGCACCCTGGCCCAGAAGCTGGTGGCCCGCGCAAGCGGGCGCACCGGTGTGGCGCCCGGGGAAATCGTCAACTGCAAGGTGGACCTGGCCATGTTCCACGACTCGTCGGGCCCGCGCCGGCTCCAACCCATGCTCGAAGAGTTGGGCGCCGGGCTGTGGGACAAGTCGCGCGTGGTGCTGGTCATGGACCACTACCTGCCCGAGCGCGACGAGGAGTCGCGCCGCATCGTGCGCATCGCGCGCGACTGGGCGAAAGAGCAGGCTCTGCCCCATGTCTACGACGGCCAGGGCATCTGCCATGTGGTGGTGCCGCAGCATGGCCACATCCGCCCTGGCATGTTCTGCGTGGGCGGCGATTCGCATTCGCCCACGGGTGGTGCCTTCGGGGCCTACATGTTCGGCATTGGCAGCACCGAGATGCTGGGCGTGGTGGTCACCGGCGAGATCTGGCTGCGCGTGCCCCACACCCTGCAAATGCACTGGAGCGGCGAGCTTGCACCCGGCGTGACCGCCAAGGACATGGTGCTGCACATGATCGGCCGCTTCGGCATGAACGGCGGCCAGTACCAGGCCGTGGAGTTCGCCGGCCCTGCGGTGCAGGCCCTGTCGATGCAGGAGCGCATGACACTGTCGAACATGAGTGCCGAGATGGGTGCCCAGGCCGGCCTGATTGCCCCCGACGCGATCACGCGCGACTGGCTCGCGGCCCACGGCGTGCCCGAGGCGGACCTGCAGGGCCTGGACGCCTGGCGCACCGACCCCGGCGCGCCGCTCACCCGCCACGATTTCGACGCCGATACCCTGGCACCCCAGGTGGCCGCGCCCCACAGCCCGGCCAATACCGCGGCCGTGGACCGGCATGCGGGCACGCGCATTGATGTTGCCTACATCGGCGCCTGCACGGGTGCCAAGCTTGATGACCTGCGCGCCGCGGCCAGCGTGCTGCGCGGCCAGCGCGTGGCCAGCGGCGTGCGCCTGATGGTGGCCCCCGCCAGCCTGCAGGACCAGGCCGCCGCCCGCGATGAAGGCGTGTTGCAGGTGCTGCAGGAGGCAGGGGCCGAGCTGTTCCCCACCACCTGCGGCGCCTGCGCCGGCTATGGCGACACGGTGGGCGACGGCACCACCGTGATCTCCAGCACGGCGCGCAACTTCAAGGGGCGCATGGGCTCGGCCACGGCCCAGGTGTACCTGGCCTCGCCCTACACGGTGGCCGCATCGGCCCTCAAGGGGCGCATTGCCGACCCGCGCGAGGTGCTGGCATGAGCGCCGTACCGTTGCACAGGGTCTGGAAACTCGGGGCCGACATCGACACCGATGTGCTGGCCCCCGGCCATGCGATGAAGCACGGCGTCGAGGTGCTGGCGCGCCACTGCCTGGAATCGGTGCGCCCGGATTTCGTGGGCGGTGTGCGCCAGGGCGACGTGATCGTGGCCGGGCCCAACTTCGGCATCGGCTCCTCGCGCGAGCAGGCCGCCGCCGTGCTGGTGCGCCTGGGTATCGTGGCGGTCATCGCGCCGTCGTTCAGCGGCCTGTACTTCCGCAACGCCTTCAACCTGGGCCTGCTGCTGCTGACCTGCCCCGAGGCGGGCCGGGTGGCCGAGGGCGAACAGATCGCCCTGGACTGGCAGGCCCCGGCCGTGCTCACCGCCGACGGCACGTGCCTGGCCTGCGACCCGATTCCCCCGTTTCTCATGGACATGGTGCGCGCTGGCGGCTTGATGAACCAACTGCGTACCCGATTTGGCAAGGAGGCCTTGAATGGCTGAACAGACAGCAAGCACCACCAGCGGCATGGACCCGGTCACCCTCGCGGTGCTGCGCGGCCGGCTCGAACAGATCGCCGACGAGATGGACGCCACGCTCTACCGCAGCGCGTTCAACCCCATCATCGCCGAGGCGCACGACGCCTGCCACGGCCTGTACGACGCGGTGAGCGGCGATACCCTGGTGCAGGGCAAGTCCGGCCTGCCGGTCTTCGTGGGGGCCATGGCCTTCGCGGTGCGCGCGGCCATGCAGGCGGCCAGCGGGCGCGGCGGCATGGCCCAGGGCGACACCTGGCTGTTCAACGACCCTTACGAGGGCGGCACGCACGCCAACGACTTCAAGCTGGTGCGCCCGTTCTTCCGCAATGGCCGGCTGTGCTGCTTTCTCGCCTCGGCCGCCCACTGGCACGACGTGGGCGGCGCCGTGCCCGGCAACTACAACCCGGCCGCCACCGAGTGCTGGCAGGAGGCGGTGCAGATACCGCCCGTGCGCATCGTGCGTGGCGGCACGCTCGACGAGGACGTGCTGGCCATCCTCAAGGCCAACACCCGCCTGCCCGACAGCCTGTGGGGCGACCTCAACGGCCAGCTCTCGGCGCTGGACCTGGGCGAGCGGCGCCTGCACGACCTGCTGGACCAGTACGGCGATGCCGTGGTGCTGCAGTCCATGGGCGAGTTGCGCGCGCGGGCCGTCAAGCTCATGCGCTCGCACATCGCGGCGCTGCCCGACGGGCGCTACAGCTTCAGCGACATGCTGGACAACGACGGTGTGCGGGACGAGGCGCTGACCATCGCCCTGGACATGACGGTGCAGGGCGATGCGCTCACGCTCGATTTTTCGCGCAGCTCGCCGCAGTGCGCCGGGCCGGTCAACATCTCGCGCGCCACGGCCATCGCCGCGTGCTACGTGGCGCTCAAGCACCTGTTCCCCGACGTGCCGGCCAATGCCGGCGTGCTCGATGCGGTGGATTTCGTACTGCCCGACGGCCTGGTGATCAGCGCCGCGCGGCCACGGCCCGTGGGCGGCTACACCGAGACCATTTTGCGCATGATCGATGTGATCTTCAGCGCCACGGCCCTGGCCGCGCCCGAGCGCGCCATGGCCCAGGCCTACGGCACCATCAATGCACTGTCCATCGCCGGGCACCGCACCGATGCAGCACGCAAGGGCCAGCGCTGGGTGATGTTCAGCTTCTTTGGCGGCGGCCACGGCGGCCATTCCGATGGCGATGGCATGAGCCATGGCAACGCCCCCATCTCCACCGCGACCATCCCGCCGCTGGAGATCCTGGAGGCGGCCTACCCGGTGCGCTTCACGCAATGGGCGCTGCGCCCGGGCTCGGGTGGCGACGGCCAGCACCGGGGCGGCCTCGGGGCCATCTACGAGATCGAGCTGCTGGAGCAGGACGCCGAGGTCTTCATCTTCGGCGAGCGCGGCAAGGCCGCACCCCAGGGCATTGCCGGGGGCGGGGCAGGGGCCCTGAACGTGTTCCGTTACCAGAACGCGGGCGAGTGGAAGACGCCGCCCATGCGCTCCAAGATGATCGGCATCAAGCTGCAGCAGGGCGAGCGCGTGCGCCTGGAGACCCCGGGCGGGGGCGGCTACGGTGCGCCCGAAGCGCGGGCCGTGGCGCGCCGGCAGATCGACGCGGCCATGGGCTATGTGGTGGAGAACAGTGACAGCGAGAGTGCGACGGCAGTGAAAGGCGCAGCAGCATGAGTGGCAAGGCTTCCTTTGTGGTGGGGGTGGACGTGGGCGGCACCTTCACCGATCTTTTCGTGCTCGACGAGGCGGACGGCAGCGCCCGCATCGTCAAGGTGCCTTCGACCCGCGGGGAGGAGGCGCGCGGCTTCATGAACGGCGTGGCCCGCGTGGCAGACTCGGCCGCGGCCATCGCCACCATCGTGCACGGCACCACCGTGGGCACCAATGCGCTGCTGGAGCGCAAGGTGGCGCGCACCGGCATCATCACCACGCGCGGTTTCCGCGACGTGCTGGAGATGCGCCGCCGCGACAGGCCCCAGACCTGGGGCCTGCGCGGCAGCTTCGAGCCCATCGTGCCGCGCCACCTGCGCCTGGAGGTGGACGAACGCGTGCTGGCCGACGGCACGCTGCACACGCCGGTGGACCTGGCCCAGGTGAAGGCCCAGGCCCAGGCCCTGCTGGACGCGGGCTGCGAGGCCGTGTGCGTGTTCTTCATCAACACCTATGCCAACCCGGCCAACGAGCAGGCCGCCGTGGCCGCCGTGCGCAGCCTGTGGCCCAACGCCCATGTGACGGCGGCCAGCGAGGTGCTGCCCGAGATCCGCGAGTTCGAGCGCTGCTCCACGGCCACGCTCAACGCGTCCCTGCAACCCGTGGTGGGCAGCTACCTGGAGCGGCTGGAGGGCGACCTGCGCACCCAGGGCTTTGGCGGCGAATTGCTCATCGTGCAGAGCAACGGCGGCGTGATGTCGCGCCAGACGGCCTGCGACGTGCCGGTGCGCACGGCCCTGTCGGGCCCGGCGGCGGGCGTCATCGCCTGCGCGGCCATCGCGCGCGCGGCAGGCTTTCCCGATGCGATCACGGGCGACATGGGGGGCACCTCGTTCGACGTGTCCCTGGTCGCGAGCGGCGAGGCGGCCCTGGCGGCGCAGACCGCCATCGAGTTCGGCATGGTGGTGCGCTCGCCCATGATCCAGATCGAGACCATCGGTGCGGGCGGCGGCTCCATCGCCTCGGTGGATGCCAGCGGCATGCTGCAGGTGGGCCCCGAGTCCGCTGGCAGTGTGCCTGGCCCTGCCTGCTACGGGCGCGGCAACACCCGGCCCACGGTGACCGACGCCAATGTGCTGCTGGGCCGCATCGCGGCCGACCGGCCGCTGGGCGGCGGCCTGCTGGCCGCCATGGATGTGGCCAAGGCGCGCGATGCCATCGAGACCCATGTGGCACTGCCCCTGGGCCTGGATGTCATGGCCGCGGCCGAAGCCATCCTCACCGTGGCCAATGCCAAGATGGCCGGCGCCGTGCGCGTGGTCTCCATCGAACGCGGGCACGACCCGCGCCAGTTCGCCTACATGCCGTTTGGCGGTGGTGGCGCGCTGCACGTGTGCGCCATGATGCGCGAGGTGGGCGTGGGAACGGGCATCGTGCCGCGCTACCCGGGCGTCACGTCGGCCCTGGGCTGCGTGATGGCCGACATGCGCCACGACGCGGTGCAGACCCTGAACAAGCCCCTGGCCGAGCTGGACGTGGCCGACCTGCGCCAGCGCGTGCAGGCCCTGTCCGAAGCCTGCCAGCAGCGCCTGGATTCGGCGGGCGTGCAGTTCGTGCAGGTGCAGGAGACCATCGCGCTGGACATGCTCTACGCCGGGCAGACGCACACGGTGCAGGTGCCCGTGGCGGCCACTGCGCTCAGCCGCGAAGGCATCGGTGCCGCCTTCGAGGAGGCCTACCGCGCCGCTTTCGGCCGGGTGCTGGCCGGCATCGCTGTGCGCGTGATGAACCTGCGTTATGCCCGCGTGGGCGTGCGGCCCAAGTTCGATCTCACGGTGCTGGCGCCGCAGTCGACCACGCTGAACCCGCCTCTGGGCGTGCAGCGCGTGTTCCATGCTGGCCAGTGGTGGGACGCCGTGCGCCAGGCGCGGCTGGACCTGCCCGTGGGCACCCGCATCGAGGGCCCGGCCATCCTGGAGCAGCCCGACACCACGGTGTGGCTGGAGCCGGGCTTCCACGCCACGGTGGACACCCTGGGCAACCTGCTGGTGCGCGCAGCATGAGCAGTGCCGCCACCCCCCTGCAGCCCCAGCGCGTGGCGCTGGTCGTGATCGATCTGCAAAACGACTTTCTCGCGCCCGACGGTGCCTACGCGCGCGGTGGCGCGGTGAGCCCCGCCGCGCTGCTGCTGCCGCCGCGCGTGGCCCAGGTGGCCCAGGCCGTCAAGGCTGGCGGTGGCCTGGTGGCGGGCAGCCAGTTCACCCTGTGGCCGGATGCCAAGGGCGAGCCCATGGTCTCGCCCCACCTCAAGGAACTGCGGCCCTTTCTGCGGCGCGGCGATTTCGCACCGGGCGGCACGGGCCAGGCCCATGTGCCCGAGATCGCGCCCTGGGTGGATGTGTCGGTCTGCAAGGTGGCGTACTCGGCCTTCTTCAACACCCAGCTCGATTGGGTGCTGCGGCGCGCGGGCATCGACACCGTGGCCGTGTGCGGCATCGTCACCAACGGCGGCGTGGCCAGCACCGTGCGCGACGCCCACATGCGCGACTACCGCACGCTGGTGCTGTCCGACGGCTGCGCCGCCTTCCGCCAGGAGGTGCACGACACGGCGCTGGCCGACATGGCCAACGTGGCCCAGGTGCTGGGCTGCGCGGACTTCATCGCGGCACTGGCGGCCGGAACGCCATGACCGGCGCGCTGCCCACCGTTCGCCGCGCCGACTGCATGCCTGCGGCTGCGCGGGACAACCATGTGCCCGTGGCCATCGTCGGCGCCGGGGCCTGCGGCCTCATGGCCGCGCTGGTGCTGCACGACCTGGGCGTGGACTGTGCCGTGCTGGAGCGCGATGCCACGCCCACGGGCTCCTCGGCCCTGTCCTCGGGTTTCATCCCGGCGCCGGCCACGCAGGTGCAGCGGGATCTGGGCATAGCCGACAGCCCCGAGCGCTTTGCCGCCGACATCGGCGCCATGGCCAAGGGCAGGGCGGCGCCGCACCTGGTGCAGGCCTATGCGCGGGCCATCGGCCCCGCGCTCGATGCGCTGCAGCAGCGCCATGGCCTGCAGTGGCAGGTGCTCGACGGCTTTCTCTACCCTGGCCACAGTGTGCACCGCATGCATGCCGTGCCCGAGAAGACCGGTGTGGGCCTGATGGGCCGGCTGGCCAATGCGGCAGCGGCTGCCGACATTCCCCTGGTCACCGATGCTGCAGTGCGCGGGCTGTGGGCCGATGACACCGGCCTGGTGATCGGTGTGGGCTACGAGCGGCCCGATGGCACGCTGGAGCACCTGTCCTGCGACGCGGCCATCCTGGCCTGCAACGGCTTTGGCGGCAATGCCGCCATGGTGCGTGAACTGCTGCCCGAGATGCGCGATGCCCTGTTCGCCGGCCATACCGGCAATGACGGCAGCGCCATTGCCTGGGGCCGGGCGCTGGGCGCGCGCCTGGCCGATCTGGGCGGCTACCAGGGCCATGGCTCCTGGGCCATTCCCCAGGGCGCGCTGATCTCCTGGGCTTTGATGATGGAGGGCGGCATCCAGGTCAACGCCCTGGGCCGGCGCTTCCATGACGAGACACAGGGCTATTCCGAGGCCTCGGTCCATGTGCTGGCCCAGCCGGGCGGCGTGGCCTGGAACGTGTTCGACGCGCCCATCCTCGCGCTGGCGCGCGGCTTTCCGGACTTTGTGGATGCCGAGGCGGCGGGCGCTGTGAAGCACTGCGACAGCGTACAGGCCCTGGCGGCCCTGATCAGGTGCGACGAGGCAGCGCTGGCGGCCACGCTGGCGGGGCAGGGCCCGTACCCGCGCCCGGCGGCTCGGCCCCTGCAGGCGCCGTTCTGCGCCGTCAAGGTCACGGGCGCGCTGTTCCATACCCAGGGCGGGCTCGACATCGACGCGCAATGCCGCGTGCTCGACACGGCGGGCCGGCCGTTCCCCAACCTGCTCGCGGCCGGCGGCGCGGCGCGCGGCGTCTCGGGCGATGCCGTCTGGGGCTATCTCTCGGGCAATGGCCTGCTGAGTGCCGTGGCCGGGGGCTTCATTGCCGCGCACACCGCCGCCCACCAGCTTCGATCCACTACCGGCACCACCCCATGACCGCGATTTCCCTGCACGAACGGCTGCAGCAGCCCCACATCCTCCTGGCCCCGGGCATCTACGACGCGCTGAGCGCCCTGGTGGCCGAGCAGGCCGGTTTCGAGGCGTTGTACCTCTCGGGCGCGTCCATCGCCTACACCCGGCTGGGCCGCTCCGACGTGGGCCTGACCACCTACACCGAGGTGGAGGACACGCTGGCGCGCATCACCGAGCGTGTGCGTACGCCGGTCATCGTCGATGCCGACACCGGCTTTGGCAACGCGCTCAACATGCAGCGCACGGTGCGCGGTTTCGAGCGCGCGGGAGCCGCCATGGTGCAGGTCGAGGACCAGGGCTTTCCCAAGCGCTGCGGCCACCTGGAAGGCAAGACCGTGGTGCCCATCGCCGAGATGTGCGGCAAGCTGCATGCCGCGCTGGACGCACGGCGCGATGCCCGCACCCTCATCCTGGCGCGCACCGACGCCATCGCGGTGGAGGGCATCGAGGCCGCCTTCGAACGCGCCGAGCGCTACCTGGAATGCGGGGTCGACGCGCTATTCATCGAGGCCCTGCGCACGCCCGAGCAGATGGACGCCGCCTGCCAGCGCTTTGCCCACCGCATCCCCTTGCTGGCGAACATGGTCGAGGGCGGCAAGACCCCCGTGCAGAGCGCGCAGGAGCTGGGCGCGCGCGGCTTTCGCATCGCCATCTTCCCGGGCGGTACCGCACGTGCCGTGGCCCATACCCTGCAGGGCTACTACGCCAGCCTGCACACGCACCAGACCACGGCGCCGTACAAGGAGCGCATGCTGGACTTCGACGGGCTCAATGCACTGATCGGCACGCCCGAACTGATGGAGCAGGGGCGCAGGTACGAATAGCCCCCGATGGGCCGGCCGGCGATTCTCCCTGGGGCTTGGGGTACGATCACCGCCGACAGAGTGCTGTGGGTTGTGGATCAGCCACTCGCGGTACCCCATCCCCATGCATGGGGGCCGAGGGTGTTGCACTCCAGCACATCAGCAGGGGCGAGGTCACTTCCCCGTACCACCGCCTCGAGCGGCCCACATCTCCAAGCCCCCGGCCTTGCCGGTGATGGCCGCTATCTCTATGGTTTTCAGTTCCTGGCAGTTCATTCTGGTCTACCTGCCCATCGTGGTGCTCATCTATTTCTTGATGAATCACCTGCGCTGGATCACTGCTGGAAAGGCTTGGCTCGTTGTAGCAAGCCTGTTTTTCTACTCGTACTGGGATACCAAGCACCTGCCGTTGATCCTGGGTTCCATTTTTGTGAACTTCGTGATTGGCACGTATCTGGCCAAGTCGCATTGCCTCCTCCCTGGCGATACGGGCAGGCTGAACCAGGGAATCAGCAGAAAAATGGTGCTGGCCGCAGGCATTGCCGCCAACCTGGTGCTGCTCGGGTATTACAAATACACCAATTTTCTGTTGGACAACGTGAATGCCCTGTTCGGCACGGCGCACACCGTCCCCCAGATCGTGCTGCCGCTGGCAATCAGTTTTTTCACTTTCACGCAAATCGTGTATTTGGTGGACAGCTATCGCGGGGAAACCGCGAAATACGGAATTCTGAATTATTCGCTGTTTGTGACGTTTTTCCCGCATCTCATTGCGGGACCCATTGTGCACCACCAGCAGATCATGCCCCAGTTCGAATCGCGCTGGACGCTCATGCTGAGAAAGTCGAACCTCCTCAAGGGCTTGTTCATATTTGGCATCGGTCTTTTCAAGAAGGTGGTCATTGCCGACAACTTCGCCGTGTGGGCCGATGCAGGGTTCGATGGCGGCCAGAGTCTTGGGTTCTTTGCAGCATGGGCAACCAGCCTGGCCTACACCTTTCAGCTGTACTTCGACTTCAGCGGGTACTGTGACATGGCGATCGGCGCTTCGTTGCTGTTCAATATTTCGTTGCCGATCAATTTCAATTCACCCTACAAGGCGCTGAACATCCAGGATTTCTGGCGACGTTGGCACATCACCCTCAGCAGTTTTCTGCGGGATTATCTGTATATCCCTTTGGGGGGCAACCGGTCCTCGGAGTACCAAACCTACCTCAATATTTTCATCACCTTTGTGCTGGGGGGGCTGTGGCATGGCGCGACCTGGATGTTTGTCATCTGGGGCGCCATGCACGGGGCTGCGCTGGGAGTGCACCGGCTCTGGAAGAAGTGGGGGCGCCCGATGCCCGCAGCCTTGGCATGGCTGCTCACCTTTGTGTTTGTGAATGTTGCGTGGGTTTTCTTTCGTGCAAAGACCCTGGAGGATGCGGCTCGCGTGCTGCACGGCATGGTGGATTTCCGCTCCATCGCCGGAACCTCCCTGCCATCCGCACCCACGTCTGATTTTGCCTGGGGGGGCTGGTTGTCCGATGTGTTGCTGCAATACCTTCCCGTGGGGCTTGTCGGACACGTGCCTGCATACCTTGCCATTGCGTTCGCTTTTATTGTCGTCCGTCAGAAGAATTCCATCGAAATAGCGAGCGCATCATTGGGGAGTGCCAAGCTTGTTTGCGGAGTCGTGATTTTTTCGCTGGCAATGTACGCCATGCTTGCAACGACAAGTTCGGTGTTTTTGTACTTCAATTTCTAATAAAAATGAACATGAGGCATCGGGCTGTTCTTTTCCTGGTTGCGCTGTTGGCGAGCTTGTTGATCGTGCCGATGGTCAATATTTCTCGCGTGAAAAATATCGAATCCATCAAATGGGAGAAATCATTTTTCTTCAACATGGACTTCGCATCGAGATTTGCGGCGAAGTTGCTGTACCCGGTGGGGATAAGCACCAATCCCAGACGGGTCGTCATTGGCCACGACGGCTGGCTTTTTCTGGGGGATGAGTTTGAGTCCACGCTGTCAGCATCCCGGCATCCACCTGCATCGGGGGATGTGGAGCTGGCCAAGCAGATTGGTGTGGCGGCGGCTGCCTGGGACACATACCTGGCCGGCAAGGGGGTTCAACTCTTTCGGGTCATGATCGGTCCCAACAAGGGAAGCATTTACCCCGAACATCTGCCCCATTGGGCGCAGCCGGCATCACCCAACGCCACCGACGCGCTGTTTGCCGGGACGGGCAACGTTCTCTATGTCGATCTTCGAGCCCCCCTGTTGGAGGCCAAGGCGCACCAGCAAGCCGATCTGTACTTCAAAACGGACACCCATTGGAATGATCTTGGTTCTGCAACGGCATTCCGTGCCTTTGGGCAGCAGGTCGCAGCCGCGGCACCAGAGCTCCGCTGGCCATCGAGTGAGGTGTATCGCTTGAAATCCACCCATCCGGTCGGAGGAAAAGACCTGGCGAATTTTCTTCGGCTGTCGGAACATCTGTCCGATACCAGAGTGGCTATCCATGCCGAGGATCTGCCCCTGAAGACCACCCAGTTGGACTTTGACACCCACAAAGTCCTGCATACGGGAGGTCACTTGCCCACGGTACCGCCGAGGAAGCCGGTTCTTGTTCAATCCAGCAATGCCTTGAACCACAAGAAGGTGCTGTGGCTGAGGGATTCGTTTGGCGACCCGATGTCGTTGCTGATGGAGGCCACATTCAGTGACGTGCTCCAATTGCATTGGCATGAGGCCATCAAGCCCGATGGGCGCCTGGCCCAATTGGTCGAAAGCTGGAGACCTGACTACGTCTTTTTCACGGTGGTGGAACGGGATGCGAGAAACGGATGGTTCACCGTTCCTCCCCCTGCAGCGGGCCTGCACGAGGGTGCCGCGAAAAACGCCCAGGCCCGCTGAAATCAGGACGCCGACCTGCAGCCGCAGCCGCAGTCGCAATGGCCCTGTCCGCACTGCGGCACCCCGGGCCGCGTACCATGCCATGGAAATACGTCATTGCATGGAGACCTTCATGGCAGAGAAACTGCAAACCATCACCCTGGGCGGCGGTTGCTTCTGGTGCACCGAAGCGGTGTTCGACCGCGTTCGCGGCATCACCGATGTGGAAAGCGGCTACACCAACGGCCACACCATCCATCCCACCTACGAGCAGATCTGCGGGGGCGACACTGGCCATGCCGAGGTGGTGCGACTGACCTTCGACGCCGACGAGATCGGCCTCGAAGAGATCCTGGAGATCTTCTTCCACACGCACGACCCGACCACGCTGAACCGCCAGGGCAACGACGTGGGCACCCAGTACCGCAGCGGCATCTACTACGAGGACCCGGCCCATGGCGAACTGGCCAATGCCATGGTGCGCCAGATGGGGCAGGACAAGCTGTTCGGCGCGCCGATCACCACCGAAATCAAGCCCTTGGCCAACTACAGCACGGCCGAGGACTACCACCAGGACTACTTTGCCAAGCACCCTGGACAGGGCTACTGCGCTTTCGTGGTGGGCCCCAAGGTGGAGAAATTCCGCAAGACCTTCCGCAAGTACCTCAAGGAAGATTGACCGAGGCCTGCCTTCGGTTATCCTGCGCTCCATGGCATTCCAGCCTTCCACGCCGATTATTCGCACCATCCACGGGATGGTGGGTGAGCGCGCGGCCTGTCTGTAGATTGCCATCGCAACCCGCCCAGGAGGCGGGTTTGTTTTTTCATTCTTTCCGTCTCCCGGGCTTTCATCGTCCCTACTGGAGATCCGAGAGCATGACGAACACCTCCCCAACCCCGGCAGCGACGCTGCATCTGGTCTGCGGCAAGATCGGCGCGGGCAAGTCCACGCTGTGCGCGCAACTGGCGGCACAACCTGCCACCGTTGTGGTCAGCGAGGACCACTGGCTTGCCACCCTCTACCCGGGGGAGATCACTGCGCTGGCCGACTATGTGCGCTGCTCCTCGCGGTTGAAGGCCGCCATGGGAGGGCATGTGCAGGCTTTGCTCAAGGAGGGCATGTCGGTGGTGCTCGACTTCCCGTCCAACACCCTGGCTGGGCGGCAGTGGGCGCGCGGTCTGTTCGAGGCGGCTGGTGCTGCGCACCGGCTGCACTTCCTCGATGTGCCGGACGAGGTCTGCAAGGCCAGGCTGCGTGCGCGCAATGCCTCGGGGGAGCACCCTTTCGAAACCACGGACGAGGAGTTCGACCAGATATCGAGCCACTTCGTTGCACCGCAAGCGCATGAGGGGTTCGACGTGGTGCGCCATGTCATGACCCGGTAGCGCGGCACCCGCCGCTCTGCAAGGTTTCTCGGGAAGGGCTTTGTGGCACGGCATAATGCAATCCAATTGCGTTACCGGCATTCCTGCCGCATGCAAAGCCCACCATGCCTACCGCACGCTCCATCCCTTCCACTGCAGGCAACACCTGGACCTTGCCGCCCGGCATGCGCGCCACCAAGGCCACGCGGGCCCTGGCTGCGCTCTACGAGGCGCGGCCCGATGCAGCGCTGTCCGAATCCGAGGTGGAGGCTGCGCTGGCTGCGGCGGGTGCGCCCGTCAACAAGGTCACCGTCTACCGCATGCTGGACCGCTTTGCCGCCGCCGGCCTGCTGCACAAGCAGGTGGATGCCGCCAGGGTGACGCGCTTTGCGCTGGCTTCACAGGACGAGGACACTGCAGTGCCCCGCTTTGAGTGCGGCGACTGCCACCGCCAGTTCCGCCTGGCCCAGGGCTCGGCGCGCGTGCAGTCGGCCTTGAAGCAGGTGCTGGCAGCCCTGGCCACGGCGGGGCACGAAAGCCTGGCCGTGGATGTAGCCGTGCGCGGCCGCTGTGCGGGCTGCGCGCACCCGGCCGGGGGCGCGGCCGCATGATACGCACCCGGGGCCTTTCCTACCGCTATGCCGAGGGCAGCGAGCCGCTGCGCTTTCCCGACGTGGACCTGCGCCAGGGCGGCACCCTGCTGCTGCGCGGGCGCTCGGGCACGGGCAAGTCGACCTGGCTGGCGCTGATGGCGGGGTTGCGCTCGCCCGCAGGCGGCGACCTGTTCGTGGCCAGCACCCAACTGGGCACGCAGCGCGGCGCCGAGATCGATGCCTGGCGTGCGCGCTGCGTGGGTTTTCTACCGCAAAAGCTGCACCTGAGCAGCGCGCTCACCGTGGCCGACAACATGGCCCTGGTGTACTTCGCGGCCGGCCAGCCGCGCGACGATGCCGCCATCGCCCGCGCGCTGGCCCAGGTGGGTGTGGCCGAGCTGGCCGGGCGCAGGCCGCACCAGATCTCGGGCGGGCAGGCGCAGCGCGTGGCGCTGGCCCGCGCCGTGCTGCTGCAGCCGCAGATATTGCTGGCCGACGAGCCCACGGCCAGCCTGGATGACGAGGCCGCGGCCGATGCCCTGGCCCTGCTGCAGGCCAGCGCCGCCGCCTGCGACGCCAGCCTGGTGATCGCCACGCACGACCAGCGCGTGGTGCAGGCCCTGGCTGCCGTGCCGGGCCTGCAGCAACTCGATCTCAACGCCTGAAGTGAAACACCCCCTGAGTCGCTTCGCGCCTTCCCCCTCTCTCATATTGCTTCGCAATCTGGGAGGGGGGCGCCCCCGGTGCGGCGGGGCGGCCCTTGCACGGGGGCACTGGCCTCCGCCGCGCCAGTTTCATGCACCGCGATCGGTGCGCGGCGCAATGGATAACTGATACCGATGGCCAAACTTTTTTCGCTCTCTTGGCGCTACCTGTGGGCGCGCCCCTTGGCTGCCGCGCTCAACCTGCTGGTGCTCACGCTCGGCCTGGCGGCCATCACGCTGGTGCTGCTGGTGGCCACGCAGCTGGACCGGGCCTTCGAGCGCGACCTCGATGGCATCGACCTGGTGGTGGGCGCCAAGGGCAGCCCGCTGCAGCTGATCCTGGCGGGGGTGTTCCACATCGATGTGCCCACGGGCAATATTCCGTTGCAGGAAGTGCAGGCCCTGCAGAAGAACCCGCTGGTGGCCCAGGTGATCCCGCTGAGCCTGGGCGACAGCTACCAGGGCTTTCGCATCGTGGGCACCACGCCCGACTACCTGGCGCTCTATGGCGCCAGCCTGGCGCATGGCCAGCCCTGGGCCCAGCCCATGGATGCGGTGCTGGGTGCCACCGTGGCGCGCGGCATTGCCCGCGAAGGCCATGCGGGCGCCGCGCTCGTGGGTGGCACCTTCATCGGCAGCCACGGCCTGGGCGGGGGAGGGCATGCGCACGGCGAGCACCCCTACCGCGTGGCCGGCGTGCTGGCGCCCTGCGGCTGCGTGCTCGACCGGCTGATCCTCACCTCCACCGAATCGGTCTGGATGGTGCACGAAACCGCCACGGCATCGGAGCCCGAGGACCTGGATGTGCTCAAGGAAGAGCGCGAGGTGACCGTCGCCCTGGTGCGCTACCGCACGCCCATGGCCGCCATCACACTGCCGCGCCAGATCAATGCCGACACCTCCATGCAGGCGGCGGCCCCAGCCATCGAGGTCACGCGCCTGCTGCGCCTCCTGGGCGTGGGGGCCGATGTGCTGCGTGCCTTTGGCGGCGTGCTGCTGGGCGTGGCCGCGCTCAGCGTGTTCATCGCCCTGTGGAATGCCGTGCGCGAGCGCCGCACCGACCTGGCCATGCTGCGCATGCTGGGCGCCCCGCCGGGCCGCGTGGCCGGCCTGGTGCTGTGCGAGGCCTTGTGGCTGGCCGCCATGGCCTCCATCCTGGGCCTGCTGCTGGGCCATGGCCTGGCCCAGGTGCTGGGCTGGGTGCTGCAGGCGCAAGGGCTGTTGCCTGTGACCGGCCTGGTGTGGCTGCCGGCCGAGGCCGGCGTGCCGCTGATCGCGGGGGCCGTGGCCGCGTTTGCCGCGCTGCTGCCGGCCATGCAGGCCTACCGCACCGAAGTGGCTGATCTCTTGAGCCAGCCGTGATCCGATTACCAACTGCCCTTGAAAGGTTCACCATGAAGAAGCTGATCACCGCCCTGGCCATCGCGCCCCTGCTGCTGGCAGGCGCCTTCGCCCATGCCCAGGGCGCACACACCGACAAGGAAACCAAGGCCGATGTGGAGCGCCACCGCGCCATGGCCGCTGCGCACGAGGCAGCGGCCAAGTGCCTGGAAGCGGGCAAGGGCCATGACCAGTGCCAGAAGGAACTTCAGGTGGCTTGCAAGGGTCTGGCCATCGGCAAGTTCTGCGGCATGCGCCATGTGCATTGACTTCCCCTGAGTCGCTTCGCGCCATCCCCCTGAGGGGGACGCCCCCAGCGCGGTGGGGCGGCCCTTGCGCGGGGGCGCTGGCTCTGGCCGCGCCAGTTTTGCAGGACTTGGCGGCCAGAGAGCCTCAACTGTAAGAAAATACCGCCAGCCCTGTTACGAAGGACTTTGCATGCACCACCATTCCTCACCCCGTTCCCTGCCAGCCCGTTCTGCCGCGCTGGTGTTGGCCTGCGCCCTGGCCGGGGCGGCTGGTGTGCATGCCGAAAGCAAGCCCGCGGCCACGGCCGGCGCGCCTTTCAACGCGCCGGTGCTCAGCTCGCCCATGCCGGGCACGGCGCCCACGGGCTCGGGCGCGGGCTACCACAGCCCCAACAGCCCCATCGCGCCACTGCCGCAGCGCAATGACGTGGTGCCCTGGTCGGTGCTCAGCGACCTGACCAAGAAGACCACCAAGGATGGCATCCTGCCCGTGTTCAACGCCCAGCAGCAGGGCATGGACAAGACCGTGCAGCGCATCCAGGGCTTCATGATGCCGCTCGATGCCAAGGCCACGCAGACGCACTTTCTGCTCACCTCGGTGCCGCTGACCTGCTCGTTCTGCATTCCCGGCGGGCCCGAGAGCATGGTCGAGGTCAAGGCCAAGACGCCCGTGCGCTACTCGCTCGAACCCGTGGTGGTCGAAGGCCGCTTCACCGTGCTGAACAACGACCCCTATGGCCTGTACTACCGCGTGGTCGAAGCCGTGCCGGTGAAGTAAGCCCACCATCTTCCCGTGAACCGCTCGCGCACTCCGCTGATGGCCTTGCCGGCCGTCTCCACCCGCATGGGGCACCCAGCCCCACAGGCGGGTGCGCGTGCATGGGCGGCGCGACTGGCCCTGGTCTGGCTCGTGCTGGCCCTGGCCTGGGTGCCCACGGTCGGCCGCCTGCACCAGATCGCCCATGCACAGCCGCTGGCGCAGATCCATGCGGGGCATGGTGCGCTGGTGGCAGCGGAGCAGGGTGCAGCCCATGGCGCATCGGCTGGCTTCCTGTCGAGCCACAGCCTGGTCGACTGCCTTTTGCTCGACCAGCTTGCCCTGGGCGACGCCCTGCACAGCGCCTCTGTGGTGCTGTTGCCCCATGCGTCGGCCCCTGCGCCGGTGGCCTCGCATGCCCATGGCGTGCAGGCGCGCTCTGCGGCGCTGTTCCAGGCGCGCGCCCCGCCGCCTGCGCTGCGCGCCTGACAGCCTTTTCTCTCCCCGCATGGGCCACCTGGCCCGCAGGGCAGGGTCTGGCCCCTCCGTGCGCGCTGCTGCTGCCCCTGTTCCCCTGAATCCACTGCGGTAGGCGCCTGTTCGCCAGGCGGCTGCTGGCATGCCCGTTTTCTTTTTCCTTGATTCATGCCCCGCGGCATGAAGGCCTGCGCCCGTGACCGGCCGCTGCCTCGCTGCGCGCACGCTTTTGCACTGAATACCATGACGACACCTTCGCTCCACTCCACCCCCCGCCGTCCCGCCCTGCAACTCGCCTTGCATCCCGTCGCCCTGGCAGCCATGCTGGCCCTGTCAGCTGGCAGCAGCCTGGCCCAGACAGCCGTACCCGACGCGGCGGCCAATGCCCCCAGCCTGCCGTCGGTCACGGTGTCCACCAGCGGCCTGCAACTGGGTGTCAATGAAATGACCACGCCCGTGAGCGTGCTCGAAGGCGATGACCTGGTGCGCCGCCGCGAGGCCACGCTGGGCGAGACGCTGAACAGCGAGCCGGGCATCACCAGCAGCCACTTCGGCGCAGGCGCCAGCCGCCCCATCATCCGCGGAATGGACGGCCCGCGCGTCAAGGTGCTGTCCGATGGTGCCGAATTGCATGACGCCTCCACCATCAGCCCCGACCATGCCGTGGTGTCCGAGCCCCTGCTGGCCACCCAGATCGAGGTGCTGCGCGGTCCTTCGGCCCTGGTGCATGGCAACGGCGCCGTGGGCGGCGTGGTCAATGTGCTCGATGGCAAGATTCCCACCGCCGTCCCTGAAAAGGGCTACGAAGGCAGCGCCGAGCTGCGTGCCAACAGCGGCGCGCGCGAAGGGGCCGGGGCGTTCTCGCTGACCGGCGGCGCCGGCAACCTGGCCGTGCATGTGGAAGGCGTGTCGCGCGATGCCAGCGACTACCGCGTGGGCAAGGGCTGGGCCCCCAATGGCGAACCGGCGCGCAAGGTGCTGGGCAGCTTCAACCGCACCGACACGGGCAGCGTAGGCCTGTCCTGGGTGGGCGAGCGCGGCTACCTGGGCGCCGCCTATACACGCCAGACGGCGCGTTACGGCCTGCCGGGCCACAACCACAGCTTCGAAGGCTGCCACACCCATGGCGACCACCTGCACTGCGGCGCACACGGCGACGATGACGGGCACGACCATGACCACGGCGCCGAGGCGGGCGATGTGCCGGTGGTGGACCTGCGCAGCGAGCGCTTCGACGTGCGCGGCGAGCTGCGCAACCCGTTTGCCGGCTTCTCGGCCCTGCGCCTGCGTGCCGGCGTGACCGACTACCAACACGACGAAGTGGAAGACGGTGCCATCAGCACCACCTTCAAGAACAAGGCCTACGACACGCGCGTGGAGCTGCAGCACGAGCCGATTGCCGGCTTCAAGGGCGTGTTCGGCCTGCAGACCTCGCAGCGCAAGTTCAGCGCCGAGGGCGAGGAAGCCTATGTGCAGCCCACGGTCACGCGCAAGACCGGCCTGTTCCTGCTGGAGGAATACCGCATGGGCGACTGGCGCTTCGAAGGCGCGCTGCGCCACGACCGCCAGACCGCCGAGGCGCAGGACTCGCGCATCGAGCGCAGCCACAACGGCACCTCGGCATCGCTGGGCGCGGTGTGGCAGTTCACGCCAGGCTATTCGCTGGGCGCCTCGCTCACGCGTGCCAGCCGCGCGCCCTCGGCCGAGGAGCTGTACGCCAACGGCCTGCACATGGCCACCAGCACTTATGAGCGCGGCAACGCCGACCTGCGGTCCGAGACCTCGCAGAACATCGACCTGAGCCTGCGCAAGACCAGCGGCGACACCACCTTCAGCGCCAGCGTGTTCCGCAACCGCGTGAACAACTACATCTATGGCCGCACGCTCGACGCGGTGGACGGCCTGCAACTGCTGCAGTACGCCCAGGCCGACGCCACCTTCACCGGCATCGAAGGCCAGGTGCGCCAGCGCATCACGCGCAACCTGGGTGTCACGCTGTTCGGCGACACGGTGCGTGCCCGCCTGGCCGGCGGCGGCCTGCTGCCACGCATTCCCGCCACGCGCGCCGGCGTGCGCATGGATGCCAACTGGAACGCCTGGGAGGGCCAGGTCGAGTGGGTGCAGGTGGCCCGCCAGAACCGCGTGGCCGAATTCGAATCGGCCACGCCCGGCTACGGCATGCTCAACATGGGCGTGAGCTACAGCGGCAAGTACAACGGCGAGACACCCTGGCAGGTCTACCTCAAGGCCAACAACCTGACGGACCGCCTGGCCTATGCCCACACCTCGTTCATCAAGAACGCGGCGCCGCTGATGGGGCGCAACATCACGCTGGGCATGAAAGTCTCCTTCTGACGGTGCGGCGGGTTCAGAACCGGTCGCAGCGGTAGGGCGCCAGGTCGATGGCTGGCGGCAGCCCGTCCAACTGGTCGCATACCAGCTGGGCGCTGCCGCTGGCCATGGTCCACCCCATGGCGCCGTGCCCGCAGTTGAAGAACAGGTTGGCATGCCGGCTGCTGCGGCCCAGGATGGGCAAACCGTCTGGCGTCATGGGGCGCTGGCCGGTCCAGTGCCGGGGCTGCAGCGTGGTGGCAGGGGCATAGATCGACGCCGCAAACCGCTCCAGCGCCGCCATGCGGCGGCGCACCAGTGCATGGCTGCGCGGGATGCCGATGTCGGCAAAGCCGGTAAAGCGCACCGCCTTGCCGAACGATGCCCACGCGATCTTGTGCTGCAGGGAGACGGCCCCCATGCGGGGCTGCAGGCCCAGGGTGTCATGGTGCGCATAGGTGACCGAGTACCCCGTCACCGGGTAGATCGGCAGCCGGTAGCCCAAGGGCCGTGACAGGGTGGCCGCACCGAGACCTCCGGCCATGACCACGGCATCGCAGGCCCAGAAGGTCTGGGCGGTGCGGATGCCGGTTACGCGGCTGTTCTCCATCTGCAGGCCCTGGACCTGCTGTCCGAAATGGAACTGGGCCCCCAGGGCCTGTGCTGATTGGGCGGCCCGCTCGGTGAAAGTGCGCGCGTTGCCGGTCGCATCGGTGCGGCACAGGATGCCCGCGCCAAAGCGCTGCACCGCGGGCGCCAGCAGCGGCTCTGCCCGGGCAATGCCGGCGCTGTCCAGCGTTTCGTAGGGTTCGCGCGCCAGGTCCAGCAAGGCCAATTCCTGCGCATCGCAGGCCTGTCCGGGCGCGAGCAGGTACACGATGCCTGCGGCGGCATGCCCGTAGTCTGCCGCCGCCACTTCCCGCTGGTTCACCTGCAGCGTGCGCGAGTACGCCGACAGCGCCACCGACGCCGCCGAATTGCGCCGCCAGCGCGCAGCGGTGCATTCCCGCAGAAAGCGCAGGCCCCAGGGCCACAACGCCGGGTCGCTCCAGCGCGCAATGCCCATGGCATCGTCCGTGCCGGCCACCACACCGCCGAGTGCGTGCAGCACACCGGGCGATGCCCAGCTGAAGCTGTGGCCCGGCGAGATCAGTCCTGCATTGGCAAAGCTGGCGCCCTGGGCGGGCGCGTTCGCGGCCTCCAGCACGGTCACCTCGTGGCCTCGGGTGGCCAGTTGCAGGGCCGTCGTGGTGCCCACGACGCCCGCACCGATCACTGCAACGCGCATGGTGCACCTCCCGCGACGGGGTCTGCCGCGGGGGCGGTGTGGTGGCGCAAAGGCCGGCGCAGGGGCTGAGAGGCTGGCATGGCATGGTTCGGTGAAAATTCGTATTTGCAATTTTATTTGCAAATATGCAAATTTGAAAGATCCGGACTTCTGGCCCCGCTGGTAGGATCGAAGCAGCCGTTCTCCGCCACGCCGCGGCCCCCATGCAAGCGATCACAACGCCACCTTCAGAACCCGCCCTCGACCGCGAGACGCTCAGTGCGCGCGTGCGTGCCGCGCGGCACGACAAGCGCATGACCCTGGTGCAGGTGGCGCAAGCCGCAGGCATCTCGGCTGCCACCGTTTCGCGCGTGGAGCGCGGCCAGATGTCGCTGACCTATGAAAAACTCACCGCGCTGGCGCGTGCCCTGGGCATCGAGCTGTCCAGCCTGCTGGCCGGCAGCGGGGCCACGGGGAGCAGCAGCAGCGCAGGGCCGTCGCTCACGCGGGCCGGGCAGGGGGTCAGCTACCGCTCGGACGCCTACCTCTACACCTGGCTCAACGCCGATCTTGCGCGCAAGCGCATGACGCCGACCCGCATGGTCGTCTATGCGCGCACGGTGCAGGAGTCACCCGGATACTCCCGCCACGCAGGAGAGGAGTTTCTGTTCGTGCTCTCCGGGGCGCTGCAGGTGCACTTCGAGACCGGCGAGGCCATCGACGTGGCCCAGGGCGACTGCCTGTACTTCGACAGCCGCGTTGGCCACTTCTTCCTGTCCTCCGGCGAGGGCAATGCGGAGATCATCGGGGCCATCAGCGAGACGGGCTGATGTTGGTTTACACGAAACGTATATGTTTCGTATAATTCAACCCATGGGCATCGTCAAAATTTCCGACCAAATGCACGAGAACCTGCGCATCGCCAGCAATGCGCTGTCTCGTTCCATCAACTCCCAGGCCGAGCACTGGATGCGCGTGGGCATGCTCGCCGAGCTGCACCCCGAGCTCAGCCACAGCCAGATCTGCCAGCTGCTGATCCGCGCCGAGCAGGCAGGTGGGTTCGATCTGGCCGCACTCGCGCAGGCACTGCCGTCTGCCGCTGGCGGCAGTGGTGCCGGGGACAAACCCAGCATCCAGGTCAGGCGGGTGCAGTGATGGGGGCCCGGCATCCCCAGGTCATCATCAAGACGCCGGCCGAAATCGCCCAGTCGCGCATTGCCGCCCAATTGGCAGCGCGGGTGCTGCAGATGATCGGCCCCTACGTGCAGCCCGGTGTTTCCACCGAAGAGCTGGACGACCGCTGCCGCGAGTTCATCGTGAACGAGCTGCAGGCCACCCCGGCCAACATCGGCTACCACGGCTACACCAAGACGCTGTGCACCTCCGTCAACCACGTGGTCTGCCATGGCATCCCGGCGGCAGACAAGGTGCTGAAAAAGGGTGACATCATCAACATCGACGTGGCCGTCATCAAGGATGGCTGGTTTGGCGACACCAGCCGCATGTACTACGTGGGCGAACCCAGCCGCCTGGCGCGCCGCCTGGTGGAGACCACCTACGAAGCCATGTGCGCCGGCATCCGCCAGGTGCGGCCCGGTGCCACGCTGGGCGACGTGGGCCACGCCATCCAGAGCGTGGCCGAGCGCGAGCGCTTCAGCATCGTGCGCGACTACTGCGGCCACGGCATCGGGCAGATCTACCACGAGGACCTGCAGGTGCTGCACTACGGCCAGCGCGGCCAGGGCATCACGCTCGAAGAGGGCATGGTCTTCACCATCGAGCCCATGGTCAACGTGGGCCGGCGCGAGACGCGCGAGCTGGCCGACGGCTGGACCGTGGTGACCCGTGACCATTCGCTCTCGGCCCAGTGGGAGCACATGGTGGCCGTCACGGCCGATGGCTTCGAGGTGCTCACGGCCTGGCCCGAGGGCACGGGCAGTTACCCGGCCATCGGCTAGGTTCAAAGCTCCGCAGCCAGGCTGGCAAGCAGGCCGCGCAGCCATTGCTGCGCAGGGTGCCCATTGGTGCGCCGGTGCCATACCAGGTGAAAGACGATGGGCGCAAGCGCCACGGGCGGCGCCAGCACTTGCAGTTGCAGCGGCTCGGTGCCATGCAAGGCCACACGCCGCAGCAGCGTGGCCGCCATGTCGGTGCGCGCCACCAAGGCGGGGGCCGCGAACAGCTGTGGCAAGGTCACGGCCAGGTGCCGACGCTGGCCGAGCCGGGCCAGGGCTTCGTCCACCAGGCCATGGCGGTCCCCTTCGGGCGAGACCAGCACATGCGACAGCGCCAGGTAGGCACCCAGGTCCAGCCCCTGGCGTGCCGCTGGGTGGCCCTGCCGCACGATGGTCACGAACTCGTCCTGCAGCAGGGGGCGGGTGAGGATGCGGCCATCGGCCAGCGTGGGCGGCACGCCCACCGCCGCATCGATGGTGCCGGCATCGAGCAGGTCCACCGCGCTGTCGCGCGCGCTGAAGGCATGCACATTCAATGAAGCACCCGGCGCCTGCCGCCGCAAGGCCTCGGCCAGGGCGGGCAGCAGCACCAGAGCCGGGTAGTCGTACAGGCCCAGGTTGAAGCTGAAGGCCGCAGTGGCCGGGTCGAACTGCGGCCGCGGCACCACGGCGGCCTCGATCTGCCGGAGGGCCTGTGCGATGGGCCCGGCCAGATCGCGCGCGCGCTGGGTCGGCAGCAGGCCTTCGGCGCTGCGCAGGAACAGCGGGTCGGCGAACAACGTGCGCAGGCGCGACAGCGCGGCGCTCATGGCCGGCTGGCTCACCCCCATGCGCACGGCGGCGCGGGTCACATTGCGCTCGTCCATCAGCGCGTCAAAGGCGGCCAACAGGTTCAGGTCGATGCCGTGAAAATCCATAAATCAGATATTTATTCATATCTGTCATTTGTTGGACAGATTTTAGGCCGATTTCCAGAATCAGGTCATCGCTTTTCACACACCTCTAGAGGACTCGACGATGACCGATTCACCAGAACAGAAGCAACTGCGCCGCGAGCGCCAAGCCGTGGAGACGCTGTACCGCGCCTTCAGCGACAAGAACCCCGACCTCATGGACCAGGCCGTCACGCCGGACTGGGACGACATTCCGCTGGCGCCCGGCCAGGGCCCGGGCCCTGAGGGGCTCAAGCCCATCATCCGGGGCTTCATCGAGGCCATGCCCGATGTGCAGATCACCATCCACGACGTGCTGCAGGTCCCCGGCCGCCTGGCCGTGCGCGCCGAGATCGCGGGCACCCACGAGGGCACGTTGTTCGGCATCCCCGCCACGGGCAAGCAGCTGAGCATTCCCATCCATGAATTCCACCAACTGCGCGGCGACCGCATCGAGCGCACCTGGCACCTGGAGGATTGGTTCGGCGCCTTTGTGCAAATGGGCTGCTTTCCACCCGCACCTGCACCTGCACCTGCATCGGAGGCCGCATGAAAGCACTGCGCATCCACGGGTTCGGCACCCCTGATCTTGCTGTGCTGGAAGACATCGCAGTGCCGCTGCCACCTGTGGCAGGGCAGGTGGCCGTGCGCATCGAGGCGGCCAGCATCAACCCGCTGGATCTCAAGATCCTGTCCGGTGCCATGCAAGCGGTGTTCCCGATCCGCCTGCCCTACACCCTGGGCACCGACTTCGCGGGCGTGGTGCAGGCAGTCGGCCCGCAGGCGGCGGGTTTCCGGCCCGGCGACCGCGTGGCAGGCCGCCTGGAACCGACCGCAGGCGGTGCCTTGGCACAGGCCGCGTTGGTGCCGGCAACGGCGCTGAGCCTGCTGCCCGAAGGGGGGGCCTTCGAGCAGGCGGCAGCGTTGCCCACGGCCGCAGGCACCGCCTGGCTGGCCTTGTTCGGTGTGGGCCGGCTCCAGGCGGGGCAGCGGGTGCTGGTGCATGCCGGCGCTGGTGGAGTGGGCAGCTTTGCCGTGCAACTGGCGCGCCAGGCGGGTGCGCAGGTGATCGCCACCGCCTCGCCCGAGAAGCACGCACTCGTGGCCCAGTTGGGCGCACACAGCGTGCTTGACTACCGTACGGAGGGTCTCGAACACGGCGCCAGAGACCTGGATCTGGTGATCGACACCGTGGGCGGACAGGCCACGGAGCGCTCCTGGCCGCTGGTCCGGCCTGGCGGCAGGCTGGTGTCGGTGGTGGACCATGCCATCCAGGGGCAGGGCGGGGTGCAGGGCGCCTTTGCCTTCTTCCAGCACGATGCGCGGGTGCTCGACGGGATCGTCGCACGCCTGGCTGCGGGGCAACTGCAGGCCGTGCTGGACAGCGTCCATCCGCTGGAAGCGGCCGGCGCAGCGCTCGCCCACCTGGCACGCGGCCATGCGCGGGGCAAGGTGGTCGTGCAGATGCCCCGCTGAGGGTGCCGGGGGGCTGGTCAGCGCGCTGCCTGCATCTGCTCGAACTGCTCGACCGGCATGGGGCGGGCAAAGGCAAAACCCTGCAGCACATCGCAACCGGCGTCCACCAGGTAGTCGGCCTGCTCGCGCGTCTCCACGCCCTCGGCCGTCACGGCCAGCCCGAGGCCGTGGGAGAGGGCGATGATGGCGTTGACGATCATGCGGCTGTGCTCCTGCCCGGGCAGGTCGCGGATGAAGCTGCGGTCGATCTTCAGGCGCTTCATGGGCAGGCGCCGCAGGTAGGCCAGCGACGAGTAGCCGGTGCCAAAGTCGTCGATGGCCAGGTGCACGCCCAGCTGGCTCAGGCGGTGCAGGGTGCTGGCACAGGCATCCATGTTCTCCATGAGCACGGTTTCGGTGAGCTCGATCTCCAGCAGGTGGGCCGGCAGGCCTTCCTCGCGCAGGATGTCCATCACCCGTTCCAGGAACTGCGGGTCGCCCAGCTGCCGTGCCGAGACATTGACCGCCACGCGCAGAGGGCCCTCTGCCCGGGCCTGCCAGCGGGCCGCGTCGCGGCACGCCGTGCGCACCACCCAGTAGCCCAGGTGCACGATCAGCCCGCATTCCTCCGCGACCATCACCGCCTCCAGCGGCGGGATGGCGCCCAGCCGGGCATGGGTCCAGCGCAGCAGCGCTTCGGCGCCCATCATGCGGCGGTCCGTGGCCGAGAACACCGGCTGGTAGTGCAGGGCCAGGCCCTCGCCGTCTTCCAGCACCTGGCGCAGGGCCTGCTCGATGGCATGCCGGCGCACCGCTGCGAGGTTCATGGACACGTCGAAGCGCTCGCAGCGGTTCTTGCCCAGGTCCTTGGCGCGGTACATGGCCGTATCGGCGCTGATGATGAGGGCGTCCCTGTCCTGCGCATCCCCCGGGTAGGTGGCAATGCCTGCGCTGCAGGTCACCATGACCTCCTGGTCCGACTCGACGAAACCCTTCTCGAACACGGCGACGATCCGGTCCCCATAGCTGCCGAGTGCGGCTTCGTCCATGTCCAGCCGCAGGATGACGGAGAACTCGTCGCCCCCCATGCGGCAGATGTCATCGCCCGCCCGCACCACCGATTGCAGGCGCTGCGCCACCTGGCGCAGCAGGCCGTCGCCCGCGGCATGGCCGAAGGTGTCGTTCAAGGTCTTGAAGTTGTCCAGGTCGATGTAGACCAGCGCCAGCTTGCTGCCCAGCGTGGCGGCCCGTGCGATTTCGTGGGCCAGCCGTTCATTGAAATAGTGCCGGTTGCCGACGCCCGTGACGGCGTCCTGGTGGGCCAGCACCTGCAGGCGGCGTTCCGCTTCGCTGACGGCCGCGCGGCTGCGCAGCACCAGGGCGGTGGCCAGCGCCATGGTGCCTCCTGCGATCAGCAGCGCGCCACCGAATCGGATGACCAGGTGGGTGTAGACCTCGGCCATCGACTTGCGCAGGTAGATGCTGCCCGAACTCTTGCCCCGGAATTTCACGGGCTTGGCCATTTCCAGCAGGGACAGGCCCTGGTATTCGAAATCCCCGTTGCCCCCGCCCGGCAGTGTGCCGGGTGCCACCTGGTCGCCATCGCGCTGGTACGAGGCGAACAGCACGCCCTGGGCATCGTAGATGGCCGCCATCAGCACCATGGGCGAGGCCTTGAGGGCGCCCAGGATCTCTTCCGTCGTGTGCGCGTCGCGGAACATCACGGCCGTGGACACGTTGTCGGCAACGATGGCGGCCTCCACCCGGCTGTCGGCGAGCATGGCCTTGCGGCTGCTCCAGTAGTCGAAGGCCGTCAGGGCCAGCACCATGGTCAGCAGGGCCAGCCCGGTGGCGAGCAGGCCGGTCGCCACCACCTGCGATGACAGCTGCTCGGAGTTGGTGCTGGCCGGGCTCTCGGGCGTCATCGGGCCCCCCTGGACAGGCGCATCAGGCGCGAGCTGACCGACAGCCCCGCCTTGCCGATGGCATCGGCATTGATGTCGAAGACGATGCGGTCGCCCTCGCGGTACAGGGCGATCATGATCTCCGGCGGGGCGGCCAACGCATCGTCGGCAATGGTCAGCACGGCCGTCTTGCCCGGCAAGGCGCGCAGGGCGCGCAGGGCGCGGTCGGTGTCAGCACCGCTGAGCACCAGCACGCGGCAGTCGCTCAGTTCGTTGGCTTCCCAGAGCCGGATGCGGATGGGGTTGTCCTTGCGCGCAGGCCGCCCCTCCAGTGCCAGCAGGTTGCGCTTGAGGGGGCTGAAGGGGGAGACACAGATGGTCCAGTCGGTGCCGGCGCGGCCGTCGCCCTGGGGCCATTCGACAAACTGGATGAAGTTGAAGACATAGGCCGCCTTCAGTTCATTTTCACCCACCCGCTCCTGCGCACCGGCGCCGGGGTCGCACGCGAGCACGCACAGGCCCACCAGGAGGGCTTGGTACAGGCGGTGCAGGTGTGGCATGGCCTAGAACGCATGGGTGAGCTTCAGGCGCAGGGTCCTGCCGTCCTGCAGGATCGAGTCCCCCCGGATCTCGAAGGACGCAGGGTCGGCGTACCGCCGGTCCAGCAGGTTGTAGACCCCGAAGGACACCTCCGTGCCCGCCAGCCGCGTGGTGTAGGTCAGGTTGGCCACCGCATGGGCCGGCAGGCGCGATGCCAGCGTGTTGCGCGCGCCGATGCCGATGGCCTCCAGCCCCAGGCGGCCCCGGGCCCAGGGTGCAGCGTCGGCACTGCCGATGGCCGTCGACCACTGCGCCTTCAAGAGGTGCCGGGGGGAATTGGCCAGGGTCTCCCGCGTCAGGGTATCGCGTGCGCGCTGCCAGCTGTAGGCCAGGCGCAGCCGGGCGTCGGGGCCCAGGCGCTGCTCGACCTCGGTCTCCACCCCGTACACGCCGACGCTGTTGCCGGCATTGCTGAACATGAGGCGGTCGGGCTGCGGCGCATCGCCAATGGCCAGCAGATGCGACACGCGCGACTGGAACAGCGTGACCAGGGCACGCGATGCGCCGGAGGGGGCATGCTCGAGCACCAGCTCCGTGGTGCGGATGCGCTCGGGCCGCAGCCTGTCCGTGCCCACCACGCCACCGGGCGTTTCCACGCGGTAGTCGCGCTCATAGGCATTGGGAGGGCGGTAGGCCGTGCCGTAGAGCAGCTTGAGGGCCGTTGCCGGGCCCACCAGGTACACCAGTCCCAGGCGCGGGTGCAGGCTGCCCTTGCTGTCCGAGTGCTTGCCCCAGCGCAGACCGGCGTGCAGCACCAGGTCGGGGCGCAGCGCGACCTCGTCCTGCAGGTAGATGCCCAGCACGTCGCCACGGCTGCTCTTGTCCAGCAAGAGCGCCTCGGGCGCCAGGTCCAGGTTGCGCTGCGTGATATCGAGATCGCGCCGGTAATCCAGTCCAAAGGAGATCTTGTGCCGCTGGAATGCTGTGCTCACCCATTGCAGCTCCGAGCCCAGCCAGCGGCCGCGGCCGATGTCGCGGTTGGCGGTCACGGGCGGGTAGTCGTAGACATAGTCGCCCACATACCGGTACTGGCCGCCGTGCAGGCGCGCCGTGAAATGCAGGGCAGGGCTCCACTGGCCGGCATACTCCGCCGCCATGCGGGTGCTGGAATCGACCACGCGCGAGCGCGGGTCGTTGAACACCTGCGAAAAGGCAGCCGTGGGCAGGCCTTTGGCGCGCTCGCCATGCGACAGGGACAAGGTCACGCCCCCGCGCCGCATCTTCACAAACAGGCTGCTGCTGCGGTCGTAGTCCAGGCGCTGCGCCAACCCGTGGTTCTGGCCGGGCGTGTCGTAGGCGGGAAAGTAGAGCTCCTCTCCCCGCGTGGTGGAACGGGATGCCGACACCAGCCAGTCGCCGCCATACCCGTCCGCCGTGCCCAGCGTGAAACGCAGCCGGGCGTGGCCGTGGCTGCCCAGTTCGGTGCTCAGTTGCGCACCCTTGAGCTGCCGGCCCTCGCGCGTGATGATGTTGAGCACGCCGAAAAAGGCATTCGCGCCATAGACGGCCGCACTCGGCCCCGGCACGAACTCGACACGCTCGATCAGGTCGATGTCGATGGGGAAGTCCGTGCCCACCGGGGCCTGGTCGTACAGGTTGTCGTTGAAGCGCACCCCATCGACCAGCAGCAGCACCCGGGTGTTGTAGTCGCCCGGCGTGGAAAAGCCGCGCATGCCCAGGTAGTGGTAGGAGCGGTCGTAGGACATGTACAGGCCGCGCATGCCGGCCAGGATCTCGGCCAGGTTGCGGTAGCCGAAGGTGCGGATGTCCTCCGCCGTCACCACGCTGACCGCGGCAGGCGCCTCCAGCGCGCTTTGCAGGTAGCGGCTCGCCGTGCGCACCTCCATCTGCATCAATTGCTCCAGCGGCAGCTGGGCGACATCGGCCTGGGCATGCGTGCCGCCCACCCAGGCAAAGGACAGGCACATCCCGAGGGCAAGCCGGCGGCTTCCTGCGCAAGGGGGTGATCTTGTCATGGCATCTCTATCGTGGGCTTGTCCAGCCCCGATCGCAAGCCGCACCGGATGGCTGTAACAAATGCTTGCATCCTACTCCTCTGGCAGGTGCCGGGGCCTGGGTTTACCTTAGTTCAAGATTGCCGCAGCGTGCGCTCTGTTTTTGATTGAATATACGCAATGCGTTTTGCAAAATTGCGCATTGCGTATAATAGAGGACCATGAACAGCCAACAAGACTTCCTGCGCGACGCCATGCGCCGCCTCAACCTCACGCGCGATGCGTTTTCCGACCGGCTGGGCGTGCGCCGGCGCGCCCTCGATACCTGGCTGCTGCCGTCCGAATCGGGCGAGGCGCGCTCCATGCCCGAGATGGTGGAGAAGTTCGTTGCCGAGATCCTCGCGCACGAAGCCCGGGCCGTCGGGGCGGAGCCGGGCAGGGCGCAGGCCACCCGGCCCCTGGCCCAGCGCATCGCGGCCGAGGGCCGGCCGCACCTGCTCTCGGTGGCCCAGTTCGACCGGGGCAGTCTGGAAGACCTGTTCCAGGTGGCCGATCTGATGCAGCCCATCGCGCGGCGCCAGAAGGTCTCGCGCGTGCTCGAGGGCGCCGTGCTGGGCAGCCTGTTCTTCGAGGCCAGCACGCGCACGCGCGTGAGCTTTGGCGCGGCGTTCTGCCGGCTGGGCGGCACGGTATGCGACACCACGGGCTTCACCTTCTCGTCCATGGCCAAGGGCGAGTCGATCTACGACACCAGCCGCGTGATGGCCGGCTATGTGGATGCGCTGGTGGTGCGCCACCCGGAGCAGGGCGCGGTGGCCGAGTTTGCACGCGCCACCAACATCCCCGTGATCAATGCGGGCGACGGCCCGGGCGAGCACCCGAGCCAGGCCATCCTGGACCTCTACACCATCCAGCGCGAGTTCTCGCGCCTGGGCAAGCTGGTCGATGGCACGCACGTGGCCCTGGTGGGCGACCTGAAGTACGGCCGCACGGTGCATTCGCTGATCCGCCTGTTGGCGCTGTACAAGGGGCTCAAGTTCAGCCTGGTGGCCCCACCCTCGCTGGAGATGCCGCCCTACCTGCTGGAGCTGGTGGCGCGCAACGGCCATGTGATCGAGCAGACTTCGTCGCTGCAGGAAGGGCTGCGCGGCGCCGACGTGGTGTATGCCACGCGCATCCAGAAGGAGCGCTTCGTGGGCGAGGAGATCGAGGGCTACACGCCCGAGTTCCAGATCCGCAAGTCGCTGGTGGACGAGCTGTGCAAGAGCGACACCATCCTCATGCACCCGCTGCCGCGCGACGGCCGGCCCGGCGCCAACGACCTCAGCACCGACCTCAACCACGACCCGCGCCTGGCCATCTTCCGCCAGACGGACAATGGCATCCCCGTGCGCATGGCGCTGTTCGCCGTGCTGCTGGGGGTGGAGAACCAGGTGGCGCGCTCCATGCGCGATGCCGGCTGGCGTTCGCCCTCGCACATCGGGCCCGACGATGCCGTGTTCGATGGCCTGGACTGAGAGGCTGAGAATGCCTGAGGGTAAACCCTTGCAGGCACTACACTCAAAGCCTTCTCCCCCGCGCTCCGCTGTCCCGTGAACTCCCCCGTCTTCGCCTCCCTGATCCCCGTCGTCCTGTTCATCGCCATCGGCTTTCTGTCGGGCAACCGGGGGTGGATACGGGCGGGCTCGGTCAAGGACCTCTCCAACCTGGTGTTCATGGTGCTCACGCCAGCGCTGCTATTCCGAACCATGAGTTCGGTGCACCTGGGCGATGTGGACTTTGCGCCCATTGCCGCGTACTTCGCGGCGGCGGGCCTGGTGTTCGGCGGCACCATGCTGCTGCTGGGTTTTACCAGCCTGGCGGCGGCGCGGGCGCTGGCCAATATGTTCAGCAACACGGTGATGATTGGCGTGCCGCTGGTGGGCCTGGTCTTCGGCGAGGCCGGGCTGGTCACGCTGTTCACGCTGATCTCGCTGCACGCGCTGATCCTGCTCACGGCCGCCACCGTGGTGTTCGAGCTGGCGGCCGCGCGCGAGCGCGCGGGCACGCCGGGGCACGAGGGCCGCTCCATGCTGCGCACGGTGCTCATGGCGGTGCGCAACGGCATCGTCCACCCGATTCCCCTGCCCATCATCGCGGGCCTGCTGTATGCGCAGACGGGCCTGCCGATACCGCTGGTCATCGACAAGCCGCTGGAACTGCTGGGCCAGGCCCTGGGGCCGCTGGCGTTGCTGCTGGTGGGCGTGACGCTGGCCTTCACCACCGTGGGAACGCATTTCCGCGCGGCCCTGCGCATCGCTCTCGTCAAGTGCCTGGTGCACCCTGTGGCCATGGCGGCCGTGGGCTGGGCCCTGGGGCTCAAGGGCATGCCGCTGGCGGTGATGGTGGTGGCCGCATCGCTGCCGGTGGGCGCCAACGTGTTCCTGTTCTCGCAGCGCTACGAAGTGGCGCAGGACGAGGTGACGGCCAGCGTGGCCGTGTCGACCGCGTTGGCGCTGATCACCATGCCGGTGGTGATCGTGCTCGTCACCCGATTCCTGGTCTGATCAAGGGGCCAAGCGTTCGCGCACCCATTTGGCTCCATCGAGCCGGTAGCGCAGCCGGTCGTGCAGGCGGCTCTTGCGGCCCTGCCAGAACTCCCATTGTTCGGGCTTCAAGCGGTAGCCACCCCAGTGCGGCGGGCGCGGGGGGCTCAGCAGAAACTGGGCGCCGTACTTGGCCGCATTGGCCACCAGCACGCTGCGGCCGGTGATGACCTGGCTTTGCGGGCTGGCCCAGGCGCCGATGCGCGAATCCAGTGGGCGGCTGGCGAAGTAGGCATCGCTCTCCTCGTCGCTGACCTTTTCCACCACGCCCTCGATGCGCACCACGCGTTCGAGCTCCACCCAGTGGAACTGCAGCGCGGCAAACGGGTTGCCCGCGATCTGGCGGCCCTTGCGGCTTTCGTAATTTGTGAACCAGACGATGCCGCGCTCGTCATAGCCCTTGATCAGCACGATGCGCGTGCTGGGGCGCAGGTCGCCGCCCACGGTGGCCAGGGTCATGGCATTGGGCTCGGGCACCTGGGCGGAAATGGCTTCCTTCAGCCATTGATCGAATTGCTGCAGCGGCGCAGCATGCGAGGCGTCTTCGTTGAGTTCGGCGCGCTCGTAGCTCTTGCGCAAGTCGGCGATGGAGGTGGTCATGCCGCGATTGTGCACCCCTGCTGCAGAGCCCCTCGCGCAGCCGGTTGTTGTCGAATAAAAATTCGCTTATATTCGCTCTGCGATGAAACCCAAGGACGACGAAAAGCAGCGCGCCATTGCGCAGGCCACCTTCGATCTGGTGGGCCAGACCGGGCTGAGCGGCCTCACCATGGCGCAGATCGCGCGCGCCGCCGGCATTGCCACGAGCACGCTGTATGTCTACTACCCGTCCAAGGACGAGCTCATCAGCCAGCTCTACCAGGACGCCAAGACCGTCACCGCTGCGCGCATCATGGAAGGCGTGGTGCCCAGCCTGCCGTACCGCGCGCGCGTGCGCCGCATCTGGGAGAACCTGCTGCGCCACCGGCTCGACCAGTATGCCGAGGTGGTGTTCCAGGAGCAGTACTACAACTCCCCCTGGTTCACCGAGGGCAACCGCGAGTTCTCCACGCGCCTGATGACCGGCTTCTACGCGCTCATGCGCGAGGGGCAGGAGCAGGAGATCCTCAAGGCCGTACCCGTGCCGCTGCTCACCGCCAGCCTGACCGGATCGGTGCGCGACACCGCCACCCTGGTGCGCACGGGCGTGCTGCCCGACGACGAGGCGCTGCACCAGGCGGCCTTCAGCCTGTGCTGGGATGCGCTCAAAGCGTAACTCTTCAATTTGCGCTTTAATCGAATAAATATTCTCTTAAAAATGGCAACACCTTCTGCGTTTGCGTTGCCTGAGCGATGGCGGTGCTGAAGCCGCCTGCGTTCTGCTGTTTCCGTCAGTCCCCCTGAAAACACCTCCCCAAGGAGAACCCACGATGCCAACCCTCCATATCAACGGCAAAGAAACGGTGGTGGATGCCGATGAGTCCACCCCCATCCTCTGGGCCCTGCGCGACACGCTGGGCATGACCGGCACCAAGTTCGGCTGCGGCGCTGCCCTGTGCGGCGCCTGCACGGTGCACCTCAATGGCGCGCCCATCCGCTCGTGCATCACGCCCATTTCGGCGGCGGCGGGCCAGAAGATCACCACCATCGAGGCCATTGCCGCCAACGACAAGGTGGGCAAGGCCGTGCACGCCGCCTGGGTCAAGCACGACGTGGCGCAATGCGGCTACTGCCAGAGCGGCCAGATCATGAGCGCCACGGCCCTGCTCAAGGGCAAGAAGAAGCCGAGCGATGCCGACATCGACACCGCCATGGCCGGCAACATCTGCCGCTGTGGCACCTATGTGCGCATCCGTGCCGCCATCCACGATGCGGCCCGCAGCCTGGCCTGAAGGAGCGCACACCATGCATTTCGAACCCCACACCGTTCAGGCCCACATGCCCCGCCACCTGCTGGCACTGCTCGAAAGCGTGCAGGATGCGCCCGCCGAACCCGCGCAGGGCCTGGCGCGCCGCAGCTTCCTCAAGGTCACGGCGGCCACCGGCTTTGCGCTGGGTGCGTTCCCTCTGGCTGCCGTGGCCCAGGGCGCAGCCGCGCCGGCGGGCGGTCTCAAGCCCTTCGAGCAGCCCTCGGCCTTTGTGCGCATCGAGCCCGATGGCACGGTCACCGTCACCATCAACCGGCTCGATTTCGGCCAGGGCGTGCAGACCGGCCTGCCCATGATCCTGGCCGAAGAGCTCGACGCCGACTGGTCCAAGGTGCGCAGCACGCACGGCGATGCCAACCCGGCCTATGCCGATCCGGCCATGGGCATGCACCTCACGGGCGGCTCCAATTCCATCAAGAACTCCTACACCCAGTACCGCGAACTGGGCGCGCGCACGCGTGCCATGCTGGTCTCGGCCGCGGCGGCGCAGTGGGGGGTGGATGCATCGACCCTGCGCACGCAAAGCGGCTTTGTCGTGGGCCCCGGCGGCAAGAAGCTGGGCTATGGCGAGCTGGCCGAGGCGGCCATGAAGCTGCCCGTGCCCGAGAAGGTCACGCTCAAGGACCCCAAGCAGTTCCGCCTGATCGGCAAGCCCACGGGCCGGCTCGATGCCAAGGCCAAAGCCAGCGGCCAGCAGGGCTATGGCATCGACGTGCGCCTGCCCGGCATGCTGACCGCCGTGGTTGCGCGCCCCCCGGTGTTCGCGGCCAAACTGAAGTCCCTGGACGATTCGGCCGCCAAGGCGGTCAAGGGCGTCAAGGCCGTTCTGCGCGTGCCCGTGGACCGCGGCGGCGAGGGCGTGGCCGTGGTGGCCGACGGCTACTGGGCCGCCAAGCAGGGGCGCGATGCGCTCAAGGTGGAATGGGACACGGCCGCGGTCGAGAAGGCCGACACCGTGCAGATGCTGGCCAGCTACCGCGAGCTGGCTGCCAAGCCCGGCCTGGTGGCCATGCAGGCCGACACGGCCCTGCTGGCGAACGCGCCGCACAGGATCAGCGCCGAGTACGTCTTCCCCTACCTGGCGCATGCCCCCATGGAGCCGCTCAACTGCACCGTGCAGCTCGCCGGCAACAAGGCCGAGCTGTGGATGGGCACGCAGATGCCGGGCCTGGACGCCGTGGCCGCGGCCAAGGCCCTGGGCCTTTCGCCGCAGGACGTGAAGATCCACACCCAGATGGCCGGGGGCGGCTTTGGCCGCCGTGGCGTGCCCACGGCCGACTACGTGGTGGAGGCCTGCGCGGTCGCCAAGGCGGCCGGGGCCGCAGGCCTGGCCGCCCCGGTGCGCACCCTCTGGAGCCGCGAGGACGACATCAAGGGCGGCTACTACCGCCCCATGCACGTGCACCGCGCCGAGATCGGCTTCGACGCCCAGGGCAATGTGCTGGCCTGGGACCACACCATCGTGGGCCAGTCCATCCTCAAGGGTTCGCCCTTCGAGGGCTTCATGGTCAAGAACGGCATCGATGCCACGGCCATCGAAGGCATGAAGGAGCCCTATGATGTGCCGATGAAGCTCTCGGTCCACCACCCGCAGGTCAATGTGCCGGTGCTGTGGTGGCGCAGCGTGGGCTCCACCCACACCGCCTACGCCATGGAGACACTGATCGACGAGGTGGCCCACACCACGAAGCAGGACCCCGTGGCCTACCGCCTGCGCCTCATGGGCGACAAGCACCCGCGCCACAAGGCGGCCCTGGAGCTGGCCGTGGCCCAGTCGGGCTATGGCAAGAAGAAGCTGCCTGCGGGCCGCGCCTGGGGCGTGGCGGTGCACGAGTCCTTCCAGTCGGTCGTGGCCTATGTGGTCGAGGCCTCGGTGACCAAGGACGGTGCGCCCAAGCTGCACCGCATCACGGCCGGCGTGCACTGCAACCTGGTGGTCAACCCGAAAAGCGTGGAGGCCCAGGTGCAGGGCGGGGCGCTGATGGGGCTGTCGATGTGCCTGCCGGGTGGCGCCGTCACGCTCAAGGACGGCGTGGTGGAGCAAAGCAATTTCGGCGACTTCGCGGTGCCGCGCATCACCGACATGCCCCAGGTGGCCGTGCACATCGTGCCCAGTGCCGAGCCCCCCACGGGCATGGGCGAGCCCGGGCTGCCCCCGCTGGCGCCAGCGTTCGCCAACGCCATTGCACAGCTCACCGGCAAGACGCTGCGCGAATTGCCGTTCAAAATGGCGTGATGGAACCAGAACCGCTGCCATCCCCCATCGTGCTCGTGCTGGCCTCTGGCCGGGGCGAGCGCTTTGCCGCCTCGGGCGGCACCGTCCCCAAGCTGAGTGCGCTGCTCCACGGCCTGCCGGTGCTGGAGCACACGCTGGCTGCCGTGCGCGCCAGCGGCCTGCCCTGGCACCTGGAGGACGTGGGCCACCCGGGCATGGGCGATTCGATCGCGGCGGCGGTGCGCGCCACGGCCAACGCACCGGGCTGGCTGGTGCTGCCGGGCGATCTGCCCCTGGTGCAGCCGCGCACCCTGCGCCGCATGGCGGCGGCACTCTACGGCTGTGCGGTGGCGGTGCCCGAATACCGTGGCGAGCGCGGCCACCCGGTGGCTTTTTCTGCGCAATGCCTGCCTGGCCTGCTGGCCCTGGCGGGGGAGCAGGGCGCCGCCAGCGTGGTGCGCGAGCAGCAACAGCAGGGCAGGGTGCGGCTGGTGGAGGTGGACGATGAAGGCGCGGTGACCGATGTGGACACCGTGCAGGACCTGGCCCGGGCGGAGCAGGTCCTGGCGGGCCGGCTTACTTTGCCGTGATCACCGCGCACGCCAGGCGCGGGCCGGCGTTGCCCGTGGGCTGGGTGGTGTAGTCATCGGGGTCGCGGTGCACGATCAGACCCTTGCCGACGATGTCGTTGGCGCTGCTGCCCACGCGGATGGAACGCGACTCGAAATTGATCCGGGCCACGCCACCGGCATCGGCCTTGAGACTGGGCAGGTCACCGGTGTGGTGCTCGGCGCCCCCATGGCTGCCGTGCGGCTTGCCACCGGGGTTGAAGTGGCCGCCCGTGCTCATGCCGTCGCCGCTGGAGCAGTCGCCTTTTTCATGGACGTGGAAGCCATGCTCGGCATTGGGCTTGAGGCCGCGCACCTCGCCCACCACCTTGACGGTTTCGCCCGTCTGGGTGAAGGTCACCGTGCCGGTGGTGGTGTTGCCGCGCGTGGATTCCAGCTTGGCCGTGGCCGAGGGGCCCGACGAGGAAAAGGCGGCACAGCCCGCCAGGGAGGCAACGGCCACGGCGAGCGCTGCAAAACGAAGATTCATGAAATTCACTCCTTGCTTGAAATATTGGCAGGTATGGGGCATGCGCGCTGCATCGGGCGCCCCCGCCTTGGGACACTGGTACGGATTCACCGTCCGCCGCGCCATGGTGCGTTGCCGCTGCCGCCGACCCGGCGAACCGTACGCCGCAGGGGCACCACTATGCCTACTTTTTCACGGTAAGAGAAAGTAATCTTGCAAGCGAACGGTCGTGGATGCCCAGGCGGCAAAGCTCATCGTAGGTGGCCTGGGCATAGTCGCGCGTGGTGCCGTAGCGGCCGCAGGCCTCCTCGAAGATGCGCCGGTACTCCTGGTCGGGCAGTTCGCCCGTGTGGTTGGGGCTTTTGCGCGACAGGGTGAAGGCCAGGGCCTGCACGGCACCGTGGGGCGTGTGGCAGGTGAGCCAGCGCGGGTCGTACACCCCGGTCATCATCTCACGCTGCCACAGGTTGACCAGCACCTGGCGCGCATGCGCCTTGTCCACGCGGAACACCATGCCCCGGCAACTGCCGCCCGAGAGCATGCCGAACACCAGGCCCGGGCACTCGGGCGTGCCGCGGTTGATGCGGCTCCACATCTTGAGCGCTCGGTGCCAGCCATGCACGCGTGCCGCACGCCGCTCGGCAAAGTCGAAATCGGGCCGCCAGATCAGCGAACCATAGCCAAAGATCCACAGGTCGCGGTGGCCACCCCATTCCTGCAGGGCCCGCTCCAGCATGGGAGCGGGGTCACGCAGCGGTGCAGGAAGACTGGTCATCACATCACTCTACAATGAAGAAGGTGCCCAAGCGGGGCGCCTGACAATATCCACCACAGACAGAGACAACACAGGGAGACTTCATGTCCGGTAGTTCCGATAACGACAGCCAAGAACGTTTTGCACTCGGTTTTTTGTTCATCCTGATCGCACTGGTGATCTCCACCGCGGTCGGTACCGTGGTGGTCAAGCGCCTGCGGGCCGCAGCGCCCGCCAAGCCGGTCCCTGCGGCCACCGCACCGGCGGTCGCAGCCGCAACGGCTGCTCCTGCCACCAACGCGGCAAGCGCCCCGGCCGCTGACGCCGCCAGCGTGCGCGTCGAGAACGGCGTCGTGAAGTTCTACTTCGCCAGCGGCAAGGCCGAGCTGGCCGCCGGCGCCAACGAAGCCCTGGCCGACGTGGTCAAGGGCGTGGCCGAAGGCAAGAAGGCCGTGGTTTCGGGCTTCAACGACGCCACGGGCGACGCGGCCGCCAATGCCGAACTGGCCAAGCAGCGCGCCTTTGCCGTGCGCGATGCGCTCAAGGGCCTGGGCGTGGCCGAAGACAAGATCGAGCTGAAGAAGCCTGAGGACACTACCGCGAGTGGCAGCAATGCCGAGGCGCGGCGGGTGGAAGTGGCATTGGCTGCCAGCTGATCCGCTTCCTGGGCAGCCGCCCCTGAACGGAAAAGCCCGGCAGTGCCGGGCTTTTTTTCTGGTGTTCCGCGGCGGAAGTGCAGATCGACAACACCGAGCCCGGCTGGGCGCAGCAACCCCTGGCGGAGGTGTCTGGTCTGTGCCAGGCAAGGGCAGTTCAGGAACTATTGGTGGCGTCTGGTTACTCAGCGATCACTGGACTGTCCAGTCAGGAGCCCACCATGTCCCCATCGCCCGACGCCACCACCGTCGACCTCAGCACCCCCGACGGCATTGCCGATGCCTTTATCAACCACGGCGTCACGCTGGCGTCCGTCAAGGGAATCACCGACGACGACCTGGAAGCGGTCTACGCCGAAGCCTACGGCCACCTGGCGGAAGGCCGCGCGCAGGAGGCCGTGGAGGACCTGATGCTGCTGGTCACGCATGACCCCTGGGAGCCGCGCTTCCAGTTTGCCTACGCGCTCGCGCAGCAACTGCTGGGCCAGCACGAAGCCGCTGCCCAGCACTACGCGCAGGCGCTGCTGATGGATGCCACGAACGCGGGCTGCATCCTGCGGCTGGGCGAGTGCATGGAAGCCATGGGCAATCTCCAAGAGGCCGAAGAGGCCTATCGCTCCTGCATCCAGCTGAGTTACCTGGACCCGGAATACCACCTGGTGCGCGCCCACGCGCAAGCGCGCCTGTCCAGCCTGAACGGAGGTGCAGCATGAGCTCCCCCATCGGCGTTGGAATGGGCCGTCCGGCCAATATGTTCGGCACCGTCGGCAGTGAACCTGCACCGCAGGCCACCCGCACTGCGCAGGCCGCCTCCCAGGCGCCGGTGTCGCTGACCTTGCCCGCGCCGCCGCGCAGCGATGTGTCTGCAGGTCAGGCCGACCGGGTGCGCGCAACCGCCTCCGAGCCTGCCCGCGCGGGCGTGGCGCCCTCACGGGCCGAGGTCGCCAAGGGCAAGTTGGTGGCGGCCGGTGAAAAGCTGCTCGCGGCCCGGCAGGAGGGCGTGGACGTGGCCAAGACCTCGTTCTGGAAAAAGGCGCTGGGCGTGGCCCTGTCTGGCGTGGCGGTGGGCGTGGCCGCGGGCCTCACGGCCATATCGTTTGGCGGCGCCACCCCCTTGCTGGCGCTGGCCTGCGTGAACTTCGCGGTCTCCACCGGCGATGCCATCTGTGCCTACCGCAACATGCGCAACACCGAAGCCATTGCCGACCACCGACCGCCCCCTTACGACACCCTGCCCATGGGCAACAGCATCGTGGCCAACATGGCGCATGGGGTGCTGACGCGGTGCGGCGTCAGCGCGGAGACCGCCAGCTCGGTTGCCAAGGGGATTGGCATCACGGTCGGTGTGGGGCTGGCGGTGGCATCGATCGCGGTCAGTGCGGGACTATCGGGCCTGCCCATGGCGTATGAAGTGGCAGGCAAGGTGGCCTCGTATGCTGGCACGGCGGTGGCCGTGGCGTCCACCGTGGGAGGGATGCTCACGGACGATGCAGACCGTGAACATCTCAAGGAAACGCTGGATGGCGTTCGCCAGAACGTCACATCGCTGGCAACACCAGCCGGAAGACGCACCGAACTCGATGCGGAAGGCGAGCTGGTGGCGTCGGCCATGATCAATTCGCTGGACGGCACGGACATTGCCACGGCCACCGCGCTGCACGAAAGCGCTCTCAACGACGCGGGCCGGACCAAGGATGCCGTGCAGGGCGCAGCCGGTGTGTTCAAGGCCGTCGAGCCGGCCATCGGCATCATGAACATGATCCGGGGATAAGAACCTGTTCTTCTGCCGCGCATGCCCCTGGCCCGGGGTGGGGTTCATGGCCTGACTCCCGCGCAGATACAACAAAGCCCGGCTTTGCCGGGCTTGTTCTTTTGGGGTGGGCAGGGCCGGGCGCTCACCGCAGCCCTGTTCCGCCCGTATCGCTCTTGCGCTCAATCAGCTCGATCTTGTAGCCATCGGGGTCCGTCACAAAGGCGATCACCGTGGTGCCGCCCTTCACTGGCCCGGCCTCGCGCGTGACATTGCCGCCTGCCGCCTTGATCTTCTCGCAGGCTGCATACGCATCGGGCACGCCCAGGGCGATGTGGCCATAGGCCGTGCCCAGGTCGTAGCTCTCGGTGCCCCAGTTGTAGGTGAGTTCGATCTCGGCCTGGCCGGGGTTGCCGCCGTCGAAGCCGAGAAACGCCAGCGAGTACTTGTACTCGGGGTTCTCGGACTGGCGCAGCAGCTGCATGCCCAGCACCTGGGTGTAGAAATCAATCGAGCGTTGAAGGTTGCCAACGCGGAGCATCGTGTGGAGGAATCTCATGCCCTTGATTGTGCAGGCAGATCGAAGACCTGGTGCAGGTGCAGGGTGGTGGTGGGCAGGGTCAGATCCTTGCGAGCAGTTCGGCCTTCTTCGCCGCGAACTCCTGCTCGGTGAGGATGCCTCTGTCTTTCAGCGCTGAAAGTTGCGCAATGGCCTCGAGGATGGAGGCTTGCGCGCTGCTGCCACTGCTGCCGGGCGCCGCTGCAGCTTCGTTGCCCCCGTGAACCGCTGGCAGGGTCGAGAGGTTCACGGTGCCGTGCTGGCTGGTGAAGCTCAGCGTGCCGGCACCGCCTTGCTGCTGGCCAAAGCCGGTGATCTGGTGTTCCAGCGTGTCGTACAGCGACACCCTGCCACCCACATCCACCGCCAGGCGGCGCTTGCCGGCGAAGTAGGCGTACCGGGTGGCGTTCTGCGCGCCGCTGCTGTTGGGCGTGCCCAGGTCCGCTGGATACCAGGTGGGCTGGAGATCGGCGGTGAAGAGTGATAGCGGCGTACTGCCGAACCCCATTGCGCCGCTGCTATGGGACTGCGATGGGGGAGGGCTCGTCTGCAAGGGGGCCGGTGAACCAACCACAAGGGCGCTGGCCAGTTCGGTGGCCAGCGCATTCACGCGCGCCTTCAAGGCGTCGTTGAACATGTCGCCGATCATGAGCATGCCACCACGCGCCCATTGGCCGCTGCCGCCCAACTCGGGGTGCGAAAACTGCGCCATGGTGCCATTGCCCCTCTGCAGGGCCAGCAGCAACTGCCTCACCGCCTCGGGGCTGAAGCCGGTGCGCGATGCCAGGCTGGAAACAAGTTGCTGACCGTGTTCGCTGAGTTCTGGTGCCATATACCCCTTGGTGAGGTTCCACTGCGGTCCCGTAGGGTAGCACCAGACCTGTGTCTTATGCCTTCGCTTGCGCTGGCAGGTCAAACACCAGGCAGGTGGTGGTGGCGTGGGCGTACAGGGTGCCGTCGGGGCCTACCAGGCGTGCTTCGGCTGTGGCGAGCTGGCGGCCGCAGTGGATGACCCGGCCTTCGGCGCGCACGCGGGGCACCTTGGGGGTGATGGCCTTGACGAGGTTCACGCCCAGTTCGGCCGTGGTGTAGCCGCGCCCGGGCAGCATGCGCGTGTGCACCGCGCAGCCCAGGGCGGAGTCGAGCAGGGTGGCGAACCAGCCGCCGTGCACGGTGCCCATGGGGTTCAGGTGCTCCACGCGGGGCGTGCCCTGGAAGACAGCCAGGCCTTCACCCACTTCCACCAGGCGAAAGTCCAGCGTGCGGGCGATGGGCGGGTAGGGCAGCTCGCCGCGCAGCATGGCCTGCATCATCTGCAGGCCATCGAGCCCGGCCACCTGGTCAGGGCGTGCCACGCCCGGGCCCACGCCGGCATCCATGCGGGCCATTATTTCCTGCTCCTGGGCAAGCCATTGTTCGAGTTGGTTGTGTTGCGTCATGGGGTTTCCCGGTTGAAGTGTTGCATATGCAATTATTGCAGATACAATAATCTCCATGCAAGCCGAAACAGCCACCTTCGAGACACCTGCCGCGCCCCGGCGACCGCAGGGCTGTACCAACTTCAAGCTGCGCCAGCTGCTGCGGCGCGTGGGCCAGCACTACGACACCGAGATGGCCAAGTGCGGTCTCAAGACCACGCAGTACTCGCTGCTGTCGCATGTGTTCAAGCTCGGGCCCATCCGGCCGGGCGACCTGGCGGCAGAGATGAAGATGGATGCGTCCACCCTCACGCGCAACCTGCGTCCGCTGGTGGATGCGGGCTGGGTGACGCTGGAGGCGGGCACCGATGCACGCAGCCGCCTGGTGCACATCACCGACGCGGGCCGCGACAAGCGCGCCGAGGCCCAGCGCTGCTGGAAGGTGGCGCAGGTCTCGCTCAATGACCTGCTGGGCCTGGAGCGCGTGATGGCGCTGCACGCGCTGGCCGATGAATCCCTGGAACTGCTGTCCCCCGTATCGGAGCTTGACCATGGCGAGTGATGTGCTCAATCCCGCCGCGTCGAGCGGCCGCAAGATCGCCGTCTGGCTGGTGCTGTTGGCCGCAGCCGGTGCCTTTGCCCTGACCATGGGCACGCGCCAGACCATGGGGCTGTTCCTCTCAGCCCTCAACACCTCCACCGGCCTGGGCGTGGGCAGCATCAGCCTGGCCTTTGCCTTCGGCCAGCTGTGGTGGGGCCTGACCCAGCCCTTTGCGGGCGCGGTGGCCGACCGCATCGGCACCGGGCGGGTGATTCTGCTGGGCGTGGCGCTGGTGGCGGTGGGCACCATCATCACGCCGTTGATGACGACGACGGCCGGGCTGATCCTGGCCATCGGCGTGCTGGCCGCAGGCGGCGCCGGCATGGCCGGCCCCTCGGTGCTGATGGCGGCGAGCACGCGCCTGGTGCCCCCGGCCCAGCGCGGGCTGGCCACCGGCATCGTGAATGCGGGCGGCTCCTTCGGGCAGTTCGCCATGGCGCCCATTGCCATCGGCCTCACGGCTGCCGTGGGCTGGGCCAGTGCCATGCAGTGGCTGGGCGTGCTGGTGCTGCTGGCGCTGCCGGCGGCGTTGGTGCTCAAGGGCAATTCCAAGGCGCTGGCGGCCCAGGCGGCCGCGGCATCGGGCACCCAGGCGCTGACCGCACGCCAGGCCATCGCCCAGGCACTGGCCACGCCCAGCTACCTGTACCTGGCGGCGGGCTTTCTGGTCTGCGGCTTCCATGTGGCCTTTCTGGCCACGCACCTGCCGGGCGTGATCGCGGCCTGCGGGCTGCCACCCGAAGTCGGCGGCTGGTCGCTGGCCATGATCGGGCTGTTCAACATCGTCGGCAGCCTGGCCATGGGCTGGGCCGTGGGGCGCTGGCGCATGAAGTCGCTGCTCTCCATCCTGTACGCCACGCGCGGCCTGGCGGTGCTGATCTTCCTGTTCGCCCCCAAGACCACGGCCGTGGTGCTGGTCTTTGCCGCGGTGATGGGGGTGAGCTTCCTGTCCACCGTGCCGCCCACGGCCGGCCTGGTGGCCAAGATGTTCGGCACGGCCAACATGGCCATGCTGTTCGGCCTGGTGATGCTCTCGCACCAGATCGGCGGCTTTTTCGGCGCCTACCTGGGCGGCAGCGTGTTCCAGGCCACGGGCAGCTACGACTGGGTCTGGTACATCGACATCGCGCTGGCCGTGGGTGCCGCGCTGGTGAACCTGCCGATCCGTGAGGCGCCGCTCAAGCGCCTGGTGCCTGCCGCGGCTTGAAGCCCCACACCCTCCCAAGACACTCCCCATGACAAGCATCGTGCAACCCCTGTACCTCGAAGACATGGCCGTGGGCCGGCGTTTCCAGAGCGGCGAACACGCGATGGATGCGGCGCAGATCATCGCCTTCGCCCAGCAGTTCGATCCGCAGCCCTTCCATATGGATGACGCCGCCGCCCAGGGCACGCTGTTCGGTGGCCTGGCCGCGAGCGGCTGGCACACGGCGGCCATCACCATGCGCCTGCAGGTGACCACGGGCCTGCCGGTGGCGGGCGGCATCATCGGCGCCAGCGGCGATGTGGCCTGGCCCCGGCCCACGCGGCCCACCGATGTGCTGCATGTGGTGAGCGAGGTCATGGAGGTGAACCCCTCCAGGTCCAAGCCCGACCGCGGCATGGTCACCATCCGCAGCGAGACACGCAACCAGAACGGCGAGGTGCTGCAGATCTCCACCGTGCGCATCGTCGTGCCGCGCAGGCCGGGGGCTGCGTCATGACCGCGACGACGGCGGCAGCCGCGATGAACCCACGCACGCGCATGCTGCTGGAGGCGCCCATCGCCCCCACGCTGCTGCGCCTGGCCCTGCCCAATGTGCTGGTGATGCTGGCCCAGGCCGGAGTGGGGCTGATCGAGACCTATTTCGTGGGCAAGCTCGGCACCGATGCGCTGGCTGGCATGGCGCTGGTGTTTCCGGTGGTGATGCTGATGCAGATGATGTCGGCCGGCGCCATTGGCGGCGGGGTGGCAGCGGCCATCGCGCGGGCCCTGGGCGCGCGCCGGCGCGACGATGCGGATGCCCTGGTGCTGCACGCCCTGGTCATCGGCCTGGTGTTTGCGCTGTGCTTCAGCGTGGCGGTCGTGGGCGGCGGGCGCTGGCTCTACACCCGCATGGGCGGGGCAGGGGGCGCGCTGGAGGCGGCGCTCATCTATTCGAACTGGGTGTTTGCAGGCGCCATTTGCGTCTGGGTGTTCAACACCCTGGCGGCCATCATCCGCGGCACGGGCAACATGGCGGTGCCGGCCTATGTCACGGTGTGGGGGGCATTGGTGCTCATTCCGCTGTCACCACTGCTGATCTTTGGCTGGGGCCCGCTGCCGGGCCTGGGCATCGCGGGCGGTGCGATTGCGCTCATGGCCTACTACGTGCTGGGCAGCGCCGTGCTGGCCTGGTACCTGTGGTCGCCGCGCAGCCTGCTGCGGCCCTCGTTCAAGGGGCTGCAACTGCGCTGGCCGCTGTTTGCCGACATCCTGCGCGTGGGCCTGGTGGGAGCGGTCTCCACCGTGGCGACCAATGTCGCCATCGGCATGACCACGGCCATGGTAGGCGGCTTCGGCACGGCGGCCATCGCGGGCTATGGCACGGCATCGCGCCTGGAGTACCTGCTGGTGCCGCTGGTCTTTGGCTTTGGTGCACCGCTGGTGGCCATGGTCGGCACCTGCATCGGCGCGGGCCAGCGCGAGCGCGCCCTGCGCGCCACCTGGGTCGGCGCCGCCATGGCCTTCGGCATGACCGAGGCCATCGGCCTGTGGGCCGCGCTGTTTCCCGCCACCTGGCTGTCGCTGTTCGCCAGCGACCCGGCCATGATCGCCGCGGGCAGCCAGTACCTGCGCACCGTGGGGCCGGTCTATGGCTTCTTCGGCCTGGGGCTGGTGCTGTACTTTGCCTCGCAGGGGGCCGGCCGCCTGTTCTGGCCCGTGGCCGGCAACCTGGCGCGGCTGGCCGTGGCGGTGGCCGGCGGCTGGCTGGCCCTGCGCTGGAACGGGGGGCTGGCCGGTGTGTTCGCCGCCCAGGCGCTGGCGCTGCTGGTCTATGGCGTCGTGATCGGCTGGGCGATTGCCGGCGGCGCCTGGTTCGGCCGGGTGGGCTGGCCGAGCAGCCCGGCGGGGCTGCTGAGGCGTCAGACGGGGACGGTGTAGTTCAAGGTCATGCGCCCGCCGTCCACGGTGACGATCTCGCCCGTCACGTAGCTCGCCGCATCGCTGGCCAGCCAGGCCACCACGTCGGCGATTTCCGAGGGTTCGCCCAGGCGCTTCATGGGCGTGCGCGACATGATCTTGGCCTTGGCTTCCTCGCTGGTGAGCACGGCCTTGGCGGCCAGCTCGGTGGCGATGGTGCCGGGGGCGACCGCGTTCACGCGCACGTTCCTGTCGGCCAGGGCCAGCGCCATCACGCGCGTGAGCTGGTTGATGCCGCCCTTGCTCACGTTGTAGCTCGAAATGCTGGGGATGGTGAGCACGCCGTTGACCGAGCTCATGTTGACGATGGAGCCGCCGCCCGAGGCCACCATGGCGCGTGCCACGGCCTGGCCCACGAGGAACGAGCCCTTGAGGTTGACGCGCAGCACGGCGTCGAAATCCGCTTCGGTCACGTCGAGGAAATCCGCCGCGCGGAAGATGCCGGCGTTGTTCACCAGCACGTCGATGCGGCCATGGGCCTTGAGCGTCTGCGCCACCAGCGCATCCACCTGGGCCTTGTCGCCCACGTCGCAGTGGGCATACAGGGCGCCCAGCTCCTGGGCCAGGGCCTTGCCGCGGGCATCGTCCAGGTCGGCGATCACCACGTGGGCGTTCTCGCGGGCAAAGCGGCGCACGCAGGCCTCGCCAATGCCCTGGGCCCCCCCGGTAACGATGCAGACCCGGCCCTGGTGGCCGAAGTGGACGGTGGACGGAGCGGTAGAGGAGGGCGCAGCAGAGAATGTCATGCCCGGATGGTAGCCGCTTGGCGGCGATATGCCGGCTGTGCCGGCATAGGCCTAGCGGCGCCGGGCGGTCTTTCTCTTGGCGATGCCGGCTCCCTTGTGGCCAGCGTGCAGTGCAGCGGGGCGCCGCAAGGGCTTGAACCGCGCGCGCTCGCGGCTGGCGCGGTGGCCGCGCCACAGCCAGGCAAGCGCCAGCATGAGCACCACGGTCCAGGCCGTCACCAGCCGGGGGTTGGCTGCCAGCCAGGACATGGCGAATTCCAGATACTCCATGGGCGGGCACGCTATCACAGCACGAACGTGCGTCGCATGGGTGTAAACAATCATCAACAATCTGGCCGCTGCCCCGGGTTTTGTTGAAACCCTTGGATACACTGCAGGCATGAGCGACCTGACGGCCACCGTGACCGAAGCGCCTTCCCACGCCAAGGCCTTGCTGCAGCTGTGCAAGCGCCTGGAGCGGGCCTGGACCTTGTCCGACATCCTCGATGCGGTGTCGCCGGTGGCGGTCCAGGTGCTGGGCTATCCCCATTGCTGGCTTGGGGTGTATGGGGTGAAGCCGGGGTTCGTGACCATCCTGCTGCACTCCAGCGAGCGCACCGACCTGGAAATGGCCCGGGCCGTCGATGCCATCGAGATTCCCATCGAGGGCGACCCCATGATCCAGGAGATCATGGCGGCGGACCACGTGGTGGTGGTGGTCGACGCGCGCACCGACCCGCGCACCAACAAGGAGATCGTGGCGGCGCTGCAGAACCGCACCATCATCAATGTGCCCCTGGTCATGGCCGAGCAGCGCCTGGGCTCTGTGGGCCTGGGAACCTACGGCGATGCCGAGGGCGTGCGCCCGCCCTTGCCCTGGCAGATCGACTTCATGCAGGCCATGGGCGCCCATGTGGCCGTGGCCATGGACCGCGTGCGCTTCATGCAGGCCCGCAAGGATGCGGAGGATGCGCTCTACCATGAAAAAGAGCGTTTGCAGGTCACGTTGCATTCGATCGGCGATGCCGTGATCTCTGCCAATGCCCGCGGCGATCTGCTCTACATCAACCCGGCGGCCGAGGCGCTGACGGGATGGAATTTGACTGCCGCCGTGGGAAAGCCCTATGGCGAGGTGTTCCGGCTGCGCGGCCCCGAGGGCGCCGGAGAGCCGGCCCCCGACATGATGGCCGCCGCCATTGCCGCCGCCCAGGCCCTGCGCTACCCGGAGCTGCAGCTGCAGCCCCTGCAGGGCGGCACGGTGCTGGTGGAGGCGACGGTCTCGCCCATCAAGGACGCCGATGGCGAGGTGCAGGGGGCGGTGCTGGTGTTCCGCGACGTGACGGAGCAGCGCCGCCTGAGCCACGAGATCGCCTACCAGGCCCTGCACGATGAGCTGACCGGCCTGGGCAACCGGCGCGCTTTCGAACAGGCGCTGGACCGTGCCTTCGAAGGGACGCGGGGCACGGCCCAGCACGATGTGGTGTGCTACCTGGACCTGGACGAGTTCAAGGTGGTCAACGATACCTGCGGCCATACCGCCGGCGACACCATGCTGCGCGAGATCTCCGCACTTTTCTCCGGCCTGCTGGACGGGCAGGACCTGCTGTGCCGCATCGGCGGGGACGAATTCGGCATCCTGCTCGCGGGGCGCAGCGTGGCTGCTGCGCTGCAGCTGGCCGAGCGGCTGCAGCAGGCGCTGGCGGGCTACCACTTCGTCTGGCTGGAGCAACGCTTTGGCGTGGGTGTCAGCATCGGCATGGTGGCGCTCGATGCCCAGACCGAGAGCGTGGGCGCCTTGCTGCAGGCGGCCGACAGTGCCTGCTACGTGGCCAAGGAGGCGGGCCGCAACCGCATCCACCTGTTTGCCATCGACGACCCTGCGCTGGCGCAGCGCTATGGCGTCATGGAGTGGGTGAGCCGCATCGAGCATGCCCTGCTGCACGACCGGTTCGAGCTGTTCGCGCAGCCCATCGTGCCGCTGCAGGGCAGTGAAGCGCAGGGCTTGCTGCATTGCGAGATCCTGCTGCGCATCCGCAGCGAGCAGGGCGAACTGGTGCTGCCGGGCCGCTTCATGCCGGCCGCCGAGCGCTACCACCTGGCCGCCCGGGTGGACCGCTGGGTCGTCACCCATGCGCTGCGCTGGGTGGTGGCGCAGCAGGACCGCATCGGGCAGTGCTCGATCAACCTGTCGGGCCAGTCGCTCGGGGATGCGGCCTTCACCGCCTTTGTGCTGCAGGCGCTGGCGCATGCCGATGTGCCATGCTCCAAGCTGTGCTTCGAGATCACCGAGACGGCCGCCATCAGCAACCTGCACACGGCCAACCATTTCATTGCGTCCCTGCGGGCCAGCGGCTGCAAGATCTCGCTCGACGATTTCGGCAGCGGCCTGTCGTCTTTTGCCTACCTGCGCAACCTGCCGGTCGATGTGCTCAAGATCGACGGCCAGTTCGTGCGCGACATCGACCGCGACCCGGTGAGCCTGGCCATGGTCAAGTCCATCCACGAGATCGGCTGCCTGATGGGCAAGCGCACGGTGGCCGAGTTTGTCGAGAGCCCGGCCCTGGTGGGCATGCTGCAAGGGATCGGGGTGCACTATGCCCAGGGCTATGCGGTCGGCCGCCCTGTACCGCTCGCACAGGTGCTCGAAGGGCATCTGGCCCCGCACCCATGAGGCCCGCCGTGCATTGCCCCGCCGCCAGCGCAGGCCCCGCAAAGGGGCGGCAGGCCATGGCACCGCCCAGGCGGGCACGCCTGTTGCATGCGGTGCTTGGGTAACGGGAGCTATCCAGGATGCGTGCCTTCCAGCTGTCTCTGCGGACCGCCATTGCAGTGCCTTTTGCGGCGCTGTTCATGGCCACGGTCGCTCTGCAGGCGGTCACGCAGCACCGGCAGATCAGCCACCTGATCGACCAGGAGAGCGTGCGCGTGCTGGAAGCCCTCACCGGCAATGCGCGCGCCCGGCTGGCGGAGTTCCTGGAGACGCCGTTTCTCATCCAGAGCACGGTGGCCGATGCCATCGGCCGCCATGGCCTGTACCAGGAAGGCGACCTGCGCCCCGTGTACACCCACCTGCGGGGCGTTTTTGCCGACCTGTATGCCGGGCAGCAGCAGATCAGCCTGCTCAGCTTCGGAAGCAGGGCGGGGGAGTACACCGGCATCCGCCGGGAACCCGGCGAAGGGTTCCGCCTGATCCTCAAGGATGCCAGCACGAATGGCATGATGAATGTGTACGAGGACGATACGCTGCGCAAGGTGGCGGCCGCCTTTCCCAACTACGACCCGCGCGTGCGCCCCTGGTACGCGCCGGTGGCAGGTTCGGGCCAATCGCGCTGGTCTCCCATCTACACCACGGCGGGCGAGCGCGGCGACATCACCATCTCGGCCGCGACGCCGGTCATGGCCGGCGGCAGCCTGCTGGGCGTGATGGAGGCCGACGTGCGGCTGGACAGCCTGAACCGCTTTCTGCGCGAAGAGCCGCTGCGTGGGCAGGGGCAGATCTTCATCGTCGACGCGCAGGGCCTGATCGTGGCGCACTCGGAGCCGGGCTCCGTGCTCAGCGACCGGCGCAATGCCGCGGGCCAGCGCGAGCGCCTGCGCATCTCGGAAAGCACGAGCTCCCAGATCCGCACGGCTGAGAGCCACCTGCGCGAGGTACCGGCTGCGGCCGGTGGCAGTTTCTACTTCGAGCACCAGGATGCGCGCTACTTCGGCCGCGTCACGCCCTATGTGGACCGGCGCGGCATCGACTGGCGCATCGTGGTGCTGCTGCCCGAGTCCGAGTTGCTGGGCGACACGCGCAGCGCGGGCCAGGGGGCGCTGCTGGCGGCCGGGGCCATTGCCATCATCGGCCTGCTGCTGGGCCTGTGGGTGATCCAGTGGGCCGCGCGGCCCATTCTGCGGACTGCCGAGGCGGCCAACCGCATTGCGCGTGGCGACTGGGACACCGACATCGTGGCCCCCAGCCCCCTGCGCGAAACCACGGTCCTGGTGCAGGCCTTCAATGAAATGACGCACCGGCTGCAGCGCTCGTTCCAGCAGATGCAGGAGCTGCTCACCCACGACAGCCTGACCCAACTGCTCACGCGCCGGGGGCTGCTGGAGCAGGTGCAGTGGGCCGAGCCCAGGCGCGCCGTGCTCAGCCTGGTGGGGCTGAACGCCTTTCGCGCCATCAACGACAGCGTGGGCTTCGGCACGGGCGACCGTTTGCTGCAGGCCGTGGCCAACCGGCTGCGGGGGCATTTCCCGGCGCCGGTGCTGCTGGCCCGTGTGGGCGGGGACGAATTTGCGCTGCTGAGCCTGGTAGAGGAGGAGGACCAGTCCGCAGAGCGCTTCGGCAAAGCCGTGCTGGGCCTGTTTTCCACCCCCTTTTCGGCGGGCGCCGACGAGGTCATGGTGCATGCCTCGGTGGGGCTGGTGGCGGGCCATCTGCGCGGGGACGAGCTGGCGGAGTGGTTGCGCAACGGCAGCATCGCGCTGGGCGAAGCCAAGCGCCATGGCCAGAGCCAGTGGATGGTGTTCGAACCCGGCATGGCGGACCAGTCGATGGAGCGCACGCGGCTGGCTTCCGAGCTGCGCCAGGCCCTGGACAAGGACCAGTTCCTGGTGCACTACCAGCCGGTGATCGACCTGGCCACAGGCCGCGTCACGGGGGCCGAGGCACTGCTGCGCTGGCGCAGCCCCACGCGCGGCATGGTGCCGCCGGGCGTGTTCATCGCCATGGCCGAGGAGAGCGACCTGATTCTGGCGCTGGGCGACTGGGTCATGCTGCGGGCCACGCGGGACATTGCGCAGCAGCTGCCGCAGCTGCCCAGGGATTTCGGCCTGCATGTCAACGTGTCGGCCCGGCAACTGATCCAGTCGGACTTTGTCGAGCAGGTGCAGCGCACGCTGGAGGCCAGTGGCCTGCCTGCGCGCCACCTGACGCTGGAGCTCACCGAGTCGGTGCTGATCGAAGGAGATGCGGTGACGCTGCAGCAGCTCTCGCGCCTGCGCGCCCTGGGGCTGAAGATCGCCATCGACGACTTCGGCACGGGCTACTCCTCGCTGGCTTACCTGAGCCGCCTGCCCTTCGATTGCCTGAAGATCGACCAGACCTTTGTGCGCGACCTGGTCGAGTCCTCGCAGAATGCCGCCATCGTCACGGCCGTGCTGCACATGGCCACGGGTTTTGGCGTGACGGTTGTGGCCGAGGGCGTGGAGACCGAGGCCCAGGCCCGGCGCCTGCTGCAGATGGGCTGCGGCAGCGCCCAGGGCTACTGGTTTGGCCGCCCGGCGCCGCTGGAGCAACTGAGTCTGGCCCAGCGCAGCCTGGATGGCCCGGGCCAGGGGGTGAAGTAGCCAGGCGCTGGCGCCGTCTTCAGGAGCCGGCCTCGATCAGCTCCGCAGTGCGCGTGTGCCCGAGCCGCCGGGCTTGCTGGGCGGCGTTCAGGCCTTCGTGGTCCAGCAATGCGGGGTTGGCGCCCAGGGCCAGCAGTTTCTGCACCGTGGTGGTCTGGCCGTTGGCGGCGGCCAGCATCAGTGCCGTCCGGCCGGCGCCGTCGCGGGCGTCAACCGGCGCGCCCTGGGCGATGAGGCGTTCGACCTCTGGGGTCTGGCCTGCACGGGCCGCTTCGCGCAAGCCGTCTGGCAAAGAGGTGTTGCCGCGCCCGCTGTCGACGCGTGGGGCGGCTGCCGCCAGTAGGTTGTCGGCTGCGATGCCTCCTCGCAGGCCGCTGCCTGCACCTTGCGCTGCCTGCGCTGCAGAGCGGGCCGGTTCGGGAACGGGGACGGCGCGTGCGGTGGCCTCGGCGGCCGCCGCGGGGGCCGGGGCCGGAGGTGGTGGTGCCATGGACTTGGCGGCCGCAGCATCCTGGTTGGCCAGGCGCTCGCGCATTTCTGCGCGCGGGGCGGGCGCTGAAGACACCGAAGGCGCAGCCGCCGGGGGGCCGGACGGTGCATCGGCCGTGAAAGGAGGGGATGCCGGGAAGCCCGATACGGCACCGGCCCGGCCCGGTGCCGGTGGAGCCTCGGCTTCCTGGGTGGCAGGTGCCGGCGCTGTTTTGGCCAACGGTGTGGTGGCGCCTGGTACCGGCGCGGCGGGCTTTTGCGCCTGCGGCCTGGCCGGTGGAGGGGTCTCCTGACGGGTGCTGCGCTGCAATGGCGCAGGTGCCGCGGGCTCTGGGAGTACGGCCGGGGGGGCTGCTGGCGCGGCTGCAGGCGCTGGCGGCGGTGCGGCGGGCGTCTGCACGCGGGCGGAGGGGGCGGCACGGCGCTGGCCGTAGGCGATCTCCTGCTCTTCGGGCGTGCCGCGCTGGAACTGCAGCAGCAGCAAGCCGGTCAGGCCCACCACGGCCACGGTGGCCAGGGCCGAGATCTTCCAGTGCGACTGGTTGGCGGCTGCCTGCCGGGGGGCAGGGGAGGTGGGCAGGGGGGCGGCTGCTGAAGCAGCCGCCGCCAGCATCTGCGCATGGGCACGCACGGCATCGCGGACCTGCGCGCCGGGGCGGGCCGTTTCCTGTGCGCTGGCTTCGCGGTACCGCTCTGTCAGCTCGTCGTCCCGCGCGCTCATGGTGCAAACTCCTTTAGCTGTTGGCGAAGGCTGGCCCGCGCATAGCGCAGGCGGCTCTTGGCGGTTTCGAAATTCACCTGGGTCGCCTCGGCGATCTCCTGCACGCTGAGGTCGCCTTCGGCCTGCAGCAAAAAGGCCTCCCGCTGCTCGAAGGGCAGTTGCTCCACGGCGCGGACCAGGGCGGCCGCCTGCTCGCGCGACTGCAGCTGCCGTACGGGCCCGAACCCGGAGTCGGCCGCCAGCGTGTCGGCCAGGCCGGGCCGGCCTTCGCTGCCGTCATCGGCCGCATCCAGGCTGGTGTGGTTCCTGGCGGTGCGCAGATGGTCCACCAGCCGGTTGTGGGCCAGGGTGAACAGCCAGGTGCGGAATTTCGCCCGGGCTTCATAGCTGCCTGCGTTGCGCGCCACGGCAAACCAGACGTCCTGCAGCAAATCGTCCGCCACGGCCTGGACCTTGACGCTGCGCAACACGAAGCGCCAGACGGCCAGCTCATGCCGGCCGTACAAGGTATCGAACGCAGCCATGTCGCCGGCCGCGTAGCGCAGCATCAGCGTCTCGTCGGCATCGTCGGTGGACAGGGCGGTCTGCACCCGCGCATTATGCGGGCCTCTCATCCACCGGCGCAGCCCGCGATGCTGCGCCAGGATCCATCACCTGGGGTCCGGCACATAGGACACGTTGTCCGATTGCGGAAAGGCGCGGGGCAGGGGCTGCCGCACCGGTTGCTCGCGGATCACGCCGCTGGCAACCAGGTTCTCGCGGCTGTCGTAGCGGATGCTGATTACCTCGTTGGGGCGCTCCTGCAGGCGCGTGAAGGTGGTGTGCGACACCACGGATGTTTCGCGCTGGCCATGGGCCGTGCCCAGTTTGGCGGTCGGGGCGGGCGCAGGCCTGGCCAGGCTGCCTGCCGACAGCGAGCGGTTGGCGGCAGAGGACTCCGCCTCCGCGGATGGCGCGGGGGCTGCAGCGGCGGCCGGCGCCGCCGGCTCTTCGCGCAGCCGCCCCAGGCCGGCACTGTCACTGCTGCTACTGCTGTCGCGGCGCTGGCTGTAGGGTTCGGGGATGGCGACGGGGGCGGGCAGGGGCGGTTGCTCGCGGAACAGCGCCACGCCGATCACCCCCACATTGGCCGGCCGGCCGGTGCGGCTGGCATACGAGTTGGCAATGCTGGAGAACTCGAAGGCGGCGACTTCGCTACTGCTCTTGCGCCAGCCGGTGATCTGGTAGCGCTCGTAGGGCGAGAACACATAGCCACGCTGGTCCCAGGCGGCGGTTTCGCCGCTCAGCACATTCACGCCATCCACCGACGGCACGGCCAGCACGCGCTCGCCGGTGCGGTTGTGCACGGTGACGGCGTAGCGCGCACCGGGCCGGCCCGCCACCCAGTACTCGCCCTTGGCGTAGTGCACCGGCAAGGTGGCACCGGTGTCGCGGTCGACGATGGTGACATCGGCCAGGCGGCCAATCGCCTGGGCTGGCAGGCTGGTCAGCGACAGCACGGCGGCCAGTGCCGTCAGTGCGGGAAGGATCAGTGAACCGGATTTCATGGCAGCTCCATCAATCAAAGTGTTGGTGCTGGGTGAAACGAACGGGGTGGTCCAACGGGGTTAAATATCCGAAAAAAAATTCCGACCCGGCACATCGTCTGCATCAATGCACGCGCTAGCCGCCTCTGTCGATTCGAAGGGCGAGAATGACCGAGGTGTTGGTCCTGGTGACCCCCTCGATCTCCCCGATTTGATCCAGCAGCACGTCGAGCCGCGCCGTGCTGTCTGCCCGAAGGGTGGCCATGTAGTCAAACTCGCCGCTTACCGATGCCAGCTGGAGCAACTCGGGAAACTTCGTCAGCTCCCGGATGACTTCTCTGCCGGCCTTGGGCTGCACCACGATCCCCACAAATGCCTGTACGCCCCGCGCGATTGCTTCGCCTCCGAGGCGCACTGAATAGCCACTGATGAGGCCGTTGGCCTCCAGTTTTGCAAGGCGTGCCACGACCGTTGTTCTCGCTACGCCGAGCCTGCGGGCCAGGTTGGCCGTGCTCTCGCGCGCGTTGGCCTGCAGCAGCGCGATGAGCTCGCGATCGAACTGGTCGCGCAGCAGTGTTTCGGGAGGGTGGGTCGGCGCGTTCACGGCAGGGGATGGAAATAAAAAAAAGGAGGTGTGTTGACGATTCGACTGAATTGTCTGCCATTTCGGCGAAGGAAGGAGGTATTTCGTCGAACTCATGCTTTTTTTCGTCAAAGGATTTGGGAACACTTGGGTGCATTCCCCCACCCACTCTGTTCTTCAAGGAAACCTGCATGAAAGTAGCTCTTCTCGGCGCAGGCCATATCGGCCAAACCATCGCTCAACTGCTGCACACCAGTGGAGACTTTGCGTTGACGGTCTTGGACCGTGACCCGGCAGCACTGGATCGGCTGGCCCAAAAGGGCATCCGGACCATGTGCATCGACACCTCCAGTGCCGCCGAACTCACGAGTGCCCTGGACGGGCACCTTGCCGTGGTCAATGCGCTCCCGTACCACCTGGCGATTTCTGCGGCCCAGGCGGCCTTGCAAGCCCGTTGCCATTACTTCGATCTGACGGAGGACGTGGCGGCCACCAAGGAAATCAAGCGCCTCGCACAGGATGCTGAAACTGCGTTCATGCCCCAGTGCGGCCTGGCCCCGGGCTTCATCGGGATCGTGGCGCACCACCTTGCCAGCGGCTTCGAGGCCCTCCACGACGTGAAGATGCGTGTGGGTGCCCTGCCGGCGTTTCCCACGAATGCGCTCAAGTACAACCTGACGTGGAGCGTGGATGGCCTGATCAACGAGTATTGCCATCCGTGCGAGGCGATACACGATGGTCAGGTGATCTCGGCCCTGCCGCTCGAAGGTCTGGAGCACTTTTCCCTCGACGGGGTGGAATACGAAGCCTTCAACACGTCGGGTGGCCTGGGAACCCTGTGTGAGACCTGGGACGGAAAGCTGCGCAACCTCGACTACAAGACGGTGCGCTATCCAGGGCATCGTGCCTTGATGCAATTTCTGTTGGATGAGCTGCAACTCAAGAGCGACCAGGGCACGCTCAAGACCGTGCTTCGGCGCAGCATGCCCGCCACCATGCAGGATGTGGTGCTGGTGTTTGTCACCGTCTCGGGCACCAAGAACGGCGTGCTCGTACAGGAGGTGTTCGCGCGCAAGATCTTTGCCGAGCGTGATGGCGCATACCCGCTGTCCGCCATCCAGATCACGACCGCTGCAGGGATCTGTGCGGCCCTGGACCTGTTTCGCGAAAAGAAGCTGCCCCAGCGTGGCTTCATTCGCCAGGAGCAGGTCGCTCTCACGGATTTCCTGGCCAATCGCTTTGGCCGGGCCTACCAGCAGTACCGTCAAGTTGAATCGATTGGCTGAGTGGCCTGTGGGCAGATCGCGGCGTCGTTCCACGGCAGGGGCGGCGGCCGCGGGCAGGGCGCGCGCAGGCCTCGCTTGAGGGCTTGGCTTCCTGCTGCCCCTTGGCTCGCGCCTCGTCAGCGCATTCCTGCGCAGGGCAGGGCAGTGGTCTTTGGCGTGAAAGGAGGTATCAAGCCTCTTCGCACGCTTACGGCGGTGGCGAAAAATGTAAGACTGTATCCAGTTGACTGCCAACCCATTCAGGTGCGCATGAGCTTCGCCAGCGTTTCCAAGGTGCTGCAAACATGCTCGCGTACCACTGCCTCAATCAACTCCGGGCGCTTGCGGCGCAGCGCGTCGATGATGAAACCGTGCTCTTCGCGGCTTGGCCTGGGCTTGTAGGTCGACTGCAGCCATAGCCGCATATGGGGCTCGATGCACACGTGGAGTGCCGCAATCTGCGCCACCAGCCGCGGGCGGGCGCTCAGGCCGCACAAGTACAGGTGGAAGTCACGGTGCTCGGTCACCCACGCGGAAAGGTCTTCTGCGCACCGGTCCATGGCGTCCAGCCGCCGCTCGAGCTCATCAATGTCTGCGGGGCCGATGCGGTGCAAAGCGGCTGTGGCGGCCAGACCTTCGAGCACCGCACGCATTTCGAACACCTCGATCGCCTCGTCATGGCTCAGGCCCCGCACCACCGCACCGCGGTTGGGGCGGATGGTCAGCAATTCTTGCGTGGCAAGGCGCCGGAACGCGTCGCGCACCGGCATTCGGCTCATCCCCAATTGCGACGCAATCTCCTCGGGCACGATGCGGTCGCCCGCCTTGAACTGGCCCATGCGGATTCCGTCGAGGAGGAAGCGATAGGCTTCTTCCTCTGCCGTTGTGGGGCTGGAAAAGGGTGTGAGCATACTGGCCATTCACTTCAGATTGGATACACGAATATACTTCGGGCCATGCAGCCCTTTGACTGGTCGTTCCCGTACCCCTCCCAAAAAATGCCATTGCTCGCGGCCAATGCCGTGAGCGCCAGCCAGCCTTTGGCGGCGCAGGCAGGCTTGAGCATGCTGTACCAGGGGGGCAATGCCATCGATAGTGCATTGGCGTCCGCGATTGCGTTGACCGTGGTCGAGCCGGTCATGAATGGAATAGGCGGCGACATGTTCGTGCTGGTGTGGCACGAAGGCCGATTGCACGGTTTGAACTCGAGCGGGCGCGCGCCCGCGCTCTGGACGCCGCAGTATTTCAAGGGGCATGAAAAGATGCCGGAGAAGGGCTGGGATTCGGTGACTGTACCGGGCCAGGTTGCAGGATGGAAGGCGCTGTCGGACCGCTTTGGCAAACTGCCCTTTGCGCGCCTGTTCGAGCCGGCCATTCGGTACGCGCGGGAAGGCTTCATGGTGTCGCCGCAAATCGCGAGGCAGTGGGCCCACCAGATTCCACGGCTGATCGACCAGCCGGGCTTCCGCGATGCGTTCACACTGGATGGGCGGGCTCCTCGCGCAGGTGAGCTGTGGCGCTTTCCAGCCCAGGCCAGGACACTCGAGCTCATTGCCGAGAGCGGTGGCGAGAGTTTTTACCGGGGTGAGCTCGCCGAGAAGATCGAAGCGTTTGCCAGGCAGTGCGGCGGTGCGCTGCGCGCAACCGATCTTGCGGCGCACCGGGCCGAATGGGTCGAGCCCATTGCGCAGTCGTTTCGCGGTTACACCGTGCACGAGATTCCGCCGAATGGCCAGGGGATCGCAGCGCTGATTGCGTTGGGCATCCTGGACCACTTCGACCTGGCCAGCATGGGCGTGGACAGTGCCGACTACTACCACGTGGGCCTGGAGGCGATGAAGCTGGCCTTCGCCGACCTCAAGAAATATGCGGCCGATGCTCCGGCCATGTCGCCTGTCTCTGCTGCGCACTTGCTCGACGCTGCCTATCTGGCAGAGCGCGCGAAGCGCATCGACATGAAGCGCGCGGCCGACCCAGGCCCCGGCATGCCAAAGACCGGAGGAACGGTCTATCTGGCGTCCGCGGATGCGGCAGGCACCATGGTCTCCTACATCCAGTCGAACTACCATGGCTTCGGCTCCGGCGTGGTCGTTCCTGGCACCGGCATCAGTTTGCACAACCGCGGCGAAGACTTCAGCCTGGTCCCGGGGCATCCGAATATCGTCGCTCCAGGCAAGCGGCCACTGCACACCATCATCCCGGGTTTCATCACGCGCGATGGCGCACCCGTGATGGCGATGGGCGTCATGGGTGGCTCGATGCAGGCACAAGGGCATGTGCAGATGGTGGCGCGGCTGGCCAGCTTCGGACAAAACCCGCAAGCCATGAGCGATGCCCCGCGGTTTCGCGTGGAGCCGGGCCCCACGGTCACGCTGGAATCGCATGTCCCGGGCGATGTGCCGGACTCCCTGCGCGCCCGTGGACACCAGGTCACTGTCGCACAGCGTGAAAGCCTGGACTTCGGGTCGGCCCAGCTGATCTACAAAGCGGAGCATGGGTATGTCGCGGCATCCGACTCGCGCCGGGACGGACAGGCCGTTGGCTTTTAGCAGGAGCGGAGCCCGTCACGCCACAGCCACCGAAGCTGCGCGCGTCGTCGACCTGATCGACGCACATGCATCTCCTCTACGCACTGCATTCCCCTTCCCTCCAACCAATCAGCCAGGAGACACCCACCATGAAGCGACGAATCTTTTCCGCAGTAGCCGCAGCCTCAGCACTCGCACTGGCTTTGCCGGCATCTGGGCAAGACCGAACCCTGAAGCTCATTGTGGGGTTCGCGCCCGGTGGTTCGTCCGACCAACTGACGAGAATTCTTGCCGACAAACTGCGCGTTTCACTGGGACAGAACGTCGTCGTCGAGAACAAGCCGGGCGCCTCGGGGCGGGTTTCCATGGCGGAACTCAAACGCTTGCCGCCGGATGGGCAAACCCTGGTCATGGCCACCAGTGGCACGCTGGTGGTGGCTCCCTGGCTTTACCCCAATCTGCCCTACGATGCCGTGAAGGACTTCACGCCGATTGCGCGTGCGGCGAGCTTCGACTTTGCCCTCACCATCGGCCCTGCAGGCCCCCAGCGCGATATCAAGCATGTGGTGGCCTGGATGAAGGCGAATCCTGAAAAAGCCAACTTCGCCACGTCGGGGGCCGGCACACTGGGCCACTTTACGGGCGTGCTGCTGTCGCAGACCACGGGCGTCAATCTCACGCACATTCCGTACAAAGGGGGCGCACCTGCAGCGCAAGACCTGGTGGCCGGGCTGCTCCCTCTCATGGTGGACACGGCTTCTGAAACCTTGGAGCACCACAAGGCGGGCAGGGTGCGGATTGTTGCGGTGACGGGACAGGAACGCTCCAGCGCCTTGCCCGACGTGCCGACTTTGAAGGAAGCCGGCATCAACATGACGGCGGATGGGTATTTCGGCCTGTACGGTCCTGCGGGAATGCAGCCGGCTGTCGTGCAGCGCATCGAACGTGCCGTGGCCGAGGCGCTTCGCGCCCAGGATGCGAGGGACAAGATTTCCGCGCTGGGGCTGGTTCCGGACTACCTGGATTCAGCTGGGCTCAAGAAGCTGCAAGCCGAGCAACTCAAACGCTGGGAACAGCCGGTGAAGGCCTCTGGCTTCAAGCCAGACTGACGAAGCAGGACGGTGCTGGCGTGTCGGTGTTTGCTGCACGCCACCAACAACTTGCGTGCCGCCTTTGCCGCCCAATCTGGGGTCCATGTCGAGGTGCCACAGACCAGATTGGGCACGGAGTGGGACCCGGCGCGGCCCTCTGCGCTCGGAGTATCTGTGATTAGATACGATGTATATTATGTTAAATAAAAGAGGCGAAATTTGAGTGGTATTTGGGCGGTTTGTGCCCAGGCATGCCGGCCAGTCCGGGCCGGTCCCTCTTTGGCGCCCACCCCTTTCTCTTTTTGGTGCTTTCCGGGGATTCGAACGCCAGCCAGGTCCGGCCGTCCGATGCCGACCCGCCGCCCTATGATCGCTCCATGCTGATCCGCCACTTCCAATGCACGCTCCTGGTCGCCGCTGTCCTTGTCTCGACCACTGCGGCTGCCCAATCGGCCAGGGAGTCCTTCAGCGTGGCCGAGTCCAGGAAGGCCATCCTCGATACCTTGCCCCATCCCAAGGGGACAAAGTTCCGCCAGTTGTTCCTGTTGGAGCATGGCGACTCCAAGGTCACGCTCTGTGGCGAGATCAACGCCAAAGACCGCGCGGGGGTCTACCTCGGGTTCCGGCGCTTCATGGTGGACGACCTGGGTGAATCGATGCGCGACCCGATGGACACCGCAGCGGGCTCCTGGCAGCAATCGATCTTCGACCGGGTTTACCAGCGGGCCTGCTCCGACAAGTTCAAGGACGTGAAATAGGCCGCCCGGGTCGGTTCTAGCCCTTGCCTCGGCGGGCCCTCGTTTTCGACGCCGCCCCCGGCGTGGGTGCTGGCGGCGTGGCGGGGAGCCGGTCGCGCAGTTCGTTGAGCACGGCCAGCATGTCGTTGCTGCGCGCATCGAGCTTCGCCTGCAGGCCTTGCGCCTCGTCGCGGGCAGACTGCAGCTCCCGGCCCAGGTTGGCGCGTTCGGTCTGCAGGCTGCCCACCTGGGCATCGAGCTCCCGGCTTCGGTCCATGGCGTCGGCCAATGCCTTGGCCGCCTTCCTGCCGTCAACCTCCAGCTGCTGCGCCAGGCGCTTGGACTCCAGGCGGGCCCGGTCCACCTCGGTGTTGAGCCGGCGCTCCTGGGCCTGGGCCCGCTCTTCGAGCCGTGCGCGCTCGGCCCGGTGCTCCATGTCCCGGGCTTCGTGCTGGCGCCGCTGGGCATCCGCCGCCTGCCGCAATTGCACGCTTTCGGAACGCAGGCCTTCCAGCTGTTGCTGGCAGGCCTGCAGTTGCTGCTGCAACTCCTGGGTCTGGCGCACCAGTTCGGCAATCTGGGCATCCCGGGCCTGCATGGCCACGGCATAGGCGGCGTTGCGGTCATCCAGGCGCTGCTTTTCGCGCGCCACCTCCTCCTGAGCAGCGCGCAATGCCTGGGCCTCGCCGTCCAACGTGGCGCGCGACTGGGCCCACTGGGCGGCCGCCTGCTCGTCGGCCTGCTGGAGCGCCCGCCCCCACAAGGCTTTTGCGGCGCGGACCACGGGCGCCGGCAGGGGCACTTCGGCCTCCGCCGGTGCATCCGCGGGGTCTGCCGGCCCCTGCAGCCGCCGGGCCAGGGATCCGTACCAGCCGTCGAGCATGGGCCCCACCGTGTTGGGCGAGCCGCGGCCCAGCTGCTGGCGCACGCGCTCGATGGTCGGCCGCTCGCCCAGGCCCAGCACGGCATCCGCTGCGGCCCAGACTTCTTCCATCTGCACCCCCCGCGCGCCCCTCACACTTTTCGCTTGCATGGCCCTGCCTTTCGCTCCAAATTACCAACGATAATAGATTGTTATCGTGAGTAAAAAATCAAATTCATATCAAACAATACATCATATGTATTGTTTACGCAAATTCTGACGAAAGAAGCCACTGATGCGCCTGCCCACCCTCCAAACCCAGCCTGCGCTGGAGCCCAGCGTGCTTTCGGTGGTGGCGGCGCGTGCCGTCGACGAGTTGATGCGCGAGGGGGAGTCCGCCAACACCCTGGCCAGTTACCGGTCGGCGCTGCGGTACTGGGCGGCCTGGTTCAATGTGCGCTACGGCCAGCCGATCGCGCTGCCGCTGCCGCCCAGCGCCGTGCTGCAGTTCATCGTGGACCACGCCCAGCGCACCACCCCGAACGGTCTGGCCCATGAACTGCCACCGGCCTTCGATGCGGCGCTGGTCGAGGCCGGCTTCAAGGGCAAGCCGGGGCCCATGGCGCTCAACACCCTGGTGCACCGTGTTTCCGTGTTGTCCAAGGCCCACCAGATGCGTGGTGTGAAGAACCCCTGCCAGGATGCCCAGGTGCGCGAGCTGCTGGCCAAGACGCGCCGCGCCTATGGCAAGCGCGGCGAGTTGCCCCAGAAGAAGGCCGCCCTCACCAGGGATCCGCTGATGGCGATCCTGGCGACCTGCGATGCCTCCACGCTCAAGGGGCTGCGCGACCGCGCCCTCCTCCTCTTTGCGTTTGCCAGCGGTGGCCGGCGGCGCTCGGAGGTGTCCCAGGCGGACATGAAGCACCTGCGCCACAACGGGCCTGCATCCTTCACCTACACCCTGGCCCACTCCAAGACCAACCAGAACGCCGCAGACCGGCCGGAGAACCACAAGCCCATCGAAGGCATTGCGGGCGAGGCGCTGCAGGCCTGGCTTGCCGCCTCAGGCATCCACGAGGGCGCCGTCTTCCGGAGGGTGCGCAAGGGCGGGCAACTGGGCGACCCGCTGTCTGCTGCCGCCGTGCGCGATGTCGTCAAGGAGCGCGCCCGCGCGGCGGGGCTGCCTGATATGTTCTCGGCGCATTCGCTGCGCTCCGGCTTCGTGACCGAGGCCGCCACCCAGAAGGTTCCCATGGCCGACACCATGGCCATGACGGGGCACCGCAGCGTGGCGAGCGTGCTGGGCTACTTTCGGCCGTCGTCGAGCAACCCGGGCGCCCATCTTCTCTAGCGTGGGGCGCCCCGCGGGGGTCACGGCAGGTCCTGCACCCGGGCCCCCAGGCGCAGGCTGGCGCAGAAGGCCGCAAACTCGCCCTGGGGGTCGATGGGCGGGTTCTGCAACTGCACGAACAGATCGGGCGCGAGCTGCAGCAGCGTCACGTCGGCGCCACCCGAGCCGGCGTAGATGCCCGTGTAGTTCTTGGTGCGGGTGCGCCACCAGTACATGCGCACAATGGTTTCACCCACCCACGCGGGCTTGCCGCAGAAGTCGGCGGCTTTGGCGGGCTGATCGCCAGCCTGGGCGTTCGGCACCATCCAGCGGCCATCCTCGGCGCGCGTGAACGATTCCAGGAGCGTGCCCTTGGGCCCCTGGCGCACCACCTGCACGCTGGGCGTCGGAGGGCCGGCATCGATCATCCAATCGCACACCTTGTAGGGCGGCTGGCCGCCCTCTTCCTTGTCCTTGCACTCTCCGCGGGGCGCAGGTTCGGGGCGGAGCTTGACGATATCAAAGGCGCACGCGCGGCCGTGGTGCTCATCGGCCTGGCGCTTGGGGCGCGTGATCTTGTAGGCGGCCGGCAGATCGAATTCAAGGCCGCAGGCCGCGACCTGCACGGTCGCTGTGGGCTCGGCGGCATGGCTGCACAGGGGCAGCAGCAGCGCGGCGAATACTGCCAGGGGATGGCGGGCCGCGCGCATCATGTGGCTGCACCGAGTTCTTGCAGCAGCGCAGCCCGGAAATCCGTGCCGAGATGCCACTGGCCCTCCAGTTGCACCAGGTCGCCAGCGTCCACACGCGCCTGGAACCAGTCTTCCACGAAGCCCGGAGCCCAGCCGCCGGTGCCGAAATGCGCGCTGCCCACCATGGCAATGACGCCGGGGTAGGACTGCAGGAAACCCTCCTTGGACCGCACCGGCCGGCTGTGGCTGAGCAGCAGGAACTGGGTGGCATACATGCGGTGCGAGTTCGCGTCCGCGTGCAGCGAGAAAAAGCCCTTGTCCTGCACGATGGCCTCGGCCAGGCGGCGGATGGCCGTGGGCAACCCCGGGTTGGGCCACTGGTCGCAGAGCTTTTGCAGCCGCGAGTTGAAGGGCGCGCCGCGCACATGGGCCAGCGCGTCGTTCTTCACGTCCTCGGGGTCGTCCTCGTACTCGGATTCATGCACCAGGCTGCGCACAAAGGTCTCGAAGTCCGGCGCCAGCGGCGTGATGCGGTAGTCGCCCTCCTGGTCGACATGCACCACGGCGGGCTCGCCGGCCGGCCCGCAGGCACGGTAGTCGAGCGCGATCATGTCGTGCCCGGCCGAGGGGCAGTCGCCAAAGTACACGCCGATGTCCGGGTAGTCCCAGGCTTCGATCTTGAAGCGGCTGCCCAGGCCGCCGCACAGGCTCCACTGCTGTGCGAAGCCGATGCCCTTGAAGGCGCTGATCGCCACATGGTCGTCGGCCCAGGAGGTCGCCGCGTCGGTGGGAAAGCAGCGCCGGGCCGGGATGCCGCCGTTCTGCGACTGCATCAGCGCGATGTAGCTGGCCGGCAGCCGGTAGCCCAGCGCGGCCTCGACTGCAGCAATGGCCGCTGGCGTGGGTGGCGGCTCCACATATTCCTTGCGCGCGTAGTCGCTGTCGTCCCAGAAGCTGGACAGATCGAAGCCCGAAAACGGCGTGGCCTGGGTGTTCATGTGCGTGGACCCTCCTCTCCCTGCGCGGCACGCGCCTTGTCGAGCAAAAATTCGATGCACAGGCGCACGGCGCGCGTCTGGTGGCGGTTGGGCATGTACAAGAGGTGCATGCGCGTGCCGAAGATGCTCAGGCGGTAGTCGTCCAGCGTGGTCAGCACCTCGCCCGACTCGATGGCGTCCTTCACCACGTAGTCGGGCACCAGGCCCACGCCCAGGCCCGCGAGGATGCCCTGGCGCAAGAACGGAAAGTGCTCGGAGATCAGCGTCGGCTCCAGCAGCAGCTCCTGCCGCTCCTCGCCCTGGTAGGCGCTCAGGCGCAACTGGCGCCCCGTCACGCCGGCGGTGATGAGCGGGGCGCTGCGCAGCTCGAACAGGGTCTGCGGCAGGCCGTGCTGTTGGGCGAAGCCGCGCGAGGCGCAGGCGATGTAGCGCACCGTGCCCAGGCTGCGCGCCACCAGGGACAGCGGCGGCTCCTGGATCACGCGGATGGCGATGTCCACCTCGTCGCGCAGGTTGTCGGCCCGGTTCTCGAACAGCACGTCGAGCACGATGCCGGGGTACAGGCGCTTGAACTCGATCAGCCAGTCGCTCATCACGATCTGGCCGTAGCCGCTGGGCACGCTGATGCCCACCCTGCCCTGCAGCCCCTGCCCCAGGGTGGCGATGGTCTCGCGCGCGGCCAGCATCTCGTTCTGGATGCTGCGGCCGTGCTCGTACAGGCGCAGCCCCACCTCGGTGGGCTCCACGCGGCGCGTGGTGCGCCGCACCAGCTGAACGCCCACGGATTTTTCGAGCTGGGTCAGGTGGTAGCTGACATTGGCGCGCGACACCTTGAGCTTGCGCGCGGCCTGGCTCAGGTTGCCGCTGTCGATGATTTCGACCAGCAAGGCCAGAGAGTGGGAATCCATAGGGCGATTGTTTCAAATGCTTTGACAGTCTGTCAATTCCAGCGGGGATTGTTGTAAATCAGTGGCACCGCAAGAATCCCGGTTTTCCCAAAAAGCCCTTAGAGGAGACATGCGCGTGACCCTTCCAGCCCCAGCATCCGTCGTTCGCTTGAGCCAGCAGGAGGGCGTGCAGCTCATCCACATCGACAACCCGCCGGTCAATGCCCTGGGCGCGGCCGTGCGCCAGGGACTGATGGCCGCCATGGCCCAGGCCGAGGCCGATGCAGGCATCCGCGCCGTGCTCATCGTGGGCGAAGGCCGGGCCTTCATTGCCGGGGCCGACATCCGCGAGTTCGGCAAGCCGCCCGTGCCGCCCGCCCTGCCCCAGGTCTGCCAGGCCATCGAGGCCTGCAGCAAGCCGGTGGTGGCCGCCATCCATGGCGCAGCCCTGGGCGGCGGGCTGGAAGTGGCCCTGTCGGCCCACTACCGGCTGGCGCTGCCGGGCGCCCAGCTGGGCCTGCCCGAGGTGCTGCTGGGCCTGCTGCCCGGCTCCGGCGGCACGCAGCGCGCGCCGCGCCTCATGGGGGTGAAAGCCGCCACCGAACTCATGCTCAGCGGCAAGCACATCGGTGCCCAGGCGGCGCTGGCCGCGGGCCTGGTGGATGCGGTGGCCGAGGGCAGCGACCCCGTGGCCGCGGGCCTGGCCTATGTGCGCGAGCTGCTGGCGCGCCAGGCGCCGGCTCGGCCCACCAGCGCCCTGCCCGGCCGCCTGGCCGACAAGGCAGTGGCCCAGGCCGAACTCGACGCCCTCAAGGCCGAAACCGCCAAGTCCGCGCGCGGCCTGTTCTCGCCCCTGAAGATCATCGACTGCGTGCAGGCCGCGCTGGACCTGTCTTTCGAGCAGGGCATGCAGTTCGAGCGCGCCCAGTTCATGGCCTGCCTGGACAGCCCGCAGCGTGCCGGCCTGATCCACGCCTTTTTTGCCGAGCGCGAAGTGGTCAAGGTGCCCGAGGCCCAGGCGGCAGCGCCCCGTCCCTTCACGTCCATTGCCGTGATCGGCGGCGGCACCATGGGCGCGGGCATCACCGTGTCGGCCTTGGACGCAGGCCTGCCCGTGACCATGATCGAACGCGACGAGGCGTCCATCGCGCGCGGCCGGGCCCATGTGGAGAAGGTCTATGACGCCCTGGTGGCCAAGGGCCGCATGGCCCCCGAGGCCAAGGCCGCCACCATGGCGCGCTACACCGGCAGCACGCGCTACGAAGACATTGCCGGCGCCGACCTGGTGATCGAGGCGGTCTTCGAGGACATCGAGGTCAAGAAAGCCGTGTTCCGCGAGCTCGACCGGGTCTGCAAACCCGGCGCCGTGCTGGCCACCAACACTTCCTACCTGGACATCGACGCGATTGCGGCCGCGACGGCGCGCCCAGAGGACGTGATCGGCCTGCACTTCTTCAGCCCCGCCAACATCATGAAGCTGCTGGAGATCGTGGTGCCCGCCCGGGTCAGCGCCGACGTGGTGGCCACCGCCTTCGAGCTGGCCAAGCGGCTCAAGAAGGTGCCGGTGCGTGCCGGCGTCTGCGATGGCTTCATCGGCAACCGCATCCTGGCCGTGTACAAGCAGGCGGCCGACTACCTCATGGAAGACGGCGCCAGCCCGTACGAGATCGACGCCGCCGTGCGCGGCTTCGGCTACCCCATGGGCCCCTTCCAGGTGACCGACCTGGCGGGCGGCGACATCGGCTGGGCCACGCGCAAGCGCCGCGCCGCCACGCGTGACCCCAAGGCGCGCTATGTGGAGATCGCCGACCGCATCTGCGAGCGCGGCTGGTTCGGCCAGAAGACCGGCCGGGGCTTTTACCTCTACCCCGAGGGCGCCCGCGTGGGCCAGCCCGACCCCGAAGTGCTGGCCATCGTCGATGCCGAGCGTGCGCGCAAAGGCGTGGTGCCGCGCCCCTTCAGCGCCGACGAGATCATGCGCCGCTACATGGCCGCCATGGTCAACGAAGGAGCCAAGGTGGTGGCCGAGGGCATTGCCCTGCGCCCGCTGGACGTGGACGTGACCTTCCTGTCCGGCTACGGCTTTCCGCGCCACCGCGGCGGCCCCATGAAGTGGGCCGACATGCAGGGCCTGCCCCAGGTGCTGGCCGACATCCGTGAATTCGCCAAGGACGACCCGCTGTTCTGGAAACCCGCCCCCCTGCTCGAACAACTGGTGGCCGAGGGCCGCAATTTCGACAGCCTGAACCAAACCACCTGAGAGCAACTGACAAAACTCTTCTGGCGTCGTTGCTGTGCCTTGTCGTACTAACGTACTGCCTGCGGCCCAGCGCCTAGCCAGAACCGCTACGCTGAGTTTTGTCAGCCGCTCGAAGTCACCACCAAACTAACAGAGACAGGAGACACCCACCATGCGCGAAGCCGTCATCGTTTCCACCGCCCGCACGCCGCTGGCCAAGTCGCACCGCGGCGAATTCAACGCCACACCGGCCGCCCAACTGGCCGCGTTCTCCGTCACGGCGGCCGTCGAGCGCTCGGGCGTGGACCCCGCCATGTTCGAAGACTTCATCCTGGGCTGCGGCAACCCCGACGGTTTCCAGGGCCGCAACCTGGGTCGCCAGACCGTGCTGCGCGCTGGGCTGCCGCTGTCGGTGGCGGGCACCACGGTCACGCGCTTTTGCGCCTCGGGCCTGCAGTCCATCGCCATTGCGGCCGGCCGCATCGTGGCCGAGGGTGTGCCGGCCATGATCGCCGGCGGGGTGGAAACCATCTCCGGCATCCGCCCGGGCAACAACCTGCCCAGCGACATGGACCCCTGGCTGGTGGAGCACAAGCCCGCCCTGTACATGGCCATGATCGATACCGCCGACGTGGTGGCGCACCGCTACGGCATCTCGCGCGAGGACCAGGACGCGTTTTCGCTGCAAAGCCAGCAGCGCACGGCCGCCGCGCAGGCCGCGGGCCGGTTCGACGAGGAGATCATCCCTTGCGCCACGCGCATGGCCGAGAAGAACAAGGACACGGGCGAGGTCAGCTACCGCGAGGTGGTCGCCACGCGCGACACCTGCAACCGCCCCGGCACCACGCTCGAAGGCCTGCTGGCGCTGGAACCCGTGAAGGGTCCAGGCCAGTTCATCACGGCCGGCAATGCCTCGCAGCTGTCCGATGGCTCCTCGGCCTGCGTGCTCATGGAAGCGAAGGAGGCCGAGCGCCTGGGCCTGCAACCGCTGGGCGCCTTCCGCGGCATGGCCGTGGCCGGCTGCGAGCCCGACGAAATGGGCATCGGCCCGGTGTTCGCCGTGCCCAAGCTGCTGGCGCGCCACGGCCTTACCGTCGAGGACATCGACCTCTGGGAGCTCAACGAGGCTTTCGCTTCACAGGCCCTGTACTGCCAGCGCCGCCTGGGCATCCCCATGGAGCGGCTCAACGTCAACGGCGGCGCCATCTCCATCGGCCACCCCTTCGGCATGACGGGCGCACGCCTGGCCGGCCACATCCTGCTCGAAGGCCGGCGCCGCAAGGCGAAATGGGGTGTGGTGACCATGTGCATCGCCGGGGGCATGGGTGCCGCCGGTTTGTTCGAGATTTTCTGAGAGAGGCACGACATGGATCTGCAATTCACCCCTGAGGAACAGGCCTTCCGCGCGGAAGTGCAGGCCTTTCTGAAAGACCGGCTGCCCGCCGCGCTGGCGCACAAGGTCAAATCCGGCCAGCGCCTGACCAAGGGCGACCAGGAGGAATGGCACGCCATCCTCAACGCGCGCGGCTGGCTGGCCAACCACTGGCCTGTGCAGTACGGCGGCCCGGGCTGGGGCGCGGTGCAGAAGTTCATCTTCGACAACGAGTGCGCGGTGGCCGGCGGGCCGCGCATCGTGCCCTTCGGCGTCAACATGCTGGGCCCGGTGCTCATCAAGTACGGCAGCGAGGCGCAAAAACAGTACTGGCTGCCGCGCATCCTGAGCGGTGCCGACTGGTGGTGCCAGGGCTATTCCGAACCCGGCTCGGGCTCGGACCTGGCCTCGGTCAAGACCACGGCCGTGCGCGGCCTGGATGCACAGGGCGCGCACTACATCGTCAACGGCCAGAAGACCTGGACGACGCAGGGCCAGCACGCCAACATGATCTTCTGCCTGGTGCGCACCGACCGCGAGGCCAAGGCCCAGTCGGGCATCAGCTTCCTGCTGGTGGACATGACCACGCCGGGCGTGGAAGTGCGCCCCATCCGCACGCTCGATGGCGACCGCGAGGTCAACGAGGTGTTCTTCACCGACGTGCGCGTACCCGCCGAGAACCTGGTGGGCGAGGAGAACAAGGGCTGGACCTATGCCAAGTACCTGCTGACCTACGAGCGCACCGGCATCGCCGGCGTGGGTTTCTCGGTGGCTGCACTCGAAAAGCTCAAGGTCATTGCCGCCAGGGTGCAGCGCAATGGCCGCCCGCTGGACCAGGACCCGCAGTTCGCCACACGCATGGCCAAGGTCGAGATCGACCTCGAGAACATGAAAACCACCAACCTGCGCGTGATCGCCGCGGTGGCAGGCGGCGGCGTGCCGGGGGCCGAAAGCTCCATGCTCAAGATCCGCGGCACCGAGATCCGCCAGGAGATCCTGTCGCTGATCCGCCGCGCCATGGGCCCCGCCGCCCTGCCCTACATCGAGGAGGCGCAGCACCAGGACCTGGATGCGGCAACCTCGGGCCCCGCCGAGGCGGCCACGGCCGCGGTCAACTACTTCAACTACCGCAAGCTGTCGATCTTCGGCGGCTCCAACGAAATCCAGAAGAACATCATCTCCAAGATGATCCTGGGCCTGTGAGGCAGCTGCCATGAACTTTGAACACACCGAAGACCGCCGCATGCTGGCGGACACCCTGGACCGCTTCGTGGCCGGGCAGTGCCCCATGGAGACCCGCAACGCCATCGCCTACGGCAGCCCTGGCATGTCAAGCGCCCTGTGGGGCCAGTTCGCCGAGCTGGGCGCCATAGGCGCCCTGTTCCCCGAAGCCGATGGCGGCTTTGGCGGCGCCGGTTTCGACATCGCCGTGGTCTTCGAGGCCCTGGGCCGGGGCCTGGTGGTGGAACCCTTCCTGGGCGCTCTGCTGGTGGGCCGCGCCCTGGGCGCCGTGGGGACGCCCGCGCAGAAGGAGCGCATCGCCAGCCTGATCGACGGCAGCACGGTGGCCGCGCTGGCGCACGACGAGCCGGGCAGCCACTACGAACTGGCGCGCGTGGCCACGCAGGCGGTGCAGAGCGGCCAGGGCTGGGTGCTGTCGGGCGCCAAGGCCGTGGTTGTGCAGGGCGGCGCGGCGCAGTTGCTGCTGGTCTCGGCCCGCACCGCGGGTGCGGTGGACAGCGAGGACGGCATGTCACTGTTCCTCGTGCCGGCCGATGCGCCGGGCGTGGAGCGCCGCGGCTATGGCCGCATCGATGGCGGTGGCGCCGCCGACATCACCTTCACCAACGTGCAGGTGGGCGCGGATGCGCTGCTGGGCACCGAAGGCCAAGGCCTGGCCACGCTGGAGCTGGCCGTGGGCTGGGGCGTGCTGGCCCTGTGCGCCGAGGCGCTGGGCGCCATGGAGGTGGCCAAGAAGGACACGCTCGAATACCTGCAGACGCGCAAGCAGTTCGGCGTGCCCATCGGCAGCTTCCAGGCGCTGCAGCACCGCATGGCCGACCTGCTGCTGGAGGTGGAGCAGGCGCGCTCGGCCGTGATCAACGCCGCGGCCGCCATGGACGGCGAGCGCCTGGCGCGCGAGCGCGCGCTGTCGGCGGCCAAGTTCACCATCGGCCGCATCGGCGCACTGGTATCGGAGGAAAGCATTCAGATGCATGGGGGCATCGGCATGACCTGGGAACTGCCGCTGTCGCACTATGCCAAGCGGCTGGTGATGATCGACCACCAGCTGGGCGACGAAGACCACCACCTGGCGCGCTACATGGCGCTGGGCCAACCCGGCTGACGGCGGGCACACAAGGAGACTGAACATGGCGACCACCCAAGAACCGGCCCAGGGCCTGGACCTGCCCCTCGAAGGCGTGCGCGTGCTGGACCTGTCGCGCGTCTTCGCCGGGCCGCTGTGCGGCCAGGTGCTGGCCGACTTCGGTGCCGAGGTCATCAAGGTAGAGCACCCGGGCCGCGGCGACGACACGCGCGACTGGGGCATGCGCATCGGCAAGACCGAGACCACCTACTACAACAGCATGAACCGCAACAAGCGGTCCATCACGCTGGACCTGCAAAGCCCACAGGCCCTGAAGATCATCCACAGCCTGCTGCCGCAGGTCGACGTGGTGATCCACAACTTCAAGACCGGTGGTGCCGAAAAGCTGGGCCTGGGCTATGAGCAGCTCCGCGCCATCCGGCCCGACCTGGTCTACTGCGCCGTGGCCGGCTACGACGCGAGCGGCCCCGAGGCCAAACGCCCCGGCTACGACCTGGTGATCCAGGGCGAGGCCGGCCTGATGGCGCTGAACGGCGAGGCCGAGCAGCCGCCGCTGAAGTTTGGCGTGGCCGTGGTGGACCTGGTGACCGGCATGCATGCCGCCCAGGCCGTGCTGGCCGCCCTGTTCCGCCGCGAGCGCACCGGCAAGGGCCGGCTCATCGAGATGGCGCTGTACGACTGCGGCATCATGGTCACGGGCTACTACGGGCTCGATGCGCTGCAGCTGGGCCGCGACCCGGCGCGCTACGGCAACGCCCACCCCTCCATCGTGCCCTATGGCATGTTCGAGGCGGCCGACGGCCCGCTGATCATCGCCGTGGGCAACAACACGCAGTTCGACAAGTTCTGCCGCGCGGTCATCGAGCGGCCGGACATCGTCGAAGACCCGCGCTTTGCCACCAATGTGGAGCGGGCCAAGAACCGCCCTGCCCTGGTGCCGCTGCTCAACGGCATGATCCGCTCGCTGCCGCGCGATGTGCTGCTCGAACGCATGGCGGCGGCCGGCATCCCCTGCGGCAAGGTCGCCGGCCTGCACGAAGCCCTGACCAGCCAGCGCACGCGCCAGAGTGGCCTCGTGCAGGACATGCCCCACCCCGTGACCGGCACCACGCCCGTGTTCGCCCCGCCCTACCGCCTGGACGGCCAGCGCCTGCCCGTGCGCAACGCCCCGCCGACGCTGGGCGAGGGCACGCGCGAGGTGCTGCAGCGCCTGCTGGCCCTGGGCGAGGACGAGCTGCAGCAGTTGCAGCAAAGCGGCGTGCTGACCCTTCCAGCGGCCTGAGGCCGGACATCCACAACACCGAGACAAGACCATGAGCATTTCTTTCAACCGCCGCACCGCCCTGCAGGGCCTGGCCGCTTTGGGCAGCGCAGGCCTGCTGGGCAGCAGCCTGGCCCAGCCCGCCAAGGACGCCTGGCCGGCCAGCCTCCTCAAGCTGGTCGTGCCCTTCCCGGCCGGCGGCCCCACCGACACGGCCTCGCGCATCGTCGGGCAGAAGCTGGCCGAGCGGCTCAAGCAGGCCGTGGTGGTGGAAAACCGCCCCGGCGCCTCGGGCTCCATCGCCGCGCTGCAGGTGATGAAGGCCGAACCCGATGGCTACACGCTGATGATGCTGGCCACCCCCACGCTGCTGGCGCCCCACCTGTACAAGAAGGCGGGCTACGACACGGTGAAGGACTTCGCCCCGGTGGCCACGGTGTACGACCTGCCCATCGTCGTGGTGGTCAACCCCACGCAACTGCCGGACGTGACCGATCTGCGCAAGCTCATCGGCCATGCCAAGGCGCAGAAGGCCCCGCTCAACTACACCAGCTCGGGCGCGGGCAGCTTTGGCCATCTGAGCATGGAACTGCTCAAGCAGATGGGCGGCTTCGACATGCAGCACGTGCCCTACAAGGGCGGCGTGCCGGCCATCACCGACACCATCGGCGGCCAGGTGCCGGTGATGTATGCCGACCTGGTAGCGGCCCTGCCCCACATCAAGGCGGGCAAGCTGCGCGCCATCGCCATCGGCTCGCCGCAGCGTGTTTCCATGCTGCCCGATGTGCCGACCATTGCCGAGCAAGGCTTCAAGGGCTATGACGCCGTGTCCTGGGGCGGCCTGCTGGCCCCCGCGGGCACGCCCAAGGCCGTGGTGGAGCGCATCGCCAGTGAGGTGCGCCAGATCCTGGCCGACAAGGAGATCCAGGAGAAACTGCTGAACGCTGGCGCCATCGCCCGCTTCCAGGACCCGGTGCAGATGGGCCAGCATGTGCAGCAAGACTATGCCAAATGGGGCCAGCTGATCCGCGACAAGAACATTGCATCGGAGTGACGCCGCCATGAAGACACGCATCACCGAACTCTTTGGCATCGAGCACCCGATCATCCAGGGTGGCATGCACCATGTGGGCCTGGCCGAGCTGGCGTCGGCCGTCTCCAATGCGGGCGGCCTGGGCATGGTGACCGGGTTGACCCAGCGCACGCCCGAGCTGCTGGCGCGCGAGATCGCGCGCTGCCGCGCCATGACGGACAAGCCCTTTGGCGTGAACCTGACCTTTCTGCCCTCGGTCAACCCACCCGACTACCCAGGCTACGTGAAGGCCATCATCGAGGGCGGTGTGAAGGTGGTCGAGACCGCGGGCAACAACCCGCAGAAATGGCTGCCAGCGCTCAAGGAGGCTGGCATCAAGGTCATCCACAAATGCACCTCGGTGCGCCATGCACTCAAGGCCCAGGCCATCGGCTGCGATGCGATCAGCGTGGACGGCTTCGAGTGCGGCGGCCACCCGGGCGAGGACGACGTGCCCAATTTCATCCTGCTGCCGCGCGCGGCCGAAGAACTGGGCATCCCCTTTGTCGCATCGGGTGGCATGGCCGATGGCCGCTCGCTCGTGGCCGCACTGGCCCTGGGCGCCGAGGGCATGAACATGGGCACGCGCTTCATTGCCACGCAGGAGGCGCCGGTGCACGAGAACGTCAAGCGCGCCATTGTTGCCGCCAGCGAGCTCGATACGCGCCTGGTCATGCGCCCGCTGCGCAACACCGAGCGGGTGCTGAGCAACGCCGCCGTGGAGCGCCTGCTGGCCAAGGAGCGCGAGCTGGGCGCAGCCATCACTTTCGAGGACATCCTGCCCGAGGTGGCCGGCGTCTACCCGCGCATCATGCAAAGCGGCGAGATGGACGCAGGCGCCTGGTCCTGCGGCATGGTCGCCGGCCTGATCCACGATGTGCCCACGGTGCAGCAATTGATCGACCGGACCATGGCCGAAGCGCATGCCCTGATCCATGAGCGCCTGGCTGGCCTGGCCCGTTAGTCCCCAACACTTATTGAAGGAAGCACCATGAAAATCCTCGTCCCCGTCAAGCGCGTGGTGGACTACAACGTCAAGGTCCGCGTCAAATCGGACAACACGGGTGTGGACATCGCCAACGTGAAGATGAGCATGAACCCCTTTGACGAAATCGCCGTCGAAGAGGCCGTGCGCCTCAAAGAAAAAGGCCTGGTCACCGAAGTCATCGCCGTCTCCTGCGGCGTGGCCCAGTGCCAGGAAACCCTGCGCACCGCCATGGCCATTGGCGCCGACCGCGCCATCCTGGTGGAAACCCCCGCCGACCTGGATCTGCAGCCCCTGGCCGTGGCCAAGCTCCTGAAGGCCCTGGTGGACAAGGAACAACCGGGCCTGGTGATCCTGGGCAAGCAAGCCATCGACGACGACGCCAACCAGACCGGCCAGATGCTGGCGGCCCTGGCCGACCTGCCCCAGGCCACCTTCGCCAGCAAGGTGGAGCTGGCCGCCGACAAGGTCAGCGTCA
>JAESFW010000112.1_pt1 | contig 152790 bp, 140 predicted proteins | sample 9269481 | NCBI WGS metagenome assembly JAESFW01 (sample SAMN14515350, study PRJNA621654) | algae metagenome | isolation source: Lyngbya sp. HA4199-MV5 and co-occurring heterotrophs from soil with... | place: USA: Ahupuaa O Kahana State Park, Hawaii | collected 2009-07-21 | reverse complement strand
TTGCAAATTCATGGGCCTGCCTGGGATTGGCCACAACAACCGTCAGCCCCGCCAGGTACAAGGTCTGCGCGCAGCGCTTCTCCAGCCCTCCTGTCGCCTCCATAAGCACCACTGCCACGCTCTGACCTGCAAGCCAATCGAGCATCGCACTGATGCCATGATCGTCATTGCCAAAGCGCATGCTGGCGCCCTTGCCACCCAAAGACACTTCCAGGCTGTCCTTGGACACATCGATGCCCACATACACAGATTCACGGGATTCGTCTGCCATTGCCCATCCTTGCAAATACGAGGTCAATCACACCGCCCGTGCGGTGCACTGCCAACCAGCAACTGTTCGGGCTACTTGCAAACGGTCGGCCGTCCACGCCACCTGCTGAGTCTCGGGATGCTGTGCTCCCACAGGAGGAATCGGGCTGTGGACAACTTCCCATTACCTTGTCCTGAACTTCTATGTTTTAAGGATACAAGGGGGATGGTCCGAATCACACCCAGCCGGCGTCGACCTTGAATTCCTGGGCGGTGCACATCGCGGCATCGTCGGAGGCCAGGAACAGCACCATGCGCGCGATGTCGTGCGGGCGCAGTTTGTCGGGCAGGCACTGGTTGCGCGCCAGCTCCTTCTCGCCCTCGGCGTCGAGCCAGAGCTTGATCTGGCGCTCGGTCATCACCCAGCCGGGCGACACGGTGTTGATGCGGATGCGGTCCTGGCCCAGGGTGCGCGCCAGGCCACGCGTGAGCCCGTTGACCGAGGATTTGGCGATGGCGTAGCAGGGGTAGCCTGCGCCCTTGCCCTGCCAGCCCGTGGAGCCCAGGTTGACCACCGAACCCGCGCCCAGGCGGCGCATGCCGGGCACCACGGCCTGGATGGCGAAGAAGGCCGGCCGCTCGTTGATGGCCATGCGCTCGTCGTAGTAATCGGGGGTCACGGATTCGAGCGTGTGGCGGTCGTCGCTGGCGACGTTGTTCACCAGTACCGAGAAATCGCCCAGCGCGGCCGCTGCGCGGGCGATGGCGTCCTGCAGTGCGGCGATGTCGCGCACATCGCACACCTGCCACCAGGGGCGGGCATGGCCGGCGTCGGCGATCTGCTGGGCCAGGGCCTCGCTGGCCTCGCGCGCCACGTCCACGAAAGCCACGCGCGCGCCCTGCTCGGCGAAGGCGGTGACGATGGCCGCGCCGATGCCGCTGCCGCCGCCGGTGACGAAGACCGACCGGCCCTGCAGGCTGGGGAAGCGGGCGAGCGTGGCGGGCTGGGGGAGGGATTGAAATTCTGTTGTCATTGCAATTTGTATATCAAAAAATTCCAAAAATAATTAATACATGCATCAATTGACGTTGATAAGATGCCCGGCGTCAAGAGGCAGGCCAACAAACAACCCACACAGGAGACAGGCTTTGAGCAACCCGAGCCCCATGGCAGCGTCCGCTGCGTCGCGATTTCCCACCCCCACCCTCACCGGGCCCCTGCGCTGCGTGGTCGAAGCCGACGCGCAGCTGGGGGAGGGGCTTGTCTGGTCGGTGCGTGAGCAGGTGCTGTACTGGCTGGACATCCTGGGCTGCCGCCTGTTCCGGCTCGACCCGGCCACGGGCGTGCAGACACAGTGGGGCTTTGACGAGGAGATCTCGGCCCTGGCCGAGCGCCGGGATGCGCCCGGCCTGATCATCACACTGCGGCGCGGCTTTGCCCTGTTCGACCCGGCCGCCGACAGCGCACCCCGCTACCTGCACCAACCCGTGGCCGAACTGCCCGGCAACCGCTTCAACGACGGCAAGTGCGACGAGCACGGGCGCTTCTGGGGTGGCAGCATGGACTTCGACTGCAAGCTGCCCACGGGAGCGCTCTACCGCTACGATCCCGATGGCCGCTGCACGCGCCACGACGAAGGCTTTGTGGTGACCAACGGGCCCACCTGGGCGATGGCGGGTGGCCGGCCGTGCCTGTACTTCAACGACACCCTGGCGCCGGTCACCTGGCGCTACGACTTCGACGCGGTTGCCGGCACGGTCTCCAACAAGCAGGTCTGGAAGCGTTTCGGCCCCGGGGAGGGCCTGCCCGACGGCATGACCACCGATGCCCAGGGCCGCCTCTGGATCGCCCACTGGGGTGGCCACTGCGTGAGCTGCCACGACCCCGAGACGGCCGAGGAGCTGGCCCGCGTGGTGCTGCCCGCGAGCCAGGTCACCACCTGCGCCTTCGGCGGCGCAGACCTGCGCACGCTGTTCATCACCACCGCGCGGGTCGGCCTCACGCCGGAGCAACTCGCCGCCGAGCCGCTGGCCGGCAGCGTGTTTGCCGTGCAGGTCGACAGCCCGGGTGTGCCGGCCCATCTCTTTGGCGGCTGAGCCTCTTCACAGGAAGGCATGCACATGAGCGATACCACCCACCCCGTCACCTGGCTGCGCCACGCTGGCCAACACCTGGGCCTGGTCCCCTCGCTGGGCGGCAGCGTGGCGGCCTGGCAGATCGACGACCCGCAGCAGCCCGGTGGCCGGATCGATCTCTGGCGCCCCTGGGACGGCGCCACGCCCGATCTGTACCAGATGGCGTCCTTTGCCATGGTGCCCTGGTCCAACCGCATCAGCGGCGGCGGCTTCACGCACGCGGGCCGGTTCCACCCCATGCGGCCCAACCGGGCCGGTGAGCCCTATCCCATCCATGGCGACGGCTGGCTGCAGCCCTGGACCCTGGCCCAGACCGCGCCCGACACGCTGGAAATGCGCCTGCGCTCCGAGCGCTTCCAGGGCAACCCCTACGACTACGAATCGGTGCAGACCTTCCGCCTGGTGCAGGGCGGGCTGGACCAGCATGTGCTGGTGCGCCACCGGGGGGCCGAGCCGCTGCCCTATGGCATCGGCGTGCACCCGTGGTTTTCGCGCACCCCGGCCACGCGCATCAGCGCGCCGGTCGATGGCGTCTGGCTGTGCGGCGATGACCCGTTGCCGACCGGGCACACCACGCAGTTCCCCGCAGGCTGGAACCTCAGCGAGGGCATTTCGGCCCACGGGGGTCTGATCGACAACGGCTACACCGGCTGGGGTGGCTCGGCACGCATCGAGTGGCCCGAACGCGGCCTGGCGCTCACGGCCCGGATGCCCGACTTTGCGCAGGACGGCGGTGCGGCGCAGCACTTCTGCCTGGTCTACCGCCCGTCGCAGGGCCCCGCCTTCTGCTTCGAGCCCATCACCCAGCCCATCGATGCCTTCCACCTGCCGGGGCAGCCGGGGCTGCGGGTGCTTGCGCAGGGCGAGGCGATGGCACTGCACGTGCAGTGGCGCTTCGGACCGAGCGCCTAGGATCAGTCCGCAGGCACCGGGCGGCCCAGCAGCCGGTCCACGGCCGCGCGCAGGGCCACGAGGGAGGTGGTGTTGAGCACGAAGACCACGAAGCCCTCGATCTGGCTGCTCAGCAGCTCGAAGCGGATGTGCAGGAACACCACCAGGTGGTTCTGGATGCGCGTGCCCAGGATGGTGCGGCTGTCGCCCACATCGACGCGCGGCGGGCTCAATTCGAACTCATTGCCCAGCAGGTCGGCCAGGGCCGCCAGGCAGGCGCTGAGCATCACATTGCCCAGCTCGCTCATCGCATCCTGCTCGATGGCGCTCAGGTCTTCGCCCGGCACGCTCTGGCCTGCAACGATGCGCACGATCTCCAGGCTCTTGTCACCCGGGAAGATCAGCAGTGCATCGCCATTGAAGACCCCGCGAAAGGGCTGGCGAATGCCGTGCATGGTGCTGCCGGCCGCGCCCAGTTGCTGGGCCGCCTCGCTCACCGTGAAGATGCTCACGTGCGGCACCGAGAGCAGCACCTCGTCGTGCATCAGCCGGCCCATGGCCGCGGCGGCCTTGCCGACGCCGATGTTGAAGATCTCGCTGAGCGCGTCTATCTGTTCCGCATCAAGCTTGGCAGTCATCTCATGCTCCTGTCAGTGTGGCGAGCTTTTTTACCGCTTCGGCCGTGATGGGCTTGGCAATGAAGGCCAGGCCCGCCTCCTCGATGCGCTCCTGCACTGCGCCCTGGACATTGGCCGTGACGATGGCGATGGGCAGCTGGGGCCGCAGCTTGCGCAGGGCGAGGGCGGCCTCCAGGCCGTTCATGCCATGCATGTTGAAGTCCATGGACACCAGGTCCACGGGGTGCTGCTCGGCCATGGCCAGGGCTTCTTCGCCGCTGCTGGCATGCAGGATGCTCCACTGGGGATAGGCCTGCAGGACCAGGCCTTGCAGGATGAGGCGGGACATGCGGCTGTCGTCAACGATCAATAGCTGGAGGCTCATGGCAGGGGCGTGCTTTCTGGTGCGTCATGGGGTGGGGGTGGCGCCGTCATAGGCCAGCACCTTGTTGCGGCCGGTGGCCTTGGCGCGGTACAGCGCCTGGTCGGCCCAGGCCAGGAGGGTCTCGATCCCGGCATCGCGGTGCGCCATCTCGGCCATGCCGATGGACACGGTGATCTTCAAGGAATCGCTGGCGAGGGAGACGATCTCGAGCCGCGAGATGGCCTCGCGGATGCGCTCGGCCACGGACCAGGCACTTTCGGCGGACGAATGGGGCAGCAAGGCCGCGAACTCCTCACCCCCCAGCCGACCCAGGATATCGGCCTCGCGCAGCGCGCCGGCGATCGCGGTGGCGCAGGCTCGCAGCGAGTCATCGCCGGCCTGGTGCCCGTGGCGGTCGTTGATGCGCTTGAAGTGGTCGATGTCGATCATCAGCACCGTGCAGGGCTTGGCATGGCGGCGGCAATGGTCGATGAGGGCCGTGCCGCGCTCCAGGAAGGCCCGCCGGTTGAGCATGCCGGTCAGCGAGTCGCGCGTGGCCAGTTCGCGCAGCTGGGTTTCCAGCTGCTTGTGCGTGCTGATGTCGAAACCCCAGAGCAGATGGGCCAGCTTGCCGTCGACCTCGATCAGTCGCGCGGACAGCGAGCTCCAGCGCGGATTGTTCTTCGCGCCGATGAGGGCTTCCATGCCGTCCACCTGGCCGTAGGTGTCGAGCGCCTCCATCAGTTGCCGGCTGGCTCCGGGATCGTGCAGCAGTTCGGGCAGGAACAGCTTGATCGGCGGCCACTGCAGGCCCAGGCGCTCGACCATCTGGTTGTTGATGAAGTGCACGAAGCCGCTTTCGACATCCACCAGCACCACATCGCTCGGGCTGGAGTCCAGGATGAAGCCCAGCAGCGCGCGGCTTTCCTCGATCTCGCGTGTGCGGCTGGCCACGCGCATCTCCAACTGGCGGTTGGCCTGCGCCAGTTGCAGCGACAGGGCCTGCGCAGCCCGGGCCTCGTGCAGCAGTCTATGGATCAGCAGGGCCGTGCCCAGGAGCAGGCCTCCGAGCACGGCGCTGAGCAGCATGAACTGGTTGTGCAGTTCCTGGCGGACGCCATCGGCTTCCTGCGTGGAAAACAGGTGCACCGCCACGACGGCCTTGCGGATGCGCTGCAGCAGTTCATCGGAGTGCAGGAGGATGTCATTGGCCACCTGGGTGCGTTCGGCCGGTGCCGATGCAAACCGGCTGGCCCACCGCTCGACATGCCTGGCCAGGTCCTCCAGGTCGAGTGCCGTCTGCGGCAGTGCCTGGCGCAGGCGCATGCCGGCGCGCGGGTTGGCGCCGGACATGTCGAGCGTGCTCAGCAGCACTTCCAGGCGTTCCTGCAGATCGGCATCGGGCGCCTCCTGCGCCCTGAGCTTGCGCGCCAGCAGGGCCACGCGCGCCAGTTCGCTGTGCACGCTGGACACATGCCAGAGCTCGCTTTGCTGGAACGGCTGCGCCAGCGAGCGCACCTGGCGCAGCGTCCACCACAGGGCCATGGACGTGGCCAGCACCATGGCCACTACCAGGGCCAGCAGCCAGTAGGTGCCGCTGCGGTGGCGCAGCAGCCGGCCGGCCCCGGCCGCGGCCGGCAGGGGCTTACCGGACGGAGATGACATGGACCTGCCAGATGGTGCGGTTGATGTAGTCCTGCCGGTGCAGCCGGGGGTTCTGGTCAAAGGGGTAGATCAGGATCAGGGGGCCCTTGTCGCGGATGCTGATCGGCTGGTTGTTGCGGCGGTAGGCCAGAATGGGGTCGTACTGGACCAGATCGCTCCAGGGGATGCGAACGGCGTAGTCGTTCAGGGCCGTCAGCTCGATCTGCTGCGGCTCGTTGCCACCGAGCAGCTCCACGAGGTGGCGCAGGGACACGCCGCGCCACCGGGACTGGCCCGGCATGCCCAGGGCCTGCGGCAAGCTGGTGACGATCTCGCGGCTGGGCAGCTTCTCCAGCGCCTGCATGGCGCAGGGCAGCACCGTCTGGGCCGCGAGCTGCAGCCGCAGCACCGTGCGCTCGCCGGACGGCGGGCACACCGGGCTGGCGTGGGCGGGCCGGGGCAGCCACAGGCTCAACAGTGCAAACAGTGCGAAGGTTGCACAGGGCAACCCCGCCAGGGATCTGGGCATCATCAAAGGCTCTCGCTGGCGCGCTCCTGCGGGCAGTTGCAGGAGCAGACGCAGCGACTATGCCGGGATGCCTTGTGGAAATGGCCGGACTTGCCTGCCGTTGTGGGGGCAATCGGCCCGTTTTGACAATTGTTGACGGCCTGGCAGGGCGCCAGGCCCGCGTGGCACCCGCTTCAGATGACCCGAAAGCCGTGCGTGCCGTCGCGCCCGAGCTGTTCGACCAGCCCGAATTCCCAGTCCAGGTAGGCCTGCATCGCTTCGCGCGGGCTCTCCGTGCCCTCGTAGGGGCGGCGGTAGCGGTCGGTGCGCGGCGAGGCCAGGCGTGTCTCACCATGCTCCAGCGGCAGGCCGGCCGCGATCCAGGCCAGGGTGCCGCCTTCGAGCACATGCACCTCTGCGCCCGTGAGGCGCGCCAGGTCTTGCGCCGCATAGCGCGCCAGCAGGCTGCTGCCGCAGGTGAGCACATAGCGCTCGGCGCGCGGGATGGCTGCTACGGCCTGCGCCAGCTGCGCGCGGATCACGAACCAGGCGCCAGGAATGTGGCGCTGGGTGTAGTTGGCGCTGGTGGTCAGGTCCAGCACGGCGGTACGGCCCGGGGCCTCCTCCTGCAGCCAGGCCGCCAGTTGCGCGGGCGTGGTCCAGGCGATGGGGCCTTCGGGTTCGGGCACGGTGTTGGCCACGGCGCCGGCCTCGCTGAAGTCCGACGCCTGCGCGCCATCGAGCACCCAGGCCTCCCAGCCCATCTGGGCCAGCCACGAGGCACTCATGTTGGCGCGCACGCCATCGTCGTCCGCCAGCACCAGGCGCGCACCGCGCACAGCGGCCGTGTGGTCGGTTTCCTGCACCAGCTGACCGCCTGGCGTGTTGCGAAAGCCGGGCAGGTGGCCGGCCGCGAACTCCTCGGGCGTGCGCACGTCCAGCAAGTAGGTGGTGCGGCCGGCCTCGGCCGCAAAGCGCGCCAGATCGCCGGCCTGGGCGCGCTGCACGCCCGCGCGGTCGGCCACCTTGCGGGCCTGTTCTGGCGCCCGGCTGCGGTCGATGTGCAAGGCCGGGTCGAAGCGGCGGCTGGCGCCGCGCTCCAGCGTCTGCCCGGCCAGCAGCCAGCCGATGGTGCCGTTGCGCAGCGCGGCCACGGGGTTGGGGATGCCCGCGTTGACCAGCGATTGCGTGCCGATGATGCTGCGCGTGCGCCCCGCGCAGTTCACGATGATCTGCGTGGCCGGGTTGGGCGCCAGCGCCTGGGCACGCAGCACCAGCTCGGCGCCGGGCACGCTCATGCCCGTGGGAATGTTCATGGTGTGGTATTCGTCGTAGCGGCGCGCGTCGAGCACCACCACGTCGGCCTTGGCATTGATCAGGGCCTGCACTTCCTCGGCCGCGAGCGACGGGGTATGGCGCTCGGCCTCCACCAGCTCGCCAAAGGACTTGCTGGGCACGTTCACGTCGATGAACAGCTCGCCCCCCGCATCGCGCCAGCCTTGCAGGCCGCGTGCGAGCAAGGTCACGCGCGTGTAGCCCAGGCGCTGCAGGGTGCGCGCTGCGGGCTCGGCCAGGCCCTCGCCGTCGTCGTAGACCACGATCAAGGTGTCGCGGCGGGGGATGCGCGTCCAGGCGTCCAGTTCGATCTTGCCCGCAGGCAGGTTGGCGGCGAACAGCGGGTGGCCCTGGGCGTAGGGGTCTTCCTCGCGCACGTCGAGCAGGGCGATTTCCTCGCGGGCGAGCAGGGCCTCGCGGACCTCGAGGACGGAGGTTTCTGGAATGGCGGGTGCGGTCATGGGTGGAATCGTACGGTCTTTGGAAAAGGGTCAGGCCGAGGCAGCCGGGTTCTTGGAGAGGTCCCAGATATTGGGCAGGGTGCTGTTGCTGTAGCCCGAGATGAAGGGTTTGCGCGTACCGTCTTCCAGGTACACGCTGCGCTGCACGGCGCCGATGTTGGCGCCATACACATGGATGCTGACGGAGGTGCGGCCCTCCCACGCATTGCTCACGCGGTGCACATCGCCGATGGTGGGGGACACGGCCTCCACCTGGCCTGGTTGCAGGCGGTGCGGCGCGCCCTGGGGGGCCCAGCGGCCATCCGCCGTGCGGGCATAGGCCTGCGAGTCTTCGGCGCCGCGCAGCATGCCGATCAGCCCCCACACCGTGTGGTCATGGATGGGCGTGGCCTGGCCCGGCCCCCAGACAAAGCTCACCACCGAGAAGCGGCCCAGCGCATCGGCGTGCAGCAAAAACTGCTGGTAGCGCTCGGGATTGGGCTGGGTATAGGCGGCGGGCAGCCAGTCGTCATGGGCCAGCAGGGCGCCAAGCAGCGCGCCGCCGCGCGTGAGCAGCTCGGGCTCTGGCGGGGCGCTTTCCACCAGGGCGGCCAGTTGCTGCACAAAGCTGCGCAGGCGGGCGGTGTTGGGGGCTGTGGAGGATGCTTGTTCGAGAACGTCGGGGGCGAGGGCATTCATGCCCTGCATTGCACCAGTGTTGGGCGTTGGGGTGTGTGGAAAGTTTTGCATATCCATCTCCGTTTTTCTTCGTTCTCTTTTGGGGGCCCGCCTTGTGCAATGCGGATGGTGCGGTGTCTGCCACCGCTGTCTCTTTCTTTTTCATTACACACGAGGTGCAGGGCATGAACAACAAGGGCCGGATTCTGGGTGAAGGAGAGGCGCGTTGGTCGCGCCGGCAGGTGCTGCGCGCCACCGGCGCGGCCACGGTGGTGGGCGCATCGGGCGTGGTGGGCAGCCAGGTGCTGGCCGCTGGCAAGCTGCGCGAGGTGAAGCTGGCGTGGAACGCCAATGCCATCTGCCTGTCGGCCGCCCCGGTGGCGATCGAGCGCGGCATCTTCGAAAAGCACGGCCTCAAGGTCGAGCTGGTCAACTTCGCGGGCTCCACCGACCAGTTGCTCGAAACCATCGCCACTTCCAAGGCCGATGCCGGCCTGGGCATGGTGCACCGCTGGATCAAGCCGCTGGAGTCGGGCTTCGATGTGAAGCTGGTGGGCAGCTCGCACGGCGGCTGCTCGCGCCTGGTGGGCTACGAAGCTGCGGGCGTGACCAGCCTGCAAAAGCTCAAGGGCAAGACGATTGCCGTGTCGGACCTCAACAGCCCGGGCAAGAACTTCTTCTCGGTGCTGCTGGCCAAGGCCGGGCTGAATCCCGAGAAGGATGTAGCCTGGCGCCAGTTCCCCGGCGACATGCTGGGCCTGGCCGTGGAAAAGGGCGAGGCCCAGGCCATTGCCGATGGCGACCCCAACCTGCTCTTGATCCAGCGGCGCACCAAGGGCCTGGTGGACCTGGCCTCCAACCTCTCGGGCGAGTACGCGGCCAAGACCTGCTGCGTGCTGGGCGTGAGCGGTGCCATGGTGCGCAATGACAAGGGCACGGCGGCCGCGCTCACGCGTGCCATCATCGAGGCATCGGACTTCGTGGCCGACAACCCGAACGAGACGGCACGCATCTTCAGCCCGTACTCCAAGGTGCCGCAGGAAGATCTGCGCGCGGTGCTGGGCACGCTCACCCACCGCAGCCACCCCGTGGGCACGGCCCTGCGCCAGGAGATCGAGTTCTACGCGCGCGATTTCAAGCTGGTGGGGGTGCTCAAGCCCTCCACCGACCCGGCACGCTTTGCTGCCCATGTCCACGCGGATGTACTGGCCTGAGCACGCCATGAGCACTGTTGCCGATCACATCCTTCCTGCGCCGGCCGCCGTGGCCGCAGCCCCGGCGGTGACCGCAGCGCGGCGGACCGCGAGTGCTCCCGCGTTCTGGTGGACCGGCTTGGCCGCCGCCGTCGCCTGGGCCGCACTGGGGCTTGTCACCTCCCTGTGGCCCAACAAACCCGTGGGTTTCAGCGACTGGGCGTTCACCGAAGAGTTCGCCCTCGGCTCGGGCGCTGTAGCGCTGGTACTTGCAGTGCTGGCCTTCGTGCCGGGCGCGCTGGGCCGCGCCGCACCGCGTGTGCGCAAGGCCGGCCCCTGGCTCGTGGCCCTGGCGCTGGGCTTTGCGGTCTGGGAGGTCTTCACGGCCAAGCTGGGCACCTTGCCGCCGCCATTCTTTGCGCCGCCGCAGAGCCTGGTGGAGGTCTATGCCACCGACTGGGCGCGCCTGCTCGAGAGCGCGGGCGCATCGCTGCGCCTGCTCGCCTTGGGCATTGCCATCGGCGCGGCAGCGGGCTTTGTCACCGGCGTGCTGATCGGCTGGTCGCGCCAGGCCAGCTACTGGATCCACCCGGTGCTGCGCATCCTCGGGCCGGTGCCCACCACGGCGCTGCTGCCGGTGAGCTTCTATTTCTTTCCGTCGAGCTGGTCCACGGCCATCTTCCTGATCGCGCTGGGCACGGCCTTCCCGGTGGCCATCCTCACCTGGTCGGGCGTGGCGGGCGTGCACAAGAATTACTACGACGTGGCGCGCACCATGGGTGCATCGCCCTGGTTCCTGGTGCTGCGCGTGGCCATACCGGCCGCACTGCCGCAGGTCTTCGTGGGCCTGTTCATGGGCCTCGGGGCCGCGTTCTCCACCCTGGTCGTGGCCGAAATGTTGGGCGTGAAGGCAGGCCTGGGCTGGTACCTGACCTGGGCCCAGGGCTGGGCGGCCTATCCCAACATGTATGCGGCGCTGATCGTGATGGCGCTGCTCTTCTCCGGGGTGATCACCTTGCTGTTCGTGCTGCGCGACCGGGTGCTGTCCTGGCAGAAGGGGGTGGTGAAATGGTGAGCGCTGTCGCTTCGGAGCCGACCACTTCCAACAAGGTCGCAGGCGCACGCATCGAGGTGCGCAATGTCAGCCACTGGTTCGATCTGCCCGCCGGCCCGCTGCATGTCATCGACGAGCTCGACCTGTCGATCGCCCCGGGCGAGTTCGTGGCCTTGCTGGGCCCCAGCGGCTGCGGCAAGAGCACCTTGCTGCGCCTGGTGGCGGGGCTGGAGCCCGCCACCACGGGCGAGCTGCTGCACGATGGCGCGCCCATCACCGACCCCGATCCCTCGCGCATCGTGGTCTTCCAGGACCCCACGCTGTTTCCCTGGCGCACCGTCTGGGACAACGTGGCCCTGGGCCTGCAGGCGCGCGGCATTCTGCGCGCCCAGCGCCACCGGGTGGACCAGGCGCTGCGCCTGGTCGGCCTGCAGGACTTTGCCAAGGCCTTCCCGCACCAGCTCTCGGGCGGCATGGCCCAGCGCGTGGCGCTGGCGCGGGCCTTGGTGAACGACCCGAGCCTCCTGGTGCTGGACGAACCGCTGGGCAAGCTCGACTCGCTCACGCGCCTGACCATGCAGACCGAGCTCGTGGACCTGTGGCAGCGCACGGGCTTTTCGGCCCTGCTGGTCACGCACGACGTGGAGGAGGCGCTGTTCATGGCGCAGCGCGTGGTGGTGTTCTCCGACCGGCCGGCGCGCATCCGCCAGGTGCTGGTCAACGACCTGCCGTACCCGCGCCACCGGGGTGATCCGCGTCTGGCCGAGCTGCGCCGCGAAGCCCTGGCCCTGCTGGGGCTGGATGCCAGCTGGTAGCCCGCGCGCCTTGTCCCCGGACCTGTTGAACGGCCTGCTCGAAGGCCTGCATGCCGCGCAGCAGGGCCTGCGCGCGCTGCTGCACGCCCTGGGCTGGGCGCCCGATGCCCATGGCCAGCCCAGTTGGCCGCTGGCGCACCGCATTGCGGCCGAGATGCTGGTGGTGGACGCAGGCCACGCCCGGCGCGTGCTGGGGGCACTGGCCTGCGCGGGCGCTGCGCTGGTGCTGCTGGCCCTGGCGCTGCCCTGGCGCCGCGCCCGGTGGCCGCTGGCGGCGCTGGCCGCCACCGTGCTGGTGCTGGCGCCCTGGCCGCCGGCCCATCTGCTGCTGGCCCCGGCCGTGCCCACCAGCCTGCACCAGTCACCCACCGGTTTCCGTGCGGCAGGCATCGTGCGCGGCCAGGCCATCTACCAGCAGCACTGTGTGCGCTGCCATGGCACCGATGGCCGGGGCGAAGGCCCCGACGCGCCGCAACTGGTGCAGTGGCCGCCCAACCTGAACGGGGCCTTGCTGTGGAAGCGGCTCGACGGCGAGCTGTTCTGGCGCGTGCGCGAGGGCATGCACAACCGCGCGGGAGTGCCCACCATGCCCGGTACTGGCGCTGCGTTGAGCGATCAGCAGATCTGGGAGGTGCTGGACTACCTGCAGGCCCATGCCGCCGGGCAGATGCTGCGCGAATCGGGCACCTGGGACCGCCCCGTGCGCCTGCCCGGCATGGCGCTGGACTGCCGCCAGGGGCGCGCGCGGCAATCCCGCGACCTGGTGGGGCAGCGCGTGCGCGTGGCCGTGGCAGGGCCTGGTGTGGTGCCCGTGGCGGACGACCCGCGCCTGGTCACCCTGGTGGCCGGCACGCTGCCACCAGGGGCCGATCCTGAATGCACGCCCCAGGGCGATGTGCAGGCCGTGGAGCAGGCCCTGGCCTTGGTGCTCGGCATCCCGGCCGCCGAGTTGCCGGGCTACCAACTGATCGTGGACCGCAGCGGCTGGCTGCGTGCACGGGGCCAGCCGGGCCAGGCCGCCTGGTCCGAGGACGACCTGGTCTGCCGCTCCACGACCGTGCCCAGGGCGCCCCTGGATGGGCCGGTGGCGGCCAGTGCTGCCCCCCAGGGCGACGGGCTGGAGGCCTTGATCCGCCGCATGGATGCGGAGCCGGTGCGCCTCACGCGCGGTGGCTTCCCCCACTGATACGGATTTGCGTTCAACCGTCTAACGTCGTTGGTTCGCCTTGCCGTGCTACAGCACTGTCTGCGGCTTCCCGCCTAGTTATACGATTGAACGCCAATCCGTATGAGCCCTGGCAGGGGTGTTCAGTCCGGATCGCGGCGGCTGCGCAGAAAGTCCGCCAGCGCCTGGCTGGCAGCCCCCATGCCGCTGGCCGGCTGCAGCACGCCGATGGGGTCGATGGGCACAGGCTCGCCAAAGGGCAGTACCTCCAGCTCTCCGGTGTCGAGCAGGGGCTGCACCAGGTTCACGGGCAGCAGGGCCAGCAGGTCGCGGCTGCGCAGCAGCGACCACAGCATGGGCAGCGCCCGGGTGACCACGGGGTAGATCGGGGGAGGGTGGGGAAAATGCGCCTCGGCCAGCGCGTCGAAGCGCCAGCGGCCGGCCACGCCCGCGGGCAGCAGCAGCCAGGTCTGGCACGCCAGGTCGGCCGGCTGGACGGGGGCGCCACCCACCAGGGCGTGGCCGGCGCGGGCCACGATCACGAAACGGTCCTCCCGCAAGGCGTGGAACTGCCAGCCTTCGGGAATGGCCGGGGGCTTGCGGCACACCACCAGGTCCACCTCGCCGCGCGCCATGGCCAGGAGCTGGTCTTCGCCCTCGGCCTCGGCCAGTTGCACCTGGATCTGCGGATGCCGGTCGCAAAAGCCGGGCAGGGCGGCAACCAGCACGCCGTTGATGGCGCTGGCCGAGCCGAGCAGGCGCACCAGCCCCTGGCCCTGGTTCTGCCGCGCGGTAATGAGCTCGGCACCATCGGCCATGCCCAGCATCAGCTGGCGCGCCACGGGCAGCAGGTCGGTGCAGGCGGGCGTGGGGCGCACGCCGCGCGCATGCCGCTCGAACAGGCGTATCTGCAGCAGGTCTTCCAGGTAGGCCAGGGTCTGCGTCACGGAGGACTGCGTCATGCCGATGGCATCGGCCGCGCGCTGCACGCTGCCCAGCTCGGCCAGGCGCAGCAGCACCTGGATGTGGCGGAACTTGCCGCGCGCGAGCAGCCGGTTCAGGAGCGAGGAGGCGGAGTGTTGCAAGGCACGGGTCGTCGGCGAAGGTGTGGGCTGCGACTGTACCTTGCAAGGGCACGGGTCAGAGCGTATTGAGCGTGAACGGCGCCGCAGCGAACATGCGCACGCCATGCTCCAGCGCATCCTCGTCGAAGTCGAACAGCGGGTGGTGGTGCGGGTGGCAGATGTGCTTGGCCGCGCTGCGCGCGCCGATCAGCGCATAGGCGCCTGGGGCGTGCTCGGTGAAGGCGCTGAAATCCTCGCTGTTGGGCAGCGGGTTCATGGTGTGCAGCGGCACCTCGGGCAGGGCCTTGCGCACGGCGGCGCGCAGGGCGGCGGCGGTGGCCGGGTCGTTGACCACCGGGCGGTAGCCATGCACATACTCCAGCTCCACCGTGGCGCCATGGGCCTGGGCCACGCCGCGGGCAATGCGCTCGATCGCCTGGGGGACCCGCGCGCGCACTTCGGGCGAGTAGCAGCGCACCGAACCCGACAGCTCCGCGCTGTCCGGGATCACGTTGAACGCCGAGCCCGCCTGGAACTTGGTGACCGAGAGGATGAGGGCCTCGTGCGCATCGGTGTTGCGTGCCACCACGGCCTGCAGGTTGGCCACGATCTGCGCGCCGATCCAGATCGGGTCGATGCATTTATCGGGGTTGGCGGCATGCCCACCCTTGCCCTGCACGCGCAGCACGAAGCGGTCGGAGCTGGCGAGCGTGGGCCCGTCGAGCACCACGATGCGGCCCGTGTCCACGGTGGACATGACGTGGGCCGAGATGATGCGGTCCACGCCCTGCATCACGCCGGCGTCCACCATCTGCTGGGCGCCGCCGGGGTGCTGCTCTTCGGCATGCTGGAAGAAAAAGCGCACCTCGCCCGGCAACTGCCGGCGCAGCCCGGCCAGCAGCCGTGCGGCCCCGAGCAGCATGGATGCATGGCCATCGTGCCCGCAGGCGTGCATGGCACCCGGCCGGGCCGAGGCATAGTCGCAGGTCTTCTGGTCGTGGATGGGCAGGGCGTCGATGTCGGCGCGGATCGCCAGCACCTTGCCGGGCAGGGCGCCGCGCAGCGTGGCCACCAGGCTGGTGGGCGTGGGGCGGTGGATCTGCAGACCGTCGATCTGGCGCAGCTCGCGCTCCAGGAAATCGGCCGTGTCGATCTCCTGGAACGACAGCTCGGCGTGGCGGTGCATGTGGCGGCGCCAGGCCACGACCTGCTCGTGCTGGGCGCGCGCCTGTTCGGTGATGGTGTCGATGAGCAGCTGGGTGGTCATGGTGCGGCTCACTCCATCTCGATCTTGCGGGCCTGCACCACCTTGCGCACGCGCTCCAGGCTGGTGCCTATCAGGGCGCCGAACTGCTCGGGCGTGCCGGCGATGGACTCGGCGCCCAGCTCCTTCAGGCGGGCCTGCAGGGCGGGATCCTTGAGGGCGTCGGCCGCGGCGGCGTTCAGCCTGGCCACGATGGCCGGCGGCGTCTTGGCCGGGGCCACCATGCCGAACCAGGTGATGGCGATCTCGTTGAGGTCCGCATGGCCCAGCTCCTTGAAGGTGGGCACATGGGGCAGGGCGGTCAGGCGCTTGTCGGCCGCCACCACGAAGGGCACCAGCTTGCCGGCCTTGATGTAGGGCGCGGACGAGGGGTACTGGTCGCTCAAGAGCTGTGTCTCGCCACCCAGTGCACCCGTGATCACCGGGCCCATGCCCTTGTAAGGCACGTGGCGCACCTGGATCTTGAGCTCGTCGTTCATGGCCTCGATGATCAGGTGGCCGATGGAGCCTGTGCCCGGCGAGCCGGCATTGAGCTGATCGGGCTTGCTGCGGGCCAGGGCCACCACGGCGGGCAGGCTGTCCACCTTGAGGCTGGGGTGGGCCGAGAACACCGAGGGGATGGACGCCAGCGCCGTGATGGGCGCGAAGTCTTTGAGGGGGTCGGTGCGCGAGGCCTTGAGCAGCACGGGATTCACGGCCAGCGTGCTCACCGTGCCCACGCCGATGGTGTAGCCATCGGGTGCCGAGCGCGCCACGGCCTCGGCGCCAATGGCGCCGCCCGCACCGGCGCGGTTGTCCACCACCACCGACTGGCCCAGCGACTTCTGCATGCGGTCGGCCACCAGGCGCGCCACGATGTCGGTGGAACCGCCGGGGGCAAAGGGCACGATCAGCTTCACGGGCTTGTCGGGGTAGGCCTGGGCGAACGCGGCAGGCATGGCGGTGCACAGGCTGGCGGCTGCAGCGGCCAGTAGCGTGGCACGTCGGGAGAGGAGGGTGTTCATGGTGAAAGCCGGGCTGTAGAAGATGCTGCGGCGGATTGTGCGGCTTGGCTATTGGGCTGACCAATAGAATTTAGGGGTTTTGTATTGGATAGGCTTATGGCAAAGGCTGCAACGGCAGTGACCGACCCCGGCGTAGTGTTCAACCGCCTGCTCGCGCGCGGGCGGCTGCGGCACCTGCAGCTGATCGCCGCCCTGGCCGATGCCGGCAGCGTGCAGCGCGCGGCGGTGGCGGTGGGCATGAGCCAGCCGGCCGCCACCCAGGCCCTGTCGGACCTGGAAGACCTGCTGCAGGCCCCGCTGTTCGAGCGCCACAACCGCGGCGTGCGGCCCACGCGCTTTGGCGAGGCGGTGGTGCCCGTGGCGCGCAATGTGCTGCAGGCCCTGCGCGCCACCACCGAAACCCTGTTGGCCCTGCAGGCCGGGGCCCAGGCCTTTTTGCGCCTGGGCTGCATTCCCGCGGCGGCCTCGGGCCTGCTGGCCCGCGCCCTGCCAGCGCTGCTGCAGGCGCAACCGGGGCTGCAGGTGGAACTGATCGAAGAGAACATGGTGCACCTGCTGCCCGAGCTGGCTGCAGGGCGGCTCGATGCCGTGGTCTGCCGCCGCCCGCAGGACGTGCCCGCAGCCTGGCAGTTCGAGCTGCTGCAGGGCGATGCCCCCATGGTGGTGGTGGCGCCCGGCCACCCGCTGGCGGGCCAGCGCAGCGTGGCGCTGGGCCGGCTGGCGGGCCTGCCCTGGGTGCTGCCGCCCCGGGGCATGGGCGTGCGCGACTACTACGACCGCCTTTGGGCCGGCCGGGCAGAACGCCCGCAGCTCTACCCCATGGCCACCACGGCCCTTCCCGTGGTGCTGGAGGTCCTGCGCAGCACCGGTGCGGTGAGCCTCATGCCGCAAAGCATCGCGCAGGGCCTGGTGGACACGGGCGTGGCGGCCGCGCTGGCGGTGCGCCTGCCCGAGGCGCTGGAGTCCTCGCTGCAGGGCCTGGGCCTGCTGACCACGGGCCTGGCCGATGGGCCGGCCCTGGCGGCGCTGCGCAGCCGGCTGCGGTCGGCTTGAGCTATCGGTATCTCTAATGGGTCGACCCACAAATTAATTGGGCAGCGATGGCTGCGCCAGCCATGATGGCGGCATGCCAGGGCGCAGTGAACGCCCGGCCGATCGACCACCCAGGAGACAAGAATGATGACCACCTTCCGCGCCGGCCGCATGGCTGCCCGCCTGGCTGCCCGCCTGGCTGCCTGCGCCGCCCTGTTCCTTGCTGCTACCGTGCCTGCCCAGGCCCAGCCGGCCGACTGGCCGAGCCGGCCCGTCAAGATCATCGTGCCGGCCCCTGCGGGCGGTCCGTTCGACCGCACCATCCGCCCGCTGGCGCAGCACCTGTCGCAGACGCTCAAGCAGGCCGTGGTGGTGGACAACCGGCCCAGCGCGGGCAACATCGTCGGCACGCAGGCCGGGGCCACGGCCGCGCCGGACGGCTACAGCGTCACCATGACCGGCATGCTCAACACCATTGCCCAGCACATGTACCCCGGCATTCCCTTCGACATCGTGAAGGACTTCGAGCATGTGGGCAGCATCGGTGCGGGCGCCCAGTGGCTGGTGGTGCGCAGCGATGCAGGCATTGGCAGCTTCCAGGACCTGGTGCAACAGGCCAAGCGCGAGCCGGGCAAGATCAACTACGCGAGCTCGGGCGCGGGCAGCACCGGGCACCTGGTGATGGAGGTGCTGCAGCAGGCTGCCGGCCTGCAGCTCACGCACGTGCCCTACAAGGGCGGGGCGCCGGCGCTGCAGGACGTGCTGGCCGGCGTGGTCTCGGTCATCGTGATTCCGCCGAATGCCGCCCTCAGCAGCATCCAGAGCGGCAAGCTCAAGGTGCTGGCCGTCTCCAGCACCGAGCGCAGTCCCATAGCCCCGGCGGCGCCCACCTTCACGGAACTGGGCTACCAGCAGCTGTCCATCAGCTCCTGGGTCGGCCTGTCCGTGCCCAAGGCCACGCCAGCGGCCATCGTGGCACGGCTGGCGGCGGCGCTGCAAGCGGCCGTCAAGGATCCGGCCATTGCCAGGCAGCTTGAATTCGAGGGCCTCACGCCCCTGGTGCACACCCCGCAGCAGTACACGCAGCTGGTGCGCGACGACACCCAGCGCTGGGGCCAGCTGGTGCGCAGCCTGAACATCAAGGCCAACTGACGTTGCTGCTGCTTCCGCGCTTTTCTCCACCCATTCCAGAGGAACCGTTCCCATGCCTTTCGTGACCAGCCACGGCCGAGCCATCTACTACGAGCGCCATGGCGAGGGGCCGGCCATCGTGTTCTGCCACGGCGCCGGATCGAACGCCGCCACCTGGTGGCAGCAACTGCCCGCGTTCACCCAGGCCGGCTACAGCTGCGTGACGCTGGACATCCGCTGCTTCGGGCGTTCGGTCGCGCCGCTGGCCGAATTCACGCTCGAAAACTTCGTCGACGACGTGATCGCCATCGCCGACCAGGAGCAGATCGAGCGCTTTGCGCTTGTGGGCCAGTCGCTGGGCGGCATGGTCGGCCTGAAACTGGCGCTGACCCACCCGGGCCGCATGGCAGCCTTCGTGGCCTGCGACAGCTCGCTCGCCATCGACCATGCCGAGCTGATCGCCATCATCGGCCAGCGCCAGATCAGCCACCGCGCAGTCACCATCGAGCAGCGCTCCCTGGGCGCCTGGTTCCTGAAGAACCACCCCGACAAGGCAGCGCTTTACGCTCAGATCAACCACTTCAACCCCAGCGCGCATTCCATTCCCGCCGCAGAGTGGGGTGGCGCCATCTCAGGCCTGCTGCAGCCGCAGCACCTGATCCCCATGGCGGCGCTGCAAACGCTGGCCTGCCCCACGCTGCTGCTGGTGGGCAGCGAAGACCCCATCGTGCCCGTGCGCGTGATGCAGGAGGTGCAGCAACTGGTGGCGGGCAGCGAACTCGTGGTCGTGCCCGACGCAGGGCACTCGGCGTATTTCGAGAAGCCCGCCGAATTCAATGCCGCCGTGCTGGACTTTCTTGGGCGGCGGGCAGCGCACTGAGCCCGCGTCAGCAGTCGCGCTGTTCTTCGATCAGCACCTGCCGGATCCAGGCGGCAAGCGAGGGCCAGGTCTCGGTGGCTTCGCCGTCGTCGTGCGCCCAATAGACGACCTGGCCATCCGGGGCGACGCAGTAAAAATTGGCGTTGTCGGCACAGACCGGGACCAGGTCGCGGGGGACGCCCCAGGCACCCCAGGCGTTCTCGCACACCCGGGGAAAGAACCGGTGCGAGTCTGGCTTGGTCAGGACCACTGAGGCCAGGGCCCCATGGTTCACATCGCTGGCGCGCATCAGGAAGCGGCGCAGGTCCGGGTGGAAACGCAGGGCCATCTGGTCTTCCATCGCCGCCACTTCCTCCTCGGTGGGCAGGCGTGTCGGGATCGGCACCGCCTCGTGGAGCTGGCGGTAGGCGTCGATGGCTGCGTCGAGTGCTGTGGCGGTCATGGTGGCCCGAGTATAGGCAGGCCATTTGCTGACAGGCCCGCGCTACATGGGCTCGATCTGCGCCTTCTTCATCATGGCCTCGGTGAAGCCCATTTCCTTGGTGAAGGCGCGCCGGTAGGCCTCTGCGTCCAGGGGTGTGACGCTGCCGCCTTGCTCCTCCAGCGCCGCGATGACGGCAGGCTGGCGGATGGCCTTGTCGAAGGCGCCGCGCATGCGCGCCACGATGGGTTCGGGCGTGCCCGTGGGCACCGAGACCCCGCCCCAGGACGTCAGCTCCACCCCGCGCACGCCCAGTTCCGCAAGGGTGGGCACCTGGGGCAGCTTGGGGTTGCGCCGCGTGCCCGCAATCGCCAGGGCGCGCAGCTTGCCGGCCTGGATGTTGCCGTAGGCCACCGAGAAGATGGGCGCGCCGAAGGTGACCTGCTGGCCCATGACGGCGTTGACGATCTCGGACGCGCCCTTGTAGGGCACGTGGGTGGCGCGCACGTCCACCGCGCTCAGCAGCAGCTCCACCCCCAGGTGCGAGGGCGTGCCCACGCCGCCCGAGGCATAGTCGAGCTTGCCGGGGGCCGCGCGGGCCTTGGTGAGCAACTCGTCGAGCGTGCGGATGCCGGATTCCGCATGCACGATGACCACGATGTCCGCGCTGGTCAGGCCCATCACGTGCTGGAAGTCCTTGAGCGCATCGTAGCCCGGCGCCTTGTACATGTGCATGCTGGCGGCCATGGGCGCGCTGGAGTAGATCCAGGTGTAGCCATCGGGGCTCGACTTGGCCACCTGGCGCGCGCCCAGGTTGCCGCCCACACCGCCCCGGTTCTCGATCACCACGGGCTGGCCCAGCTCGCGCGAGACCGCATCCTGGAAGATGCGGGCCGTGGTGTCGGGCGCCGTACCTGCGAGGAAGGGCACGACCCACTTGATGGGGCGCGAGGGCCAGGCGTCTGCCGCCAGTGCCTTGCCGGGGAGAAGCAGGGCGGATGGTGGGATGAGTGCGGCGGCCAGGCCGTGGCCAAGGAACTGCCGGCGTTGCAAAGGGCGTGCTGTCATGGTCTTTGTCTCCTGTCTTTATAGTGGAATCGGATCGGGCGCTCGAAAGCTCAGGCTTGGGGTGTCAGCAGCTCCTTGGCAATGGTGTTGCGCTGGATCTCGCTCGTGCCCGTGAGCACGCGGTACATGCGCAGCATGCGGAACAGGAACTCCACGCGCCGGCCTTGCACGATGCCTTCGCCGCCATGGATCTGCACGGCCCGGTCGGCGATGCGGAAGGCCGTCTCGGAGCAGAACAGCTTGGCCATCGAGGCCTCGGCCCGGGCCTGGCTGCCCGCGTCGATCTGGCGCGCCGTGCCCAGCATCAGTGCACGGGCCGCGCACAGCTCGGTCGCCATGTCGGCCAGCAGGTGCTGGATGGCCTGGAAGTCGCCGATGGCGCGGCCGAACTGGCGGCGCTGCAGCGCGTAGTCGCGTGCATCGCGCAGGGCCACCTGGGCCAGGCCCAGCATGGCTGGGCAATGCAGCAGCCGGTTCACAGTGATGCGCCCCAGCGCCAGCGCCAGGCCCCGGCCGGCCTCGCCGATCTGGTTGGCGGCCGGCACGCGGCAGCCCTCAAGCACGATGTCGCCGGTGGACGACTGGCCCGCCATGGTCTTGTAGCCCGTCTCCACGCGCACTCCGGGTGCCTTCAGGTCCACGAAGAAGGCCGTGACCTCGCGCTCGGCCGGGTCGCTGGCCGTGGAGGCCATCAGCACCGCGTAGTCGGCAAACGGCGAGCCCGAGATGAAGCGCTTGCGCCCGTCGATCACGAAGCTGTCGCCATCGCGCACCGCTCGGGTTTGCACGGCGCCGGCGTCCGACCCGGCCTCGGCCTCGGTCAGCGCAAAGCAGATGGCCTTGTCGGCCCGGGCCACGGGCGCGATGAACTGCTGCAGCTGGTAGGGCGTGGCCTGGCGCGCCAGTGCCCCCACGCGCGGCGGGCCGCTCAGTTCGCCGAACACATGGGGCGCAAAGGGCGAGCCGCTGGCGTAGATGGCCTCCTTGATGAGCACATGGTCCAGCACCGACAGGCCCAGCCCGCCCATGGGCGTGGGCAGGGTCATGCCGTAAAAGCCCAGTTCGTGCGAGCGCTTCCACACCTGCTGCAGCAGGGCGCGGTCGGCGCCCTGCTCATGGTCGGTGCCATGCTCGCGCGCCAGCGCGGCCAGTTCGCCGAACAGGAACTCGTTGATGCGGCCGATGAGTTCGGCCGCGCGTTCTGAGCCTTCAAAGGGGATGTCGAACAGGGGCGCGGGGATGGTGTTGATGGAGTCGGTCTTCATGTGTTTCGTCCTCGTGTTCAATTCACCATGCGAGATTGGCCGGTCCAGTAGCTGGCCTGGATCGCCTTGCGCATGACCTTGCCGTTGGGGTTCTTGGGCAGCGAGGGCACGAACTCGATGTGGCGCGGCCGCTTGAAGCCGCCCAGCAGCGGGGCGCAGAAGCAGGCGATGGCCTCGGCGTCCGCATGGCGGCCGGGCTTGAGCACCACATGCGCGGCCACGGCCTCGCCCCATTTGTCGTCGGGAATCGCGAACACGCAGGCATCGGCCACGGCCTCATGCTGATAGAGCACGGCCTCCACCTCCGAGGGGTAGACATTGAAGCCGCCGCTGATCACCATGTCCTTCTTGCGGTCCACGATGTAGACATAGCCCTCGTCGTCGGCGCGCGCCAGGTCGCCGGTGTGGTAGCGGCCGTCCTTGAGCACCTCGGCCGTGAGTTCGGGCGCGCGCCAGTAGCCGGCGAACACGTCGGGCCCGCTGACCACGATCTCGCCGATCTCGCCCGGGGCCACGGGCTGGCCCTCGTCGTCCACGATTTCCACCAGCGATTCCAGGAAGGGCCGGCCGCACGAGGCCAGGCGCTCGGGCAGGGCAGCGCGGGCGAACAGGTGGTCTTCCACCGACAGGCCGCACACGCCTGAGGTGGTCTCACCGGCGCCGTAGCCCTGCGACAGCACGGGGCCGAACACGTCCATGGCGCGCAGGATGCGCGCGGGCGCCATGGGCGCCGCCCCGTAGCCCAGGCGCAGCAGGTCGGGCAGGGGGCGGTACTGGCCCTCCAGCTCGGCCAGCAGCATGTTGATCATGGTGGGCACCATGAAGGTGTGGGTCACGCGCTCGGCGCGCATCTCGGTGATGAAGCGGCCCGGCTCGAAGCCCGAGAACAGACGGATGGTGACGCCGCTGCACAGCGCCGGCACCAGCTGCATGCCCGAGGCATGGGTGACCGGCCCCACCAGGCCCAGCAGGTGGCCGCTGCGCATGCCGTCCGCGCGCATGAGGAATTTGCGCAACTGCGCCAGCCGGTTGCCGAAGGTCTGCATGGCTGCCTTGAGCACGCCTGAGGAGCCCGAGGTGTAGTGCAGCACGGCCACCTCATCGGCCGTGACGCGCTCGGCCGTGAAGGCATCGCTGGCGGCAGCCAGCGCGGCTTCGTAGGATGTGTCGGCCGGCCCGTCCAGCAGCAGCAGGCGCGGCATGGGGCCCGTGATGTGCGCGCGAAAGGACTCGGCGCGTTCGGCCGTGGTCACGATCACCGCGGCATCGCTGTTGGCGGTGATCGCGCCCACTTCGGCAGGCGACAGGCGGGCGTTGAACGGCGCCTTGATGAAGGCGCCCTTGTAGCAGGCCAGCTCGATCTCGACGATCTCGGTGCAGTTGGGCAGGTAGATGCCCACGCGGTCGCCGCGCACCAGGCCCATGCCGCGCAGGGCATTGGCCAGGCGGTTGGAGCGCTGCTCCAGCTCGGCATAGGTGAGGCTGCGCGTGGCGCTGGTGACGGCAAGCTGCCGGGCATGGGCCCGCGCGCTGCGCGAGACGAGTTCGCCGACGTTGGCGACAAAAGCGGGGCTCGGGGCGGGGCTGGGGGCAGGGTTTGGCATGTGTCTCCTGGTGCTCGCCATGTCCGTGGCGGCATGGCATGGGGACACTGTTCCAGAAGATGGCCAGCAGCAGGAAATACTGTTTGTTGATGCCAGCCCATCAAAAAGATTGATGGCCTGTCCGGTGGCTCAGGACTGCAGCTCGGCCCGCCAGACGCCTTCGCGCACCAGCCGCGTGGTCTCCTGCCGCAGCGCGTCGATGACCACTTGCGTCACTGCATCCACCGGCCGGTCCGCCGGCGTGGCCAGGCTGTAGGTGCGCTGCAGCTGGGGGCGTACCACGCGCGCCACCACCCAGCCTTCGCGGTCCGGGTGCGGGCTGTCGGCGAGCGAGCAGGCGGGCGTGAAGGTGAAGCCCGCACCGCACTGGTAGAGCGAGCGGATCACGCGGGCCGAATCGTGCTCGTGCACCACGTTCAGGGCCACACCCAGGCCGGCGGCGGCTTCCTCCACGCTCTGGCGGATCGAAAAGCGCCGCGACTGCAGCACCAGCGGCAGCTGCGCCGCCTGGGCGAAGTCGATCTCGGGCAGGCCTTCGCCCTTGCGCCCCCGCGCGGCGGGGCGCAGCAATGGCGCCACCGTGCCATCGGTGTCCCGGCCGCACACGTAGATGGACTCGCGCACCAGCGGCGTGCAGCGCAGCCCGTCGATCTGCGGCGTGTCTACGAGGATGCCCACGTCGGCCCGGCGGTCGAGCATGGCCTTGCGCACCATCAGGCTCAGGTCGTCGAGCACGAACACGCGGATGCGCGGGTGGCTGCGCTTGAGTGCGGCCAACACCGGCCCGAGCAGCAGAGAAGCCAGCAGAAAGGGCGCCGCCACCGTCACCGAGCCCTCGGGCCCCTGCGGCAGGCGCTGGATGCGCTCGCGCACGGCCTCGGCGTCCGAGAGCAGGCGGCGCGCGTCCTCGTACAACTGCATGCCCGCCGGTGTGGGTGTCACGCCGGCATGCGATCGGTCGAACAGCTGCGTGCCCAGCTCGGCTTCGAGTTTCTTGATCTGCGCGGTCAGCGCCGGCTGGGCCACATACAGCGATCCTGCGGCGCGCGACAGGCTGCCCGCTTCGAGCACGGCGATGAAGTAGCGAAGGGTGCGCAGGTCCATGGCACGACTCTACCCGCTGCAGGCAGGGCTGGGCCGGGGTATGCGCCCACCGAGTTTGCAAACACGGTTTTCTTCGTTGGCGGGCGCTGACCGGTTCCCGATGATGGGCGCAGTCCCCCATTCCACCTTCTCAGGAGCCCGCTATGCCCGTCCAGTTCATCGGCATGATCCAGCCGCACGAAGTCTCTGAAACCATCGCCCGCAAGGGCCCGGCCGTGGACTCTGCCTATGTGCGCGTGTTCGCCCAGGCACACGAGCATGCGGGCTTCGACCGCATCCTGGTGCCGGCCAGCTCGTCGAGCCCGGATACGCTGCTCACCGTGGCCTATGCGGCCTCGGTCACCGAGAAGATCGGCTTTCTGCTGGCCCACCGCCCGGGCTTCGTGGCCCCCACGCTGGCCGCGCGCCAACTGGCCACGCTGGACCACTACACCGGTGGCCGCCTGGCGGTGCACTACATCAGCGGCGGCTCCGACGAGGACCAGCAGCGCGATGGCGACTTCCTGGACCACGACCAGCGCTATGCCCGCACCGACGAATACCTGGAGCTGCTGCGCCGCGTCTGGACGGCCGACAAGCCCTTCGACCACGAAGGCGCCCACTACCGCGCCAAGGGCGTGTGGTCCGAGGTCAAGCCGCTGCAGCAGCCCTATGTGCCCATCTACTTTGGCGGTGCCTCGGCGCCCGCGCTGCAGGTGGCCGGCAAGCATGCCGATGTGTACGCCCTGTGGGGCGAGTCGCTGGCCCAGGCCGGTGACCTGGTGCGCCGCGTGCGCGCCGAGGCCACGCTGCACGGGCGCGAGGTGCAGTTCAGCATCTCCTTCCGCCCCATCCTGGGCAAGACCGAGGAAGAGGCCTGGGCGCGTGCCGACCAGATCCTCGAAGACACGCGCCGCCTGCGCGTGCAGCAGGGCTATTCGCGCGGCATCGGCCCGCAGCAGAGCGAAGGGGCCCAGCGCCTGCTGGCCGACGCTGCCAAGGGCGACCGCGTGGACGAGCGCCTGTGGACCGCCATCGCGCGCGAGATCGGCGGGCGCTCCAACTCCACCTCGCTGGTGGGCACGCCCGAGCAGGTGGCCGATGCACTGCTGAAATACTATGACCTGGGCATCACCACCTTCCTGATCCGCGGCTTCGACCCGCTGGTCGACGTGATCGACTACGGCCGCGAGCTGCTGCCCCTGGTGCGCGCCAAGGTGGCCGAGCGCGACCGGCAGGCCGCTGGCCAGGTGGCGTTGAAAGTCGCCTGACCCCTTCGGACCCGTGCCTCTGCGGCGCGCACTCCCTGCGGGGTGCGCGCCGTGGCATTTGGCGATCAGGCGGGGGAGGGCGCAGCACCCCGGGCACCGATGGCGCTGCCGAAGCTGCGGTCCCACAGCGGCGCCACCTGGGCCGGGCCGTCAAGCACGCCCAGCTGCAAAAAGGTGTCGGCCACGGCCTGGTGGCCCTTGACCACGCTGTCGTCCACGGCGCGCAGGTCGTAGTCGGTGCTGCGGTTGTTCCACAGCTCGATCAGGTCGCCCACGGGCACGCGGGTCTCCTCGGACTGGGCGCGTGCATAGGCCAGGTAGTTGCCATTGGCCCAGAGGTAGGCGCGGCGCAGGCGCTGCAGGTAGTCGCTGATGGCCGCTTGCTTGAGCGGGTCCTGGATGGACTTGGGGTTGGCATAGATGGGAAAGTTGCCCGAGAGGTAGCCATCGCCCGTCTTGAGCACGCGCGCGCCATAGCGCAGGCGCGCCAGTTGGCCGTTGTAGCCGTAGATGGCCCAGGCATCGAGGTCGCCGCGGTCAAAGGCCGACAGGCCGTCGGCCGGCGTGAGGTTCACTGCGTTGATGTCGGCAAACGACAGCCCGGCCTCGGCCAGCTGCCGGCTCAGGTAGTAGTGCGAGGTGGTGGCGCGCACATAGCCCACGCGCTTGCCTTTCAAGTCCGCGATGCGCTGGATGGGAGCCTCCTTGCGCGCCAGCGTGACCTGATTGTTCAGGTCCTCGCGCACCACGGCGATGAAGCGCACCTGCGCCTTCTGGCGCGCGGCGAACAGCGCAGGGATCTCGCTGCCCGAGCCCAGGTCCAGCGCATCACCGTTGATGGCCTCGATGTGCAGCACGCCGTTGTTGAGCTCGCGCCACTCGATGCGGTAGGGCGTCTGGCCCTGGCCGCTGGCGGCAATGAGGGGGCGCCACAGGCCCTTGTAGGTGCCGATGCGCAGGGTGACCTTGGACAAATCGGCGGCGCTGGTGGCCAGTGCCGGTGCGCCCAGCGTGGCCAGGGTGGCGGCGCCCAGGCCGGCGCGCAGCAGGCTGCGGCGGTGGTGGAATAGGGGGGATGGCATGGGGGATGGTCCTTTCGTCGTATGGGCAAAAGCCGCAAGCGTCGCCCAGCAGGTGCGCCGGCCCAACGACCATTGCGTAGCATCGATATGCGGAAATCGGCGCGGTGCAGGGCGGGCCCGCGCTTCATGCCAAAACCGAATGTGCACGCGCGCTTTTCTTCGTTGGCGGTGCCTGGGGCGGCCTTTAAGGTGGGCAGCACATTTCCCCCGACCCAAGGCTCCCCCCATGTCTTCCCCTGCCACGCTGCTGCAATCGCCGAACCTCCCTGCCCGCAACCCCTTGCCCCAGCGCAAGGACTGGTTCGACCCGCCGGCTGCGCGCCCCACGCTGGAGGCTGAGCGCCGCCACCGGCAGGAGAACCTGGCCGTGGCTTTTCGCCTGTTTGCCCAGCATGGCTTCGACCATGGACTGGCGGGCCACATCACCGCGCGCGACCCGGAGTGGAGCGACCACTTCTGGGTCAACCCGCTGGGCCTGCATTTTTCGCAGATCAAGGTGTCAGACCTGCTGCTCGTCAACTCCCAGGGCGAGATCGTGGTCGGCAACGGCCCGCTGAACCGCGCGGCCTTTGCCATCCACGCGGCGCTGCACGAGACGCGGCCCGACATCGTGGCCGCCGCGCACACGCATTCGACCTATGGCAAGGCCTGGTCGGCGCTGGGCCGCCGGCTCGACCCGTTGACGCAGGACTCGTGCATCTTCTACGAGGACCATGCCCTGTTCGACGACTTCACGGGCGTGGTGCTCGAGACCGACGAAGGCTTTCGCATCGGCCAGGCCCTGGGCCACAAGAAGGCCGTGATCCTGCAGAACCACGGCATCCTGACGGCCGGCCCCTCGGTGGAGGCGGCTGCCTGGTGGTACATCGCGCTCGAGAACGCCTGCCACACCCAGCTGCTGGCCGAGGCCGCGGGCGTGCCCCGGCCCATCCGCCCTGAGGTGGCGCGCCACACGCATTCGCAGATCGGCGGGCCGGGCGGGGCGCATTTCACTTTCAGGAGCCTGTTCGACATCGTGGTGCGCGAACACCCCGAGGTGCTGCAATGAACGCGCCGCTCACCGCAGGCCAGCTGGCCCGCACCCTGGCCGTGGAGTTCGGCGCGCGCGCTGCCGTGCACGACCGCGAGGGCAGTTTTCCGCACCGCAACTTCACCGAGCTGCAGCAGGCCGGCCTGCTGTCGCTGGCCGGCGCACGCCACCTGGGCGGGCAGGGGGCCTCTCTGGGGCAACTGGCCGAGGTGGTCGGTGCCGTGGGGCAGGGCTGCCCGGCCACGGCGCTGGTGCTGACCATGCAGTACATGCAGCAGCGCGCCATGGGCCGCGCCGGCTCGCCCTGGCCCGAGGCGCTGGCGCGCCAACTGGTGCAGGAGTCGGTGCGCGAGGTCTCGCTGGCCAATGCCTTGCGTGTGGAACCGGAACTGGGCTCACCCGGGCGCGGCGGGCTGCCGGCCACCGTGGCGCGGCGTGTGGGGGAGGGCTGGCGCATCAGCGGCCACAAGATCTACTCGACCGGCGCGCCCATTCTGCGCTGGTATGTGGTCTGGGCCCGCACCGACGAGGAGGTGCCGCGCACCGGCGCCTTTCTGGTCCGCGCGGGGGCGCCGGGCATCCGCATCGAGCCCACCTGGGACCACCTGGGCCTGCGCGCCAGTGGCAGCCACGACGTGCATTTCGACGGCGTGCCCGTGCCCGCCCACCATGCACTGGAACTGCGCCTGCCGCAGGACTGGGCGCGCGGTGACGCGCTGGCGCAGGCCGAGATGGTGGTCCTGCTGGGCAGTCTTTATACCGGTGTGGCGCGGGCTGCGCGTGAATGGCTGCTCGAGTTTCTGCGCACGCGCATCCCTACCAGCCTGGGCGCGCCGCTGGCCAGCCTGCCCCGCGTGCAGGAGGCCGTGGGTACGCTCGAAGGGCTGCTGCTCACCAATGATCGCCTGCTGCGCGGCCTGGCGTCCGACGTGGATGCCGGTGTTCCGGTGCCGTCGGTCGACAGCGGCCTTGTCAAGTCCACCGCCACCCACAACGCCGTGCAGGCGGTGGAAGTGGCGCTGTCACTCACCAGCAACCACGGCCTGGCCCGGCGCAACCCGCTGGAGCGCCACCTGCGCGACGTGCTGTGCGGCCGCATCCATACGCCGCAGGACGACAGCGTGCATGTGGCGGCCGGCAAGGCGGCCCTGGGGCAGGGGGCTGCCGCATGAGTGCCGTGCTTGCGCCCCGGCCCACGGTGGTGCTCAACCAGACCGGCGAGGCCGCAGATGCGCTGCTGGCCTCGGCCGCGCTGCCGGTCGAACTGGCTGCCGACCCCGTGGCACCGCCCTGGACGCGGGCCGGCGAGGTGGACGTGCTGTTCACCGGCCCGCGCAATGGCTGGCGCGATGCCCCGGCACAGGCGCCCGCAGGCTGGCCCGGCCGCTTGCAGTGGGTGCACCTGGCATCGGCCGGCATCGATTTCTTCCCGCCCTGGCTGCTCGATGTGCCGCTGGTGACCTGCTCGCGTGGCGTGGCCGCCGTGCCGATTGCCGAATACGTGCTGGCGGCGGTCCTCACCCACGAAAAGAACTGGAGCACGCTGCAGGTGGACGGCGCCAGGCGCTGGCGCGACACCTTCCAGCGCGTGGACCGGCAGCCATCGGCCTCCTTGCGCGGCCGCGCGCTGGGCATTGCCGGCTACGGCGCCATCGGGCGCGAGGTGGCCCGGCTGGGGCAGGCCTTCGGCATGCAGGTCACGGTGCTGCGGCGCGGTGGTGCGCCAGTGGAGGGCGTGCAGTCGGCGGCTTCCATCGAGCAGTTGCTGGCCGCATCGGACCACCTGGTGCTGGCCCTGCCCATCACGCCTGAGACGAGGCACCTGGTCAACGCCGCGACCCTGGCCCATGCGCGGCCCGGCCTGCACCTGGTGAACATCGCGCGCGGTGCGCTGGTGGACCAGCAGGCCTTGTTGCACGCGCTCGACGAGGGGCACCTGTCGGGCGCGACCCTCGATGTGACCGACCCGGAGCCATTGCCCGAGGGGCACCGCCTGTACCGCCACCCGCGCGTGCGGCTCACGCCCCATGTGTCCTGGGCCGCGCAGGATGCGGGCGAGGCCACGGCGCGCAAGTTCGTCGCCAATCTGTCGCGTTTTCTTGCAGGCGAGTTGCTGGAAGATGTGGTGGACCGGGCGCGCGGCTACTGAGAAAAGCGCATATGCATGGGTGCAAGCCTTCGTTGGCCGGGCGCGCCCTGGGTGCTGCAATCGTGGCAGTTCCAACCGATTGACGCCCTGCTGCGTCCCCAGACCACCATGCTGCGCCGCCAATTCCACCATCTGCTCACCGCCTCCGTCGCCGCCAGTTCCTTTCTGTCGCCGGTGCTCACCCATGCCCAGTCGCGCGTGCTGTTGCGCGCGGGCGACCAGAAGGGCGGCCTGCAGGCCCTGCTCGATGCCGCGGGCGAGCTCAAGAACCTGCCCTACGACATCAAGTGGAGCGAGTTCCCGGCTGCGGCGCCACTGGCCGAGGCACTGAACGCCAATGCCGTGGACTTCGGCCCCATCGGCGATGCGCCGCTGCTGTTCACCCTGGCCGCGGGCAGCCGCGTCAAGGCCTTTGCCGTGAGCCGTTCCGATGCCTATGGCACGGCGGTGCTGGTGGCGCCCAACTCGCCGCTCAAGACGGCGGCCGACCTCAAGGGCAAGAGCATTGCCACCAACCGCGGCTCCATCGGCCATTTCGTCACCTTGAAGGCGCTGGAGTCCGCGGGCCTCAAGGCCGAGGACGTGCAACTGCGCTTCATCCCCCCGGCCGATGCAAAACTGGCCCTGACCCAGGGATCGGTCGACGCTTGGGCCACCTGGGAGCCCTATACCGCGCTGGCCGAGACCAGCGGCCATGCGCGCGTGCTGGTCAACGGCCGTGGGCTGTGGACGGGCCTGAGCTACCTGGCAGCCACCGATGCCGCGCTGGCCGAGAAGGCCGCCGTGCTGCAGGACTTCAAGGAGCGCGTGGAGCGTGCGCAGGTCTGGTCGTACAAGAACGCCAAGCCCTTTGGCCAGTCGCTGGCGCGCATCATCGGTATCCCGGCCGATGCCGCACAGCTGCAGTTCGAGCGCCGCGCCACGCGCTGGCAGGACATCGATGCCCAGGTGATCGCCGACCAGCAGCGCACGGCCGATTTCTACCTGGCGGCCGGCCTCATCAAGCAGCGGCTGGACGTGCGCGCGACATTCGATACCCGGTTCAATACCGGCAAGGCCTGAAGGTCGGCCCCGCATGCCGGGGCATTTGGACCTCTGCCAGCAGCCTTGCGCGCTGCGCCGCACAATCGGCGCCTATGAATTCTTCTTCGACGATGCTGCGCCTGATCAGCGTGGCGGGCTTTGCCAGCATGGCCTCCATGCGCATCTGCGACCCCATGCTGGTTGCCTTGTCCCGCGAATTCCAGGTCACCACGGGCGATGCCTCGGCTGTGATCGCCGCCTTTGCTGTGGCCTATGGCGTGCTGCAGCTGTTCTATGGCCCGCTGGGCGACCGCTTTGGCAAGGTGCGCGTGATCATCAGTGCCACGTTTGCCTGCGCGGTGTTCAGCGCCGTCACGGCGCTGGCGCCCACGCTGCCGATGCTGGTGGCTTCGCGCGCCTTCATGGGTGCGGCGGCGGCCGGCATCATCCCCTTGTCCATGGCCTGGATCGGCGACAGCGTGGCCTATGAGCAGCGCCAGGAAACGCTGGCCCGGCTCATGGTGGCCACGGTATCGGGGATGATGGCCGGCCAGTGGTTCGGTGGCTTCGCCGTGGAGGTGCTGGGCTGGCGCCTGGCGTTTGCGGTGTTGTCCTTGTTGTTCCTTAGCGCCGCCACCATGCTGTTGCGCCAGGTGCGCCATACAGCGGCGCGTGCGGTCGCATCCGGTGAAGGTGTGGCAGAAGAGCCCGCACCATTTTCGCTGCAGGCCTACCTGGCCACCACCAGGCGCCTGCTGAGCATGCCGCGCGTGCGCTGGGTGCTGGCCATCGTGGCGGTGGAGGGGGCCCTGGGTTTTGGCACCATGGCCTTCGTGCCGGCGCGCATGGTCGATGGCTTTGGCCTGTCCCCATCGGCGGCGGGCGGGGTGATGGTGCTGTACGGCGTGGGCGGGCTGGTCTACAGCCTCATGGCGCGCCGCTGGCTGGCCATGCTGGGCGAAAAGGGCCTGGCCCTGCTGGGCTCCGTGATGATCGGCGGGGGCCTGCTGCTGCTCGCCTGGGCGCCGCTGGTACCGCTGGCGGTGCTGGGCTGCTTCTCTGCTGGCCTGGGCTTTTACATGCTGCACAACACCTTGCAGGTGCAGGCCACGCAGATGGCGCCCGAGGCGCGCGGTACGGCCGTGACACTGTTCGCCTGCCTGCTGTTCCTGGGGCAGTCGCTCGGAGTTCTGGCCGTTGCGGCCAGTGTGGACCGCGGGTGGATCGCGCAGGTGTTCTCGATCGCCGCCGTGTGCGTGGTGGTGCTGGGTGTGCTGGTCTCACGCAGGGTGAATGCGCGGGTTTTACAGGGCAAGACCGCCTGATTTCAGCGTCTAAATAACCAAACTGTCTTATTACCCAATTTTTTGATAGTTGGTTTCTTTATGTTGCAATAGTACATTCCCTTATCCTTTTCATCCAGGGCCGGACCGGCGCCACAGGCGGGCGCACGGCGGCCTTTTTGCATTTCATGATCGACTTACGGGGTATCACCCAGATTTACCCGGGCCCACAAGGCCCGGTGGAGGCCCTCAAGGGCATCGACCTGCACATCCAGACGGGCGAGGTCTTCGGCATCATCGGCAGGAGCGGCGCGGGCAAGAGCTCGCTGGTGCGCGTGATCAACCTGCTCAACCGGCCCACGCGCGGCGAGGTCATCGTCAATGGACGCGACCTGGTCAAGCTCGATGACGCGCAACTGCGCGAGGCGCGGCGCGACATTGGCATGGTGTTCCAGCACTTCAACCTGCTGTCCTCGCGCACGGTGTTCGACAACGCCGCGCTGCCGCTGGAGCTGGCGGGCATGGACAAGGCTGCCATCCGCGAGCGCGTGAACCCGCTCCTGGAACTGGTGGGCCTGTCGACCCTGGCCAACCGCTACCCGGCGCAGATCAGCGGCGGGCAAAAGCAGCGCGTGGGCATTGCGCGCGCGCTGGCCAGCCGCCCCAAGGTGCTGCTCTCCGACGAGGCCACCTCGGCGCTGGACCCCGAGACCACGCGCTCCATCCTCGACCTGCTGCGCCAGGTGAACCGGGAACTGGGCCTGACCGTGGTGCTCATCACCCACCAGATGCAGGTCATCAAGCAGATCGCCGACCGCGTGGCCGTGATCGAGGCCGGCCGCATCGTGGAGCAGGGCCGCGTGCTCGACGTGTTCACGCGCCCCGAGCAGGCCATCACCAAGAGCCTGATCGACGAGATCCTGCCGCAGGAGCTGCCCGCCAGCGTGCTCGACCACGTGCGCAAGCTCACCGGCCAACTGGCCACCACGGCACCCGGCAACGCCGGCCGCCTGCTGCGCCTGTCGTACTCGGGCGACAGCGCCTACCAGCCCATTTTGTCGCAGCTGATCCGCGAGTTTGGCGTGGACATGAGCATCCTGCACGGCCAGGTCGACGAGATCCAGGACGAGACCTTCGGCTCGCTGGCCGTGTACGCGAGTGGCGAGCCCGCGCGCCTGCGCGGTGCCGTGGAGCACCTGCGCGCTGGTGGCGTCGCGGTCGAAGAAGTCATGATCGAAACCTGAGGGGGCAAAAGCAATGTTCGACCATTTCACTCCGGCCATGCTGGAACTCTTTGCCTCATCCCTCTGGGAGACGCTCATCATGGTGGGCATCTCGGGCATCGTCGGCGGCCTCATCGGCGTGCCGCTGGGCGTGTTCCTGCGCCTCACCGACCACGGCGGCGTGCTGCAGAACGGCCCCGTCAACAAGCTTGTGGGCTGGCTGGTGAATGCGGTGCGCTCCACCCCCTTCATCATCCTGCTGGTGGCCATCATCCCGTTCACGCGCTTCATCACGGGCTCGTCCATCGGCACGGCGGCGGCCGTGGTGCCGCTGACCATTGCCGCAGCCCCTTTTGTGGCGCGGCTGGTGGAAGCTGCGTTGCGCGAGGTGGACCATGGGCTGGTCGAGGCCGCGCAGGCCATGGGGGCTACGACCAGCCAGATTGTCTGGAAGGTGTTGTTGCCCGAGGCCTTGCCCGGCATCGTTGCTGGGTTGACCATCACCTTTGTCAGCCTGACTGGCTACTCTGCCATGGCGGGGGCCATTGGTGGTGGTGGGCTGGGTGATCTGGGGATTCGGTATGGGTACCAGCGGTTCTTGCCGGAGATCATGCTGGCTGTGGTGCTGGTGTTGATTTTCTTTGTGCAGGCGGTGCAGAGTCTCGGGGATTGGGCTGTGCGTCGGCTGAGCCATCGTTGATTTGTTGGCTGCGGTTGCTTCTCGCCTGTGTTGAGGGCGGGAGCCGGGATGTGCGCCCGGCGGCGCAGTAACTTTCTCTTGCGTCGCCAAGAGAAAGTCACCAAAGAGAAGGCGACCCCGCTGTCTGCGTCCCTGCGCTTCGCTTCGGGCAACCTGCGATGCTCAGATCTGGGGTGGGCGTCGATGAACTCGCTTCGTTCTTCGAACTCCGCTCAGACAGCATCGACGAGCTAGAAGACGAAGCGTGTGTGTCCTTCGGCACACACGCCCACCCCAGCTCCTGCGCTTCTCGGCGCAGCCAGAGGGGTGGGGAGCGGGGTCAACACGGCTGCTGCTGCGCAGCTACGCCGGGTGTCGGTTACGCGCTGCGCGCTGCCGACGCGTAGGCACGATCGCTCTGCCCAGGCCAAGCGCAGCGAGGCAGATCGGGCCGAGCGAAGCAATGGCCCGTGTTGGTATCCACCCCCTTCTGACCGTGCCGAGAAGCGCAGGGCCTGGGGTGGGTGCGTGTGCCGAAGGACACACGCACTTCGTGCTCTGACTCGCCGAAGCTGTTTGACCGGAGCTGCCTCGCAGAGGCAGCGCAGGGAGTTCTTCGGCGCCACCCCAGGACCGAGCATCACAGGCTGCCCGTAGCGAAGCGAAGGGACACGGGCAGCGGGGTCGCCTTTCTTTTGGGTACTTTTCTTTGGCGAAGCAAAGAACAAGTACCTCGGCCGCCGGGCCGAGACCCGGCCTCTGCCCTCAAAGAAAAAACAGAAGCATCCACCGCCTCAAAACCGCCAAGCTTCAAGGCAAAAGATCAACCTACGGTATCCCGGCTAACCCCAGCCGTCTGGCTGAACCCACCGTCCACATACGTGATCTCAGCCGTCATCCCACTGGCCAGATCCGACAGCAAAAACGCCGCCACATTCCCCACGTCCTCAATGGTCACATTGCGGCGCAGAGGGGACGAGTCCGCCACCATCGACAGCAGCTTGCCAAAATCCTTGATCCCGCTCGCAGCCAGCGTCTTGATCGGCCCTGCGCTGATGCCGTTCACGCGCATGCCCTTGGGGCCCAGGGCTTCGGCCAGGTAGCGCACGCTGGCTTCCAGGCTGGCCTTGGCCAGGCCCATGGTGTTGTAGTTGGGGATGGTGCGCAGGGCGCCCAGGTAGCTCAACGTGATCAGCGAAGACTTCTCGTTGAGGTAGGGCAGGGCCGACTTGGCCATGGCGGGGAAGCTGTAGGCGCTGATGTCGTGGGCGATGCGGAACGACTCGCGCGACAGGCCTTCCAGGAAATCGCCGGCGATGGCTTCACGCGGGGCGAAGCCGATGCTGTGCACGAAGCCGTCGAACTTGGGCCACACCTGGGCCAGGTCGGCGAACATGCGGTCGATCTGCTCATCGCTGCCCACATCGCAGTCGAACACCAGTTTGGAGTCGAACTCGGCCGCGAAGTCGGTGATGCGGTCCTTGAAGCGCTCGCCCACATAGCTGAAGGCAAGTTCTGCGCCCTGTGCGTGGCAGGCCTTGGCGATGCCGTAGGCGATGGAGCGGTTGGACAGCACGCCGGTGATGAGCAGTTTCTTGCCGGTCAGAAAACCCATGGTTCGTTCTCCTGTGGAATTTTGGGGTAATGCAATCAATATGCAGGGGTAGCGATGAAGGGCCGGGTTAACCACGCGTATGGATATGCGCCATTCGCTGCAGAGCCGGCCGAACGTAGTGCAGAATTGTCGCATGCGGTCTTGGCTCACTTTTTTGCTGATGGGTTGCTGCGCTGTTCCTGCTGCCTGGGCAGCGCATGGCTATGCACTCTGGGGCGATCTCAAATACCCCGCCGGCTTTGCCCACTTTGACTATGTGAACCCCGATGCACCAAAGGGGGGCGAGCTGCGCATGGTGAGCAACCTGCGCTACTCCACCTTCGACAAGTACAACCCCTTCACCATGAAGGGCTCGCCGCCGGCCTACCTGTCGGACCTGGTGTTCGAAAGCCTGCTCACCGGCTCCATGGACGAAACCGCCTCGGGCTATGGCCTGCTGGCCGAGGACGTGGACGTGGCGACCGACCGGCTGAGCGCCACCTTCCGCCTGCGCGCCGAGGCCCGCTTCCACGATGGCAGCCCGGTGGAGGCGGCCGACGTCAAGCACACCTACGAGATGCTGATCAGCCCGCAGGCCTCGCCGGGCTATGCCACCTTGCTGCAGGAGGTGGCTGGGGTGGATGTGGTCGACAAGCGCACGGTGCGCTTTCGCTTCAAGCTGCCCAACCGCGAGCTGCCCTTGACGGTGGGCAGCCTGCCCATCTTCAGCCGTGCCTGGGGCCGCCAGCCGGACGGCAAGGCCAAGCCTTTCGACCAGATCGTGACCGACACGCCCATCGGCAGCGGCCCGTACCGCATCGGGCCGGTGGCGTTCGGGCGCGACATCACCTACGCCCGCGACCCGAACTACTGGGGCCGCAACCTGAACGTGAACAAGGGCGCGTTCAATTTCGATGCCATCACCGTCAAGATCTACAAGGACAACACGGCCCGGCTGGAGGCCGTGAAGGCCGGTGAGTTCGATTTCATGACCGTGTACTCCGCTGGCGACTGGGCACGCCGCATCAACGGCAAGCTCTTCAAGCAGGGCGTGCTGGTCAAGAAAGACATGAAGCACCGCCTGCCCGCGGGCTTTCAGAGCTATGTGCTCAACACCCGCCGACCCATGCTGAGCGACCCGCGTGTGCGCGAGGCGCTGGGCCTGGCCATCGACTACGAGTGGATGAACCGCCAGATGTTCTACGGCGGCTACCCGCGCGTGACCGACCTGTTCGGCAACACCGACTGCCAGGCCACCGGCACCCCCGGCCCCGAAGAACTCAAGCTGCTCGAGCCCTGGCGCGGCAAGGTGCCCGACGCCGTGTTCGGCCCCATGTACCAGCCGCCGGTGACCGAGGGCGAGGGCCATTCGCTGCGCGAGAACCTGCGCCGGGCGCGCCAACTGCTGGCCGATGCGGGCTGGACCTACCGCGACGGGGCCCTGCGCAACGCCAAGGGCGATGCCATGGTGATCGAGTTCCTGGACAGCAAGGAGGGCGGGGCCCGCACCGTCTCGCCCTGGATCCGCAACCTGGAAAAGCTGGGCATCACCCTGCGCTTTGCCACGGTGGACTTTGCCCTGTACCAGCAGCGCCTGGACAAGTTCGATTTCGACATGATCAGCCTGGCCTTCCAGGGATCCTACAACCCGGGCCAGGAGATGCAGGAGTATTTCGGCAGCAAGCGGGCCGATGTCGAGGGCGCTGCCAACTACACCGGGGTCAAGAGCCCGGCCGTGGATGCCATCGTCACCAAGCTGACCCGCGCCGACACCAAGGCCGAACTGCTGCCCGCCTGCCGCGCACTGGACCGCGTGATCATGCACAGCCACTACCTGATCCCGCAGTGGACCCTCTCATCGCACCGCGTGGTCTACAACCAGCAGCGCCTGGCCTACAAGGAGCCCATGCCCCCTTACGCCAAGGCCGAGGAATGGCTGATGTTCTCGTGGTGGAGCACCAAGCCATGACAGCAGCCAAGCCGATGCAGCCCTGACAGAAAGCCCAGCCACCCGCCATGCTTGCCTACATCGCCAAACGCCTGCTGCTCATGCTGCCCACCTTGCTGGGTGTCCTGCTGTTGACCTTCGCGGTGATCCAGTTCGTGCCCGGCGGCCCGGTGGAGCAGTACATCGCCGAGGCACGGGCCGCCGCCGGCAAGGGGCGGGGCGCGGAGGGCGGTGGCATGGCCTACCGGGGCGACCAGGGCGTGGACCCCAAACGCGTGGAGCAGATCAAGGCGCTCTACGGCTTTGACAAGCCGGCGCACGAGCGCTTTTTCATCATGCTGGGCCAGTTCGCGCGCTTCGACCTGGGCAAGAGTTTCTTCCAGAACAAGAACGTCTGGGAACTGGTCAAGGAGAAGCTGCCGGTCTCCATCAGCCTGGGCCTGTGGACCTTCTTCATCAGCTACCTGGTGGCCGTGCCGCTCGGGGTGGCCAAGGCGGTGCGCGCTGGCTCGCGCTTCGATCTGGTCACCACGCTGCTCATCCTGGTGGGCTATGCCATACCGGGCTTCGTGCTCGGCGTGGCGCTGCTGGTGGTCTTTGGTGGGCAATTGCAGTGGTTCCCGCTGCGCGGGCTGGTGTCGTCCAACTGGGAGCAGCTCAGTTGGGGCGCGCGCATCGTGGACTACCTGTGGCACATCACGCTGCCGGTCACGGCCATGGTGGCGGGCAGCTTTGCCGTGACGGCCATGCTCACCAAGAACGCCTTCCTCGAAGAGATCCGCAAGCAGTATGTGCTGACGGCGCGGGCCAAGGGCCTGTCGGAGCGGCAGGTGCTCTGGAAGCATGTGTTCCGCAATGCGCTGATTCCCATCATCACGGGCTTCCCGGCGGCCTTCATCGGCGCCTTCTTCGCGGGTTCGCTGCTCATCGAGACCCTGTTCTCGCTCGACGGCCTGGGCCTGCTCGGCTATGAGAGCGTGATCCGCCGCGACTACCCCGTGGTGCTGGGCACGCTCTACCTGTTCACCCTGATCGGCCTGGTCACCAAGCTCATCAGCGACCTCTGCTATGTGTGGGTAGACCCCCGCGTGAAGTTCGATTGACCGCATGAACGCGCCCTCTGCAAGCCCCACCAGCGCTGCTGCCGGCACACCGGCGACGGCAAGTCCACCGACCCCCGTGTCCCTTTCTCCCTCGCGCCGGGCCTGGCTGCGCTTCAAGCGCAACCGCCTGGGCTTCTGGAGCCTGGTGATCTTCTGCGTGCTGGTGGCCATCAGCCTGGCCGCCGAGGTGGTCAGCAACGACCGGCCGCTCGTCGTGCGATACGAGGGACAGACCTACTTCCCCATGCTCCAGACCTACCCCGAAAAGACCTTCGGCGGTGATTTCGAAACCCCCACGGATTACCTGGACCCCTTCATCCAGCAGCGGCTGAGCGCAGGCGACAACTGGGCCCTCTACACCCTCAACACCTACGGCCCGACCACGCTCAACTACTTCGCCAAGGAGCCCAACCCCTCGGCGCCCACGCGCGACAACTGGCTGGGCACCGATGACCGGGGGCGCGACATGCTGGCCCAGCTGATCTACGGTTTCCGTGTGAGCGTGCTGTTCGGCCTGGCGCTGACCTTCATCGGCACGGTGCTGGGCATCCTCACCGGCGCCATCCAGGGCTTCTTCGGCGGCAAGACGGACCTGGCCTTCCAGCGCTTCATCGAGATCTGGGGCTCCATGCCCGAGCTCTACCTGCTCATCATCTTCAGTGCGCTGTTCGCGCCCAGCATCTCGCTGCTGCTCATCCTGCTCTCCCTGTTCGGCTGGATGGGCCTGTCGGACTACGTGCGTGCCGAGTTCCTGCGCAACCGCCAGCTCGACTACGTGAAGGCGGCGCGCGCCCTCGGGGTCAGCAACACGCAGATCATCTGGCGCCACATCCTGCCCAACAGCCTGACGCCCGTGGTCACCTTTTTACCGTTCCGCATGAGCGCGGCCATCCTCTCGCTCACGGCGCTCGATTTCCTGGGCCTGGGCGTGCCGCCGGGCACCCCCAGCCTGGGTGAGCTGCTGAGCCAGGGCAAGAACAACATCGACGCCTGGTGGATCTCGCTGAGCACTTTTGCCGTGCTGGTGGTCACCCTGCTGCTGCTGACCTTCATGGGCGATGCGCTGCGCGATGCCCTGGACCCGCGGAAGGCAGACAAGTAAATGAGTGCAGACGACATGGCTTCATCCTCTTCTGCACCTTTGCTCGACGTGCGCGACCTGCACGTCCACTTCGGCCCCAAGGAAGTGGTGCGCGGCGCCCGCTTCACCATCGCCCCGGGCGAAAAGCTCGCCCTGGTGGGCGAGTCCGGTTCGGGCAAGACCATCACCGCGCTGAGCCTGCTGCGCCTGGCCGGCGATGCCAGAGTGACAGGCCAGGCCCTGCTGCGCGGGCGCGACCTGCTGGCCCTGGGCGAGCGCGAGATGCGTGGCGTGCGCGGTGGTGACATCGCCATGATCTTCCAGGAGCCCATGACGGCACTGAACCCGCTGATGACCGTGGGCCAGCAGATTGCCGAGATCCTGCAGCTCAAGAAGGGCCTCACGGGCGCGCAGTGCGCCCAGGCCGCTATCGAGCTGCTGGCCAAGACAGGCATTCCCGAGCCCGCACGACGGGCGAACAGCTTTCCGCACCAGCTCTCCGGAGGGCAGCGCCAGCGTGCCATGATCGCCATGGCCCTGGCCAGCGAGCCGCAGCTGCTGCTGGCCGACGAGCCCACCACGGCGCTCGACGTGACACTGCGTGGCCAGATCCTCGATCTGCTCAGTGACCTGCAGCGCCAGACCGGCATGGCCGTGCTGCTCATCACGCACGATTTGAACCTGGTGCGCCGTTTTGCCGACCGTGTGGCCGTGATGGAGCAGGGCGTGCTGGTGGAGCAGGGCGCCGTGGCCGAGGTGTTCGGCGCACCCCAGCATGCCTACACCCGCAAGCTCATGCAAAGCCAGCCCCAGCGCGATGTGACCGAGGCCGCCCCGCCGCCCGGCACGCCGCCCGTGCTGCAGGCCAGCGGCCTGCGCGTGGTCTACCCCACGCCGTTGCCGGGTGTGCGCGGCTGGTTCAGCAAGGGCGAATTCGTGGCCGTGCAGGGCGCCAGCCTGGCGCTGCCGCCGGGCCGCACGCTGGGCGTGGTGGGCGAGTCCGGTTCGGGCAAGTCCACGCTGGCCCAGGCCATCCTGGGCCTGCTGCCGCATAGTGGATCGCTGGCCGTGGCGGGGCAGGGCTGGCAGGCACCGGCCATGCGCAACTCGCCTGCCAACCAGCAGCTGCGCCGCAAGGTGCAGGTGGTGTTCCAGGACCCGTTCTCATCGCTGTCGCCGCGCCTCACGGTGGAGGAGATCGTGGGCGAGGGCATGCGCGTGCACGAGCCCACGCTCAGCGTGGCCGAACGCCGTGCGCGGGTGGAAACCGCGCTGGCCGAGGTGGGCCTGACCGAGGCGCAGTTCCCCGGCCTGCTGGCGCGCTACCCGCACGAATTCTCGGGCGGCCAGCGCCAGCGCCTGGCCATTGCGCGCGCCCTCATCGTGCAGCCCGAGCTGCTGGTGCTCGATGAGCCCACCAGCGCGCTCGACGTCACCATCCAGCAGCAGGTGCTCAAGCTGCTGCAGCGGCTGCAGAAGGAAAAGGGCCTGGCCTACCTGCTCATCACCCACGACGTGCAGGTCATCCGCGCCATGGCGCACGAGGTGCTGGTGATGAAGGACGGTCAGGTGCTCGAAAGCGGCCCCGTGGGCCGGGTGCTCGACGCGCCGCAGCACCCCTATACCCAGCGCCTGGTGGAGTCCGCCGGGCTGGATTGAGGGCCGCGGCCCCCGCCCTGGCCTGCCCGCTGCGCGGGAGCCCATTTCTCACGCACCTCATGCACTGCCTGGCAGGCCCCTGCGGCCGCCAGCAGTAGCTTGCCTGTCTGCGCCTGGTCATCCGGCCGTTGGCCAGCGCAACCCCGCGCCATAGCCCCGTGCCCTGAAGGTATCCGGGGGCTCGAAGTCCTCTGCACAAACATCCCCGCCGAATGGGCACCCGGCGGGGCAACGCCGCGTTCCCACCGTGCGGGATCGCAGGGTGGGCCTAGGGTTTTTACCTATTTTTTGGGCAACAAACAGGATTATTCTTCCTGTGTGTTTCAAGAATAAATCATTGTTTCATAGGTGAAACGAAAACACAAGCCCCCAGCGAGAAAATTTGCAATGACCCTAGCCAACGCTTCCCACCCTGCTCCGCGTGCCCTGCTGCAGGGTCGGCGCATCCTCGTGACCGGTGCCGCGCGCGGCCTGGGCTTTGCCTTTGCCCGTGCGCTGTGCGAGCACGGGGCGCAGGTGGCCATGGCAGACCTGCGCGAGGAACTGCTCCTGCAGTCCGTGGCCGCGCTCAAGGCCGATGGCCATGCGGCCATCGGCGCGGTCGTCGACGTCAGCGACCCGGCGGCCATCGAGCGCTGTGCCGCGCAGGCCGTGCGCGAGCTCGGCGGGCTCGACGGCCTGGTCAACAACGCAGCCGTCACCGACTCCGGCGGCCGGGGCCTGGACGACATCGAGATTGCCAAGTGGGACCAGGTCATGAACGTCAATGTGCGCGGCACCTGGCTCATGACCCGCGCCTGCCGCGCGGCGCTGCGCGACAGCGGCCGCGGCGCCATCGTCAACCTGGCCTCCGACACGGCCCTGTGGGGCGCCCCCAATCTGCTGGCCTATGTGGCGAGCAAGGGTGCGGTGATCGCCATGACGCACTCGCTGGCGCGCGAGCTGGGTGGCGACCACATCACCGTCAACGCCATCGCCCCGGGCCTGGTGCAGGTCGAGGCCACGCAGTACGTGCCCGAGGCACGGCACCGCCACTACCTGGAGCAGCGCGCCATCCAGCGCGAGCAGATGCCCGAGGACGTGTCGGGCGCGGTGGTCTACGCACTGTCCGACCTGGCCCGCTTCGTCACCGGCCAGGTGCTGGCCGTCAACGGCGGCTTCGTCATGCACTGAGCCGAACGCCGATTCCCAACGCCATTCCATCTTCTTTCACAGGAGCTTTCCCCATGAGCGATCTTTCCGAACAGCAGCAACTCCCCAAGAGCTGGGACCAGCCCGAGGGCGCGAGTTTCGCCTCGTGGATGGAGAGCCGGGTCGCGCGCTTTTCCACCCGCAAGTACGACTTCGATGCGCTGAAGTTCCAGGCCGATTTCGATCCCAAGTACCGCCGCGGCCAGATGCGCTACATCGGCACCGGTGGCACCGGCGTGGCCCAGGACAGCAACACCATCCCCGCCGAGCACTTCACCTTCTCCACCATGGTGATCCCGGCCGGCAACGAAGGCCCTTCGCACCTCCATGTCGACGTGGAAGAGGTGTTCTTTCTGATCCGCGGCAAGCTCAAGCTGGTGCTGGAGAAGGACGGCGAGCGCTTCGAGACCATCCTGACCGACCGCGACGTGGTCTCCGTGCCGCCCGGCGTGTACCGCGAGGAGATCAACATCGGCGACGAGGACGCGCTGATGTGCGTGATGCTGGGCGCTAAAAAGCCCATCACGCCGACCTACCCGGCCGACCACCCCCTGGCCAAGATCAAGCGCTGAGCACCCGCCATGGTCTCCGTTGCGGCCTCCGCCCTCGACCCCGCTGTGCTGCTGCAGCCCGCGCTGGACCTCCTGGCCCGGCAGTTCGGCGAGCACACCGTGCGCCTGCCCTCGGGCGCGCAGGTGGCCGTGCGCCAGTGCGGGGTGCCGGGCCAGGGGCTCAGCGTCGTGCTGCTGCACGGCATCAGCTCGGGGGCAGCCTCGTGGGTCCATGTGGCCACGCGCATTGGCGCTGACACCCATGTGCTGGCCTGGGATGCGCCGGGCTATGGCGATTCCACGCCCCTGGCGGCAGGCGCCCCCACCGACGCCGACTATGCCGAGCGCCTGCACGAGCTGCTGCAGGCGCTCGGCATAGAGCGCTGCGTGCTGGTCGGCCACTCGCTGGGCGCGCTAATGGCCTGCGCCCATGCGCGCGGCGAGGGGGCAGGGCGTGTGGAGCGTGTGCTGCTCATCAGCCCCGCCGCCGGCTACGGCGCACCGGGCCGTGCGGCTGAGCGTGAGCGCGTGCGCAGCGAGCGCCGCCAGTCGCTGCAGACCCTGGGCGTGGGCGGGATGGCCGAGCGCATTCCCGCACGCCTGCTGTCGCCAGCCGCCGATGCGGCGCAGCGCGCCTGGGTGCAGTGGAACACGGCGCGCCTGCATCCCGCCGGCTACCTGCAGGCGGTGGAGCTGCTGTGCGCCAGCGACCTGGCGGCCCAGCGCCTGGCGTTGCCGGTGCAGGTGGCCTGCGGCGATGCAGACGCCGTCACGCCCCCGGCCTCCTGCCGCGCCGTGGCCGAGGCGCTGGGTGCGCCCTTCGAAGTCATTGCCGGCGCCGGCCACGCCAGCCCTGTCGAGCAGCCCGATGCCGTGGCGCGCCTGATCGCGCGCGCCCTTCACCAACCCCGCCACTGAGCACCCGCACCATGCCCGAAAAGAACCTTGCCGAAGACGGCGCCAGCGACAAGTACATCGTGCCCGCCCTGGAGCGCGGCCTGCGCCTGCTCGGTGAATTCAGCCGCGACAGCCGCACTCTGGACGCGCCCGAACTCGCGCGCCGCCTCGACCTGCCGCGCTCCACCGTGTTCCGCCTGCTCAACACGCTCGAATCCATGGGCTTCCTGGAGCGCATCGGCAGCGGCAACGACTACCGCCTGGGCCTGGCCGTTCTGCGCCTGGGCTTCGAGTACCTCTCCTCGCTGGAGCTGACCGAGCTGGGCCAGCCGGTGATTGCGCGCCTGTGCGACGCCATCCGCTACCCCTGCAACATCGTGGTGCGCGATGGCCGCTCCATCGTCTATGTGGCCAAGGTCACACCGCCCACTCCGCTGACCAGCTCGGTGCGCGTGGGCACGCGCCTGCCGGCCCATGCCACGGTGCTGGGCCGCATCCTGCTCGAAGACCTGACCCTGCCCGAACTGCGCGCGCTCTACCCCGAGGAGCACCTCGAGGTGTTCTCCGGCAGCACGCCCAAGACCGTGCTCGACCTCTTCAACATGGTGGAAGTCGACCGCCAGCGCGGCTATGTGCTGGGCGAAGGTTTTTACGAGGCCAGCATCTCCACCATTGCGGCCCCCGTGCGTGACAGCAGCTCGCGCATCATCGCCGCGCTGGGCGCCACCATCCCCTCGGGCCACATCGACGAGAGCCGCCTGGAAGAACTGGTGCAGCGCGTGCGCGCCTCGGCCGACGAACTCTCGGGCCTCCTGAATTACCAGCCGCGCGGCGATGCCTCCGACAAGGTCGTCGCACTGCGTCCTTTCTGACCATGATGAACCTCCTGGATCTGACTTCCACCGTCGCCGTCGTCACGGGCGGCTCCTCGGGCATCGGCCTGGCCACCGTGGAGCTGCTGTTGCAAAGCGGCGCCGCCGTGGCCTTCTGCGGCCGCGACGAAAAGCGCCTGCGCGATGCCGAAGCCGGCCTGCGCGCACGCTTTCCCACGGCGCGCCTGTTTGCCGCCGCCTGCAACGTGCTGGAGGCTGCCGACATGCAGCGCTTCGCCGCAGACACCGAGGCGGCACTGGGCACGGCCTCCATCCTGGTCAACAACGCCGGCCAGGGGCGCGTATCGACCTTTGCCGACACCGCCGACCAGGCCTGGACGGAAGAGCTGCATCTCAAGTTCTTTTCGGTGATCCACCCTACGCGCGCCTTTCTGCCGCAGCTCAAGCGCAGCGCGTCCGCACCGGGCACTGCCGATCAGCGCTCGGCGGCCATCGTCTGCGTCAACTCGCTGCTGGCCGAGCAGCCCGAGCCGCACATGGTCGCCACCTCGGCCGCGCGCGCCGGCATCAAGAACCTGGTGCGCTCCATGGCCACCGAATTCGCACCCGCAGGCGTGCGCGTCAACGGCATCCTGGTCGGGCTGATCGAGTCCGGCCAATGGCGCCGCCGCTTCGAGGCGCGCGAGAACCGTGCCCTCGACTGGGACGCCTGGACCGGCGAGCTCGCCGCACGCAAACGCATTCCCCTGGGGCGCCTGGGCCTGCCGCAAGAGGCGGCGCGCGCCATCGTCTTCCTTGCCACATCGCTTTCGTCGTACACGACGGGCAGCCACATCGACATATCCGGAGGTCTTTCCCACCATGCCTGAGAACCACAACCACCCCATGACGGTCGGCGCCGCCATCGCCGCCTTCCTCGAAGAATGCGGCGTCAAGGCTGCCTTCGGCGTGATTTCCATCCACAACATGCCCATCCTCGACGCCTTCAACGAGCGCGGCAAGATCCGCTTCGTCATGGCGCGCGGCGAGGCCGGCGGCACCAACATGGCCGACGCCTATGCCCGCACCACGGGCGGCCTGGGTGTCTGCCTCACGAGCACCGGCACCGCTGCGGGCAATGCCGCCGGCGCGATGGTGGAGGCCCTGACGGCTGGCACGCCGCTGCTGCACCTCACGGGGCAGATCGAGACCCAGTACCTGGACCAGAGCCTGTCCTACATCCACGAGGCGCCCGACCAGCTGGCGATGCTGCAGTCTGTCTCCAAGGCCGCCTTCCGCGTGCGCAGCGCCGAGACCGCGCTGAGCACCATCAAGCTCGCTGTGCAGACCGCGCTGACCGCGCCCACCGGCCCCGTCAGCGTCGAGATCCCGATCGACATCCAGGCGGCGCTGATCCCCGCGCCCACCGACCTGCAGCCGCTGCCGGTGGCACCCGCCGTGCCATCGGCGCGCGCGTTGGACGAGCTGGCCGAACGCCTGGCCCGGGCCCGCCGCCCGCTGCTGTGGCTGGGCGGCGGTGCGCGCCATGCCGGGGCCGCCGTCGCCCGCCTCATGGCACTGGGCGTGGGCGTGGTCACGAGCACCCAGGGCCGGGGCATCGTGCCCGAGGACGACGAACGCTCGCTCGGCGCCTACAACCTGCACAAGCCGGTCGAGAACTTCTACCAGACCTGCGATGCCATGCTGGTCGTGGGCTCGCGCCTGCGTGGCAACGAGACGCTGAAGTACGAGCTCAAGCTGCCACGCCCGCTGTACCGCGTCGATGCCGACCCGGCCAGCGAAGGCCGCTGCTATGCCACCGACTACTTCGTGGCGGGCGATGCGCAACTGGTGCTTGAAGGCCTGGCCGACCGCCTGCAGGGGCGCCTGTCCATCGACCCCGGCTTCATGGCCGACCTGCGTGCCGCGCGGGTGGCCGCCGAGAAATCCCTGCTCGATGGCCTGGGCCCCTATGCCGAACTGGTGCAGCAGCTGCAGCAGGCCGCGGGGCGCAACTTCAACTGGGTGCGCGACGTCACGGTGTCCAACAGCACCTGGGGCAACCGCCAGCTGCACATCTTCGATCCGCGCGCCGGGGTGCACGCCCTGGGCGGCGGCATCGGCCAGGGCCTGGCCATGGGCGTGGGGGCCGCCGTGGGCGCGGCCGTCACGGCCTCGGGCCGCAAGACCCTGTGCCTCTCGGGCGATGGCGGCTTCATCCTGAACCTGGGCGAACTGGCCACGGCCGTGCAGGAGAAGGCCAACGTGGTCTTCGTGCTCATGAACGACCAGCGCTATGGCGTGATCCAGAACATCCAGGACGCGCAGTACGGCGGCCGCCGCTGCTATGTGGACCTTCACACGCCCGACTACGCGCAGCTGTGCTCGGCACTGCAGCTGGGCCACGTGCGCGTGAGCCAGCTCGCCGACCTGGCCGCAGGGCTGGACAAGGCCCTGTCCGCCAGCGGCCCCTTCATCCTGGAGATCGACATGCTCTCCATCGGCAGCTTCAAGACCGCCTTTGCCGGACCGCCGACCAAGGTCGCGGCGGTGGCCTGAGGGGACGCGACGCCATGCTCAGAATTGCCCTGATCGGCTGTGGCGCCATCGGCGCCAGCGTGCTGGAGCTGCTGCACGGCGACCCGCGCATTGCGGTCGACTGCATCGTCGCGCCAGGGGCCGCCCATGCGCAGGCGCAGGCCGTGGCGGCGCGCTGGGCACCCCAGGCCCGCGTGTGCGAGGCGCTGGACGGTGCAGTACCAGACCTGGTGGTGGAGTGCGCCGGCCACGGCGCGGTGGCCGAGCATGTGCTGCCGGCGCTCGCGCGCGGCATCCCCTGCGTGGTGGTCTCCATCGGCGCCCTGGGCGCGCCCGGCATGGCCCAGGCGCTGGAGCAGGCCGCAGCACGCGGCAACACCCAGGTGCAATTGCTTTCGGGCGCCATCGGCGGCATCGACGCACTGGCCGCGGCCCGCATGGGCGGGCTCGACACGGTGGTCTACACCGGCCGCAAGCCGCCCCTGGCCTGGACCGGCACGCCGGCCCAGGAGGCCTGCGACCTTGCCGGGCTGACCAGCGCCCACTGCATCTTCCGCGGCAGCGCCGAGGAAGCCGCCCGGCTTTACCCGAAGAACGCCAACGTCGCGGCCACCCTGGCGTTCGCAGGCCTGGGCCTGCAGCGCACCGAGGTGCAGCTGTTCGCCGACCCGGCCGTGGGCGAGAACGTCCACCACGTCGAGGCGCGCGGCGCCTTCGGCAGCTTCGAGCTGACCCTGCGCGGCAAGCCGCTGGCAGCCAACCCCAAGACCTCTGCGCTGACCGTCTACAGCGTGGTCCGCGCCCTGCACAACCGCAGCCGTGCGCTGTCGATCTAAGGAATTCCACGATGCCGCTCACCACTGAATCCCAAGAGCTGCTGCCCATCAATATCGGCGGCGAGATGCGCCTGGGCGGCGGCGACGAATCCGCCACGCTGTACCCGGCCACCGGCGAGGTCGTGGCGCGGCTGCGCGCGCCCAGCCTGGCCGATGTCGACGAGGCCATCGTGCGGGCCGACCACGCCTTTCGCACCAGCGGCTGGGCGCAGAAAAAGCCGCACGAGCGCGCGGCCGTGCTGCACCGCGTCGCCGCACTGATCCGCGAGCGCGCCGAACCTCTGGCCCAGCGCCAGCGCCTGGACAACGGCAAGCCCATCACCGAGACGCGCAACCTGGTGGCCAGCGCCGCCGCAACCTTCCAGTTCTTCGCCAGTGCCTGCGAGACGCTGGAGGAGACCATCACGCCCTCGCGCGGCGACTTCATGACCATGAGCGTGTACGAGCCCATGGGCGTGGTGGCGGCCATCACGCCGTGGAACTCGCCCATCGCCAGCGAGGCGCAAAAGGTTGCGCCGGCCCTGGCCGCCGGCAACGCCGTGGTCATCAAGCCGGCCGAGGCCACGCCGCTGATGGCGCTGGAGCTGGCCGCGATTTGCGAGGAGGCCGGCGTGCCGCGCGGGCTCATCAGCGTGCTGCCCGGCCGCGGCTCGGTGATCGGCGACGCCATCACCAAGCACCCCCTGGTCAAGCGCGTGTCCTTCACCGGCGGCACCAGCACCGGCAAGCACATCGCCCACATCGCGGCCGACAAGATGATGCCGGTCTCGCTCGAGCTGGGCGGCAAGTCGGCCACCATGGTGCTCGAAGACGCCGACCTGGACCATGCGGTCAATGGCGTGCTCTACGGCATCTTCAGCTCCTCGGGCGAGTCCTGCATCGCCGGCTCGCGCCTGTTCGTGGCGCGTTCGCTGTACGCGCCGTTCATGGAGCGCCTGAGCGCGCGCGCCGCCGCGCTGCGGGTCGGTGACCCGGCCGACGAGCGCACGCAGATGGGCCCGCTGATCACCGCCCGGCATCGCGAATCGATCGAGCGCTATGTGGAGCTGGGCCTGTCCGAAGGGGCAAGCCTGCGCACTGGTGGCGCCCGGCCCGAGGGCAGCCTCTACGAGCGCGGCTACTACTACCGCCCGACCATCCTGGAAGGCGTGAAGAACAGCGATCAGATCTGCCAGCAGGAGATCTTCGGCCCGGTGCTCGTGGCGATGCCGTTCGATGGGGAGGACGCGCTCATCGCCCAGGCCAACGACAGCGTCTACGCGCTGGCCGCCGGCATCTGGACACGCGACTACAAGCGCGCCTGGCGCATCGGCCGCGCGGTGCAGGCCGGCACGGTGTGGATCAACACCTACAAGCAGTTCTCCATCTCCACCCCCTTCGGCGGCTGGCGCGACAGCGGCCTGGGCCGCGAGAAGGGGCGCCTGGGCATCCTGCAGTACATGGAGCAAAAGAGCCTGTACTGGGGCCTGAACGAACAGCCCCTGGCCTGGGCCAACTGAACACGGGAGCCATGAAATGAGCGTACTGGGCATCGACGAAATCACCTACGGTGCAGACGACCTGCCGACCTGCCGCCGCTTCTTCCTCGATTGGGGCCTGGCCCTGGTCGCGGAGGAGGCCGACCAGCTCGTCTTCGAGACCCTGAACGGCTGCCGCGTGATCGTGGCCGCGACCACGCGCGCCGGCCTGCCGCCCGCGATGGAAAGCGGCCCGACGCTGCGCGAGGTGGTCTGGGGTGTGCAGAGCGAGGCCGACCTGGCGCAATACGCCGAGTCCATCCGCTGGCAGCCGGGCTTCACCGTGGGAGCAGGGCGCATTGGCTGCACCGACCCCAACAGCTTGTCGGTGCGCCTGCAGGTCACGCGCAAGCGGGCCATCGACGTGCAAAGCGCCGACTACAACACCTGGAACCGCAAGGACCGCGTGAACCGGGCCAGCCCTGCCTACGAGCGGGCCACGCCGATCGAGGTCGGCCATGTGGTGTTCTTCGTGAAGGATGTGGCGGCCTGCGAGCGCTTCTATGTGCAGCACTTCGGCTTTGCCGCATCCGACCGCTACCCGGGCCGTGGCGCCTTCCTGCGCTGCGCGCCCGACGGCGGGCACCACGACATCTTCCTGCTGCAGCGCCCCGCGGGCGACTCCGCGCTGAACCACGTGGCCTTCACCGTGCGCGACATCCACGAGGTGTTCGGCGGCGGCATGCACATCTCGCGCTGCGGCTGGGAGACCCAGCTCGGCCCGGGCCGGCACCCGATCTCCTCGGCCTACTTCTGGTACTTCCGCAACCCGGCCGGTGCGCTGGTGGAGTACTACGCCGACGAAGACCAGCTCACCGCCGACTGGGAGCCGCGCGAGTTCGAGCCCGGTCCCACGGTGTTCGCCGAGTGGGCCATCGAAGGCGGCATCGACGGCAACACGCGCCGGCAGAAGAGCGCCGAAGCGCCCAAGGGCCAGTTCATCACCGATCGCAAGTAAGCAGACAAGCAGGCAGACAAGGCAGGCACCCACCATGCAACGACACACCTTTCTTCGCCAGGCCCTGGCCGGCGCCGCCTGTGCGCTGCTGCTGGCGCCCACGTTCGCGCAGGGCTCGGACGCCGAGCGGCAGCTCGCTTCTCAGGCCTTCAGCATCGTCGCGCCGTTCCCGCCCGGTGGGCCGGTGGATACGCTCTCGCGCATCCTGGCCACCGGCCTCACGGCGCGCTACAGGCAGCCGGCAGTGGTGGACAACCGCACGGGCGCCAGCGGCAACATCGGCATCGAGTTGGTCAAGCGTGCCGCGCCCACGGGCCACACCCTGCTCGTGGTGCCGCAGGGCAACCTCACCATCAACCCCACGCTGATGCCTCGCCTCGGCTACACGGTGGACGGCGACTTCGCGCCCGTCTCCTCGCTGGCCAAAGCGGCCAACGTGATCGCGGTGAATCCGGCCGTGCCCGCCAAGACCATTGCCGAGCTGGTGGCGCTGTCCAAGGCCAAGCCCGACAGCATCAGCTATGCCTCGCCCGGCGTGGGCAGCAGCCTGCATCTGGCGGGCGAGCTGTTCCGGCAGCAGAGCGGGGCGGACATCCTGCACGTGGCCTACAAGGGCACGGCCCCGGGCCTCAACGACGTGCTCGGCGGCACCGTGCCCATGATCATCGGCAACATGCCCTCGGTGCTGCCCCACATCCAGTCGGGCAAGCTGCGCGCCCTGGCCGTGACCGACCCTGCCCGCGCCACCGAACTGCCCGAGGTGCCCACGCTGGCCGAGGCCGGGGTGCAGGGCGTGGCGTTGTCCTCCTGGTACGGCGTGATGGCACCCAAGGGCACGCCGGCCCCGGTCGTCGAGCAACTGGCACGCGACATCGCGCAGATCTTCAGCGAACCCGCCGTCAAGGCCCAGCTGCAAAAGCAGGGCATGGGCGTGTGGCTCACCTCGGGCGCCGCCTTCGGCGAGCTGATCCGCAAGGAGACCGCGGTCTGGGCGCCCATCATCAGGGCGCGAAAGATCGAGGCGCAATAAAGAACCGTTTTCACCCCCTCCGATGGCGCGCAGCTTCGCGCCGGACCGACTGCAACCTCAAGGAAATCCCACCATGAAACCCACCCGTCGCCAGGCGCTTGCCATGGCTGTTTCGCTCGGTACCGCAGCCTGCGCCGGCACTGCCTGGGCACAGGCCTACCCGAGCAGGCCCATCACCCTCATCGTGGCCTACCCGGCCGGCGGCGACACCGACGCCATGGCCCGCCTGTATGCCGAAAAGCTGGGCACCCGCCTGGGCCAGCCGGTGATCGTGGACAACAAGCCCGGTGCCAGCGGCACCATCGGCACCGCCTATGTGGCCAAGGCGCCCGCGGACGGCTACACGCTGCTCCTGGCCCCCAGCACCGTCTCGATCGCGCAACTGGTGCTCAAGACCGGCGCGGGCGCGAGCTACGACGTCATCAACGGCCTCACGCCCATCGTGCAGACGGGCGTGCAGCCCCTGTTCGTGGCCGCCAACACCGAGACCGGCGGCAAGGACCTCAAGGAGGTGGTCGCCAAGGCCAAGACCAAGACCCTGTCCTATGCCAGCCCGGGCAGCGGCTCGCCCATGCACATCCTGGGCGAGATGTTCAACCAGTCCGCGGGCGTGAAGCTCTCGCACGTGCCCTACCGCGGCGTGGCGCCCGCGGTGAACGACGTGCTGGGGGGCCATGTGCCGGTCACCTTCATGACCCTGGGGCCGGTCGCCCCCCATTTCGCCTCCGGCAAGGTGGCCGCGCTGGCCGTGGCCGACGCGCAGCGCTCGCCCCTGGCGCCCAACGTGCCCACCCTGACCGAGCTGGGCTACAAGGGCGTGGAGGTGGGCGCCTGGCAAGGCCTGTTCGGCCCCAAGGACCTGCCGGCCGACATCGTCAAGACCCTCAACGGCCACTTCAACGAGATCCTGAAGATGCCCGACGTGCAATCCAAGATGGCCGTCTTCGGCGCGCTGCCCGGCGGTGGCGACGCCACGCGGCTGGCCAAGAGCAATGCGGGCGACTACGCCCGCTTCGGAAAAATCATCAAGGACTTCGGCATCCAGGCCGACTGAGCGGCTAGCGGCTGAGCGCCCAACCGCCCCACCGACCGCACAAGGAGAGACCCCATGACCACCACCGACCGCTACCTCGAACCGCACCAGGCCCGCACGCGCCTGCCCACCATGTTCGAAGACCTGCTGGGCGACGCCATCGAGCGCGCCTTCGGCGAAGGCGCCTACACGCTGCCCGAGCTCGTGGCCTACCTCAACCGCACCGGCCCGGCCAGCGAGAACGGTGCCGCCTGGACCGAAGAGAACTTCCAGGCCCTGATGGCCCGCCTGGGCCACTGAAGCGCGCCACGAGACCAGTACAGATCCCAGGAGTCCCCCATGAACAAGACCATTTCCTTCGCCAAGGACCCGGTCGACGCCTTGCTGCGCGACGGGTTGAAGAACCTCTGGCACCCCATCTGCCCTTCGGACTTCATCGGCGAGCGCCCCGTGTCGCTGCGCCGCCTGGGTAAAAAGATCGCCCTGTGGCGCGATGCCGCCGGCACCCTGCATGCGCTGGAAGACCACTGCCCGCACCGCGGCGCGCCGCTGTCGCAGGGCATGGTGCTGGGCGACCGCCTGGCCTGCCCCTATCACGGCGTGGAAGTGCGCTGCGACGGAACTGTGACCAAGGTGCCGGGCAGCCCCGGCTGCAAGCTCGAAGGCGCGCGCGCGGCGCTGGCCTTCCATGTGCAGGAGGCCTACGGCGCGGTGTTCCTCTACAACAGCGATACCAACATCGACACGCCCCCGCCGATGACCCTGCCCGAGGAGCTGAGTTCGCCCGAGTATTCGCACTTTCTCTGCTACGCCGAGTGGAAGGGCGACTACCGCTACGCCATCGACAACGTGATGGACCCGATGCACGGCACCTTCCTGCACAAGCAATCGCACTCGATGGCCGAGGGCGACAGCACGGCCACCTTCCAGATCCGCGACACCGATTCCGGCTTCGTTTTCGAGAAGGTGGGCCAGCGCGGCGTGAACTTCGACTGGACGGAGTGGGGCGATACCGGCGTGCACTGGATGCGCCTGGAAATTCCCTACCCCAAGACCGGCGGCCCCGGTGGCAACTTCGCCATCATCGCCTGCGCCACGCCCATCAACGAGGGCCTGTGCAGCGTGTTCTTCTGGCGCTGCCGCAAGGTCAGCGCCTGGCAGCGTGACACCTGGCGCTTTCTCTACCGCAACCGGCTCGAAGCGCGCCACTGGGCCGTGCTGGAGCAGGACCGCGTGATGCTCGAGCAGATGGAGCCCGACGCCAACCAGAACGAACACCTGTACCAGCACGACATCGGCCTGGTGCGCCTGCGCCGCCACCTGCGCAAGCTGGCCACCGAGCAGCTGGAAGCCGCCACCGTGCCGGCCTGAGCGCACGCCGACGCCCCATGCCCCGGGAGCCATTGCCATGAGTATCTTGAACGCCTTTGTCCACACCCTGCGCTTCGAGGCCGACGATGTGATCAGCATCGAGCTGCGCCCCGTGCGCGGCGGCGAGCCGTTTCCGGCCTTCGACGCCGGCGCGCACATCGACCTGCACCTGCCCAACGGCATGGTGCGCAACTACTCGCTGTGCAACGCCAGCGAGGAGCGCGGGCGCTATGTCATCGGTGTGCTGCGCGACCGCGCCAGCCGCGGCGGCTCGCGCTGCGTGCACGAGCAGCTGCGCGTGGGCATGCGGCTGCCCATCTCGGCGCCGCGCAACAACTTTGCGTTGCACGAAGAGGCCGCGCACACGGTGCTGGTCGCTGGCGGCATCGGCATCACGCCCATCCTGTGCATGGCGCGGCGCCTCAAGGCGCTGGGCCGTTCGGTCGAGGTGATGTACTTCGCCCGTTCGCGCGAAAGCGCCGCCTTCGTGGCCGAGCTCGAGGCGCTCGGGGTGCCGTTGCACCTGCACTTCGACAGCGAGCAGGGCGGGCCGCCGGACCTGCACGCGCTGCTGCAGCGGCGCGCACCCGATGCGCAGACGCACCACTACGCCTGCGGCCCCACGGTGATGCTGGACGCCTTCGAGAAGTTCTGCGCCGAACTCGGACACGAGAACGCGCACATCGAGCGCTTCGCCGCCGTCGAGGTGGCCGCCTCGTCCGATGCGCGCGCCACCTACACCGTGGAGCTGCGCAAGAGCGGCCGCAGCATCACCATCACGCCCGAGAAGTCGCTGCTCGACACCCTGCTTGATGCCGGCATCCCGGTGGAGTACAGCTGCAGCGAAGGCGTGTGCGGAACCTGCGAGACGCGCGTGCTGGCCGGTGAGCCAGACCACCGCGACTCGGTGCTCAGCGCCAAGGAGCGCGCCTCGAACAAGGCCATGATGGTCTGCGTCTCCGGCTGCAAGAGCGAATCGCTGGCCTTGGACCTGTGATGCGCCGCTGACGACGCAGCCCCGAATTTCCCCCGGACGGGCTTTGGGGGAGGCCGCCGCATCTTCGGCTGTTCGCTCCCGTCCTCCCCTCGACCTCAGAAACACATGACCGGCGAACCTGCCGGAGGAGAGAACGCATGCACCAAAAAACCTGGATCGCGCTGGCCGTGCTGGCCACCGCGGGCGCCGCCTCGGCGCAGTCTTCCGTCACCCTGTTCGGCGTGCTCGACGTCGGCGTGGCGCACGTGACGGGCGAGGGTGTCTCGCGCACCGGCCTGTCCACCGGCGGCGCCAACATCAGCCGCCTGGGTTTTCGCGGCACCGAAGACCTGGGCGGCGGCCTGGCCGCGGGCTTCTGGCTCGAAGCCGGGCTGGACGTGGACTCTGGCTCGGGCAAGACCAGCGGCGCCCTGGCGTTCAACCGCCGCGCCACGGTCAGCCTGTCGGGGCCTTTCGGCGAGCTGCGCCTGGGCCGTGACGATGCCGCGACCTTCCTGAACACGCTGATCTTCGATCCCTTCCTGACCAATGGCGTGGGCGGCACCAACGCCTTCATCATGCTGGGTGCACCGATCCAGGTCAGCAACGCGGTGGGCTATTTCCTGCCGCGCGAGCTGGGCGGCTTCTACGGCCAGGTGCAGTATGCGTTCGGAGAACAGCCTTCCAACGCCGACAACTCCAAGCAGGGCAACTATGCCGGCGCGCGCGTGGGCTACCGCACGGGGCCGTTCAACGCCTCGCTGGCCACGGGCAAGCTCAAGGGCGCGACGGGGGCGGAGGACGTGAAGGCCCACAATGCCGGCGTGTCCTACGACTTCGGCGTGGTCCGGCCCATGCTGCTCTGGGCCTCGGAGAAGAAGGGGGCGGTGAAGATCACGGCCATCGAACTGGGCGCCACAGCCCCGCTGGGCAATGGCGAGCTGCGCGCCCAGGTCAGCCGCTACAGCACCCAGCCCGGCAGTGCCGACTGGCACAAGCTCGCCCTGGGCTACGGCTACCACTTCTCCAAGCGCACCCAGGTCTATGGCGCCGTGGCGCGGCTGAAGAACGACTCAGGCGCCCAGCGGTCCATCGGCCTGCAGGGGCTGGCGGCGACGGGCACCACGCTGGGCGGCAGCTCCAGCGGCTATGAGATCGGCATCCGCCACAACTTCTGAGGCGTGGCGGCCAGGGGCTCAGGCGTAGGTATCGACCTGTGACCCCAGGCCATCCGCCGATGGGGGGCGCTGCTCGCGCGCCGTCTGGGCCGCGGCTTCCATCTTGCGCGCCTGGGCGTCCTGCTGCTCCTGCTGGCGGGCCCGCTGGATGGCGGTGATCTGCGCCTGCACCATCTGGATCTGGGCCTGCAGCAGCTTGGCCTTTTGCTGCTTGGCCTTGGGTTCCATGTCGGACGTGGCCAGGCCCTTGAGTTCCTCGGTCAGCGTCTGCAGCTGCTTTTGCAGCTTGGCGATCTCGCTGCCGCCGCCCCCGCTGGACGAAGACACCTGGCCGGCCGATGACGAAGAGGAAACTTGCATGCCTCCTTATCGGCACATGGGCGAAAAACTTTAGTGGGCCGTGGGGGCATTCAACTGGCCGGCTTGCCCTGGGCGGGCCCGTCCTGCGCCACCCACAGCACCTTGTCCACCTCCACGCCAAGCGACTTCGCCTGGGCCAGCAGTTGCTCGCGCACGCCGGGCGGCAGGGTCTTGGTGCGCGACAGGATCCACAGGTAGCCACGGTTGGAGCCGATGACCATGGACCACTGGTAGTCCGGGTCCAGCGCCACCACGTTGTAGCCGCCATAGAAGGGGCCGAAGAACGAGACCTTGAGGGCGCCCTGGCGCGTGTCGCCGACAAAGCGTGCCTTGCCCTCGGCCTGCTTCCAGCGGTCGCGGCCGGGATCGAAGCCGCGGTTGACCACCTGGATGGTGCCATCCGCTTGGGGGATGTAGTTGGCCGTGGTCTGCTGCAGGCCACGTTCGAAGGAATGATCCAGCCGGGCCACCTCGTACCACTGGCCCGCATAGCGCTGCGCGTCGAAGCTCGCCACCGGCTCAATGCCGGCAGGCGGGTGCGTGGAACAGGCCGTGAAGAACAGCACCGCACCCAGCGCCAGCACACCAATGGTGTTGGGCAGGATGCGGCGGCCCATCGCGCGCGTGGCCGCAGGGGCTACGTGCTCCGGGGCGGTTGCTGGCATGTCTCGCAGTGCGACAAGGGTGTCAGGCATGGTGGTGTCCCTGGCTGAAGGCTTCGCCGCAGTTCTGGCAGGGGCCGGCCGTCGGGCCGGGCGCTGCCTTTTGTGCGGCGGTGTGGTCAATGTAGTGGGGGCGCTGGCCGCCGCGTGTAGGTGCGGGCTGGCATCGCCTGTCGGCCGGATGGGCCGCCAGGCCGCATCACACCACGGGGTTGTGCCGCTGGGGATGGCCGGGCCCTCAAGCCGGGGCCCTGGTTGCCAGAAAATTCACGGATCGGCGATGAGAATGGCAGCCCGCCCTGGCCACCCTGCCCGTTGGCACAGAACTTGAACGCGCCCAGCGGGTAGAGTGGCAGGCATGCAGGTGCCGCCCGGCGCTCCCATTGGGGCCTGTTGCCACCGCTTGCACGAACGAACGAGGTCTTTTGCATGACGACGCCAACCACCACCACCCCGGCCCCGGGCTCCGACCACCTGCGCTTTCACCGCCAGCATGAGCACCTGTCGCCGCCCTTTGGCAACGACGGCTTTGCGCGCCGGGCCGAGGCCTTTGCGCGCATGTTCGGCTCGCCCCGCTTCCTGCTTGCGCAGACCTGCTTTGTGGCCGTGTGGATCGGGCTCAACCTGTCGGGCGTGGTGGCCTTCGACGTCTATCCCTTCATCCTGCTGAACCTGGCGTTCAGCCTGCAGGCCGCCTACGCCGCGCCGCTGATCCTGCTGGCCCAGACGCGCCAGGCCGAACGCGACCGCATGCATGCCGACGCCGATGCCCGCCACCGTGAGGCCCTGGCCCAGGCCACCGCCGAGCGCCAGGCCCTGGCCGCGCAGAACAGTGCCCGGTTGCTCGACCTGCTGGAGCAGAACACCCGCCTGACCGAGGTGACCAAGAAGCTCAGCGAACGCATCGAGGCCCTGACGCTGGAGATGCACCACCGCATGCACTATGTGCCCGCGAACGCCCGCAGCCAGCAGCAGGCCGGGCCGCCCGGCGTGCAGCAGTCGGGCGGCACCGGTGCGGACACCAGTGCGCGGCAGGGCTGAGCCATGTTTGCCAGCCATCCCCTGCCACCCGCTGCCGCGGCGGGCCATGCCCGGCCCTTCGACATCGCCGCCGCCTGGCAGGCGCTGCACGGCCATGCCGGGCCTGGCCAGCCCGTCGCATTGCTGCACATGGGCACCGCGCACACCCTGGTGGCCCTGCTGGGCGAGGGCGGCGCACCGGGTCCCCTGGTCTCGCTGACCGTGGGCCGGCACAAGACCGCGCGCGACTTCTTCCGGCGCGATGTTCCCACGCCGCTGGAGCTGGAGAACGCCATCGCCAGCGTGGAGGACGAGGTCTACCTGGCCCATCGGCAGTACGCACAGCAGCCCGGGGCGGCCCGTGCGGCCTGGTGGTCCACCGACGCCCAACTGGTGGCCCTGGCCGGGCTGGCCGGCGTGCCGTCCGGCCCCACCATGGTGCTCACGCTCGATGCCATGGAGCGCCTGTTCCAGCGCCTGGCGGCCGTATCAGAAGGCCGGCCCGCTGCGAGCGAGGGCCTGCCCGAGAGCGTGGAGTTCGCCACCACCTTGCTGCTGCTGCGCGAGCTGATGCACCACATGCCCTTCGGGGTGCTGCATCTGGCCGCAGCGGCATAGCAAGCGCTATTCTCGGGCGTAGACGGAGAATTCGTGGCTTGGCGCGAAGCCGAGCGACCGGGCCAGATCGTACGACGCCTGGTTGTGGCGAAAGCAGTCCCATCCCGGCGTCAGCCCACGCTGCAGGCAACCGCCGATGAAGGCCGTCGCCACGGCCCGGGCCAGGCCTTGCCGCAGGTGGCCGTCCAGGGTGCAGATGTCGGCGTCGTGGCGCAGCCCGTTCACGAACACCGAGTAGCACAGGCTGGCGACCTGGCCGCCCTGCAGCACGCAAAAGCCCACGCCCTCGCGTTCGAACAGCGCAGCGGACGCCCACATGCCCGCCGCGAACGGGTAGGGGCCGTCGCCCAGTTGTCGCAGCAGCGCCGCATCCATGGGCACCAGGCGGTAGCCCGGCGGCAGAAGCGGTGCCGCACGCTGCGCTGCGGCGAAGCGGACGGGGTCGAACGAAAAACCCACGCGCTGCCGCTTTTGCACGGCGGCCATGGTGACGCCTTGCTCGATCACCGGCTCCCAGCCGGCGTGGCCGGGGTACAGGATGAAGAAGTCCTGGCCGGCGTGGTGCCGCAGCCAGTCCATGCAGGACCTGGCGAACACCGCATCGGGCACGGCGCCCGCCAGCACGCAAAAGCCGTTGTCGTAGACAAAGGCGGTACCCCGGTCTCTCGGGGTGGGGGTGAAGATGCGGCCCCGGGTGTGGCCCGACAGCACGGCCGCCATGATCTCGGTGCCCGCGTGGAGCCCGTCGCGCAAAGGGGTCAGGGCAGGGAAGTCTCGTGGATCCAATGCATGCATGCAGCCGATTGTGCCGGCGCCGCTCAGCCCCGGGCTGCGGCCGGACCCTGTGCGCGCCACTCGCGCGGCGCGCGCCCAAACCGCTCCTTGAAGGCCCGGCTGAAATGCGCCGCATCGTTGAAGCCCCAGCCAAAGGCGATTTCCGAGACCGAGGCCCTGGCGCGCCGTGCGTCCAACAGTTCGCGGCTGGCGCCATCGAGCCGCTGGCCCCAGAGGTAGTGCGAGGGGGACTGCGGCTCGGTCTTGAACAGGCGGTGCAGGTGCCCGCTGGACATGCCCAGGTCCCGCGCCACGGACTCGACACTCAGCCCCGGGTCGCGCAGCCGCGCGTCGATATGGCGCTTGATGCGCGCCACATGGTAGGCCCCCATGGCAGAAGGCTCAACCAGGTGGCAGGCGGGCAGCGACTGCAGGCCTGCGGCCAGCACGCTGATGACGCCGCTGGCCACGGCGGCGGCCGAGGCTGCGGGCAGGCGGTCCGCCTCGTCGCGCAGCGCGGTGACCATGTGGGCCATCAGGTGCCCGGCGCCGCTGCGGCCCGAGACCGTGGTGGCTGTGAGCTGCTCGGTACCCGTCACCAGCGCGCGCAGTTGCTCGCCGCGCAGCTTGAGCACGATCTCCTCGAAGTCCTCACTGAACTGCAGCGTGTAGGGCCGGGTGCTGTCGTACAGCGCAAAGTCACCGGGGGCCACGGCCGCGTCGCGCCCGTCCTGGGAGATCACGCCATGCCCCCGTGTCTGCAGGCTCACGATGAAGCAGTCGTCTGCCGCGCGCGAGATGGAACGCGGCGTGCGCACCACGCGCTGCGCCCGCGAGCGCACCACCGACAGGTCCAGCCCCGGCAGGTGGTGGCTCTGGATGGAGCCGCCGAAGCCCTCAGCGTCCGGCGCATCGCATTCGAGCTGCACATAGGTGGTGCAGATCATGTCGGTCCAGTAAGCCAGCCGCTCACGGGGTGGGATGGGGTCTGTACTCAAGAGTTGGCTCATGGGCGGGTCTCAAGCGGGCGGGAGGGGGGAGGGCGGCGATGTGTCCATCATCCTCCTGCCGCGCCCTTTCTTCAAGCAAGGCCCATGCCGGTAAACCCGGGGTGGTGAGCCTGGGGCAAGGGGCAGGAGAGTTCCAGTCAAGTGGCCTGGAATCAAGAACCGCGCGAGCCAGGGGCAAGACGGAGCGATCTGCCCGCAGTGAAATCCTGCCATCGCCAACCCCGCCCTTGAAGGAGTTCCCCATGCCCGCCACCCACCACCCCCAATTGCGTGTCGCCGCCGTCCAGGCCGCGCCCGTGTTCCTCGACCTCGATGCCACCATCGACAAGACCATTGCGCTGATGAAGGAGGCCGCAAAGCAGGGCGCGCAACTGGTCACCTTTCCCGAGACCTGGATTCCGGGCTACCCCTGGTGGATCTGGCTCAGTGCGCCCGCCCTGGGCATGCAGTATGTGCAGCGCTACAACGACAACTCGCTGGTGGTGGGATCGGCCGAGTTCCAGCGCCTGGCCCAGGCCGCGCGCGACATCGGCATCTGGATGTCCACCGGCTACAGCGAGCGCGCGGGCGGCAGCCTCTACATCGCCCAGGCCCTGTTCGACGACCAGGGCCGCGTGGTCAAGACGCGGCGCAAGCTCAAGCCCACCCATGTGGAGCGCACCGTGTTCGGCGAGGGCGACGGCAGCGACCTGGCCGTGATGGACACCGCCATCGGCCGGGTCGGCATGCTGGCCTGCTGGGAGCACCTGCAGCCGCTGAGCAAGTACGCCATGTACGCGCAGAACGAGCAGATCCACGTGGGTGCCTGGCCCAGCTTCTCGCTGTACCGCGGCGCCGCCCATGCGCTGGGGGCCGAAGTCAACAACGCCGCCAGCCAAATCTATGCGGTCGAGGGCGGCTGCTACGTGGTTGCGCCCTGCGCCACGGTATCGAAGGAGATGGTGGCCCTGCTCTGCACCGACGACCTGCAGCGCCAGCTGCTGCTCGAAGGCGGGGGCTTTGCGCGCATCTACGGGCCCGACGGTGCCTCGCTGGGCACCCCGCTGGGCGAGAAGGAAGAGGGCCTGGTGCTGGCCGACATCGACCTGGGCACCATCTCTCTGGCCAAGACGGCGGCCGACCCGGCCGGCCACTATGCGCGGCCCGACGTCACGCGCCTGCTGCTTAACCAGACGCCGGGCGATCGTGTGGTGTCGCAGGTGCCGGCCGGCATGGCCGCACCCGTGGCGGCCAACGAAGCCGTCGCCGCGGAGCCCGCCGCAGCCATGGCCGAGTGAGCGCACCATGGAATCCGCCATCCCCCCGCACCTGCAGTGCCCACGCCTGCGCCACCGCAGGGTGCCCGACGACTATGTGCCGCCGTACCCGGCCACGGTGGCGCGCTACCGCCCCGAGGTCACGCGCGTGGCCATGGCCTACTTCGGCATCCAGCACCGGGCCGATGCGCCCGCGCCCGCCCTGGCTGCTCGGGCCCTGCACTGCATCGCCGAGGCCTTTGCCGCCGCCACCGGCCCGGGCCATTGGGACCGTGCCCAATGCGTGGACGCTGCCGGCTACCTCACCACGGTGAGCATCGGCTACTGGGACGACCCGGCCGCCTACGCCACCTGGTTCGCCGAGCATGGCGCGCGCTGGGCCTCCGGGGCCTTCAATGACCCGGCATTGGGCCTGTTCACCGAGGTGCTGCAGCCTGCCGTGGACCGGTTCGAGACCCTGTTCTCAGCCGACGTGGTGGAGGGCGTGGCCGGTGTCTCCAGCGGCCTGGGCCAGCCCATCCAGGAGCATGCCTACTGGGGTGGCATGCGCGACCGCCTGGCGCTGTCGCAGACCGACGGTATGGTGCCCGAGGGTGCGCCGCAGGTCGTCACCGAAGGCCTGCACCAGCGGGTGCTGCCGCACGGGAACCTGTGCCTCATCCGCTCCGGCCAGGACTGGGCAGGTACCCAGGGCAATGAGCGCCGCATGTATACCGAAGAGGTCGAGCCCGTGCTGCGCGCCGGCATGGACTTTTTGCAGGCCCAGGGCCGCCAGGTGGACTGCTATGCCAACCGCTACATGGCCGTGGTCGATGCCCAAGGCCAGCCAGTGGACAAGAGCTTCGGCATGGGCTGGTGGCGCAGCCTGGCGGCGCTGGAGCGCTGGGCCGAGTCGCACCCCACGCATGTGGCCATCTTCGGCGCGGCCATGAAGTACCTGGGCACCATGGGCCCGGCGGCGCAGCTCAAGCTCTACCACGAGGTCACGGTGGCCCGGGCCGAGGAGCAGTATTTCGAGTACTTCAACTGCCACCCGCGCACGGGCATGCTCGGGGCCGTCACGGGGGCGTGAGGAAGGTCTCGGCCAGCCTTACCCAGTACGCGCCGCCCACCACGATGTTGCCATCGTGGAAATCGTAGCCCGGGTGGTGCACCATGCAGCCGCCCGGGGCATTGCCATTGCCGATCTGCAGGTAGGAGCCCGGCACCTGCTCCAGCATGAAGGCGAAGTCCTCGCTGGCCGGCAGGGCCGCGGCCTGCAGGGTCACGCGCTCGGGGCCCACCAGCTCCAGCGCCACCTGGCGTGCCAGGGCCGTTTCTTCGGGCGTGTTGACCAGCACGGCATAGCCTGGCCGCCAGTCCAGGTGGGCACGCACCCCATGGCCCGTGGCCGTGGCCTCCACCAGCGCGCGGATGCGCTGCTCCAGCAGCCGGCGCACGCCGCTGTCCATGGCGCGCACACTGATCTCCAGCACCGCGCTGGCCGGGATCACGTTGTTGGCCTGGCCCGCATGCAGCGCGCCCACGGTCACCACGGCCATCTGCTGCGGGTCCACGTTGCGCGAGACGATGGTCTGCAGCCCCATCACCAGGCTGGCCGCGGCCACCACGGGGTCGATGGCCTGGTGCGGCATGGCGCCATGGCCGCCCACACCATCGAGCGTGATGGTGGCGTAGTCGCTCGATGCCATGGCCGGCCCCTCGCGCAGCAGCAGGTGGCCCTGGGCCACGCCGGGCATGTTGTGCATGGCGAACACGGCGTCGCAGGGGTAGCGTGTGAACAGGCCATCGGCCATCATGCGCAGCGCGCCGCCTCCGCCTTCTTCGGCAGGCTGGAAGATCAGGTTCAGCTCGCCGTTGAACCGGCCGTGCTCCGCCAGGTACCAGGCGGCCGCTATCAGCATGGCGGTGTGGCCATCGTGCCCGCAGGCATGCATCACGCCCGGGTGGGCGCTGCTCCAGGCGGCACCCGTGGCCTCGGTGATGGGCAGGGCGTCCATGTCGGCGCGCAGGCCCAGGCGCCGGGTGCCGTCCCCGCGCACCAGCTTGCCCACCACGCCCGTGCCGCCGATGCCGCGCTCCACCGCATAGCCCCAGTGCTCCAGCCGCTCGGCTACCAGTTCGGCCGTGCGCTGCTCCTCGAAGGCCAGTTCGGGATGGCGGTGGATGTCGCGGCGCAGGTCGATGAACTCGCTGGCGCGCGCCTGCAGGGCCTCGAACAAGGGGGTGTCCATCATCGTCGTCATTGCGGCTGCAGGTTGATGGAGCGCGCGATCTCGCGGTAGCGCGCGGTCTCGCTCTCGAAGAAGGCGGTGGATTCGGCCAGCGTCATCGCGGGCGACGCCACCATGGACTGCGCCGCGAGCTGTGTATGCACCGCCGGGTCCTTGAGCGCGCGGCCAATGGCCTGGTGCAGGCGCTGCACCACGGGCTCGGGCGTCTTCTTGGGCACCATGAAGCCGGTCCAGATCTTGTACGAGAAGTGGGGCAGGGTCTTGCCTTCGCTCACGGTGGGAATGGCCTTGAGCATCTCGGAGCGCTGCGCACCCAACTGGCCGATGATCTTCAGGCGCCCCTGCTCGGCCATGGCGCCCATGGCCGCGCTGTAGACCAGCACCGCAAAGTCGAGCTGCCCCCCGCCCAGGTCTTGCAGCAGCGGCGCATTGCCCTTGTAGGGGATGTGCTGCATGGTGGTGTGCGTGGTCTGCTGCACCTTCTCCAGGATCAGGTGGTAGAGCGAGCCGATGCCCACACTGCCGTAGGACAGCGGATCCTTGCCCGGCGTGCGCGCCAGTGCGATCAGCTCGTCCACGCTGTTCACGCCCAGGTCCTTGCGCGTCACGAAGACCATGGCCGCGTCCGACACCGGGTGCACCAGGCGAAAGTCCTCGGTGCGCAGCTTCACCGCGGCATTGGCCAGCGGCGCCAGGATGGCCTCGTTGGGCGAGCCCTGGAAGACGTAGTAGCCATCGGCCGGCGCGGCCAGCACCTTCTGCGCGGCCATGGCACCGGCCGCGCCGCCCAGGTTCTCCACGATCACCTGCTGGCCCAGCTCGCGCGCCATCGGGGTGTTCAGGATGCGCGCCATCGCATCCGACGGGCCGCCCGCAGGGTAGGGCACCATCAGGCTCACCGGCTTGGCGGGGTAGGCATTGGGGGCCTGGGCCCAGGCGGCCAGCGGGCTGGCGCCCAGCACCAGGCCCGTGAGCCCGGCCAGCGTGGCGAGCAGGCGTTTCATCGCAATCGTTGTGTGCTTCATTTCGATCCCTTGCGGACAGTTTGGTAGGCGGCCATGGCAGCCATGGCATGCATTTCTTCGACACCCTCTGGCCCAGCAGCGCAGCTCTTTGGGGGCGCGTTCTGCAGGTCAGCCGGGCCATCTTAGGATTGGCGTTTCTGCGCGTCCAATGCATTGCAAAGTGGGTTAGCATGAGTTGAAGTTATTCAATTTTCTTGCACCAGAAGGGGGCAAATCGGCATGACTTTGGTGCAGCTTCGGCACTTCATTTCGCTGGCGCAAACCGGCTCGTTCAGCAAGTCGGCCGAGGCCATGCACCTCACGCAGCCCGCGCTCAGCCGCAGCATCCGCTCCATCGAAGACGAGCTGGGCCTGCCCCTGTTCGACCGCATCGGCCGGCGCAGCGAACTCACGCCCTTCGGCCGCCAGGTGCTGCAGCGCGCCCAGCGCCTGGTGGACGACGCGGCCGAGCTGCATGCCCTGGGCCAGCGCATGCGCGAGGGGGAGGGTGGTGCCATCCGCATCGGCCTGGGATCGGGGCCGGGTGCGCTGTTGATGACGCCGCTGCTCATGCAGGTGGCCACGCGCCACCCCCAGCTCACGCTGGAGATCTCGCGCGGCAGCACCGACCGGCTGGTGCAGGCGCTGCGCGACCGCCAGCTCGATGCCCTGGTGATCGACGCCCGCTCGCTGCAGCCCGCCACCGACCTGCGCACCGAGCTGGTCTGCGAGATCCGCGGCTCCTTCATGGTGCGGCGCGGCCACCCGCTGCTGCGCAAGCGTGGCGGCGTGCGCTTCGAGATGCTCAAGAACTACCCCATCGCCTCCACCCCGCTCAGCGACGAGGTGGCGCGCCGGCTCATGGAAACCTATGGCCCCGAGGCCCACCCCGCCGCCTGCGTGACCCTGCGCTGCGAGGAGATTCCGAGCCTGGTCGAGGTGGTGCGCAAAAGCGACGCCATCCTGCTGGCCGTGCGCGCCGCCGCGCCCGACCTGGTGGAGCTGCCCATGGTGCCCGGCGAGATCACCACCGCGCTGTTCGGCCTGGTCACCCTGGCTGGCCGCAGCGAGGCGCCGGCCATGCCCATCGTGCGCACGCTGGTGCAGGAGCTGCTGCGCGACTGAAATCGTGTCTCCCCCCATTGGCGGGACAGCGCCCTGGTGACCGCATGCCGCTCATCCCCTCTGGTCCCGCGCGTCCGCCCGCAATGCCAGGTGCGTCCACAGCGCCCCTGCCAGGTCCACCACCCCGAACAGTGCGATGACCGGTGGGACCAGGCCCATCGACGCGAGGGCCGTGAGAACAGCCCAGACCTCCACCCGCGTCCAGACCGAGGCGGTGAGAAAGGCCTTCAGTTCATGGCGTGCTGCAACCCAGGCATAGACCCCGATGTTGAACGCCAGCAGGCCGGTGGTGCGCACCCACCCCTCCGTGGTGGTGAGCCCGAACAGGGACAGCAGCGGCTGGGGGGCCACCATGAAGACGGTACCCACAAGAAAAAGATAGGCAGCGAAGACTTTGGCGCTGAAGGCGGCTCGTGACATGGATGAAAGCGGCGCGGCAGGCGCCGAAAGTGGATCGAAGGGCTTCAGCCTACGGGCTTGCATCGCCGGGGTATTGAACGATTTGGACATCGGACCAGACGAGCGTCGCGCAGTGCGCAAATGGGGTGCATGCGGTCACAATGCCGGCATGAAGCCCTTTTCCTGCGTGGTCGCGCCGAGCCTTGCGCTGGGCTCGTGTGTCCGTGGATTCGTGGTGCGCAGCACCGTGGGCTGCGACCTGCCGCCGCACGAGCGCTTCAACCACCTTCCGGCTTCCCCTGCGTGTGCGGTGACCTGGTTCATCCAGGGGAGCGCCGTCTGGGCGCACGATGCCAGCCCCGCGGGCCGCATCGCGTTCTGCGGCCCCAGGACCAGGCCGGCGACCTCCGTCAATCCGGGGGCGGTGGAAACACTGACCATGCTCATCATGCCGGACGCGCTGCATGCCATGACCGGCATCGATGCCAGGGCCCACGTCGACCGCTCCTGTGCCGCGGCACAGGTGTTTTCCCCAGAATGGCTCGTGATGCTGAACGCCGTGCTCGATGGGGCTTCGGCGCCGGAGCGCATCCACCTGGTGCAGGATTTCATCGAGGCGCGCTGGCGTGCCGTCCCGCGCGACGGCTGGGGCAGCGTGCATACCTATGCGGACTGGGCGGCGGGGCTGGCCATGCGCGCGCTGGTCTCGGGCACGGGCCGCAGCGTGCGCCAGACCCATCGGCGCATACGCGCCTGGGCCGGTCTGTCCATGGGGCGGCTCCTGGGGCTGTCGCGTGCCGAGCGTGCGCTGATCGATGCACAACTGGCGCATGCGCACCAGCGCGTGCGGTGGGCCGAGATCGCGGCCGATGCGGGGTATGCCGACCAACCCCACCTGTGCCGGGAGGCCCGCCGGGTCACGGGCTTGAGCCCCCAGCAACTGCTGGAGCGGGTCGACGCCGACGAGTGCTTCTGGATCTATCGCCTCTGGCGCTGATCCACCCCGTGCGAAGGGCGCGCTGCCTGGCTACCCGCCCAGCATGCGCAGCGCCAGGCCCGCCAGCGCGCAACCTCCCAGCAGGGGCAGCACCCCGAGCTTGAAGCGGAACAGCGCCACCGCCGCCAGCAGCGTGATGGCGACGGACGCGATGTCCACGCCGCCCGCGAAGCCCTGCGGCCACCACACATGCCAGGCAAAGAACAGCGCCAGGTTCAGGATCACACCGACCACTGCGGCCGTGATGGCGGTGAGCGGCGCGGTGAAGCGCAACTGGTTGTGCGTGGTCTCGATCAGCGGCCCGCCCGCCAGGATGAACACGAACGAGGGCAGAAAGGTGAAGAAGGTGACCACCGTGGCTGCCAGTGCGCCGGACCAGAAGGCGGTGTCGGGCCCGAGCACGTTGTGCAGCCAGCCGCCGACAAAGCCCACGAAGGCCACCACCATGATCAGCGGGCCGGGCGTGGTCTCGCCCAGGGCCAGGCCGTCGATCATCTGCTGGGCATTGAGCCAGTGGTAGTGCTCCACCGCGCCCTGGAACACATAGGGCAGCACCGCGTAGGCCCCGCCAAAGGTCAGCAGCGCCGCCTTGGTGAAGAACCAGCCCATCTGCGCCAGCGTGCCCTGCCAGCCATGCCAGGCCACCAGCATGCCCATGGCGGCCAGCCACAGGCCGCCGCCCACGGCCAGCACGCGCGCCAGGCGTGCGCGGCTGAACAGCGCGTGGGCCGGCGTGGGCGTATCGTCGTCGATCAGCGCTGGCCCGTAGCCCCGCTGCGCGGCGCCATGCGCGCTGGCCGTGAACAGCTGCGGCCAGCGCCGCCCCGCCAGGTGGCCGATGAGGGCCGCCGCGAGCACGATGGCCGGGAAAGGGGCACTGAAAGCCATGATGGCCACAAAGGCCGCTGCTGCCAGGCCCCAGAGCCAGCGGTTCTTCAGTGCCCGCGTGCCGATGCGGTGCGCCGCATGCAGCACCAGTGCCGTGACTGCGGGCTTGATGCCGTAGAAGATGCCTTCCACCACGGGCAGGTGGCCAAAGGCGATGTACACCCAGGACAGCAGCACCAGCAGCAGCAGCGAGGGCAGCACGAACAGCGCGCCCGCCACGATGGCGCCGCGCGTGCGGTGCATCAGCCAGCCGATGTAGGTGGCCAGCTGCTGGGCCTCGGGCCCGGGCAGCACCATGCAGAAGTTGAGCGCGTGCAGAAAGCGCTTCTCGCTGATCCAGCGGCGCCGCTCCACCAGCTCGGTGTGCATGATCGCGATCTGTCCGGCCGGCCCGCCAAAGCTGATGCAGCCGAGCTTGAGCCAGAACCAGAAAGCCTGGATGAACGGGACTTCGGCGGGGCGCCGTGCATCGGCGCTGGGGACATCGGCCTGGCCGGAGGCGGCCACCTCGGGGTGGGGGTTGCTTGTCATCGTGGGCGGGTTGTTCGTATCGGTCACGCCTGCACCACCTGGGGTGTCCAGCGGTGGGCCTCCTGCACGCCTTGCACCTGCTGGCGGCACCAGGCATACAGCGCGTCGTACACCGGCATGGCCGCGGCGAGCATGGCCATGTCGTCGCTGGCGTGCAGCTGCGACAGGCCCAGCGACACGGCCAGCAGCCCGGCGGCCTGGGGTGCCTGCTGCAACGCGTCCGTATCCGCTGCGCGCACGATGTGCGCCAGTGCCGCGAGCGCGGGGTCGGCCTGCAGGCCAAAGGCCGAGAGCAGTGCATCGAAGCTGCACAGCGCGCCTTCGTGCGTGATGGGGGCACCAGGAATGTCATAGGCCACGGCGCCGAGCCGCCGCGCCTCGGCCCGCACCTGGGCCGCTTCCACATAGAAGAATTCAGCGCGCGGGTCGATGAAACGGCGCACCAGCCAGGGGCAGGCCGCGCGGTCGATCTGGGGCCGTGCGCGTGTGATCCAGCACGACGGCGCCGTTCCATCCACACCCAGGTCCGGGCGCTTGGGCAGCGCGAGAGGCCGCGTTTCGCGCCAGCGGGCCATGTCCTGCGGCGCGTCGGTGCCTGGCTCGCCGCCTTCGAAGCCGCCCGCGAGGAACCGCGCATCCCAGCCCGCCTGCCGCAGTTGCGCCGCGGCCTCCTGGCTCACGGCGTGGCCGTAGACGCAGTACACGACGGCCTCGCGCGGCGGGCCGGATGCCACCAGCCCGGCAAGCGCTTCGGGCGGGCAGTGGCGTGCCGTCGCCAGCAGATGGGGGCTTTCGGCAAAACGCGCGGGCCGGCGCACATCCAGCAGGAGCGGTGCATCAGGCGTGCCGATGCGGGATGCGAGGTCTTGGGGAGCAATGGAGAGGGAAGGGGCGTTGCCCATAGAGGTGTCCACGGATGATGACTCCGGCAAAGAGTGATCAGCACTTGGATGGGACACCATCTATCCGCGAGGATTCGGGAGGCTGGTTTCCCGATGCGCGGATCTTAGCAGGAGTTTTTGGCAATGGCATGGCGCCTGGCCTGGGCCCGCACAAGCCCTGCACATGGCTAAGATGGCGGCCTTTTTCGAACTCACTGCCGCGTTTCCATGCACATCGAGCAAGCCACCTCCAAGGACCTGGACGCCGTCGTCGCCACCCTGCAGGAGGCCGCGCAGTGGCTGCAGGGCGATGGCCGGCCGCTGTGGTCCCCGGCGGACTACAGCCCCGAGCGCATAGGGCGCGACATCGAGGCAGGCGGCTATTGGGTGGCGCGCAGCGGGCCTGGGTCGGTAGCGGGCGTCATGCGCCTGGACCTGGAAGACCCGCACTACTGGCCCGAGATCGCACCCGGCAGCTCCGTCTACCTGCACAAGCTGGCCGTGCGCCGCGCTTGGGCGGGGCAGGGCGTTTCCATCGCCTTGCTGCGTTTTGCGCGCGAGCGCACGCAGGCCGTGCAACGGCCTTGGCTGCGCCTGGACTGCGTGGCGGACCGCCAGGGGCTGCGCTCGCTGTACGAAGGCTTCGGTTTCGTGCTGCACAGCGAAGTGCCCAAGGGGAGTTGGGCGCTGGCGCGCTATGAGCTGGCAATGGCGGCGTAGGCTCGGGGGGCGCTACGCCGCACCCGGCTCGCCCAGCACCATCGCATTCCATTCCCGCAGCGTCTTCTGCCTTTCCTCGGCCGACAGCTCCTTGGCTTCCTCCTGCCGCAGCAGATGCTGGAGCAGGGGCAGCAGGTCCTTCTGCTTCGATTGCTGCTGCAGGGGCTCTTCCACCGTATCCACCACCTTGTTGTTCTCCACCATGATGGTGCGCAGCGACTGGGAGGCTGCCTGGGTGACCAGGGCCCGCACGGGCTTGTCCTTCTCGTAGGCCAGTTCCACCTGTGTGCTGCTGTGGTCCTCGACCTGGGTGTAGTAGTAGTTCTGGGTGGAGGTGTCGGAGCTGAGGTCGGGCTCGCGCTTGCTGCGCAGCGAGCGGTGGTAGCCCGCGGTGAGGTCGGCCGTCTGCGCCTGGGTGAGGGCGCGGTTGGCGGCAGAACCACCGGAGATCTGGGTCGACTGGCCGATCCGGTAGTCGAAGATGTCGATCTCGTTGGTGTGGCGCGGGTTGGTGGCGCGGCGGTTGGTGACGATGGAGGCCTTGAAGTCCGCCAGGCCCGTGAGCAGGCTGTGGTCCTCTTCGCTGAAGGCGTCGGCATCGCTGGCGAGGTCGGCCGGGCCCACGCGTTCCAGCCCGCTGGGCTTGCCGGTGGCGCCATAGCCGCCGTGCAGGGCCGTGAAAGAGGCCTTGAACAGATCCACCAGTTCCTGGTTTCCGTTGCCCCGCTCGGCTGCCTTGTCCACCCGGCCCAGGTACTGCTGCACCGCCCGGGCCTTCTGCTCGGCGCTGCCCCAGATCGCACTCTGGCGCAGGTCGGTCTTCACGGTGGCCGTGCCCTTCAGGGTCTTGAGCTCGATCTCGCGGCTGTCGGCATTGGCCGTGAAGCGGGTGCCCAGCACCATGGCGCGCTCGCCCTTGTCGTTCAGGCCATAGACCTCGGCCTTGAGTTCCACCTTGGTGAGCAGCTTGCTGTCGAACTTCATCAGCCCGTCGAGGTTGAGCAGAGGCGGCTCGCGCGTCAGGCCCTCGATGGCCTCGTCAAAGCCCTTGGCCAGGGACTGCAGGGCTTCGCGCTCCTGCTGCGTGAGCTTGCCGTCGACTTCGATCTGCACGGCAATGCCAGAGCCCGTGGCGGTAGGCGCCTTCTGGTCATGGATGGACAGGCGCACCGTGGCGCCCGACTGGGTCTTGATCGTCAGCTCCGTGCTGGCGCTGGGGCGGGACTTGATGGCCCAGAGCGCATCGGTCGCCTTGCCCTGGATGCGATCCGGCGAGTAGGCCGCGCCGATGTTCACCACCGTCTGCTTGTAGCCCGAGCCCGTGCTGGCCACCTGCTCCAGCAGGGCCGAGCCCAGGCCGGCAAAGCGGGCCTGTTCGGTGCTGGCGCCCGCGTTGCGACCCAGCACCTGGTCCACGGCGGTCTTGGCACCGGGCGGCTGCTCCCACACCTGCATGCGGCCGGAAGCGGATGAGGCCTGGGCCAGCGCTTCGTAGGTGAGGTCGGCCGAGTCCAGGCCCGAGGGCATTTGGGTCAGGTAGAGGAAGCGCCCGTCGCCGGACGCCGCAGGCGGGATGGACACGGGCGTGGACGCGGTGAAATCCGTCGTTGCCGTTGCGGCCGATGCACTGGCGGCTTGCGCGAGCGCCGCACCCGAGTTGGTGGAGGCCTTGATGGTGGCGTTCTGTGTGCCCAGGGCTGCTGCAGAGGAAGAAAGGCTGCTGACTGCACTCATTTTCTGATTCTTGGTCTGTTGATGCGGTTCCGGTGGTTATCGGCAGGGCTTGAGAAAACTGAAGGCCCTGGCCTGTGCGAAGCTCTGCACCTTGGACGAACCATATGGAGTGAAGGCAAGCCATGGACCTGAAATTCAGCCACGTCGATGTTCTGGTCGGCAACCTGGAGGAGGCCTGCGCCTACTACGCGCGGGTCTTCAGTGCGCGCGTCTCCAGAACCCTGGTGTGGGACCGCGGCGGCCTGCATGTGCGCTATGCGGTGGTGCTGTTCGGCAGCGAGCGTTTCATGCTGGTAGAGCCCATTGCCGGCAACCTCAAGGAGTTGATGGACCGGCTGGGCGAGGGCACGATCTACCGCCACTGCTACTCCACCCCCGACATCGAGGCCGCTTATGACGAGCTGGTGGCAGCCGGTGTGCAGCCGGAGGATGAGAACGGCAATCGCCTGGAGAGGGATGGGCTGCGCACCCCCAGCGGCACACGCATCCTGTGGCTGCCCAAGCGCTTCGGCAACTTCTCGATCGAGCTGCTGGAGGAGCAGGAGCTTGAGCGCTTCATCGCGGAATTGTTTGCAGACAGCGCCCGGTAGCGCCTGCCCCTGCGGCACTCAGGGCCTGGCAATGAACGCCTGCTTGCCATGCCGGTCGAAGCCCGCCGATTCATAGAACTGCAGCGTAGCCTCGTCCTTGCGCCCGGTCATCAGCATCACCTTGTAGCAGCCCTGGGCCCAGGCAAACGACAAGGCATCGTGCAGCACGGCCTTGGCGTGGCCGTGTCCTCGGTGATCGGCATGGGTCACCACGTTCTCGATCAAGCCATAGGGTCGCCCACCGCGCGTGAGGTTGGGCACGATGGTGATGGTGCAGCTGGAGACCAGTTGGCCGCCCACATAGGCGCCCAGGTAGCGGTAGCGTTGGCTGCCCTGTAGTTCGTCCCAGATCTTGTCCAGCGCATCGCCATCGGGTGGCGGTTCGTCATCGGCATGCAGGTGTGCATAGAGCGCCAGCAACTGCGGCAGCTCGGACCGTGCGATGGGGCGTATCTCCATGCGCGCATTCTGCACGGGGCTCACCCCGCCCGCCGCGCTCCGAACCACTCGCCCAGAAAATCCGCCAGCGCGCGCGTCTTGGCCGAGAGGTCGCTCTTGGTGGGGTAGACCAGGGTCACGTCGGCGGCGGGCAAGGCCCAGCCGGGCAACACAGGCACCAGGCGCCCGGACTCCAGATAAGCGGCCACATCCCAGTGCGAACGCATGAGCACGCCGTGCCCGTCCAGCGCCCAGGTGGTGGCGGCGGCACCGTCGTTGGTGCTGAGCATGCCGCGCACCTTGATGGTCTCCTGCCGCTCGCCCTGGTGCAGGTGCCAGGTGCCGTAGGTCTCGTCGCTCTCGCGGATCACGATGCACTGGTGGGCCAGCAGGTCGGCGGGCTGCGCGGGCTCGCCGGCCTGGGCCAGGTAGGCGGGCGATGCGCACAGCACGCGCTGGTTGGCCATGAGGCGCCGGGCGGTGAGGCGCGAGTCGGGCAGATCGCCAAAGCGCACGGCGGCGTCGAAGCCCTGTTCCACCAGGTTCACGGGGCGGTCGGTCAGGTGCAGCTGCACCTCTACCTCGGGGTAGGCACGCGCAAAGGCCGATAGGGCCGGCGCAATGTGCACACGGCCAAAGCCCAGCGTGGCCGCCAGCTTGATCAGGCCGCGTGGCGAGCTGCGCGCGCCGGCCACCGTGCGCTCCAGCGCCTCCAGGTCGCCGAGGATGCGCGCGCCATCGAGCAGGTAGGTCTCTCCTTCGGGCGTGAGGTGGATGCGCCGCGTGGTGCGGTGCAGCAGGCGCACGCCAAGGCGGTGCTCCAGCTGCGCCAGGCGCCGGCTGACCGCAGGCGGGGTGATGCCCATTTGCTGGGCGGCAGCGGCCAGGCTGCCCTCTTTCATGAGCAGGGCAAAGAAGCGCAGGTCCGAGAAGCCGTCCATGGGGGGTCAATTCGTGTGTTGAATTTATGAATGAAGTAATTTTGACGGTATTTATGGCGTTGAACATCACTCATAAGATCCCACCCACAACAAATACCGCAGGAGACAGACCCATGACGACGCTTTCCCTTTCCCGCCGCCGACTGGCCACCTCCGCCCTGGCTGCCGCCACGCTGGCCCTGCTGGCCACCCCCGCAGCCATGGCCCAGGGCGCGGCCTATCCCAACAAGGCCATCAAGCTCGTGGTGCCCTATGCGCCGGGCGGCAGTGCCGACATCGCCGCGCGGCTCATCACCGACGAATGGGGCAAGGCCCTGGGCGGCTCGCTGTTCATCGAGAACAAGGGCGGGGCGGGGGGCAACATCGGCGTGGACATGGTCGCCAAGGCGCAGCCCGACGGCTACACCATCGGCCTGCAGACCGTGTCGCTGGCCATCAACCCCAGCCTTACGGCCAAGATGCCGTACGACACCCTGAAGGACCTGGCGCCCATCGGCATGGTGGCCAGCTCGCAGCATGTGCTGGTGGTCAACAACGCGCTACCGGCCAAGAACCTCAAGGAACTCATCGCGCTGCTCAAGGCCAAGCCTGGGCAGTATTCCTACGGCTCGGCCGGGGCGGGCAGCACCTTCCACATGTCGGCCGAGCTGTTCAAGGCCGTGGCGGGCACGCCCATCGTGCACATCCCCTACCGCGGCGGCGGCCCGGCCATGATCGACACCATGTCGGGCCAGGTGGCGCTGAGCTTTCCCGTGCTCTCGGCTGCGCAGCCGCACGTGCAGGCGGGCAAGCTGCGGGCGCTGGGCGTCACGGGCACCAAGCGCTCCCCGCTGATGCCCGATGTGCCCACCATTGCCGAGGCGGGTCTGCCCGGCTACGCTTTCGAAACCTGGTTCATCGTGTTCGCACCGGCCGGCACGCCCAAGCCCGTGATCGACAAACTCAACACCACGCTGAACCAGGCGCTCAACACCCCCGCGCTCAAGGAGCGCATGGCCAAGGACGGCTTCGATCCCATCCCCTCGACCCCCGAGCAGGCCCGTGCGCGGCTCGAAAAAGAGATGCCGCAGTGGGCCAAGCTCATCAAGGAGCGGGGCATCACCGCCGAATAAGAGCGGCGAACAAAACTCTTCTGGCGTCGTTGCCGCGTCTTGTCGTACTACCCGTACTGCCTGCGACGCAGCGCCTAGCCAGAACCGCTTCGCTGAGTTTTGTTAGCCGCTCTAAGAACCACCACGACACCATGACCACCACGACCCCGCTTTTCCCCGGCTTCACCCCCTACCGTGTGCCCACGCCCGATGGCCAGCACATCCACGCGCTGGTGGGCGGCGAAGGCCCGCCCTTGCTGCTGCTGCATGGCCACCCGCAGACCTCGGCCATCTGGCACAAGGTGGCGCCCGCGCTGGCGCAGCATTTCACGCTGGTGCTGGCGGACCTGCGCGGTTATGGCGACTCGGCCAAGCCCGAGGGAGACCCGGAACACCAGCTCTACAGCAAGCGCACCATGGCCGCCGACATGCTGGCCGTGATGCAGCACCTGGGCCACCCGCGCTTCACCGTGCTGGCCCATGACCGGGGCGCCCGTGTGGCGCACCGCCTGGCGGCCGACCACCCCGCGGCCGTGCAGCGCATGGTGCTGCTGGACATCGCGCCCACGCTGGCCATGTACGAACAGACCAGCAACGCCTTTGCCCGTGCCTACTGGCACTGGTTCTTTCTGATCCAGCCCGCACCGCTGCCCGAGCGCCTGATCGAGGCCGACCCTGCCGCCTATGTGCGTGACGTGATGGGCCGGCGCAGCGCCGGCCTGGCCCCGTTCGACCCGCGCGCCCTGGCCGAGTATGTGCGCTGCCTGGGCCTGCCCGGCACAGCCCACGGCATCTGCGAGGACTACCGCGCCGCCGCCGGCATCGACCTGGTGCACGACCGCGCCGACCGCGACGCGGGCCGCCAGCTGGCCATGCCGCTCATGGCCCTGTGGGGCGAGCAGGGCGTGGTGCACCAGTGCTTCAAGCCGCTCGAAGAGTGGCAGCGTGTGGCATCCGACGTGCGCGGCCATGCGCTGCCCTGCGGCCACTACATCGCCGAGGAGGCGCCCGAGGCGCTGCTCGACGCGGCGCTGCCCTTCCTGCTGGCCGGCCAATAAAAACGATATCTCCCCTCGATGACCATGACCACCTCCACGACGCTCTACCAGAAGCTGGTGGCATCGCACACCGTAGCCGTTCTGGACGAACAGAACGTGCTGCTGTTCTGCGACCTGCACCTGATGAACGAATACACCAGCCCCCAGGCCTTCGCCGGCCTGCACGAGGCCGGGCGCGGCGTGCCCGTGCCGGGGCAGAATGTGGCGGTGGTGAGCCACATCATCCCCACGCACCCGGTGCGCTGGCGCACCATCCAGGACCCGCCCTCGGCCCTGCAGGCCAGCAACCTCAAGGCCAACTGCGAGCGCCACCAGATCCCGCTGTTCGACACCAACGACCCGCTGCAGGGCATCGAGCACGTGATCGCGCCCGAGCACGGCATGGTGCGCCCGGGCATGGTCATCATCTGCGGCGACAGCCACACCACCACCTACGGGGCGCTGGGCGCGCTGGGTTTCGGCATCGGCACCTCCGAGGTGGAGCATGTGCTGGCCACCCAGACCCTGGTCTACCGCCTCGCCAAAGACATGCGCATCCGCGTGGACGGCACCCTGCCCACGGGCACCACGGCCAAGGACCTGATCCTGCTGGTCATCAGCCGCATCGGCGCCCAGGGCGCGCGCGGCTTTGTGGTGGAGTTCTGCGGCAGCGCCATCGAAGCCCTGTCGGTGGAGGCGCGCTTCACCCTGTGCAACATGGCGGTGGAGGCCGGCGCCCGTGGCGCGCTGATCGCGCCCGATGCCACGGCCATCGCCTATGTGCTGGACAAGGCGCCCGATATCACGGGCGAGGTGCGCGCGCAGGCCCTGGACCACTGGGCCACGCTGCACAGCGATGCGGGCGCCGCGTTCGACGTGGAGCATGTGTTTGACGCCAGTGAGGTCGCCCCCTTCGTCACCTGGGGCACCAGCCCCGACCAGGCCATGGCCGTCAACGCCACCGTGCCCCGGCCCGAAGACATTGCCGACGCCGTGCAGCGCAGCAGCGCCGAGCAGGCTCTGCGCTACACCGCGCTGTCGGCCGGGCAGCCGCTGGCGGGTGTGCCGGTGCAGCATGTGTTCATTGGCTCGTGCACCAATGCGCGCATCGAAGACCTGCGCGAGGTGGACCGCATCGTCGGCAGCCGCCACGTGGCCAGCGGCGTGCGCGCGATGGTCGTGCCCGGCTCGGGCGCGGTGAAGGCCCAGGCCGAGGCCGAGGGCATTGCCGCGCGCCTGGTGGCCGCGGGCTTCGAATGGCGCCAGCCCGGCTGCTCCATGTGCCTGGCCATGAACGACGACGTGCTAGCCCCGGGCCAGCGCTGCGCCTCCACCACCAACCGCAATTTCGAGGGCCGCCAGGGCAGGGGGGCCATCACCCACCTGATGAGCCCGGCCATGGCTGCAGCTGCTGCGATCACCGGCTGCATCACCGATGTACGTACCCTGGAGGTGACCGCATGAGCGCCCAATCCAACACCACTGTGAGCGGCCAGGCGGCTTTGCTCGATATCGCCAACCTCGATACCGACCAGATCATGCCCAAGCAGTTCCTGCGCGGCATCGACAAGTCGGGCCTGGCGCCCGGCCTGCTGTACGACCTGCGCTTTGACGGCACGGGCCAGCCACGGCCGGATTTCATGCTCAACCAGCCGGCCTTTGCCGGCACCGATGTGCTGCTGGCCGCCAGCAACTACGGCTGCGGCTCCAGCCGCGAGCATGCTGTGTGGGGCATGCAGCAGTATGGCTTCAAGGCCGTGGTGGCATCGAGCTTCGGCGAGATCTTCTACTCCAACGCCATGAACAACCGCCTGCTGCTGGCCATGGTCAGCGAGGCCGACGCCCAGGCCTTCATGCGCGAGGCGCGTGCCACCAGCGGCCCGCTGGCGATGCAGATCGACGTGGAGCAGCGCCAGGTGCGCACGGCGGGGCACAGCGCGCCGTTCACCATCTCCGAGCGGCACCGGCGCATGTTCCTTGACGGGCTGGACGTGATCGGCGCTTCGCTGACCTACCAGGACCAGATCGAGGCCTTTGCCCAGCGGCACTGGGCGGCCCAGCCCTGGGTGCGCGACGTGGCGCGGCGCACGCGCGAGCGGCTCGGAGTGCCCAAGCCCACCGCGTGACATAGTGCGCATTGCGCGCGGTGAGGGTGGCGGGGCCGGGCCGTGGCTCTCCTATAGTGGGGGCTCGTCCCCCACCACGCCACGCGCCCATGCAGACCTTCACCCTGACCCGCAGCGACCATCTCCAGGCCTACCGGCGCGTCAGTGCCAACCTGCGGGCCATTGCCCGGCGCAGGAAGGAGGCTGCCGCGGCCGCGCAGGGCACGGTGCGCCGGGTCGTGGAAGGGCTGGCAAGGCTGTCCGTCTGGCCCCTGCTCCTGGCGCTCACCCTGGGCTTCCTGCAGACCAAGGCCCTGAGCCCGCAGACCAAGGGCTATGTGCTGTGCGCCGCCGCCACAGCGGTGGCGACCCTGGTGCTGGCCTACCTGGGTGCTGCGGCCATGACCCGGCGGCAGTTGCAGGAGCAGTTGGCGGACGATGGCAGCACCCTGTCCCCGCAATCGGTCGTGGTCACGGAGGCGGGCATCGAGCAGCATGCCAAGGGCGCCTTCTCGCGCCTGGACTGGGCGTTCTTCATCGCACGGCAGGAGGACGAGGCCATGTTCTACCTGTTTGTCGAGCCCGGCCTGTGCATGATGATCCCCAAGGCCGTGCTGCCGCCCGAGGCGCAGGCGCTCATCGTGCAGCACCTGCCCCTGGCGCCCGCCTGATAGCGCTGGCGCCGGGGCGGAGGGGCCTCAGGGCTTGGCCGCCTTGGCCGCGGCCTGCGCCTTCTGGGTCTTGTTGTAGACCTCCATCACGGTGGCGAAGTCGCGCTCGAAATTGATGGCCAGGAAGCTGTCATTGCCCGGCAGCAACTGGCGCAGCTTGGGCGAGAAGCTGTAGCTGTACGAGCACTTGGTCACGCGCGTCTGCACCTCGGGTGAGACCTCCTTGCCCAGGGTCCAGGTTTCGGTCATGAAGGGCGGGCTCTCCCACAGCGTGCGAATGCTCGACCCCTTCACATCGCCCTTGACCACCATGCGCTGGTACAGGTCGCTGGCCACGGCGGCGGCCGGGTAGAAGCCGTGCATCACCCCGGTCACGGAGCGCTCGTGGCCGTTGGAGAACACCACCTCGTAGTTCTGGTCGGGCACCAGGCCCAGCGCGGGGAACAGTGCGCGCGGCGCCAGGTTGCCCGAATTGGAGGTAGGCGTGGTGTGCGCAATCTTCTTGCCCACCAGGTCCTGCGGCTTGGTGAAGGGGCTGTCTACACGCGAGATCAGGATCAGCTTGTACGAATTGCGCTGCCCGCTGGCCTTGTTGCCCGGCACCCCGAAGGGGGCCGGCTGGCCGGCGGCCACCAGCTGTGGCACCAGGCCGGGGTTGACTTGGGCGAGCTGCACCTTGCCGGCGATGATGCCGTCGATCAGCTCTTTCTCTCCCAGCGTGTCGATGTTCACGCTGCGCTCCAGCGACTCGCCCTGCAGGTTCTGCAGGTCCAGGTTGCCGCAGCGTGCCAAATGATTGAAGTAGTCGCCCCAGATGAGCATGGTCTCGCTCTTGGCGTAGGTCTTGGGCATGGCCACGACCAGCTTCTCGCGCGTGCCGCCAAACAGCGGGGCGGCCGGCGCTGCGGCCTGCCGCGCGGTGGGGGCCTTGGCCGGTGGGCTGGCTGTGGTCTGTGCAGCCACGGGGCCCAGCAGCAGGGTGGCACCCGACAGTAGCACGCACAGGCGCGCATCCAGTGGTTTGGCAAACAACATGGTGTTCTCTCTTCCTCGGTTCGTTCTGGTGGGCGGCAACGCAAAGCCGACCGGCAGCGCAGGCCGGCCGGGATGGCCGGGCGCTGGACGGGGATGTGCGTTGGAAATGGATGCCCTGGGTGCCAACGGCATTGGCAAGGCCTTGCGGCACGGGCCTCGAAAAGGGTGGTCAGTATGCATGAGGCGACCGGGTTGTTTGTAACCTTGGCGACTGGTTGGCCAAAGGTGTGGCGTTCATGCCCCAACAAGCCGTCTGCCGCGGCGCGGTTGACGCCCTGTCAAGCGCCGGTGCAGCGGCCATGGACAAGGTGGAGAGGGCGCGGCACATGCATCCCGGCAACAATTCAACCACTTCGCAGCCAACCCGGTCGCACCCCGAATCCACCATGTCCCAAAACGCCCATACCCTGCACCTGTTCTTTGAAGACCCGATCCGGCTCAAGTACGCCCAGCTGGTGTACCAGTACATCGCCGAGGGCAACACTGCAGAAGCCACGCGCTGGGCCGCCAAGCTGGGCGTGGACCTCGCGGACCTGTGGGATGGCGAGTGGTTCAACCAGCAGGTCACGGCTGCGCCGAGCTACCTGCAGCTCAACTTCGACACGGGCACCAGCGACCCGCTGCCCCTGTCGCCCCTGGCCGCGCTGTTCGGCCATGGCTTGCAGGCCGCGGTGCTCGATGTGTTCTACGACCAGGTGGGCGAGACCCAGCGCATGTACTTCGACAAGGGCCTGTGGGTGCCACGCCAGTATTTCCTGGCGCTGTACCCGCAACTGCAGTCCATCGTCGAGCCGGCCCACGACCCCGACGACGGCGACGAGCCCGGCGAACGCGCGGCGGCCGATGCGCACGACCCGGCCAAGCCCATGTCGGTGGACCGCCTGCTCAAGGAGGAGGCCAAGAAGCGCAAGGAGGCGCAGGAAGCCGCCGAAGCCTTTGTCGAGATCGCCAAGAGCATGGGCAAGAACGGGGTCAAGAACACCGTGGATGGCGTCATCGGCGTGCTGGTGCTGGGCTCGGCCCTCAAGGGGCTGCTGCATGCAGCGGTCTTCACGGTGGTCACGGTGCTGCTGTTCAAGGGCCTGTGGCTGTGGTTGGGCCTGGGCTTGGTGCTGGCCGTGGTGCTGCCGCTGTTCTACGCAGCACGCACCTACCGGGAGATCAAGGGCGATGACGACGATGGCGATGGCGATGAAGCCGGCCCATCCGGAGCCGCTGCCGCGTAAGAGAAGCCAGGGCAAGCAAGGAAATCACGACATGCTGACACAGATCGAATGGTGGGGTGGGGTCATCTTCGTGCTGGGCGCGCTGACCTGGCGCCTGGTGATGGGCGCACTGGAGAAGAAGGAAGAGGGCATCGACTGGTACCGCTGGTTCATGCGCCTGTTCTTCCTGCTGCCCGGGGCGGTGCTGGCGGGCTACTTCTACCCGTTGGAGCGCCGGGAGCTGCAGTACGGCTACCTGGTGCTGCTGGGCATGGCGCTGGCCGTGGTGCTGGCCATGCTGTTCCAGGAGATCACCGGCGACGCGCCCGAGGACGACGCCGACAAGCAAGGAACTCACAAGGCCGCAAAGGCCGGGAGGGAGGGAGAAGAAGAAAAAGAAGAGCAGCAGCAGACCGAAGACGAGGAGTCTGGCTGGCTGACCACCGTGTTGGGGGCTCTGGTGCTGTACAGCCCCGTGCTCGTGGCATGTGGGCTGGGTTGCCACAAGGCCTGGCCCCTGGTGCAACAGCTGGTATGAACAAGGCCGCGCACCGGACGATGGCCCCGACCTGCAGCCCCCTGGCGGGCAGGGGTGATGGTGCGATGCGCAGGCTTTTTTGCGGCCGGCAGCCCTGGCGCAGGAGACAATCCGTGCCAGAGGCTCCGGCCTCTTTTTGTTGCCACCCCATTTCCCACCCGGCTTGCCGCCCCGCACCATCCATGGCCCACGATTCGTTCCCGGAGCTTTTGTCCCTCTACATGCGCCGCATCCGCGCCAGCGCCTCGGGGGTGGCCACGGAGATCGGCCTGAGCCGCGAGGCCGTGAACAACTGGCGCAACGGCATGTCGGCACCCAACGCCCGCTCGCGCGAGAAGGTGGTGGCCTGCACCCGCTACCTGCGCCTCACTGAGGCCGAGACCAACCGCCTGCTCAGCGCCGCCGGCTTCGCCCCCGAGTTCCCGCTGCAGGCCGAGGTGGAGCTGCCGGCGGCAGCGCCGGGCATGCCCGCCCCCGCTGCGGTAGATGCCGAGCAGCCCTTTGCCGCCTTCCAGGCCCGGCTGTTCGCCCAACTGGCTCAGGCCATGCCATACCCCATCTCCATGCTGCTGTCGCCTGCGCACTGGGGGCAGCCGCCATTCCGGCTCGAGCTGCTGCAGCGCGCGCGCCAGCAGTACGGCGCCGCCTCGGTGCTGCACATCCAGCCGCCCTACAGCGTGAGCACGGCGCCCACCGAATACTTTGCCGCCATCGGCCGCCAGTGCGGGCTGGGCGAGGTGCAGTCCGACTACGAATTCGAATCTGCGCTGGAGCGGCGCCTGCTCGCGGGCGAGCGCCTGTTCTGTCTGGTCAGCCGCTTCGAGCAGGGCACGCCCGCACTGCGCGAAACCCTGGCCGGCATCCTGCGCAGCCTGAGCGAAATGCACAGCGGCCGCCTGCACCTGCTGTTGTGCGGCGGCGAGGCGCTGGCCGACCTCAAGTACCGCAGCGGCGACATGTCGCTGCTCAACATCGCCCAGGTCAACCACTGGCCCGAGCCCACGCTGGCCGACCTCACCCTCCTGGCGCGCCAGCGCTGGCCCGGCCAGGACTGGCCCCAGCCGGTGCTCGCCCACCTGCTGGACGCCAGCGGCGGCCACCCCGCGCTGTTCGAGGAAGGCCTGCAGTGGCTGGTGGAGCAGGGCGTGAACGAGACCCAGGCCGGCTCTGCCGCGCTGCGCACCCACCTGGCCGCCAGCCCGCGCCTGTGGCAGACCTTTCTGCCGCTGGCGCAGGAGGGCGCTTCGCGCGAGCGCCTGCGCAGCCTGCTGCAGGCCGACGACCTGGGCCGTGCGCGCCCCTACCTGCAGGACGACGACCTGCGCCGCCTGTTCTGGGGCAACCTCATCCACGTGCGTGGCACGGGCGATGCGGCGCGCCTGCACTGGCGCTGCGCCACCGTGCGCCATGCCGGCCTGATGGTGCTGGACGCGCCCACCCCATGATCATCGAGCAGCTCAAATCCTGGATGACCTGGCCGGTGGCGCGCGCGCTGCTGATCGCCGGCGTCACGCTCTTCGTCGGCAGCGCGCTGCTCACACCGCACCTGAACCCGGCCACCCGTGGATCGGTGCGCACCTACGAGAGCATCGGCCCCGTGTGGGGCGAGCTGGTGCAGTGGCGCGTGGCCCTGGTGCAGGCCAGCCAGGAGCTGGGCCACTGGCCCAAGGACATCCAGAAGTACGCGCCATCGGTCGCCTTCCCCAAGCTGCGCGTCACCTCGCCCGGGCCGCTGCGCCTGCAGGTCGACGTCATCAACGACCCGGCCCTGGGCCACCTGGCTGGCACCCAGGTGCTGCTGCACATGACGCCCGACATGTACCACTGGACCTGCCGCCCCGGCAAACCGCCCATGCCCGCCGGCGCACTGCCCATCAGCTGCGCCGCCGGCCCCCAGAGCCAGGACAGCCAGGACGGCAAGGGCGACGACATGGACCCCGAAGCCGTGCGCCAAAGCCGCATCGCCGCGGTCGAGGCGGCGGACCCCTTCGGCTGGCTGCGCAGCCTCATCAAGTGGTGCGCTCTGATCTTCGCCGTGGGCGCCGTGGTGTGGGTGCTGCGCCACCCGCTGATCGGTCCGGCGCAACTGCGGCCCGAGAAGCTGCTGCGCACCCCGGTCTCGCGCCTGCCGCGCATCGACCAGTTGCTGCGCACTGTAGGCCGGCTGCGCGCCACCCTCGAAGCCGCCGAAGTGCGCACCAAGGACTGGCAGAGCGCTGTGCAGTTCGCGCACGACGACGCGGCCGACCAGTCCATGGTGCTGGCCGAGCGTGTGTCCGCCAGCAGCCAGCCGAGCAGCGATTGGGCGCTGCCCGGCGCGGTGTTCGAGTGGAAGTTTCCGCCCGATCTACCGGTTTCACTGGATCGCTGCCTGCTGTATGTGCCGCAGCCCGGGCTCGACGAGGCCACCGTGCTGCGCCAGCTGCGCGCCGCGCAGACCGGCACCGACGTGCTGCTCATTCTGTGCGACCACGGCACCGAGAACCCCTGGCCCCTGCTGCGCGCCCACACCGACGACGGCGCCAACCTGCACGTCATGGTGGACAGCGCCAGCCAGACCGAATGGCTGCTCGCGCGCGAGCCGCTGCAGGTGCTGCTGCGCCTCTTGGCCGCCCAGCTGCGCGTGACGCGCATCTCGCCCTACCAGACCCGCGGCGGCGTGACGCGCGAGGGCTCCTTCTTCGGCCGCGAACAGCTGCTGGCCCGCGTGGTCAACCGCGAACCCGCCAACTACCTGGTGGTGGGCGGGCGCCAACTGGGCAAGAGCAGCCTGCTCAAGGCCGTGCAGCGCCGCCTGCAGGGCCACCCGCAGATCGTCTGCCACTACGTCTCACTGCGCGACCACCGGCTGTCGCCGCGCATGGCGCTGCAGTTCGGCCTGCCGGCCGACACCCCGCTCGAAGCCATCGTGGACCACCTGCAGGCCCAGTACACCGGCAAGCGCCTGTATTTGCTGATTGACGAGGCCGATCTGTTCTTCCGCGACGAGTCGAACAACGGCTACCACCAGCTGTCCACCCTGCGCTCGCTCAGCGAGGAGGGGCGCTGCTGGTTCATGCTGGCCGGTTTCTGGGACCTGTATGCCACGGCCGTGCTCGACTACCAGAGCCCGCTGCGCAATTTTGGCGAGGTGCTGGCCATCGGCGGGCTGGAGCGCCCGGCCTGCAAGGCCCTGGCCACCGAGCCGCTGCGCCGCCTGCGCCTGGGCTTTGGCGGCGACGCCCTGGTGGAGCGCCTGGTGGATGCCAGCGGCCAGCGCGCCAACCTCGTCGCCATCCTCTGCCAGGAATGCCTGGAGGCCCTGAAGCCCGGCGAGCGCGTGATCGAAAAGCGCCACCTCGACCAGGCCCTGGCCTCCCAACCCGTGCAGGACGCCCTGGCCGGCTGGGGCCGCCTCTCGCCCGACGACGCCGCCTGCCGCCTTGACCGCGTGGTGGTCTACCACGTGGCCCAGCAGGGGCAGACCAGCCTGGTGGCCCTGGCCGGCCTGCTGCAGGGCCACGGCGTGCAGGCCGACGCCCAGGCCCTGCGCCAGTCGCTGGCGCGCCTGCAACTGGCCTGGGTGCTGCGGCGCGAAGAGGCCATCTACAGCTTTGCCATACCGCTCATGACGGCGCAGTTCGAGCCCAGCGAAGTGGAGCTTTTGCTGCACCAGGAGTTGGCGGTGATGGCCAAGGCCTGACCGGATTGCCTACTCCTTCTAAAACTTGTCGTCCCCATGGCCACTTCTTCCTCCGTCACCCTTGAACACGACATTGCGTTCGAAACCATCGTTGCCGAGATAGAGCGCCTGGTCCGCTCCGGCCTGCACCCCGACCGCATCAGCGTGTCCCAGTACCCCGCATCGCAATGGGCCTGCAACCCCTTTTGGGCGCGCTACGATGGTCCTGACGAAGCCACCATCGCCCGGCGCGTGGATGCGCAAATGGCCTTGCTGCGCCTGTTGATGGAGCATGGTGCCGATCCCAACAAGCGCAAGAACCGCAATGCCACGCCCCTGGCCGTGTGCTGCGAGCAGTTGTGGGGCAATCTTGAGGGGCGTGCCGTCGAGCGGCTGGGCTTGGTGCTGGCGGCGGGCGGCGATCCCCGCAAGACCAAAGACCCGGCACTGTGCATTGCGCTCGGGCTGGGGAGCATGCGTGGCGAGGTTTTCAGCATCCCCTTTCGCGACGATGCCGAGGCTGGGCATGCCGACGCCGTGTGCCAAGCCGTGGACATGCTGCTTGCGGCCGGTGCCGACATCGAGGCCCTGGACCACCGCGAGATGTACACGCCGCTGCTCATGGCAGCCTACATGGGCAGTGTGCCGCTGATGCGGTTCCTGAAAGAGCGCGGTGCCAATGTGCAGGCCACCAACCCTGACGCCTCCAACGCCTTGATGTACGCCGCGGGCGATGTGGACGGCCTGGCCAACAGCCGCGCCGGTTTCTCGACCACCTGGCACCGCATGGGCGACCCCGTGGCCACCACGCGCCAACTGCTGGCCTGGGGCCTGGACCCTGCCGCCGCCAATGCCCGCGGGCGCACCCCGCTGCGCCTGGCCGTGAGTGCCGGCAACCTCGACGTGGCCGCCGTGCTGGCCGAGGCCCTGGCAGCACGGGGCCAACTGGCGGCAGCCGATGTGCGCCTGTTCAAGGGCACCGAGTACCAAGCCCGCGTGGCCGCGCTCACCACCAGCGTGCCGCCCAAGAAGCCGGCCAAGCCCAAGGCGCCCGCAGGTGAGGCACAGCGCGCCTCATGGGCGCGTGCACCCGGCCTGATCGACGGGCCCAGCGACTGGCAGCCCCACCAGTACCCACAGTGGCTGCGCAACTGCCTCAAGGACGTGATCGCGCACCTGGCCTCGGGCGCCGACCCGCGCGTGCCGCCCGATGTGCTGTACCTCGAGTACGACGGGCACTTTCGCAGCCTGCGCTGGTCGCGCACCAAGTCCTACCTCAGCCGCAGCGGCGCGGTGGAGCTGGAGGCCCGCGTCTTTGACTGGGCGAACATGCGCATCCGCTTCTCGCAGGTGGAGGGCGACGACTGGGTGCACCGCGAGGACATCGAGCTGCCCATGGTGCCCCCGGGCACACCGCCCAGCAACGAAGCGCTGTGCGAGGCCATCGGCCAGCTGTGCGCCAAGTACCTCCAAACGGTGGGGTGATGTCGCCCGCCCATGGCGGTGCCCGAACCCTTTACCATGCCATCCGTTTGCACACATAAAAGCTGGTTCTCAAAGGGAGGAAAACGCTCATGCCATTGCCTTGGTCAACCACCATTGCCACCCTGGGCCTTGCTGCTGCGCTGGCCGCATGCTCACCCGCCGCACCCACCGAGTGGCGCGGCATTCCCGTGGTGAAAGACAAGCTCGTGAAGGTGGAGACCACTACCAACGACCACGGCCTGTATGTGGAATACAGCGGCGTCTCGCGCGCCGAGATGCTGCAGCGGGTGGCCACGTCCATGGCCAGTGCCGGCTACGCCAAGGTGGGCGAGGCCTTCGAGGGCAACGTGCACGGCTACGTCAAGGGGGCAGAGCGACTGGCCGTGAAGGTGGACCAGTTTGGCGACCAGGTCTTCCTGGCCGTCTTCGACGCCCAGGGCAAGGAGCCGCTGGTGCATGGCGTGGTGTTCGGCCAGTACCAGCTGGGTGAAAAGAAGACGGGGCAGGAAGCCAAGGACCAGTTGCTCAAGGACCTCGCCAAGTGAAATCGGAAAACCAATTCACCATGCGCATCCAGCTCGAATCTCCCCGCCAGCCCGATGTGGTGCAGCTCATCGACGACCTCGACGCTTTCCAGAAACCGCTGTACCCGCCCGAGAGCCACCACGGCATCGACCTGAACGCGCTCTCGCAGCCCAACGTGCTGTTCGCCGTAGCGCGCTCGGAGCAAGGCGTGGCCCTGGGCTGCGGCGCCATGGTGCTGGGCGCCGATTTCAGTGAGGTCAAGCGCATGTACGTGCGCCCCGAGGCGCGCGGCCAGGGCCTGGCGCGGGCCCTGCTGGCCTTTGTCGAAGCCGAGGCCATCGCGCGCGGCTGCACCCGCTTCGCGCTGGAGACCGGCCCCTTGCAGCATGACGCCTTGGCCTTGTATGCGCGCATGGGGTACGAGGAGTGCGGGCCGTTTGGCGACTATGCGCCCGATGTGCACAGCGTGTTCATGCGCAAGGACGTGCAAGTGGCTGCCTGACAGAATGAGAATGGCGGCGTTGGGAACGAACCAGGAGTCCGCATGCCGAAGCCTGACCTATCGAGGACGACAGCCGCCACTGCAGTAGCAGCAGCACCGCACCACACCTTCTTCTGGCGCCGCCTCTACAGCCCCGGCAGCGATGTCTGCCGCGTCTACCAGCGTGCCGATGGCGGCTGGGACCTGCGCGGCATGGCGGTGTTTCACGATGAAGGGCGGGCCTGCGACCTGGGCTATGAGGTCAGCGTCGATGCGCACTGGGTGACCCTGGCAGCGCAGGTGCGCGGCCACTGTGGCGATCGCTCGGTGGACCTGCACTTCCATCCGGGCCCCGATGGGCAGTGGTGGGTGGGGCAGGGCAGTGAGCCCGATGCGGACACCGGTGTTTCAGCGCACGCATGTCCCGACATCGACCTCAACTTCAGCCCCGCCACCAACATGATCGCGATCCGCCGCATGGCGCTGCAAGCGGGGCAACAGGCACAGGCACCAGCGGCCTGGCTGTCGTTCCCGGACCTGCGGCTGCAACAGCTGCCGCAGGTCTACCGGCGACTGGACGCCATGCGCTACCAGTACGACGCGCCCACGGTGGGGTACAGCGGCGTGCTCGAAGTGTGCGAGAACGGCGCGGTGGTGGACTACCCGGAGCTGTTCACAAGGGTCGCGTCCTGAGCCTTTCTCGCTGCAGATCCTGGGGCCGCATTGGCGAGCGAGGCCTAGCCCAGGGTCGCACTTGCGCCCATGAGCAGCACGATGCCCGTCCGTGCTGTGACATACACGGCGCCCCCTGCGCCCGTGATGAACACCGTGCCCAAAGCCTCGCCCAGGTCCCTGGTTCGGTCGGTGCCACTTTGTTCAATGCGCTTGCGCGCAGGTGGTAGTAGGCAAAGCACAGGCGCATAGCAGGCCAATGCCAGCGCGGCGGCGGGCACCAGCCCGATCATCATCGGAAGGAACAGCAGGATGGCCGGGCCCAGCGGGAAAAGATAGACGAGCGGAATCCAGGCGGTGGATGCCCCGAACTCCCGGAGAAGTGCAGTGTTCCTCCGCAGAAATCCGGTAGACCGCAGGGCGGCAAGGGTCATGTAGGCGAGTGCCAGGATCTCAAGCATTGCTGGCACATGCCTTTTCTGGAGGGACCGTTGGTCGATTGGGTGACTGATGGATGCGCATGGCGCTGACTGAATGAGTGAATGTGGGGCAGGGGGCTGAAGCCGCTGCTGCGGTGCAATGGCCGCGATGGGCGGACTATAGCGTTGGTGTCCCGGCGCGTTGGGCCAGAAGGTACGGGCAGACGCCATTTGGTGCGGTAGCTGGTTCCCCCGCTTTGAGCCTCTGCGGGTACCCAGGCGCAACCGCCCGCTGTGTGGGCGCCGCAACGAAGCGGCCCCCCCTGCTTTGCCTGTCACGCCGGTGACGCATTCGCCCCCCAAGCTCCCGTGCTTTCTTCCTCCATCATCCCCGCAGAAAGACACACAACATGGGCTTCGCTCGCACCTTTGCTACCACCACCGCCTGGCGCCGCACGGCCACCACGCTTGCCCTGGCTGCATTGACCGCCGCCACCCTGGCCGCCTGCGGCGGCGGTGGTGACGACAACAATGGCGAAACCCGTGTCGCATCCCTCAAGCTGATCGGCACCGCATCCCTGCCCACCGGCACGATGTTCGAAGGTGTGGAGTTCGGCGGCATCTCGGGGCTCGACCGGGCCACCGACGGCAGCTACTGGGCCATCTCCGACGACCGGGGCGGCGAGCGCGGCACGCCACGCTTCTACAACCTGAGCATCGACTACGAGGCCAGCGGCCCCGTGACGGTCAAGGTCAACCGCCAGACCTACATGCAGCGCGAAGACGGCAGCAACTTCCCCGCCAACGCGCGCACGGTGGACCCCGAGGCCATTCGCCTCGCGCCCAATGGCAACCTGTACTGGTCGTCCGAAGGCAACTGGGGTACCACGCCAACGACCCTGTTCCAGCCTTTTGTGCGCGAGATGACCACCGCCGGCAAGTTCGTGCGCGAGTTCAAGACGCCCGCGATCTACAACTACGTGGACAACACCACCACCGGCGCGCGCAGCAACAAGCTCTTCGAGGCGCTGACCGTGGCGCCCGACGGCACGGTCTTTGTGGCCAATGAAGATGCCCTGATCCAGGATGGTCCCCTCACCACCGTGCAGGCCGGCAGCGTGGTGCGCGTGACCGCCCTGGACCCCGCCACCGGCAACGCCAAGGCCCAGTACGCCTACCAGCTGCCCAAGATCCCCGTGGATGCGCCCGCCGGTGCACCGTTTGGCCCGGACAACGGCCTGTCGGACATGCTGGCCATCGGCAACAAGAAATTCATCGCCATCGAGCGCGCCTTTGCCTCGGGCATCGGCAACACCATCCGCCTGGTGCTCACCGAGATCACCGACGCCACCACCAACGTGACCAGCATGGCCAGCCTGGCAGGCGCTGCGGCGTACACCCCCATGACGCGCAAGCTGCTGCTCGAGATGCCCATCACCTACCAGGGCGTCAAGCTCGACAACATCGAGGCCATCACCTGGGGCAAGACCTTGCCCAACGGGCACCGCACCATCGTGCTGGCGGCGGACAACAATTTCACGGCGGAGACGCAGGCGAATCAGTTTGTGGTGTTGGAGGTGTTGCCGGAGTAGGGGCGCGGCGCGCGATCTGCTGTGGATCTTCCGGGCGTGCTCGGGTGTGTAGAGGAAGCAAGATGTGTCAGGCAAGGCCACCCGAGTGGGCACCGCCGTTCGTGTAAAAATTTCTTACAGCCCCCCCCTTTGTGTAAAACTTCGCAAGCTATCTGCAGCCACGACGAGACCAGCATTCTCGGAGTGATTGTTCAACCAGAGAGATGCAGGAGAGTTTGAGGATTGCATCGGGGCTGGCATGCTTTTTTCAGTGGGCAATGTATTGCAATATCCGGTATATAAGCACCATCTCTGGTGGTGCACCTGCAGGTGCTTTGCGACCCATATCAATAAATTGAGAAAATGAGGGAGAGATTTTTGAAGTACGGAATTTTCATAAAGGCATTGCTTGCAATCTTGCTTTTCTGTGCGCACTCCGCATATGCGCAAATACCTTACAGGCTGCATTGTGTTGAAGCCACTTCAAATGGAAATTATCATTGCCTGCTGAAGCCCACAGGGTTTTCTGAATGGTCTTATGGTTCGGGGTATGGAGATCGAGCTCCTACATTGAATGCTGCTGCTGAAAATACATTTAATTACTTATACAACCCAGGGCCTGGCAGCATCAGGTGTGGGGGCGCTATACCCTGGGTCCTGAAGTTGTGGTGGATCAGGATACTTTTATTCAGTCAAGGCAAAATGTCCGCGTTCGTTATGATTTGACTGTTTTTTATGGCTTTAAAAGCGATGGTGGATGTGTTGATGTAATAAATCGCACTGCTGCCGCAATATATGGGGTGCGAGATGTTTCTTGCTCGCCATATCGGGCTGAGTTTATTACGGGAATAACGTCGGGGGGGCTTTCTTCTTTTGGCTGCCTCGTGCCTGTCACTACGGTGCCGATTGCGGCAAGTTTGAAATGCGAGAACGGTTGCCACGGCAACCCTATCCTGGCTCCTGCCAGGGAGAAAGTGGAGACCGCCATTGATTTGGCTGGCAGCGGCCCCATGCCATTGGAGTTCAAGCGCGTCTACCGCAGCCTCCGTGCGCGCGATGAGCGTTTTTGGAACAATGGGGATTATATAAATCACAACAAAAGCTACCTTGGCTCTGGGTGGGTGCACAACCACGATATTCAGCTCTCGTACACGACAGCCGAGGGAGATCCCGCGAGTGGCGAGCGCTTCGAGCAGGTTCGCATACAGACAGAGGATGGGTCATTCCATTACTTTGATCGAATCAATTCGGGTGCGTATCTTGCAAGGCAAAAACTCCAGCAACTGACGGCGCAGGAGGATGGCTATGTCTTTGATGACAGGCAGAATGAGCGAACTTATTATTTTAGTAAAAAAGGTGTATTGCTTCGTCAGGTTTTTAGAAATGGCTGGTATCTTGAGTATTTCTATGAGCTGGATTTGTTGCGTAATAAAGAACGCCTTATCATGGTGGCGAACTCTTTTGGCCAAAAGATTCACCTTTCTTACTTCAGCTCCAATTTGGTCAGCGTCACGGGCTCTGATGGGCGCAAGGTTGAGTTCGAGTACGGAGAAAACGGGCTGACGACGGTCCGTCAAGCAGATGCAAGCACTCGCCGGTATATTTATGGCGACGGAGGAGCGCCGCGCCTGTTGTCGGGTGTTATGGACGAAAATGGAGTGCGCTACAGCTCCTTTAGCTACGATGGCGATGGCTGGGCTACAGCAACGGAGCTTGCCAACGGTGTCAATCGCCATGAAATTGTTTTAACAACGAGAAGTGGTGCTACTGTCGAGTCCAGGGTAAAAGATCCATTGGGCACGGTGCGTGTTTTTAACCATTTTTCTCTTAATAATGATCTGAAATACTATGGGGCTGATCTGCCCTTGGCTTACGAGAAGAGTCGCCCGAGAAAGCGAACCATTTTCAATAGCCTTGGATTGGATGAGATCGTCACCGACTTGGCTGACGTCCAAGACTGGACCGAATGGGATACCGTTCGCCAACTGCCGACCAAACACACAGAGGGGTACGGTTACCCCGAGGCTAGAACCACGAGCACGGTATGGAGCGCCCAATGGCGTTCCCCTGAAACCGTAACCGAACCTGGTCGGGTTACACGCTACACCTACGATAGTTCCGGCAACCCTCTCAGCCAATCGGTCACCGATGCCGCCACTGGCACAGTGCGCACCACCGAGTGGACTTACCACCCCAGCAAACTCGTTGCTACGCAGACCGAGTCCAACGGTGGCGTCACCAGCTACGCCTATGACGCCGAGGGTAATCTCACCCAGACTACCAACGCCCTGGGTCATCTGGATACCTACACCTACGACGGTGCTGGCCGAGTGCTTACCCACACCGCCCCCAACGGGTTGCTCACTACCTACACCTACGACCCGCGTGGCCGCATACGCACCAGCAACCAGGGCGGCCAGGTCACTACGCTCGCCTACCGTCCGAGCGGCCAGGTACTCACGGCCACCTTGCCCCATGGCCACATCATCACCTACAGCTACGACGCTGCGCAGCGCCTGACCGGCTGGGCCGATAACCGGGGCAACAGCGGCAGCTACGTGCTCGATAACATGGGCAACCGCCTGAGCGAGGAAGTGGTCAACAGCCAAGGGCAACTGGCGTGGAAGCTTTCGCGCAGCATCAACAATATCAATCGACTGGCATCGCTGACCACCGGGGCGGGCAACGCGCCGACCAACTATGCCTATGATCGTTCGGGCCGCCTGCAGACCAGCACCCAGGCAGTCAATGGGTCTACCATCCAGAACGACTATTGGCGTGATGCCCTGGCCCGCGTCAACTATGTTGGCGATCAACCCAATTCCTGGTCTCAGCTTGTCTACAACGGACTCGATGCGGTAACCGGTGTCATCGACTACAACAAGGTCACCACCACCTACACCCGCGACGCCCTGGGCAACGCCACCAGCGAAAGCAGCCCCGACAGCGGCAGCAAGAGCTCCCAGTACGACGCCCTGGGCCTGCCCGCCAGCATCACCAACGCCCTGGGCCAGGCCACCACCATCACCCGCGATCTGCTGGGCCGCCCCACGTCGATCACGCACACCGGTGGCACCACCACCCTGCGCTACGACCAGACTCCGGCGAGCAAGGGCTACCTCAGCGAGATCGAAGACGCCAGCGGTACCACCACCTACCAGCGCGACGTACACGGCCGTGTGGTGAGCCAGACCCAGAAGCTCATCAACAACGACACCCGCACCCTGGCCTACAGCTACCACCCCACCACGGGCCTGCTGAGTTCCACCACCTACCCGGGCGGCCAGGTCCTGCAGAACGTGTACGACGCCACCGGCCAGCTCACCGGCCTCACCTGGGCCGGCCAGCCCTTGGTCAGCGGCATCACCTGGAGCCCCCTGGGCCAGCCCACCGGCTGGAGCTGGAGCCTGCCCGGTGGCGCAGCCGCCATTCCCGCCAGCCGCAGCTACAACACCGCAGGCCAACTCACCAACACCGAGTTCAGCAGCTATGTGTATGACGGAGCAGGCCGTATCACCAGCCTGACCCAATCGCTGCTGCAGCCCGCAAGCACCGATGCTCAGGCCAGCACCGTGGTGCAGACCCCAGTCACCTGGACCGTGCAGTACAGCGCCACGGGCCGCATCACCGGCTTCACCAGACAAGTCGCGGCCGGCACACCTGCCAACACCGTCACCTACACCTACGACGCCAACGGCAACCGCCTCACCAGCAGCCAACAGCGCGCAGGCACCACCACCAACCGCACCTACACCCTCACGGCCAACCGCCAGACCGGCTTCAGCCAGACCCAGACAGGTGCCAGCACCGCCAACACCAGCGTCACCTACCAGTACAACGCCGCCGGCGACCTGCTCAACGACGGCCTGCGCACGTTCCAGTACGACAGCCAAGAACGCCTGGAAAAAGTCACCACCGGCACGGGCGTGGACGCCCCCAGCACCCAGTACGCCCACAACGCCCTGGGCCAGCGCGTGTTCAAGACCGAACCGCTGTTCGCCAGTGGCGGATCAGGATCGACCAGCAGCGGCAAGAACCTCAACAACCTGCTGGCAGACCCCGAAGACCAGGAAGTAGCCGAGAAGGAAAAAGACAAGGGCCTGATCCAGACAGCGTATGAATTCTTCACCCGCCTGTGGAGCCCCGGCAGCAGCGACGCGCAAAAGCTCGGCTTCGCGTATGTCTACGGCCAGGACGGCACCCTGCTGGGCGAATACGGCATGGGCGGCAGCGCCAGCACCGGCACCACCCAGTACATCTACCTGCCCACGGCCAACGGCCCCATGCCCATTGCCGCAATCGTCAATGGGGTGGCGTATGCCGTGCACAGCGACCACCTGAACACGCCGCGCAAGCTGACCCAGCCCGACGGCCAGGTGGCCTGGCAATGGGCCTACAGCGCCTTTGGGGATGAACAGCCCACACTGGGCTCCAAGCGCTTCACCGACGCAACCACCAACCCCACCACGGGCAGCACCAGCATCCCCGAGGTGACCTTCAACCTGCGCTACCCGGGGCAGTATTACGACAAAGAGAGCAACCTGCACTACAACTACTTCCGCAGCTACAGCGCGGAGCGGGGGCGGTATACGCAGGCCGATCCGATTGGGCTGGAGGGTGGGTTTAATCGGTTTGTGTATGTGGAGGGGAATGCCTTAGATAGTATTGATCCTGAGGGGCTTCAGGGGCTCCAAAAAAATCGAAATCCAAAAATTCTTAGGCCGCTGGAAGAGGGCGGCGGTGGTGGTGGACTGGGCGGAGTCGGCGGGAGATTGCCACCTAATTGCCCTCCAGTAACGCAAGGGCCAAACTTTTACAGAGGCGCAAAACCCGGTGAGTCTCCAAATTTTACGCCTCGGCCCAGTGACTTCAAGACGGATGTCAATGGTTTTGTGAAAGAGACTCATGGGGTTTCTGTTTTTAATAATCCTGCCAGCGTGAGTAAAAATGGTTATATTCCATACAAAGTTGATCCGAGTTCTTTGCCAAATAATCTTCGAATAATTCAGCGCGGCGGAGATTTGTCGCATTATGAAATTGTTCCAATCCCCGGGGCGAATCTCACTCCTCTGCAATATACTCAGGCATGTCGCAGTATTGTGTGTGTTAAGTAGTTTGAATGGCATGGAGGTCCCATATGTCAAGTTTTTCTATGATTCTTCCGGAGGATTTTTCGAGTTTTGAGTGGGAAGTTTCATCTAAAGGTTTTTTTGAATTAAGGGTGGAGTTTTGTGGTAGGTGGTATGATATTAATTTCTATGATCGTGAGCGATTTAATCAAGAGGTGAATGATGCTCTTGATGCTGAGGGTATATTTTTTGATCCGAATGTTGTAATAGTTGAGAAAGTATCAGAGAGTTCAATGTTTGATGCGGTGAGTAGTTTGATTAAAACCAATAGGTTTGGCATGTTGGTGCCCAACGAGGGGTGAACCCGCAAAAGAGAAGGAAGGGGGCAGGTCTCAATACTGTTCGGTTAGATGGCTTTCTCTCGTTTCCGTACCGTCACTGGCATGGCATCCAACATGACCGCCCTGCAATCCATTGGAACGTGCCTTGGCGCTTTCCGGTCATGGCTGGCATAGGGCGAGTTTCTGCGCTTGACCATGCGCTGGTTCCTCTTGCCCATGGACCGCGTAGCCCGCAATCGTGCGCACGCGGCCAGCAGTTGCTCAAACCAGCGCCTGCGCCTTGTCGGCTGGTGCGGGGGGAAACGCTCCGGACTGCGGGAGTGCCTGGCGCAATAGCTGCACATGGGCTGAGAAGCTTTGCTGCGCATGCGGTATCCGGTGCCTTGTTGCCCCTTGGTGCAACAGCCAGCGCACACAGTAGTGCGCCAAGACCCAGCCATAGAATTCCTGGCGCACCAGATCCGCTCTCTTGCTGCGCAGCACACGCCTGCCTTGCAGCAAGTGGGTCTTGGGTTCATCGAACACCGCTTCGACCTGCCAGCGCTCGTGGTACAGGGCGGCAAGTTCCAGCGCCGGGGCCGTTGCAGGATCGAGCAAGCTCGTCATCAAGCGGTAGCGGCCTGCACCCTCTGGCAATCCTGGCATCGCATATTCGATCACCCGCACGGTGATGGGGGCTGCTGCCGCTGCTTGGGCGCTGGTGTCTAACTCTGTGCCCGCCCGCTGCGAGGCTGAGCGTTCAGGCGGGTGGATGTGGCTGAGGTAGGAGCCATCCGGCAGTGCCTGCTGTACAGGCAGTTGTCGGTTGCTGGCGCAGCGCCACAGCAGTTGCGCACCCGTGGCCTGGGCTTTGCGCCAGTATTCAAAGCCATTGAAGCCCCTGTCGGCCAGACACAGCATGGTGCTGTCCATGCGCCCAAGCAGTGGCTCGCACACACTCCATTCACTCGCTCGGTAGCTATCGATGTGAGCGGCCAAGATGGAGTGGGTGGCGCATTCGACCAGGACGGCGCATTGTGCCTGCGGATAGCCTGCATGACCGGTGCGGCTGCCAGTGTAGCCAAAGTGCGCAACGTTGTCGGGCTCGTCCGGTAACTCAAAGTTGCTGCCATCCATGGCCACCACGCGCAGCCCCCGGTAGAACGCCTGGGGATGGGTGGCTGGCTCGGCCAGCGGGAGGCAGCAGCGCTGCACCAGATCGGCCAGCGGTTGCGCCCCGATCTTGCTGCGCAATTCGCTAATGGAGGACTTGGCGACTCGCACAGGTTGGGGAGCGCCTGCGGCCCAGGCCAGGCCCTGAGCCACGGCGCAAAACACCTCCTCGTAGGCTGCCTCGGGATACAGGCTCAGCGCCATGCAGTAGTAAACGCCAGCGACGGCGGGAAAACTGCGCGTTCGCTGGCTATTGCATCCGTGCGCGTTCAGGACCGCGTGAACCTCTTGGGCGGGAACGACCCGTGCCAGCAAGGATGCGCTGAGGTAGTCACTGAGCCGCACGCCTGCGCCCAACAAGGCTTTGGTTCTTGCCACGTTGTTCTCCTGAGGAGTTGGTGGCACCAATGTACTTAAGAATCTTCTAACCGAACAGTATTGGGTCAGGTCTTGCCTTTTGCCTCCCCTCCGACGGTCAAGTGGCCTAGCAGTGGGCATACAGCGCCTTCGGCGACGAACAGCCCTCCTTGGGGCCCAAGCGCTTCACCAACGAAACCACCAATCCCACCACGGGCACCACCAGCATCCCCGAGGTGAGCTTCAACCTGCGCTACCCGGGGCAGTACTACGACAAGGAGAGCGACCCTGGATGCGGCAGTTGAATGCGCCCGAGGGTGCCGTGATCGGCGTGCCAGGCAAGGCGTGAGGACGCGGCGCACCGTTGTGCGCAAGGACGAGCAACGCCGCATGGCGCGGCGAGCACGGTGCCATCGGGTGCATAGCGCTGTGCAATACGAGACAAGGGTGATGGTGCGCGCTAGACTGGGTGCCCATCGAGCGCGACCAAGGAGGACACAAGCGGTCAACTGCCGGATCCAGGGTTTTGCACTACAACTACTTCCGCAGCTACAGTGCGGAGCGGGGTCGGTATACGCAGGCGGATCCGATTGGGTTGGATGGTGGGTTCAATCGGTTTGGGTATGTAAGTGGCAATCCTCTCAGTCGAACGGATTCGCGCGGCCTTCTGGAGGATTTTGTTTTCGATGTGAGCGAAGGTAGTCTGACGAGCGACTGCTCATGCATGTCTGGATCGGTTGATGCCTTTTCTGGGCAAGGCCCCAGAAAGAATAATCCTGAAATGGAATATATTGTAGGCAGTGGTCCCATTCCTAGAGGTCGTTACTTTATTGTTGATCCATACACTTACACAAACGATCCAACCGACAAATTGGGCGGTCTGACATTTTTCAAGTTAATGCCAGACGATGGTCGATATTCTGATGGGCGAAGTGTTTTAATTCCAGGGGGGGATGGATCTGCTGTTTATCGTGATCGATTCAGATTTCATCCTGGAATAATCTCAAATGGGTGTGTGACAATCTCCAATATTGAAGCATGGAAAAAAATTCAATTTCAATTATTAAATAAAACAAAAATTGAGTTGCTTCCGAATGGTCAGCCTTATCTTGGAACCATTACGGTTAGGTAAGTATGGTAAATTTTTTTGCTAAATTTTTTCTTTTTATATTTGTGACTGCAATAAGCGCAATTGTTTCGGCTCGAAAATTGTGGTCGTTTATTGATGGGCGCATAGATGCAGAGGCGCTGCATCTGGCAGCGGATATTGTTGGTCCGTATCTTGGGTTCGATACTCACGGAGATAAGACTCAGCAACATAATGTAATCCAAATGGTGATTCATTGGGTGTCCATGCCTATTGGTATTGCTGCTGGATTTGCTGTATTATTCGTTCTTGAGATCGTATTAAAGCGAATGCAAGATGGCAATAGAAATTAAAAAAGCCACTTGAAATCTCATGTCAGCCCCAACTGTTGGGGGCAGGCGGCTTGGTTGCTGGTACCTGTATCGTGTATTTGCTACCGGAATAAAAGGGGTGAGGGGGGCAGGTCTTGCCTTTTGCCTCCAAGCCATGGACACTCCCCTCAATCACCAAACCAAGCCGTCAGTTTGCGGAGGTTCTGAAGATGGCAAGACCATTGCGAATCGAGTCCCCCGGTGCCATCTACCACGTGACCTCGCGGGGTGACCGGCGCGAGCCCATCGTGCTGGGCGATGATGATCGCGACGGCCTGCTGATCGTTCTGGGTCAAGCGCTGCATCGGTTTGATGCCTGTGCCTTGGCGTGGTGCTTGATGGATAACCACTACCACTTTGTGCTGCACACCCGACAGCCCAACTTGTCGCTCTTGATGCGCCACATCAAAGGTGTTTGTACCCGGCGCTTCAATCGGCGGCATGGCAAAGTGGGGCATCTCTTTCAGGGGCGGTGCAAGGCCGTTTTGGTGGGGCGCGATGCCTACCTTCAGGAGGTTGCAGCTATGTCGAACTGAACCGGGTGCGCGCGAACCTTGTGGAGCACCCTGCCCAGTGGCCTTGGTGCAGCTACCACGCGCTAACGGGCCAGAACGCAGCCCCTGAATGGCTGGATGTGCAGGCCGTCTGGGGCTATTTACTGGGGCGTGATCCGCAGGATGAAAGGGCATGTGCCCAGGCCGCGCAGGCCTATGCCGCGTTGGTGCAAGCAGGCCAAGGGGTTCAGCTATGGGCCCAGGGCCTGCGCCAGCAGATGTACCTGGGCGATGATGACTTTGTACTGCGCATGCAGGCACTTGCCTGCGACCGCACTGTCAGCGCCAAAGAGATTCCAAAAACACAACGCGCCAGCCCCAAGAGCCTGCAAGACTGGCTGGCCTTGTACCCCACGCGCGACCAGGCTTTGGTGCAGGCGCACTATGCATCGCAAATCAGCCTGTCGCAGATCGCGCGCCAGTTGGGCTTGTCGGTCTCGCGTGTCAGCCGTATCGTGTCGGAGCAGTGGGCATTCATGTCGGGGGCCGCGAAGGAACTGTGGACGGAGTTGGAAAATGCAGAAGGCAAGACCTGACCCCAACCAGCTTGCTTGAAGAGAACTATGGGAAAGGCGATCCAAGGGCCAACAAGATAGGGCCAGGATCGGAATACAGCAAAATCAAGAAGAACTGCGAGCGAGGAGGATGATGGAATGAAAGGCTACCCCGTCGAATTTGTGTTTGATGGTCGTATTTCTCGTTTTGCGCTCTGGATCGAGGGGAGAGATGGCGATAAATTTGCCGCGCTGCTGGAATCTGAAAAGGTGGTATCGGCAGATTCGCTTAGTGATATCTTGCTTCATTCGAAAAGATTGAATATTGACTCGCCGGCCCTCGTGACGCTCACTATTGATGTTGATTTGATTATAAAATTAATCAAATCAATTATTCCTGGGGAAATCATTGGTGAAACCCATTGCTCCACTCTGCTTAATTTTATTGACACTCTTGATGATATTTTTAAAACATTCAATGAGGAAATGGTTGATGCAAAAAAATCAAACATCGAAAAAATTGCAATTAAATTATTCCAGGGAAATAACTTGCCCTCTGCCGCTGTCGCCACTCATGAAACGGCTTTGTCAAAAAAAGAATTGGCGGAGTTGAATAAATATATTATAAAAGGTGTCGAATATATGCGACGCAGAGTTCTTCATTGAACGCGATCAGGCTTTGGTGCAGGCGCACTATGCATCGAAACTCAGCCTGTCGCAGATCGCGCGCCAGTTGGGCTTGTCGGTTTCGCGTGTCAGCCGTATCGTGTCGGCGCAGCGGGCACTGATGCCGGGGTCTGCAAGTGCACTGCAACCAGAGTTGTAGAAGCAAGAGGCAAGACCTGACCCCTATGCCTACTGTACCCGACTGGTGCGAATCCTGGAAAAATTCCTCGGGGCATAGTTGTCAAGGTTAATAAATGAGTGTAATTTTTGTGATTGGCTGGAAGCCTGGCTTCAATAAGATTGAGATGAGTAGATTGCTGCGGCAAAGATTAGGGTATTCTTTGGGTGAGGCCAAGAAATTTGTAGATAATATTGTTGGTGGGCAGGAGGTCGAATTTCTTGTGGATTCCGAAGTTTTTGATCAGCTGGTGACTGAATTTAATGGGCTGGGAGCCATTCTTCGGATCGGTTCGTAGCTTTCAAAAAGGATGAAGGGGCCGGTCTTGCCTTTTGCCCTCACGCCATCGAAATTCTCATCCATCATCAAAATGAGCCGTAAGTCTGCGGAGCTTCTGAAAATGGCGAGACCACGGTGAATAGAGTCCGCGGTGCAATCCATCACATGACCTTGCAGGGTGGCCGGTGCGGGTGGACTGATTCGAGTGAGCCGCAGTTACTAGGCGATGGAGTGAGGGTCCCATAGATGGTGGTCAGTCGCTCACCTCTCAATCATCTCCTGCACCTTGGCGGCAAGCGCCGCCACATCAAACGGCTTGGTAATCACCTCCATCCCAAACGCCAGCAGCCCATTGCCCACGGCGGCGTTCTCGGCATAGCCGGTGATGAACAACACCTTCAGATCCGGCCGCGTCACGCGCCCTGCGTCGGCCACCTGGCGGCCGTTCAAGCCGCCGGGCAGGCCCACGTCGGTCAGCAGCAGGTCGATGCGGCGGCCGGACTGCAGCACGTGCAGGCCGGCGGGGCCGTCGCCCACCGAGATCACGTTGTAGCCCAGGTCTTCGAGCTCTTCGGCGATCAGGCCGCGGATGGTGGCCTCGTCCTCGATGAGCAGCACCACCTCGCCGTCGGCGCGGTGGTCGAAACTGGGCGGTGCGTCCTGGCCGGCCTGCTCGGCATCGCCCACATAGCGCGGCAGGTACAGGCACATGGTGGTGCCCTGGCCGGGTTCGGAGTAGATGCGCACCTGTCCGCCCGACTGGCGCACGAAGCCGTACACCATCGACAAACCCAGCCCCGTGCCCTGGCCCATGGGCTTGGTGGTGAAAAACGGGTCAAACGCGCGCGCAATCACCTCGGGTGCCATGCCCACGCCGGTGTCGGTCACGCACAGCGAGATGTACTGGCCGGGCGGCAGCTCGCGCTCGGCGGCGGCGCGGTCGTCCAGCCATTTGTTGGCGGTCTCGATGGTCAGGCGCCCGCCGTTGGGGGCCATGGCATCGCGTGCGTTGATGCACAGGTTGAGCACGGCGTTTTCGAGCTGCGAGGGGTCCACCTGCGTGAGCCACAGGCCGCCGGCGCCTACCACCTCCACCTCGACCGACGGGCCCACGGTGCGCCGCACCATCTCCTCAATGCCGCCCACCAGGCGGTTCACGTCGGTGGGGCGCGGGTCCAGCGTCTGGCGGCGTGAAAACGCCAGCAGGCGCTGGGTGAGCGAGGCCGCGCGCCGCACCGAGCTTTGCGCCATGCCGATGTAGCGCTCGGTGTTGTCGAAGTTTTTGGCGTTGAGGCGCTTTTCCAGCACCTGCAGGCTGGCGCTCATGCCCGCCAGCAGGTTGTTGAAGTCGTGCGCAATGCCGCCGGTGAGCTGGCCTATGGCCTCCATCTTCTGCGACTGGCGGAATTTGGCCTCCACCTCCATCAGCTCGTGCGTGCGCTCGCTCACCTTGCGCTCCAGCGACTCGTTCATCTCGCGCAGGGCGACCTCGTTCTCGCGCAGGGCCAGTTCGCTGCGCACGCGCTCGGTGGCGATGCGCGTGCGCCCGGCGATCTCGCGCATGAAGCCGATTTCCTCCTGCGTCCAGTGGCGCACCTCGTCGCTGGTCACAAAGAGCATGGCCACCAGGCGGCCTTGTTCCACCAGCGGGGTGTTCATGAAGGCGCGCGCGTGCAGGGGCTCCAGCCGCGCGGCCTGGGCCAGCGTGCGCGGGTCGGCGCGCACGTCGTCAATGGCCACGAACTCGTCGCGCTTGTGGTCGTCGATGAAGCTGCCGAAATCGCGCAGGTGCAGCAGGCCCTGCAACGGGGGCACGCCGGGCTGGGTCCAGTCGCTTTCGACCGAAAAGGTCTCGGCGTCGTGGTCGATGGTGCCGTAGCCCGCGCGGCAGGCCTTGAGCGTTTCGCCCAGAATGCGCGCGGCCGCCAGGCTGATGGCGTCCACGCTGCCCAGCACGCGCAGCTGGTTGGTGAAGCCGATCAGCGCGTCGCGCTTGGTCTCGGCCAGCACGCGCTCAGTCACGTCCAGGCCTTCGACAAAAATGCCGGTCACGGTGCCGGCCGCGTCGCGGATGGGCTGGTACACAAAGTCCAGGTAGCGTTCGCTGATGGGCTCGCCCGCATGCTGGCGAATGTCGAAGCGCGCCCCATAGGCCGTGGCCGCCTTGCCGCTGGCGTACACGCCGTCGAGCATGGCCACGTAACCCTGCTCGGCGGCCTCGGGCAGGGCCTCGGCCACGGTGCGGCCCAGCACATTGCGCTCGCCCACCAGCGTCTGGTAGCCAGGGTTGGCCAGCTCGATGCGGTGCGTGGGGCCCTGCAGCAGCACCATGAAGCTGGGCGACTGCTCGAACAGCTGGGCAAAGCGCTCGCGCTCCATCAGCAGGCGGCGGTCGGCCAGCACCTTGTCGGTGGTTTCCACCACCAGGGCCATGGCGCCCACGGGGGTGCCGGCATCGTCCACCAGGGGCGAATAGTTCAGGTCCACCCACAGCGGCTTGTGCACGCCGTCGCGGTTCAGGCTCAGCTCCTGGTCGTCGTACTGCAGCGTGCCGCCCGCCAGGCAGACCTTGAGCACCCGGTCGTTGAGGTCAGCCGCCTCGGGCCAGGCCTCGCGGATCTCCATGCCCAAGAGGCCCGGGTGGCGCCCGCCCGCGAATTTAGCATACGGGTCGTTGTAGATCAGCACGCCCACCTCGCCCCACAGCGTGGCAATGGGCATGGGGCAGCGCAGCATGTTGGCCAGGGCCAGCGTGAGGTGGGCGGGCCATTGGTCAAGCGGGCCCAGCTCGGTCGCGGACCAGTCGAAGCGGGCGATCAGCCCCGCCATTTCGCCACCGGCGGAGAGAAGAGAGGCCTGGGCCGCAGCCGGGATCGTGGGTGGGGCGATGGACATGGGTGCCGGTGGGTCTGGGGGATGGGGTGGTGGGTGGCACCGTGGTTCCGGGCCATGATAAAGACACTTGTCCAAAAATCTTGTAGGCGTGCGCCTATGCCGCCCGGCCACCAGGGCGCGGGTTTACCCCGTGCCCGGCCGCTGCGCCATGACCAGGGTGTACAGCGCCTGCGCCGCCACCGACAGGCTGCGGTCGCGCCGGCGCACCAGGTAGATCTGGCGCAGCAGGCCGGGCAGGGCCAGCGGCCGGGTGACCAGGCCGGGCTGGTCGAAGTGGAACAGCGTGAGCGCCGGCACCACGCTGATGCCCAGGCCCGCGCGCACCATGCCCATCACGCTGGCCAGTTGCTCCAGCTCCATCAGGGTGTGCATGCCCTGCGGGTGGAAGGCGGCCTCCAGGTACTGGCGCACGCTGCTGGTGCGCGCCAGGTGGATGAACGGGTAGCCCGCAAGGTCGGCCGGGGTGATGGGCTTCTTGCGCCGGGCCAGGGGGTGGTCGGCCGGGCACACCAGGTGGAAGTCGTCGCTGCAAAAGGGCTCGGCCTGCAGTTCGGGCGTGTCGGCGCGTATGGCGGCCAGCGCGAAGTCGGCCTTGCCGCTGGCCACGCGTTCGATGCAGGGCTCCGACAGCACGTCGGCAATGTCGATCTCGATGCCCGGGTGGGCACTTCGGTAGGCCGCCAGCACCCCGGGCAGCCAGCCCGCGGCCAGCGAGGGCAGCAGCGCCACGGCCACGCGCCCGCGCTGCAGCGTGGCGGCATCGCGCACGGCGGCCAGCGCGGCCGTGATCTCGCCGCGAATGCGCCGGGCCGACTCCAGAAAATTCTGGCCCTCGCCCGTCAGGTCCACATGGCGGGTGCTGCGGTCGAACAGGCGCAGGCCCAGGTCGTCCTCCAGCGCGCGGATCAGGGCGCTGAACGCCGGTTGCGACAGGTGGCACTGGGCCGCGGCGCGCGTGAAGTTGCGCTGCTCGGCCAGGGCAAGGAAGGCGTCGAGCTGGCGGGTGGACAAATGGGTAGGCGAGTGGTGCTGGCTGCTCATTGATTTGATAAACAGATGGATTGATACCAACAATCTATTTCACAGAATAACACCCGCTGCCTACAGTGCGGCCCAGGAGACAAACACACCCCATGGTGAACAAGCAACCCCCCCTGCTGGTCGGCTGCGCCGCCGGCTTCTCGGGCGACCGCACGGACGCCGCCGCACCCGTGGTGCAGGCCCTGGTCGCCAGCGGCAAGCCCGCTGTGCTGATCTTCGAGACCCTGGCCGAGCGCACCCTGGCCCTGGCCCAGCTGGCCCGCCGCACCGACCCCGATGCGGGTTATGAACCCCTGCTGGTGGACATGCTGCGCCCCGTGCTGGGCGACTGCCTGGCGCACGGCGTGCGCATCGTCAGCAACTTCGGCGCTGCCAACCCCGAGGGCGCGGCCCGGCGCATCGTGCGCTTGGCGGCCGAGCTGGGCCTGCGCCGCCCGCGCGTGGCCGTGGTGCAGGGCGACGACCTGAGCGGCCCTGCCCACCGCGCGCTGCTGCAGGGCGCCCTGGGCGATGCCATGCCCACCGAAACCATTGCGAGTGCCAACGCCTACATCGGCGCCCAGGCCATTGCCGGCGCGTTGCGCGAGGGGGCCGACGTGGTGGTCTGTGGCCGTGTGGCCGACCCCTCCCTGGTGCTGGGCCCGGCCCTGGCCCACTACGGCTGGGCGCCTGACGACTGGGACCGCCTGGCCCGCGCCACCATGTGCGGCCATTTGCTCGAATGCGGCGCCCAGGTCACGGGCGGCTACTTTGCCGACCCCGGCTACAAGGACGTGCCCGGCATGGCCCGCCTGGGTTACCCCATTGCCGAGATCGACGCCGACGGCCACTGCACCATCACCAAGCCCCCGGGCACGGGCGGGCGCATCGACGAGCGCACGGTGAAGGAGCAACTGCTGTACGAACTGCACGACCCTGCCGCCTACCTGACCCCCGACGTGGTGGCCGACATCACCGAAGCCCGCGTGACGGCCGTGGGCCCCGATGCCGTGCGCCTGGAGGGCGTGCGCGGCCATGCGCGGCCCGCCACGCTCAAGGTCAATGTGTGCTTCGAGTCGGGCTGGTTTGCCGAGGGTGAGATCTCGTACGCCGGTGCCCGCGCCGAGGCCCGCGCCCGCCTGGCGGGCGAGGTGCTGCGCGAGCGCCTGGCGGGGCTGGGCCCGCTGCGCATCGACCTGATCGGCGTGACCAGCGTGCTGGGCGACGATGCCGGCCGCTGGCAGGACGGTACGGGGGGCGATGCGCGCGACGTGCGCCTGCGCGTGGCCCTGCAGCACCGCGACCACGCCAGCGCCCAGCGCCTGCTGCGCGAGGTGACGGCCCTGTACACCTGCGGCCCCGCCGGCGGCGGGGGGGTGCGCACGGCCATGCGGCCACGCCTGGGCACCGTCTCGTGCCTGGTGCCGCGCGAGGCCGTGCCCACGGGCTACCGCATGTTCGACGACGCCGCAGGGCAGGGGAGGGCCGCAGCATGACCGACACCATCACCGTGCCCCTGTACCGCCTGGCGCACAGCCGCACGGGCGACAAGGGCAACCGCTCCAACATCAGCGTCATCGCCTGGCACCCCGCGCTGTGGGACGTGCTGCTGGCCGAGGTGACCGAAACCGCCGTGGCGCGCCATTTTGCGCACCGCCAGCCGGGCCGGGTGGTGCGCTACGTGCTGCCGCAACTGCAGGCCATGAACTTCGTGCTCGACGACGTGCTCGACGGCGGCGTGAACGACGCCCTCAACCTCGACAGCCATGGCAAGGCGCTGAGTTACTGGCTGCTGGACCTGCCGGTGCAGGTGCCCACGGCGCTGCAAGGGCACCTGGCCGGGCCCGGCTGATCCGTTTTTCTTTCTTCGCTTTCTTTTCACCATCAACAACACCAGGAGACAGACACCATGACCGCATTCCACCTTCTTCCATCGCGCCGACAGGCCCTGTCCGCCGCCGTCGCGCTGGCCGCATCGCTGGGCTTGGCCGGCACGGCCCTGGCCCAGGCCTACCCGGCCAAGGCCATCACCTTCGTGGTGCCGTTTGCCGCGGGCAGCGCCACCGACCAGCTGGCGCGCGCCATCGGCCAGTCCATCACCACCGACACCAAGCAGCCCGTGGTCATCGACAACAAGGCGGGCGCCAGCGGCATGATTGCCGCGCAGGCCGTGGCCAAGGCGCCGGCCGATGGCTACACCGTGCTCATCACCACCAACACCACGCATGCGGCCAACGAGCACCTGTACAAGAAGCTCTCGTACGACCCGGTGAAGGACTTCGCGCCCATCAGCGGCCTGGGCAAGGGCGGGCAGGTGATGGTGGTGAATGCCGCATCGCCCTACAAGAGCGTGGCCGACGTGGTGGCTGCGGCGAAGAAGACGCCGGGCAAGCTGAGCTTTGGCAGCGGCAGCTCGTCGAGCCGCATGGCCGGCGAAATGCTCAAGCAACTGGCGGGCGTGGACATCCTGCACGTGCCCTACAAGAGCAACCCGCTGGCCATCACCGACCTGCTGGGCGGGCAGATCGACATGATGATCACCGACACCTCCACCGGCGTGCCCCAGGTCAAGGCCGGCAAGCTGCGCGCGCTGGGCTACTCCACGCAAAAGCGCAGCTCGCAGCTGCCCGACGTGCCCACCATTGATGAAGCCGGCGTCAAGGGCTATGACATGGGCTACTGGTTCGCGGCCTACACCCCTGCCGGCACGCCGCCGGCCGTGGTGGCCCGCCTCAACGAGTTGATGGCTGCCGCGACCCGGAGCGCCGCCGCCAAGTCGTTCTATGACACCGCAGGCTCCGAAGCCTGGACCACCACCCCCGACGAGCTGGCCAAGTTCCAGGCCGCCGAGACGGTGAAGTGGGGCAAGGTCATCAAGGCCGCCGGCATCGAAGCCGAGTAAGCCTTCTTACCTGCGCGCCCCTCCGCGCGCAGCCCTGTGCCGCGCGTTGACGGCGCGCACAGCCCATCCCTGATTTGAGCCCATCGGCTGCCCGCGCGCAGCCGGTGTGGGCGCAGCCATGCCTGAACGCCTGCCCTGTCTGGGCGAGGTGCAGGGCCGCTGCATGCCCGATTTTTTCCGCAAGCAAGACCACAAGAGCAATCAACCACCAGGAGACAAGCGACATGAGAAAGCATTTTCTTCCCACCATGGGCGCCATTGCCCTCACGGCAGCCGCCGCAGCAGCCCTCACGGCCTGCGGTGGCAGCAGCAGCGACGACGGCCTGACCGGCAAGGCCCCGGTCATGAAGCTGGAGATCACCGCCCGCGAGGACTTCCCGGGCAGCTACGGCACGGTGGGCGCCTACGAGCGCCTCACGGGCACGCTGTCGGGCGAGGTGGACCCGGCCGATCCCAAGAACGCCACCATCCAGGACCTGGCGCTCGCACCCGTCAATGCCCGGGGCATGGCGGAGTACAAGACCGAGTTCGTGATGCTCAAACCCAAGGACATGGCCAAGGCCAGCGGGGTGCTGCGCTACGACGCGCCCAACCGCGGCAACATTCTCACCATGCTCAACCCCACGGCCACGCCCAGCGACGCCGTGTACCTGGAGCGCGGCTACGTGATGCTCTACTCCGCCTGGCAGGGCGACGTGCCCAAGAGCGCGGCCGCGCGCCTCACGGCCACGGTGCCCGTGGCCAAGAACAAGGACGGCACCAGCATCACCGGCCCCTACCGTGCCGAGCTGGTGCCCACGGCGGCCAGCGCTGCGATGACATTGCCCGGTGGCGTGTTCAACGGCACCATGATCCCCTACGAGCCCGCCAGCCTGGACAACACCCAGCCCGGCTACTCGCTCACCCGCCGCGCCAACGAGACCGACCCGCGTGTGGCCATCCCCGCCGCAGACTGGAAGTTCGCCACCTGCGATGCCACGGGCGCCAATGCCTTCCCAGGCACGCCCAACGGTGCCAGCATCTGCCTCAAGGGCGGGTTCGACCCCGCCTACCTGTACGAACTGGTCTACGTGGCCAAGGACCCCAAGGTCATGGGCGTGGGCCTGGCGGCGCTGCGCGATACGGTGAGCTTCTTCCGCAGCAAGGCGGCCGACGCCAGCGGCACCGCCAACCCGGTGGCCGGCCGCATCACGCACACGCTGGGGCAGGGCACCTCGCAGTCGGGCAATGCCATGAAGACCTTCCTTCACCTGGGCTTCAACCAGGCGCTCGATGGCAGCAAGGTGTTCGACGGCATGTACGCCCACGTGGCCGCTCGCCAGACCAACATCAACACCCGCTTTGCCGTGCCCGGCGGCGGTGGCGGGCTGCGCACCGACCACACGGCCTTTGGCCAGACGGCACCGCGCGGGCTGGACAAGGACTACATGGACGATGTGAGCGGCCGCCAGGGCGGCGTGATGAAGCGTTGCGCCGCCACCAACACCTGCCCCAAGTTCTTCCTGGGCCTGTCGGGCACGGAGTTCTGGCAGCTGCAGGGCTCGCCCGTGCTGACCGACGCCAATGGCCTGCGCGATCTGACCCAGCCCGACAACGCGCGCATCTACTACTACGCCAGCACCCAGCACGGCGGGGCCGGCGGCACGGCCAGCATCGCCTATGCGCCCAGCCGCGCGACCTACCCCACGGGCACGGTGGTGCAGTTCAACGACACCTTCCGCGCGCTGTTCCTGAACCTGGAGGACTGGGTGGTGCGCGGCACGCTGCCGCCCGCCAGCCAGGTGCCCAAGGTGGCCGACGGCACGCTGGTGCGCCCCGCGCAGGTGGCCTTCCCGGCCATGAAGGGGCTGACCTGGGCGGTCAATGGCGTGCAGACCGCCATCCCCGACTTCAACTACCTGGGCTGGCACAACAACTTCCCGCTGTTCGACTTCGGCCCGCAGTATGTGCCACAGGACGAAGCCGGCATCGCCACCTTGCTGCCCCCGCGCAACCTGAACCGCGACTACGCCATCCTGGTGCCCCAGGTGGACGCGCGCACGGGCCTGACCCGCGCCGGCATCCAGAGCGTGGAGGCGCGCGCCCCGCTGGGCACGAGCTTCGAGTTCAACTACGTGGCCACGCCCGGCATCACCGACCTGGCCAACCTCACGGGCGGCTACATCCCTTTCCACACCACGCGGGCTGCGCGCCTGGCGGCCGGTGATGGGCGGGTGTCGCTCGAAGAGCTGTACGGCAACCAGGCCGGCTATGTGGCCGCGGTGACCGAGGCAGCCAATGCCCTGGTGGCCCAGCGCCTGCTGCTGCCGCGCGATGCGCAGGCGCAGATCGACCGGGCAAAGGCCACGGTGATTCTTCCCTGAACGCGGGTTGAAACTGGCGCTGCCGAGGCCAGTGCTCCCGCGCAAGGGCCGCCCCGCCGCGCTGGGAGCGTCCCCCTCCCGGCTCGCATAGCGAGTCGAGAGAGGGGTGAAGGCGCGAAGCGGCTCAGGGGGTGTTTGCCAATGACCAAGGCGCGCCCTCAAAGCGTTCGACCAGGAAGTCCAGCAGCGCCCGCACCGCCGGCGACTGGTGCCGGCGCGAGGTGTACAGCGCATTGATCGCCATCACCGGCAGTTCCCAGCCGGGCAGCAGCGCCTGCAGCTCGCCGCTGGCGATGTGCGGGTTGGCCAGGTAGGTGGGCTGCAGTGCGATGCCGGCGCCCGCCAGGGCGGCACGCAGCAGGGTGGTGGCCTCGTTGGCGCTGAAGTGGCCGGAAACGGCCACGCGCTCGGTGCGGCCGCCCTGGGAGAGCTCCCACAAGCTCTTGCCGAAATTGGCGTAGCTCAGGCAGCGGTGGCGTTCCAGATCTGCGGGCAGATGGGGCATGCCGTGCTTCGCCAGGTAGGCAGGTGACGCCACCAGCACCGAGTCGCAGCGCGCCAGTGGCCGGGCAATCAGCATGGGGTCGGGCCCGCTGCTGATGCGGATGGCCAGGTCGATGCGCCGCTCCACCAGGTTGAGCGAACCCTCGCTCGCATCGAGGTCGATCTTGAGCTGCGGGTGCAGCGCCAGGAAGTCGGCAATGGCCGCGCCCAGTTGTGCATAGGCGAACGAGACGCTGCAGGTCAGCCGCAGCTGGCCGCGCAGCTCGCCTTCGCTCGTTGCCGTGGTTTCTTCCTCGATGTCCTCCACCAGCGCCAGCATCTGCTGGCAGCGGCGCAGGGCCTGCTCGCCGGCATCGGTCAGCGTCACGCTGCGGGTTGTGCGCTGCAGCAGGCGGGCCCGCAGCCACTGCTCCATCTCGCCCACATAGCGCGTGACCATGGCGCGCGACATCTCCAGCCGCTCGGCCGTGGCGCTGAAGCTGCCGCTGGTGGCGACTTCCGTGAAGACGCGCATGGCGGTCAGGCGGTCCATATTTGATCTATTGGTGCAACAAATATGCGCATTTTATGGGGTTTATTGGATCGATTGGCGCAAATAAACTGCAGCCATTCCAACCGAAACTCTCTGGAGAATCCGCATGTTCCGCACCACCATCCTCGCCGCCACCCTGTCCGTCGCCTTTGCTGGCGCCCACGCTGCCGAGCCGCTGCAGCTCAAGGTCTACAACGCCGACGGCAACAGCTTCAACGTCAACTCGACCCTGGTCTATGGCGAGAAGGAGGCCATGGTCATCGACGCCGGCTTCACCCGTGCCGACGCGCTGCGCATTGCCGCCAATGTGCTCGACAGCGGCAAGGCCCTGAAGACCATCTACGTGAGCCAGGCCGACCCCGACTACTACTTCGGCGTGGAAACGCTCAAGGAGTTCTTTCCCCAGGCCGAGGTGGTGACCACCCCCGCGGTGCTGGAAAAGATCAACGCCAAGCTGCAAGGCAAGCTCGCCTTCTGGGGCCCCAAGATGGGCGCCAACGCACCGCGTACGCCTGTGCTGCCCAAGGCCATTACCGGCAACACCCTCACGGTGGACGGCCAGGTGGTGGAGATTCGCGGCACCACCGGCCTGCTGGCGCACCGTCCCTACGCCTGGATCCCCTCGGTGAAGGCCGTGGTGGGCAACATCGGCGTGTTCGGCACCAACACCCATGTGTGGACCGCCGACACCCAGACCGTGGCCGAGCGCAGCGCCTGGGTGGCCCAGCTCGACGAGATGGCCGCCCTGCAGCCTGCCGTGGTCGTGCCCGGCCACATGGGCGCCGGCACGCCGCTGACGCCCGCCAACGTGAGCTACACCAAGGGCTATCTGCAGGCCTTCGAGAAGAATGCCGCCGCCACCAAGACCAGTGCCGAACTGATCGAAGCCATGAAGAAGGCCTACCCCGCAGCGCCCATGGGCCTGTCGCTCGATATCGGCGCCAAGGTCAACAAGGGCGATATGAAGTGGTAATCGGGAGGCAAGGCGCCCAGGCTCCCATGGGGCCTGCGCTTTGCCAACCACCCGCCCATCGAAAGGAGCCAGACCGTGCCGGCACATCCCCTTGAGCAAGTGCTGCAGCACCTGCGCGCCGGGCGCTGGAATGCGGCGCACGACCTGGTCCAACACGACGGCTCCCTGCTGGGCGCCTGGCTGCACGGCATTCTGCATGTGCAGGAGGGCGACCTGGAGGACGCCGAGAACTGGTATGACCGGGCGAGGGCCTGTTGACACTAATTTCGGGGATCGCGTTGCCCGGCCTGGGGGCTGGATGCAAGGCGCCCGTGCGCAGCAAGGTGTGCACCTTGCAAGCACGGGCAACGCCGCAGGCGGCCCCCAGGCCGGGCAACCCGAAGGGAAGGCTCTTGCCGGCGCGCCACTCGTCGTTGCGCTCCTTGCGTGTGCAAGAGCACACGCTGCGTCACGCGCCTAGATTGGCACGCTGGCAAGGGCCTTCGCGACCCCGAAATTAGTGTCAACAGGCCCTTACCGTCGCTTTCGCAGCCGTGGCACGCTGCAGGAAGAGCTGGCGCTGTTCGAGGCCGCACTCGCCCAATCCGTACCACCGCCTGACATCGCATCTGAAAGACCCTGACCCATGCCCCTCATTTCGGTGACCTACCTGTTCGACCCCCTGTGCGGCTGGTGCTACGCCGCCGCGCCCGCGCTGAAGCACCTGCAGGGTGTGGAAGGCCTGGATGTGTCCTTGGCCCCATCAGGCCTGTTTGCAGGGCAAGGTGCCCGGCCCATGGATGCGCAGTTTGCCGCGTACGCCTGGTCCAACGACCAGCGCATCGAGCAGCTTACTGGCCAGCCTTTCACCCAGGCCTACCGCGACCACATCCTGGGCGCCGCGGGCGGTCGCTTCGACTCAGGCCCCGCCACGCTGGCACTGACCGCCGTGGCCCAGACCGCACCGGGCCGCGAGCTGGGAGCACTGCACGCGCTGCAGCATGCCCGTTACGTCGATGGCCGCGACACGGCCGATGCCACGGTGCTGGCCGATGTGCTGGGTGGCCTGGGCCTGGCCGATGCGGCCGCACTGGCCCTGGCGCCCGATGCCGCGCTGCACCGCGCCACGGCAGAGCGCATGGCCAACGCCCAGGCGCTGCTGCGCGCCGTCGGTGCGCGCGGCGTGCCGCAACTGGTGGTCACGGGGCAGGGCGGGGCGTTGCGCCTGATGGGCGGCGATGCGCTGCTGGGGCCGCGTGAGCGGCTGGTGGCGCTGGTGCAGGCTGCGGCGGCCTGATCGCCGTCCGCTCAGCTCAGTCCATCGACGGATCAATCAGCACCTTGGCCCCGGTATTGCGCGGGCCATAGAAGGCGATGGCGTCGGCGCTCAGCGCCCCGGCCAGCGACACCGTGCGCGCGTAGTGGCTGGCAAAGGTGGTCTTGAGCTCGGCCGCCACGCGCTGGCGCAGGGCCTGCGCCGCTTCGTTGCCGATCTTCTGCAAGAACGGGAACAGCAACCAGCCGCCCACGCCCCAGGCCATGCCGAAGGTGCGCTGGATCTCGGTGGGGCGCGTGTCCAGGTGGCCGTACAGGTAGACCTGCTTGTGCACGGCCGATCCATAGCGGCTGTACTCCGTGGCCTTGCGGTTGATGGCCGCTTCCATGCCCTGCAGGATCTGCCCGGCCAGCGTGCCGCCGCCCGTGGCGTCGAAGGCAATGGTGGCGCCCGTGGCGGCCAGCGCATCGGTCAGCTCGGCCATGAAGCCGGGCGCGCTGCTGTCGCAGACGTACTGCGCGCCCAGTTCGCGCAGCAGTGCAGCCTGCTCGGGCTTGCGCACGATGTTGACCAGGCCGATGCCGTCCTTCTGGCAGATCTTGTTGAGCATCTGGCCCAGGTTGCTGGCCGCCGCGGTGTGCACCAGGGCGGTGTGGCCCTCGCGCTTCATGGTCTCCACCATGCCCAGCGCCGTGAGCGGGTTGACGAAGCACGAAGCACCCTCGGCCGCTGTGGTGCCGGCCGGCAGCGGCAGGCATTGCGCGGCCGGCATGGCCCGGTACTGCCCATACATGGCCCCGCCGATCAGAGCCACCGTGCGGCCGAGCAGCGCCTGGGCTGCGGGCGAAGAACCTGCCGCCACCACCAGGCCCGCGCCCTCGTTGCCCACGGGCATGCTCTGGCCCAGGCGTGCCGCCATGCCGGGCATGGCGCGCTCGGGGATGCGCGCGGTCACCACGGGCCGCTCGGCACTGCCGCCTACCTGCACGGTGGACAGATCGGCCGGCCCGAACAGCAGGCCGATGTCCGACGGGTTGATCGGCGTGGCCTGGATCTGCACCAGCACCTCGTCGGGGCCCGGGGTGGGCACGGGCGTGGGTTCGAGGCTGATCTGCAGGGTGCCGTCGGGCTGCACGAGCGAGCGCAGTTGCAGGGCGGTGGCGGGAATGGTCATGGGTGTCTCCGGGGGAAATGTGCTGCATTCTCGCCCTTGTGGGCGGTCTCCGCTGTCACCCACTTGGCTTGCTCACTGGGCCAGCGTGCGCACCATCTGCTCGTACATCGCATCCACGGCCGGTGAGCGCTGCGACTCCCTGCTGCGCAGCACCGACACGTCCATCGAATCGAGCGCGGGCAGGTCGAACTCGGCCGGCAGGTTCTGCAGGATCTGCAGGTTGGCCGGCACGCTGCAGCGCGTGAGCACGGCCACGGCCAGGCCGCTTTCCACGGCGGCCAGTTGGCCGGCCAGGCTGGAGCTGTGGTACACGATGCGGTAGGCGCGGCGCCGTGCGGCCAGGGCCTTCATGGTGGCGATGCGCGCCAGGCTGGCCGATTCGTACACCGCGATCGGCAGCGGGTCACGGCGCCAGACCTCGAACTGGGCCGCGCCCACCCAGACCAACGGCTCCTGGAACAGAAAGCGCCCGCGCTGCGGCTTGTCGCGCGAGACCAGGGCCAAGTCCAGCTCGCCGCGCACCACGCGCGGAATCAGCGAGGTCGACTGCTCGCAGGTCAGCTCGATCTCCACCCCCTGGTAGCGGTGCGAAAAGCTGCGCAGCACGGGCGTGAGGTAGGTCGAAGCATAGTCGTCTGGCACGCCCAGGCGCACGCGGCCGGCCAGCCGCGGGCCAAACAGCGCTGCCTGCGTCTCGGCCTGCAGTTCCAGCATGCGGCGTGCGTAGGCCAGCAGCTCCTGCCCCAGGGGCGTGAGTTCCAGGTGGCGCGGGCCGCGCAGCAGCACCGGGCGGCCCAGCGCGGATTCGAGCTTCTTGATCTGCATGCTCACGGCCGACTGCGAGCGGTGCACCAGCGGCGCCGCGCCCGAGAGCGAGCCCGCATCCACCACAGCGACAAAGGCGCGCAGCCAGTCGATCTGCAAGTCGGGGTAATTCATGACGATGCACCTTCATCTCGGTTATTCATTGCGCTGCGTCTGAAACTGGCGCGGCCAAGGCCAGTGCCCCCGTGCAAGGGCCGCCCCGCCGCACTGGGGGCGTCCCCCTCCCGACTCGCGTAGCGAGTCGAGAGAGGGGGAAGGCGCGAAGCGACTCAGGGGGCTGCATTTCTTCAATGTATTCGATTATCGAATGGCTGTGCTGCGAACTATGCGCTTTACCTCAAGCGATGGAGCCACGACCATTGGCGCCATGAACAACAAGGCCTCCGCATTGCCCGCATCTCCCGCCATTCTTTCCATGGGGGGTGACCCGGCAGGCCAAGCCCGCGAACGCACAGGCCAATGGCTCATGATCGCCGGCGGCATGCTGCTCGGCACCATCGGCGTCTTTGTCGAAGAGGCCGGCCAGCACCCGCTGGTCACGGTGTGGTTCCGCTGCGTGTTTGGCGCGCTGGCCCTGGTGGCCTGGTGCCTGGCCACGGGCCGGGGGCGCGAGCTGCTGCTGCGTGGCCAGGCCCGGAGCCGCTGGGTGGCCTGCGCCACGGGCGTGTTCATGGTGCTCAACTGGGCGCTGTTTTTCGCGGCCATTCCGCGCACCTCCATCGCGGTGGCCACGGTCATCTTCCACGTGCAGCCGATCTGGGTCATCGTCTTCGGCGCACTGTTCCTGCGCGAGCGCATTTCGCCCACCCAGTGGGCGGCCACGCTGGCCGCGCTGGCTGGATTGGTGCTCACCACGGGCCTGCTCGACGGCATCCCTGCCGGCACGGCCGATGGCGGGGCCTATGTGGCGGGCGTGCTGATGTGCCTGGGCGGCTCGTTCTGCTATGCCGCCGTCACGCTGCTGGCCAGCCGCGCGCCTGCACCCATCAGCCCGTTTGCGCTGTCCCTGTGGCAGTGCCTGGTGGGGGCTTTGCTGCTGGCCTGGGCACTGCTGGCCTTTGGCTGGCCGCACACGGCCGCCGCCTGGGCCTGGCTCACGGGCCTGGGCGTGCTGCACACGGGCCTGGCCTATGTGATCCTGTTCGCGGGCATGGCCCGGCTGGCGCTGGGCAAGGTGGCGGTGCTGCAGTTCGTCTACCCGCTCACCGCCGTGCTGGTGGACTGGGCCGTGTACGGGCGCACACTGAGCCCGGTGCAACTGGGGGGTGTGCTGCTGATGGCGGCGGCGCTGTGGACCATACGGCGGCCGGCAAGCCGGGCGAAAAGGGACTAGTGAAGGGCGTGCCCCGCTACGGAGGCGGCGCCACCGCCACGCGATTGCGCCCCTGGCCCTTGGCGCGGTACAGGGCCTCATCCGCCTGGGCGAGGGCGGCTTCCAGCGATGCGGGCGTCGTGGGAAAACTGGCCAAGCCAATGCTGACGGTAATGCCCAGCGTGTCCGTACCCGGCAACGGCACGCGCTGTTGCGCGCACTGCCCGCAGATGCGCTGTGCCACCTGCAAGGCTTCCTCGGGGCTGCAGTTGGGCAGGAGGATGGCAAACTCCTCGCCGCCCCAGCGGCCCAGCAGATCGGTGCTGCGCAGCGAGCGGGCTATCTGCGCTGCCGTGGCCGCCAGCACCTGGTCGCCGATGGCGTGTCCGTGGCGGTCGTTGACCATCTTGAAATGGTCGATGTCCAGCATCAGCACCGCAGCGGGGCGATCGGTGCTGCGCAGCGCTGACAGCGACGATGCTGCCTGGTCGGCAAACCCGCTGCGGTTCAGGCAGTCCGTGAGCGGGTCGTGTGTGGCCGCATGCAGCCATTGCCTGAGCAACTGGTTGCGCGCATCCATGACCGTGGCCACCGTGAGCGGGCCCATGACGATGAGCGCGATGGCGATGCGGAAGCTTTGCAGGGCATATGGCGCGCTGAAATCTGCGCCGAAGTGCAGTTGCCCTGCGGAGACGGCCATCAGGACCCAGGCGCTGCTGATCAGGGTCAGCACGGCCGTGGCGAACAGGCTGTACGACAGTGCGCACCACAGCAGGCCCGGCACCAGGTAGGCAATGGCGCCCGGGCCATTGAAAACCTTGGTCAGGAGTGCGCCCAGAAGCAGGGTGCAGACTGGAAGCAGTTGCCGGGCTGCGAGGCCCTGGAGCACCGACCCGCGCCGGTTGATCAGGCGTGGACGCTGCCAGGCGGGCATGGTCAGCACCACGGGAAGGATCACCAGGTAGTCCACCAGCTCGGACGTGAACCAGAACCACAGGCCCGAGACCGGCGTGCCACCAAACAGCCGCGGGTTGATGAACATGCCTGCCAGACCGACCGCCAACGAGGCCAGCGTGACGATCAAAAGGAAATAGACCATCGACTGCGTGCTGCGCAGCGTCCTGTGTTCGGGGGACAGGCGCATAAAAAGCAGGTAGCCGACCGCCACCCCCACGAGGTTGGCTGCTGACAGGTGGGTCGCCTTGGCCCAGGTGCCCCCCGTCAGCAGGTCTGCGGACACGAGGGCAATGGCTGCCGCGCACCATGCGAAAGGTCGCGCCAGCGTGGGCCAGCGCACCAGCACACCCAGCAGCACGGCATTCGCCGGCCAGAAGGCCGCCAAGGCCCCCACTGGTCGGGTGAAGATACCCAGAAGGGCGAAGCCGAAGACCAAGGCGCCCACCAAAAGGGCTCCGACCTGGGGTGATCGAAGAGCACGGGGCATAGGCATTGCCGCCGCATGCGGGTGCGCGGGTGCTCTGGTCATTCGCTGTCTCCTGGCGGGGCTGGACCGGATGCTTCGCAGCATAAGCTATCTGATACGTTTATTTACATGTTGCCGCCGCGCTGGCACCGCGAAGGCGGCTTGTTTGCAGTTGTTTGCAGTGTGGCCATGTGCAACATGGAAGGCGTGGCGGCAAGCGGCGCGCCGCAGAGTCGATAGACTGGCAGAACATGTACAGCCGTTCGGCACGAGGAGACACAGGAATGAGCACACCCACCAAGTCCGCATCTTCTCTGGGCCGCGCCTCACCCAAGGCAGCTGCCCAAGGGCCTGGGGATCCGGCGTCGGCCCTGATCGACGCCAAGATCAAGGGCCTCGCTGACTGGCGCGGCGAAACCCTGGCGCACCTGCGCAAGCTCATGCACGAGGCCGTGCCCGAGGTGGTCGAAGAGGTCAAGTGGATGGGTGTGCCCGTCTGGTCGCATGCCGGCATCCTGTGCACGGGCGAGACCTACAAGCAAGCCGTGAAGATGACCTTTGCCAAGGGCGCTTCGCTGCCCGATCCCAAGGGGCTGTTCAATTCGAGCCTGGAGGGCAACACGCGCCGTGCCATCGATGTGCGCGAAGGCGAAGTGGTCAACGAGGCAGCACTCAAGGCGCTGTTCCGGGCAGCGGCGGACTTCAATGGCCTGCAGGCCGCGCAGAAAAAAACAAAGACCAAGGCGCCTGCGGCAAGGAACGCAGGTTAAGGCGCAAGCCTCAGCCGCACCACCACGGGCCGGTGGTCCGACCCCAGGTCGGGCCCGGTGCGCGCGCCCAGCACCTGCCAGCCGTTCGAGGCCAGCACATGGTCCAGCGGCAGCACCGACAGCCAGCCAAAGGCATTGGGCCAGCTGGGGGCCGCGCCAGTGGTACGGCGCAAGGTGGCCTCCACCGCGAACAGGCTGCGTGCCCAGGGGGTGGTGTTCAGGTCGCCCACCAGCAGGGCCGGCCCGCCTGCCTGGGCAAAGCGTTCGGCTTCCTGCACCAGGGCCCGGTCGCGGGCCTGGGCGAAGCCGGCGTCGAGCGGTGGCATGGGGTGCAGCGCGCTCAGTTGCACGGCCTTGCCGTTCCAGGCCATGGCGGCGCGCAGCCGCAAGGTGTCGCGCAGGTCCTGCGGCTGGAGGGTTTGCAGGTCGGACAAGGGGTGGCGCGAGAGCACGGCCAGGCCAAATGGGCTGGGATCGGGGGCTTCCAGCCGGTGCGGGTAGCGGGCCGCCACGCCGGGGTGCCCGGCCAGGGCCTGCTGGGCCAGGGCGGTGAACTCCTGCAGAAACACCACGTCGGGCGCATCGGGCGAAGCCAGCCAGGCCGTGAGCGGGCCGAAGTCGGTGGTTGCAAGGTTGAGGTTGGCACTGCCCACGGCCAGCACGGCGCCGGGGCCCGATGGTTCTGCGCCGCGCGGCAGGGTGGCAGGCTGCCACAGAAAGCTGCCGCCCAGCGCCAGCACGGCCAGAGCCAGCCAGCCATGGCCTACGCGGCCACTGGGCCGCGCAAGCACCAGCAGCACCAGTGCAAGCGCCCCCACCAGCAGGTACAGCCACTGCCAATGGGCTGCCAGCTCCACCAGCCATTGCAGCGTGGGTACCTGGTCCACCGGCAGCACGCGCGATACCGGGGCCGAGAGGGAGCCCAGGGCGCACAGCCAGGCCAGCCAGCGTGCGCGTGCGGTGATGAAATTCGCAGTTCTCGGATAGCGGTATCGTGGCATGCGGCCGATGGTATCGGCCGGACGGCACCGCTTGCTGCTCCGGGCGGGAATTTCCTTGGTGTTTCCCCGCTCCCAGGGGGTAAGCCTTGCTCTCAGCGCGCGGCGATCACCTGCAAGGTGCTGCGCAGCGCCGCTTCGTAGACCGCATCGGGCCCCAGGCGCGCTGCGTCGCTGGACGCTGGCAGTGCCACCCGCCCCGCGAACGCCTCGCGCAGGCGGGGCGCGGCCAGCAAGCGTGCGCCGGTGCTGTCGGCCAGTGCGATGCCTGCGAGCCGCCCGGCCTGGTCGAAGACGGGGCCGCCCGGCGCCAGGCCCTGGTGCAGGGAGGCATCGAGCTCGCGGTCCCCGTCCGCGCCCCGGGCGGCACCGACGAAGCCGGTGCGCAGCAGCGGCCATGCTGCCCCCGCATCGCTGGTGTGGGCGTACGCCACCGCAAACGCCACGGCCCCGGGGAAGGCACTCGCGGGCACGCTGCCCAGAGACGGTGCGGGCAGCGGGCTGCCCAGGCGCAGCAGGGCGAGCGCACGCTCGCCAGTTCGCCCCGGCTCGGTGGAGGCGGGGGCCAGTTGCCCCAGCCCGTTGCGCACCCACAGGCGCCGGCTGGCCGCGATGGCCTGCGCGGGCACCAGGGCCGCACGGCCTTCGCCGAGCAGCGTGCCGGTGGCCACCAGGCGTGCGCCGTTCGGCAACAAGGCGGCATGGCTGTACGGTGCCAGCCGCGCGGGCGGCAGCAGCATGTCGCCGCTCGCATGCGGCGCACCCGATGCCAGCGCACGGCCTACGCCGGCCACCAGCGGTTGCGATGGCGCGCGTGCCTGCGCATCGGCCAGCAGCTTGCGGGCGATGGCGTCCTGCCCACCCGCGTGCAGCAGCCAGGCGTACAGGGCCGCGCCGCCCACCGCGTCGAGGTGTGCGCCTGCGGTGTGCGCGCCAAAGGCCAGTGCGCGCCGGTACTGGCCCGACTGCATGTAGCTGCGCACCAGGCCCATCTCGGTGTCGGCCGAGTGCAGGATCAATGCAGCGCGGTCGAAGCCCTGCTCGGCCTTGTGCGCATCGCCGGCCGCCAGCGCGGCCTCGGCTTCGCGCAACAGGGCTTCGCGTTCGCGCAGGCGCTCGGCGTCGGGCGGCCGGGCCGCCGACGCCTGCATGATGGCCCGGAGCTTCTCCTCGGTGGCCGGTGAGGCTGCCAGCGGGCCCGTGGCCAGCCCCAGCAGGCCTATCAGGACGTGACGGCGCCGGTCGGGCATGCGGTGTTGGACCCGGTGCGGTTGATGCGCACGCTGCCGGCATCGTTGGGGTTGCTGCCCAGGGTGTACGGTGCCTTGGGCGCCTTGAAGCCCGACAGGTAGGCCACGAGCGCATCGATGTCCTGCGCGCCGCCCAGGCGGTTGGTGCCCTTGAGGAAGGTGGAGTAGCCGTCGCCACCATCGGCCATGAAGTTGTTCATGGTGACGCGGTAGGTCTTGGTGGGGTTGGCCACGGTGCCCGAGGCGTCGACGATGGTCTCGGTCGAGGACCCGCTGCGCAGCGTGACATTGCTCACGCGCGCGCCGCAGGCCTTGGCGCCGTCCCAGGTGTACTTGAAGCCGTTGGAAGGCAGCATCACGCGCGTGGCCGTGGCCGACTGGCCCTTGCAGCCCGCGAACTGCTCTTCCAGCACGTCCTTGAGGTCCTGCGCCGTGAGTGACATGGTCACCAGGCTGTTGCCGAAGGGCTGGGTGGTGAAGGCTTCGCCATAGGTGATGTTGCCGGGGCCTTCGCCCACGGTGCTGCTCGCAAAGGTGAAGCCGGGGTTGCGCACGCCGCCGCCGTTCATCAGCGCGATGACGGCGGAGCCGAAGGTGGGGCCCTGCGTGGCCGCCAGCATGGCGTCGGCCACCAGGTCGCCGGCCGGCATGTTGCAGGCGGCATCGGTGCGGGTGTTGGGCAGCTCGGCGGCGATGGAGCCAATCACGGTGTTGGCAATCGGCGAGACCAGGCTGTTGTAGCCGGCGATGATGCGGGCAACGGCTGCATCGGCGGGCACGGCGGGGTCGTTGCGCACCACCAGGCGGTTGGTGGTGGTGATCGCCGTGATGTCGCGTGTGGAGGGGTCGATGGTCAGGTCCATATCGGTCAGCACGCGGCCGAACGAGCTGGAGCTGGTCACGGGAATAGCGCGGCCCGTGGCATTGGGCAGCTTGCAGTTGTAGGCCGCATGCGTGTGGCCGCTGACGACGGCGTCCACGGCGTTGTCCAGGCCCTTGACCAGGGTGGCGATGGCCGAGCCGGCGAGGCCGCCCTCGCAGCTGTTGATGTCCGACACCGTGCCCGATTGGAAACCGCCCTCGTGCACCAGCACCACGATGGCTTCGATGCCCTGGTTCTTGAGTTCGGGGATGAGGTTGTTCACCGTCTGGATTTCGTCGCGGAATTCCAGGCCGGCCACGCCGGTGGGGGTCACGACGGTGGGCGTGGCCTTGAAGGTCATGCCGATGAAGGCCACCTTGACGCCCTTGAACTCCTTGATGCCATAGGCCGGCAGCAGCGTCTTGCCCGTGGCCGTGGCAATGACGTTGGCCGACAGCCACTTGAACTTCGCGCCCTCGAAGGGCACGGGCGTGCCTGCCGTCGCGCCCTTGCAGCTGTTGGGCTCGCCGGTCTTGCAGCCGCCGTTCTGCAAGCGCAGCAGCTCGGCCGAGCCCTTGTCGAACTCGTGGTTGCCCACCGAGTTGAATTCGAGCCCGATGCGGTTGAGCGTTTCCACTGCGGGCTCGTCCTGGAACAGGGCCGAGATCAGCGGCGAGGCACCGATCGAGTCGCCCGCGCCCACCACCACGTTGTTCGGGTTCTGCGCCTTGAGTTTGGCCACATGGGCGGCCATGAACTCGGCGCCGCCCACGGGCGGGCGCTCGGCCGCCGGCACCGCGGCACTGGTGCCGAAGGTGCCCGGGGATTCCAGGTTGCCGTGGTAGTCGTTGAAGCCGATCAGCTTGACGGTGAACGGCGGTTCGCTGCCCCCGCTGCTGCACGCAACCACGGTAACGGCCAGGGCGGCAGAGGCCGCGGCAATCCATCGCAATGTCATGGGTCCCTCGTGTTGGAGATGGGTCTGCTGCCGAGTGGATCCGGTCCGCGTGACAAGGCTGTGAAGCACTTTGGCCAAAATTAGGTCTAAGTTAAGTCTTGTGTGGCCTAAGTGGGCCGCATAGTATTTGCCCAACGCGTCCCTTCGAGGCGCAGGCGACCCAGGTGAGGCCGGTTACGGCCCCTGGGATCCCATGACAAGAACAGGAGACAAGCCTTGGCACGCTGGCACAACTGCGGCACCGAAGACCTGGACGTTCTGCAGGCCATTTTCTGGTCGGCAGGCGCGTCGCGGCATGCGCTGGCGCAGCGGCTGGCCTATTCAAAGAGCAAGGCCAACGCCATGGTGGCGGCCTTGCTGGACGAAGGCCTGCTCGACGAGGTGGGCCTGCAGGAGTCCTCCGGCGGGCGCCGGGCCGAAACCCTGCGCCTGAGCGAGACCCTGGGCGTGGTGATCGGCGCCGACCTGGGCGCCACCAGCATGCAGGTGGCCGTGATGCGGCCCGACATGACCGTGCTGGCGCGGCACCGCGAACCCATCGACGTGCGCCAGGGCCCGGGCGTGATCCTGGCGCGGCTGCGCGGCCTGATGCGCGAACTGATGGCGCGCTGCGGGCTGCCGGCCTCGCAGGTCATCGCCATCGGCATGGGTGTGCCGGGGCCCGTGGACTTTGAAAGCGGCCAGCTCGTCAACCCCCCGCTGATGCCCGACTGGGACGGCTTTTCCATCCGCGACTACCTGCGCGAGGCCTTTGCCGCGCCCGTCTTCGTGGACAACGACGTGAACCTGATGGCGCTGGGCGAGCTGTGGCGGCTGCAGCGCAACCTGCCCAACTTTTTGGTCATCAAGGTCGGCACGGGCATTGGCTGCGGCATTGTCTGCCATGGCCAGGTGTACCGGGGCGCCAATGGCTCGGCCGGCGACGTGGGCCACATCTGCGTGGACCAGGCCGGCCCGCGCTGCCACTGCGGCAACCAGGGCTGTGTGGAGGCCATGGCCGCCGCGCCCGCCATGGCGCGCATGGCACTGGCCGCGGCCCAGGCCGGCGAAAGTGCCTTGCTGGCCGAGCGCCTGCAGGCCAGCGGCACCCTGACCACCGAAGATGTCGCCCAGGCCAGCCGCGCGGGCGATGTGGTGGCCAATGCCATCATCCAGCGCGCAGGCAACCTGGTGGGGCAGATGCTGGCCTCGGTGGTCAACTTCTTCAACCCCTCGCACGTGTTCATCGCCGGGCGCGTGACGGACATGGGCCCGCTGTTCCTGGCCTCGGTGCGCCAAAGCGTGTACCACCGCTCGCTGGCCCTGTCCACGCGCCACCTGGAGATCCAGTACGCCCCTCTGGCCGACGATGCCGGCGTGGTGGGCGCCGGTGTGCTGGCCATGCAGGAGAGCATGGCACGCGCAGGAGGGAGCACACGATGAGCGTCGCCGTCGAGTTCCGCAACGTCACCAAGGAGTTCGGCCCTGTGCGCGTGCTGCACGGCGTGGGCTTCGCGCTGCAGCCGGGCCGGGTGTACGGCCTCTTGGGCGAGAACGGCGCGGGCAAGTCCACGCTGATGAAGATACTGGCCGGCTACGAAAGCCCCACCACCGGCGAGGTGGTGGTGGACGGCGCCGTGCGCGCCCCCGGCGGCGGCTCGCGCGCGGCCGAGGTCCAGGGCATCGTGCTGATCCACCAGGAGTTCAACCTGGCGGACGACCTGACGATTGCGCAGAACATCTTCCTCGGACACGAGATCAAGAAGGGCTTCTTCCTCGACGATGCGGCCATGCGCGAGAAGACCCGTGCGGCGTTGGCCCAGGTGGGCCTGCCGCTGGACCCCGACACGCGCGTGAAGAAGCTCATCGTGGCTGAAAAGCAGCTGGTCGAGATCGCCCGCGCGCTGGCCCGCAATGCGCGCCTGCTCATCATGGACGAACCCACCGCCACGCTGACCCCGGGCGAGACGGAGCGCCTGTTCACGCTGATGGCCGGGCTCAAGGCCGCGGGCGTGACCATCATCTACATCTCGCACAAGCTCGACGAGGTGGAGCGCACCACCGATGAGGTGGTGGTCATGCGCGACGGCCTGCTGGTGGCACGCGAGCCCACGGCCAGCGTCACACGGCGGCAGATGGCCAACCTCATGGTGGGCCGTGAGCTGGCCGACCTGTTCCCTGCCAAGCTGCCCGCGCCGGCGGGCGAGCCCGCCCTCAAGGTGCGCGGCCTTACCGTGCCCGGGTGGGCGCAGGACATCGATTTCGAGGTGCGGCGCGGCGAGATCCTGGGCTTTGCCGGCCTGGTGGGCGCCGGGCGCACGGAATTGTTCGAGGGCCTCCTGGGCCTGCGCCCGCGGTCTGCCGGCACGGTGGAGCTGGCGGGCAAGCCCGTGCAGCTCCAAAGCCCGCGCGATGCGGCACGCCACGGCCTCACCTACCTGAGCGAGGACCGCAAGGGCAAGGGCCTGCATGTGCACTTCAGCCTGCGCCCTAACCTCACGCTGATGGCGCTGGAGCGCTACGCCAAGCCCTGGCTCGATCCCGCGGCCGAGCAGGCCGCGCTGCGCAATGCGGTGCAGGAGTTCGGCATACGCACCGGCTCGCTCGATGTGCGTGCCTCGTCGCTGTCGGGCGGCAACCAGCAAAAACTCGCGCTGGCCAAGGTGCTGCACCCCGGCCCCAGCGTGGTGGTGCTCGACGAGCCCACGCGCGGCGTGGACGTGGGCGCCAAGCGCGAGATCTACCACCTGGTGCAGCGCCTGGCGGGCGAGGGCCTGGCGGTGATCGTGATTTCGTCCGAACTGATGGAGCTGATCGGCCTGTGCCACCGCGTGGCGGTGATGCGCGCCGGCCGCTTGCAGACCACGCTCCAGGAACCCCATTTGACCGAAGAGGAGTTGATCGTCCATGCCACAGGTACCCGCTGACGTAGCCGCTGAAAACACCGCCGCCGCACCCCAGGCAGGCGGCAGCCGCCACGGTGCCGCAACCGCCTGGTGGGGCAAGCTGCACGGCATGGGCCCGGTCATCGGCCTGGTGCTGCTGTGCATTGCCGGCACGCTGCTCAACAGCAACTTCGCCACCTACGACAACGTGATGAACGTGCTCACGCGCACGGCCTTCATCGGCATCATCGCGGTGGGCATGTGCTTCGTCATCATCTCGGGCGGCATCGATCTGTCCGTGGGCTCCATGGCGGCGCTGATCGCGGGCTCGGTCATTCTGTTCATGAACGCCATGGCGCCCGTGCTGGGTTCGCCCATGGCCGCGGTGATCGTCGGCATGGCGCTGGCCGTGGTGCTGGGTGCGGTGTTCGGGCTGGTGCATGGCTTGCTCATCACCAAGGGGCGCATCGAGCCCTTCATCGTGACCCTGGGCACGCTGGGCATCTTCCGCGCCTACCTCACGTACTTCTCCAACGGTGGAGCCATCACGCTGGAGAACGATCTGTCGGACCTCTACAGCCCCGTGTACTACGCCAACCTGTTGGGCGTGCCCATTCCGGTGTGGATCTTTCTGCTGGTGGCGGTGGTGGGTGGCGTCATCCTCAACCGCACGGCCTATGGCCGCTATGTGCAGGCCATCGGCTCCAACGAGCAGGTGGCGCAGTACGCCGCGGTGGATGTGCACAAGATCAAGATCCTGACCTACATGCTGCTCGGCGTGTGCGTGGGCATCGCCACGCTGCTCTACGTGCCGCGCCTGGGTTCGGCATCGCCCACCACGGGCCTGCTGTGGGAGCTGGAGGCCATTGCCGCGGTGATCGTGGGCGGCACGGTCCTGAAGGGCGGGGCGGGCAGCATCACCGGCACAGTGGTGGGCGCCATCCTGCTGTCGGTCATCAGCAACATCCTCAACCTCACCAGCATCATCAGCGTGTACCTGAATGCGGCGGTGCAGGGCTTCGTGATCATCGCCGTTGCGTTCATGCAGCGCGGCAAGCGGTGATGTGTCGTCGGAATCGTTTTTCTCGGTAGGTCGTTTGACTTTCGTGTTCCCCAGCCGGCCAGCTTCCATGGCCATTTTTCAAAGCAACAGGAGACAACGCATGAACAGCCAACTTTCTTCGTTCACCCGCCGCCTGGCCCTCTCGGCCGTGGGCGCTGCCGCCGCGCTGGCACTGGCCGGCCCTGCCATGGCGCAGGCCAACAAGGTCGTGGTGGGCGTGGCCATTCCCTCGGCCACGCACGGCTTCACGGGCGGCATCGTGTACTGGGCCAACCAGGCCAAGAAGGACCTGGAGAAGGCCCACCCCGGCCTGCAGGTCATCGTCAAGACAGCCGGCGGCGCGCCCGAGCAGGCCAACCAGCTGCAGGACCTGGTCACGGTCAACAAGATCAACGCCCTGGTGATCTTCCCCTTCGAATCGGCCGCGCTGACCAAGCCCGTGGCCCAGGTCAAGGCCAAGGGCGTCTACGTGACGGTGGTGGACCGCGGCCTGACCGACACCAGCGCGCAGGATGCCTACGTGGCCGGTGACAACACCGCCTTCGGCAAGATCCCGGCCGAGTACATCGCCAAGGCGCTGAACGGCAAGGGCAATGTGGTGGCCATGCGCGGCATTGCGACCACGCTGGACAACGAGCGCATGGACGCGTTCAACGCGGTGCTCAAGAACCACCCCGACATCAAGCTGCTGGACGCCAAGTACGCCAACTGGAACCGCGACGACGCCTTCAAGGTCATGCAGGACTACCTGACCCGCTTCCCGCAGATCGACGCCGTCTGGGCTGCCGACGACGACATGGCCGTGGGCGTGCTCAAGGCCATCGAGCAGTCCAAGCGCAAGGACATCAAGCTGGTGTTCGGCGGCGCGGGTGCCAAGGGCATGATCAAGACGCTGGCCGACGGCAGCAACCCGCTGATCCAGGCCAACGTGTCGTACAGCCCCAAGTTCATCTACGACTCGATCAAGCTCACGGCCGAGGCACGCATCAAGGGTGACAAGCTGCCGCCCACGACCATCATTCCTTCGGTGCTGATCACCAAGGACAACGCCAAGAGCTTCTACTTCCCTGACTCTCCCTTCTGATCGGAAAGCCTGATGGGGCCTTGGCCCCATCGCAACGGCCGAGCCATGGGCCGGCCGTTGCGAAGGTCGATTGTTGCGATGGGCAGCGGATTGGATCAACCACGCGCTGCCCCCATTTTCTGGAGCCCCACCATGCCAAGACCCGTCACCCTCTTCACCGGCCAATGGGCCGACCTGCCGCTGGCCGAGCTCGCGCCGCTGGCACGCAGCATGGGCTACGACGGCCTGGAGCTGGCCTGCTGGGGCGACCATTTCAATGTGCAGGAGGCACTGGCCTCCCCGCGGTACGTGAAGGACAAGCATGCGCTGCTGGCCCAGCATGGCCTGCAATGCTTTGCCATCGGCAACCACCTGGTGGGCCAGGCCGTGTGCGACCGCATCGACGAGCGCCACCAGTCCATCCTGCCGCCCCATGTATGGGGCGATGGCGAGCCCGAGGGCGTGCGCCAGCGCGCGGCCAGCGAGCTGGCCGACACGGCACGTGCGGCGGCGAAATTTGGCGTGAAGACCGTCACGGGCTTCACCGGCTCATCGGTATGGCATGCCATCTATGCCTTCCCGCCCACCAGCCAGGCGTACTGGGACAAGGGCTTTGCCGACTTCGCCCAGCGCTTCGGCCCCATCCTCGACGTGTTCGAAAAGCACGACATCAATTTCGCGCTGGAAGTGCACCCCACCGAGATCGCCTTCGACATCGCTTCGGCCGAGCGCGCCATTGCGGCCGTGAAGGGCCACCGGCGCTTCGGCTTCAACTACGACCCGAGCCACCTGGCCTACCAGGGCGTGGACTATGTGAAGTTCATCCGCCAGTTTGCCGACCGCGTCTACAACGCCCACATGAAGGACGTGTGGTGGGGCAAGGGCGACGGCACGGTGGGCGTGTTCGGCGGGCACACCAGCTTTGGCGACGCACGCCGCCACTGGGACTTCCGCAGCGTGGGCCGCGGCATGATCGATTTCGAATCCATCATCGTCGCCCTCAACGACATCGGCTACCAGGGCCCGCTCTCCGTGGAGTGGGAGGACAGCCGCATGGACCGCGTGCACGGCGCCACCGAGAGCGCAGCCTTTTGCAAGCGGCTCGACTTCAAGCCCGCCGCCGGAGCCTTCGACGCGGTCTTCGCTCGCGACGAGCAACCGAAATAACCAACAAGGGATTCCATGTCCTCTGAACGCAAGCTGCGCTATGCCATGGTGGGCGGCGGCAACGGCGCCTTCATCGGCGCCGTGCACCGCAAGGCCATGGCGCTGGACGGGCAGTTCGAGCTGGTGGCCGGAGCACTGTCATCCTCGCCCGAGCGGGCCCGTGCCTCGGGCACCGCCCTGGGCCTGGCCGACGACCGCAACCACGGTAGCTGGCAGGACCTGCTGGCCGACGAGCTGCGCCGCCCGCCGGGCGAGCGCATCGACCTGGTGAGCATCGTCACCCCCAACCACGTGCACCACCCGGTGGCCCTGGCCTTTGTGCAGGCGGGCTTCCATGTGGTGTGCGACAAGCCGCTGGTGCACACCAGCGCGCAGGCCGACGAGCTGGTGGCCGCAGTGCGGCAGGCCGGCACCGTGTTCGGCGTGACCTACAACTACACGGGCTACCCCATGGTGCGCGAGGCGCGCCACCTGGTGCAAAGTGGTGCTCTGGGCACGCTGCGCAAGATCACGGTCGAATACAACCAGGGCTGGCTGGCGACGGCGGTGGAAGAGGGCGGCGGCAACAAGCAGGCCGACTGGCGGCTGGACCCTGCGCGCAGCGGCGCGGCGGGCACCCTGGGCGACATCGGCTCGCACGCCGAGAACCTGGCCGCCACCGTGACCGGCATGGAGCCCGAGTGGCTGTGCGCCGACCTCACGGCCTTCGGCGCGGGCCGCCGGCTCGACGACGACACGCAGATGCTGCTGCGCTATGCCAGCGGCGCTCGCGGCGTGATCGTGGCATCGCAGGTGGCCGCAGGCCTGGAGAACGACCTGCGCCTGCAGGTCTCGGGCACCTTGGGCACCATCACCTGGCGGCAGGAAGACCCCAACCACCTGGTGCACTCGCCGGTGGACGGGCCGCGCCGCATCCTCACGCGCGGCTCGCCCTGGCTCAGCCCCTCGGCACTGCAGGCGGGCCGCATTCCTTCGGGCCACCCCGAGGCCTTCATCGAGGCCTTTGCCAATGTCTACCTGGGCGTGGCGGCCGACGTCCGTGCCCATGCATCCGGCCAGCCGGCCGATCCGCTGGCGGCCGACTACCCGCGCGTGGAGGACGGTGCGCGTGGCGTGCGCTTCATCGAGCGCGTGCTGGAGTCCGCGCAAAGCGAACGCAAGTGGACGGCCCTGGCCGGCGAGCGGGCATGAGCGCCGGGGCCAGAATGGCCCCATGAGCTCTGAAAAACACAAGATGATCACCGGCGCCCTGTACCAGGCCGCCGACCCCGAACTCGTAGCCGACCGCCTGCGCGCACGCCAGCTGTGCCACGCCATCAACCATGCGGCGCCTGAGGCCGTGGGCGAGCTGCAGTCCCTGCAGGCGCAGCTGCTGCCGGGCCAGCCCTCCAGTGTGCAGATCACGCCGCCTTTTCACTGTGACTACGGCTACAACATCACGCTGGGCGAGGGCGCCTACTTCAACTTCAACTGCGTGGTGCTCGACGGCGCGCCGGTGCGCATCGGCGCGCGCACCCTGTGTGCGCCGGGCGTGCAGATCTACACCGCCTCGCACCCCTTGTCGCCCGAGGAGCGTGCCACCGGCATCGAGCAATGCCTGCCCGTGACCATTGGCAACGACGTCTGGATTGGCGGCGGCGCTATCATCTGCCCCGGCGTGACCATCGGCGATGGTGCCGTGATCGGCGCGGGCAGTGTGGTCACGCGCGATGTGCCAGCCCGCGTGCTGGCCGCGGGCAACCCCTGCCGGGTGATCCGTGAATTGCCGCAGTAGCCTGTGCGCGGCCTGCCATTACAAATTGGCACATTCGCAGCTTATGAACTATATTGATTCGAGCACTGTTCCCTGAGCCTCCTGCGCGCAGCGGGGCTCTTCACGTCCACCTTTTCGGGAGACGAGCATGCCCCTGTCGAATCTGCGTGTCGGTTTGCGTCTGGGCCTGGGTTTTGGCCTGCTCTTGCTGCTGGTGCTGGCCATGGGCCTGTTCGCGGTGAACCGGGTCAACCGGGTGCAGGGCAGCGTGGTCGACCTGGCCACCAACTGGTTGCCGAGCACGCAGCAGCTCGCGGGCCTGAACGAAGCGCTCAACCAGATGCGGCGCGCCGAGCTGCAGATGATGCTGGGCGGCGACGCGAAGGCCATCCAGGATGAAAGTGCGCGCATCGACAAACAGTGGACCCTGGTGCCCAAACTGCTCGACGCCTACGCCGCCACGCTCTCCGACGGCGAGGAAAAGCAGCTCTTCGAGGCTTTCAAGACCACCGTGGGCCGTTACAAGGACTCCCAGGCCAAGCTGCTGGCACTGTTGCGCGATGGCAAGACCGACGAGGCCATGGCCTACCTGCGCGGCGACTCGCGCGTGGCCTTTCGCTCCACCACCGATGCCATCGGCAAGCTGGGGGCTGTGAACGATGCGGGCGTGGAGCAGGCCAATGTGGCAGGCGCGCAAAGCTACCGCACGGTGCTCTGGGGCATCTGGATCATGATGGCCGCGGCGCTGGCCCTGGGGGCGGCCGTGGGCTGGCTGCTGACGCGCTCGCTCACCGTGCCGCTGAGCTTTGCAGCCAGCACCGCCGACCGCATCGCCGATGGCGACCTCACCGGCGAGCTGCGGTCCACGCGCGGCGATGAGCTGGGCGACCTGCTGCGGGCGCTGGCGCGCATGCAGGGGGCGCTGAATGCCTCGGTCAGCGATGTGCGGCGCAGTGCCGACAGCATTGCCGTGGCCAGCCAGGAGGTGAGCAGCGGCGGCCATGACCTGTCGGTGCGCACCGAGGCTGCGGCCGCCAGCATCGAGCAGACCTCGGCCGCGCTGCAGCAGGTGACCGATACCGTGCGCCAGAGCTCGGCATCGGCCCAGCAGGCGCGCCAGTTGGCGTCGGCAGCGTCCGAAGTCGCGGTGGCGGGTGGCGAGGTGGTGGCGCGCGTGGTGAGCACCATGGACGGCATCCAGACCTCCTCACGCAAGATCGGCGACATCATCGGCGTCATCGACGGCATCGCCTTCCAGACCAACATCCTGGCGCTCAACGCCGCCGTGGAGGCGGCACGCGCGGGCGAGCAGGGCCGTGGCTTTGCCGTGGTGGCCACCGAGGTGCGCACGCTGGCGCAGCGCAGCGCCCAGGCAGCGCGCGAGATCAAGCAACTGATCGTGAGCTCGGTCGATCAGGTCGAGGGCGGTGCCAAGCTGGTGGGCGAGGCGGGCCAGACCATGGACCAGGTGGTCGGCTCGGTGCAGCGCGTGAGCAGCCTCATTGGCGAGATTGCCAGCGCCATCGAGGAGCAGAGCCAGAGCGTGGGCGAGGTCAACACCGCCATCTCGCAGCTCGATGGCATGACGCAGCAGAACGCCGCGCTGGTGGAGCAATCGGCCGCGGCATCGGAGTCGCTGCGCGACCAGGCGGGCCGCCTCACCGAGGTGGTGGCGCGCTTTCGGCTCAAGGGCGCGTGAACCCAATACAGCGCGAAGAATCGTCGGCCCTGCGGCCTGGGGCAAGAGATCCCCGCGGCCTCACACCCCCGCCAGCTGAAACCTCTGGTCAAAGTTCATCTTCCCCAGCACCTGCAGCGCCGCCGCCAGCAGGTTGCCGTCCACCTTGCTGATGTCGAGGCTGTAGCGGCGCTCGGTGGAGACCACGTCCACGCTCTTGGTGCCCCATTGCACGGCGACCAGGGGGGCAGGGCGGCTGCCCATGCCCGCACCGACGAACACGCCGCGCTGCTCGGGGCGGAGCATGAACTCCAGCCGGGGGGTGCGCTTGAGCGTCAGGCGGTCGGTGCCCTGGGGGCCGAACGCGAACGAGACGATCCAATCGTCTTCGTCTTCCACGGTCAGGATCGGGACGCGCTGGGGTGGTGGCATGGTGGGTGGTGTTGGGTGACTCTGTGCCTGCGGCTGGCCTGGACCAGAGGGCGCAGGCCGGGCGGCGGTCAGTATGCCGTGCAATAGCCATGCCAGAAGAGGGGCGAACCCGAAGTTGGGTGTATCCAACGCCACCCCAGATTTGTCAGCAAAATGCAAGGACTTGTCGTACAAGTTTTCTGCGCAGTGCGCTGCAGAATGCGTGCTGCATTGCACCAAAAGGTGGCGCTGGCCCTCAGCCCGGTGCCAAGGCCCCTGCCAGCCGCCCCACGGTGGCCAGTGCTTCCTCGAAGCGCTCTTGCGCCGGGTGCCCGTAGTTGATGCGCACGCAGTGGGCAAAGCGCTGGTCGGCCGAGAAGATCTGCCCCGGCGCCAGGCTGATGCCCTGGGCCAGGGCCTGGCGGTGCAGGGCGAGGGCGTTGACCGATGGCGGCAGTTCCACCCACAGAAAGTAGCCACCCTCGGGCCGCGACACCCGGGTGCCGGCCGGAAAATGCCGGGCGATGACCGCCAGCGCGCGTTCCTGCTGCCGGGCCAGGCTGCGCCGCAACTGGCGCAGGTGCCGGTCGTACCCGCCCTGGGCCAGATACTCTGACAGCGCCTGCTGCGAAGGCACGGCCGCCGCCAGCGTGGTCATGAGCTTGAGCCGCTGCACCGCCGTGGCAAAGCGGCCTGCGGCCACCCAGCCCACGCGGTAGCCGGGGGCCAGGCATTTGCTGAAGGAACTGCAGTGCATCACCAGCCCCTCGGTGTCAAAGGCCTTGGCCGGGGGCGGGCGTTCAGGGGCGAAGTGCAGCTCGCCATACACATCGTCCTCGATCAGCGGCACCTGGTGGCGCGCCAGCAGGGCCACCAGGGCGCGCTTTTTCTCTTCGGGCATCAGGCTGCCCAGCGGGTTCTGAAAGCTCGGCATCAGCCAGCAGGCCTTGACCGGGTGGCGTGCCAGGGCCTCGGCCAGTGCGGCCAGATCGATGCCCTCGCGCGGGTGGGTCGCCACCTCCACGGCCTGCAGGTTCAGCCGCTCCAGCGCCTGCAGGGCGGCATAGAAGGTGGGCGACTCCACCACCACGATGTCGCCCGGCCGTGTCACGGCCTCCAGGCACAGGTTGAGTGCCTCCATGGCGCCGTTGGTGATGATGAGCTCACCCACATCGACCGCCGTGCCATGCAGCCCGTAGCGCAGCGCGATCTGCTGGCGCAGGCGTTCGTCGCCCGGCGGCAGGCTTTGCACGATGTTCCAGGGGTCGAGTCGGCGCATGCCCCCCGACAGGCAGCGCGCCAGTCGCTCCAGCGGGAACAGCTCCAGTCCCGGGAAGGCTGAGCCCAGTGGCACCAGGCCGCGCTCGCGCGCCGAGCCCAGCACCTCGAACACCAGGTCGCTGATGGCCACGCCGATCGATCCGGCCGCCGGCTGCGAGGGCAGGGGCTCGGCCGGGGGCACCTGGCCCGGCGCCGCGGGCAGCCGCGCACTCACGTAGTAGCCCGAGCGCGGGCGCGCATGGATCAGGCCCTGGGCTTCCAGCTGGTAGTAGGCCTCGAAGACCGTGGAGGGGCTGATGCCCCGCGTGCGGCTGGATTCGCGCACCGAAGGCACGCGGTCGCCCGGGCGCAGCGCGCCGCTGTGGATCAGCTGGGCGATCGTGTCGGCATGGCGCTCATAGCGTTTCATACAGAAAGGATTTTGATCTGGGCAACGCTGAATCAGTCTTCGCGATGGCGCGTGCCCAGATTTGGGATGGGCTGCCCGGCGCAAAGCGCAGCCATAGCCCGTGCTATGGCGAGCATTTGCTTGCGACGCAGACCGCCCAAAGCGGGGCGCGCGGCGCGCGAGAGACTTGTTCAGCGTTGCCATCATACAAACTGATCCGTATTTTTAACCTGAAACTGAATCTGTACTGTTTTTCGGGCCAGGCGTAGAGTCCGTTACATCCCCCAAAAAGAAGCCGCAGTCCCCATGATCGATCGTTTGCGCAGCCTGCTGCGCCCTCTTGTTGTCCCGCTGTGGCTGGCCGCAGGCCTGGGCGCTGCGGTTGCGCAGCCTGCGGCGCCCTCGTCGGCCCCTGTGGCCCCCGCTACCACCATCTCCAATGGCATGGCATCGCGCGTGCTGGCCTGTGTCACCTGCCACGGCAAGGAGGGCCGGGCCACGCAGGAGGGCTACTTTCCGCGCATCGCGGGCAAGCCGGCGGGCTACCTGGCCAACCAGTTGCTCAATTTCCGCGAAGGCCGGCGCAGCTACCCGCAGATGACCAGCCTCATCGAGCATCTGACCGACGACTACCTGCGCGAGATGGCCGCGCACTTCGCCGCGCTGGACCTGCCGTACCCGCCGCCACCCGCACCGCAGGCACCGCCCGCCACGCTGGAGCGCGGGCGCCTGCTGGTGCAGCAGGGCGACGCGGCGCGCAATATTCCCGCCTGCGTCCAGTGCCACGGCCCGGCCATGACCGGCGTCAACCCCTTCATCCCTGGCCTGCTGGGCCTGCCGCGCGACTACCTCAACAGCCAGTTGGGGGCCTGGAAAACGGGCCAGCGCCGCGCCCATGCGCCCGACTGCATGGCCGACATCGCGCGCCGGCTCACGCCCGACGATGTGAGTGCCGTATCGGCCTGGCTGGCCGCCCAGCCTGTGCCCGGTGGCGGCAAGGCCGCTGCCAGCCTGGCCGGTACCATGCCGGTGCGCTGCGGCGGGGTGGACGGCGTACCCGTGGCCGGGCGCTGAAGGGGCGTGGCATGAACGCACGAACCATCCTCTGGACGATCTCTTCCTCCCTGGCTGCGCTGGGCATTGCCGCTGCTGCGGTGATCACCCTCAACCTGCGCGGCGAAGAACCGCTGCCATCGGCCCCTGAGGCCTTCACCTCCACCCCCGAACTGGTGGCCCGCGGCGAGTACCTGGCGCGCGTGGGCAACTGTATGGCCTGCCACACCACGCAGGGCGGCGCGGCGTTTGCTGGCGGGCGAGGCATCGAGACGCCGTTCGGCGTGGTGCACAGCTCCAACCTCACGCCGGACAAGGCCCATGGCATCGGCCAATGGTCATCGGCCGAATTCTGGCGTGCCATGCACCATGGCCGCTCGCGCGACGGGCGCCTGCTGTACCCGGCGTTTCCCTACCCCAATTACACCCAGGTCACGCGCGAAGATTCCGACGCCATCTACGCCTACCTGCAGAGCCAGTCCGCGGTGGGCGAGGCCAACCGGCCGCATGCGCTGCGCTTTCCGTACAGCACACAGGCCGCTCTGGCCGTATGGCGGGCGCTGTTCTTTGCACCGGGCGAGCCTGTTGTCGCATCTTTGCAGACGGCCGAGTACAACCGCGGCGCCTACCTGGTCAACGGCCTGGGCCATTGCACGGCCTGCCATACGCCGCGCAATGCCCTGGGCGCCACCTCGGATGCCCAGGCCTTCAGTGGCGGCCTGATCCCGGTGCAGAACTGGTATGCCCCGGCCCTCAATGCCGCGGCCGAGGCCGGCGTGAAGGAGTGGCCCGTGCAGGACGTGGTGGCCCTGCTCAAAACCGGCACGGCGCCCCATGGCTCGGTCATGGGCCCCATGGCCGAGGTGGTGTTCCGCAGCACCCAGTACCTCACCGATGCCGATGCGCGCGCCATGGCCGTCTACCTGCAGGATCTGCCGCAGCACACGGTGGAATTGCCGCCTGCGACGGTGCCCGCTGACTCGGCGATGGCACGCGGCGCCAAGGTGTACGAGCAGCAGTGCGCCCAGTGCCATGGCGACCAGGGGCAGGGCCAGCCCGGCGCCTTCCCGCCCCTGGCGGGCAACCGCGCCGTGCTGCTGGCCGACACCACCAACCTGGTGCGCGTGGTGCTGCAGGGCGGCTACCTGCCGGCCACGGCCGGCAACCCGCGCCCCCATGGCATGCCGCCGTTCCGCCACGTGCTGAGCGACGAGGACGTGGCCGCCGTCGCCACCTTCGTGCGCAACAGCTGGGGCAACCGGGCGAGCTCCGTCGGCGCCATCGAGGTCTACCGCGCCAAGGAGCGGCGCGGGATGTAAGAGACTCAGGCCTCCAGGGGGTGCGCCTTCATCTTCGCCATGTACGAGTCGGGTTGGATGTCGGTGTAGTTGGGCACGTCGGCCGTCAGCACAGGGGCGGTCTTCTGCGCCGCCGCCTGGGCCTGCTCCACCGTCTCGAAGAAGGCATTCGTCAGCGCCACCACCTGGCCCGGGCGCGGTGGGCCGGGGTACATCACGCGGTCGCTCTCCAGACGCACCAGGCCCAGCGGGCCCAGGGCCTCGCGCGCGATGCGCATGTGCTCCCCATGGTAGTAGTCGTGGTCGAAGCGGGCACCTTCGTGCCAGCGGTACAAGGCTGTGATCTTGATCATGCAGGGGATCTCTCAGTCTGAGGCTGCCGGAATGGCCGCCGTGGCCTGCACGTTAGGGGCGGAGGGCGTGCGCAGGCAGCCGCCTGCGCGACACGCCCGCCCCGTGCCTGTCACCCAGGCATCAGTGCGCTCTGCTCTTCCTCATCGGTCTCGCCCAGGAAACCGCCGCTCTGGTGGCCCCACAGCCGCGCGTAGACACCGCCCAGCGCCAGCAGCTGCGCGTGCGTGCCTTCCTCGATGATGCGCCCGGCATCCAGCACGATCAGCCGGTCCATGGCGGCGATGGTGGACAGGCGGTGGGCAATGGCGATCACGGTCTTGCCCTGCATCAGCCCGTCCAGGCTCTGCTGGATGGCCGCCTCCACCTCGGAGTCGAGGGCACTGGTGGCTTCGTCGAGCAGCAGGATGGGCGCGTCCTTGAGCATCACGCGCGCGATTGCCACGCGCTGGCGCTGCCCGCCCGAGAGCTTCACGCCGCGCTCGCCCACATGGGCATCGAAGCCGCTGCGGCCCTGCAGGTCGGTCAGGCTGGCGATGAAGTCCGCCGCTTCGGCGCGTTTCGCTGCAGCCAGCATGTCCTCCTCGCTTGCATCGGGGCGGCCGTAGAGGATGTTGTCGCGCATGGAGCGGTGCAGCAGCGAGGTGTCCTGCGTCACCATGCCGATGGAGCGGCGCAGGCTGTCCTGCGTGACATGCGATATGTCCTGCCCGTCGATCAGCACCCGGCCCGAGCGCACGTCGTGAAAGCGCAGGAGCAGGTTCACCAGCGTGGACTTGCCCGCGCCCGAGCGGCCGATCAGTCCGATCTTCTCGCCCGGGCGGATGGTCAGATTCAGGTCGTCGATGACCGGCCGGCCATTGCCGTAGGCAAAAGTCGCGGCCTCGAACTTCACCTCGCCCTGCGTCACCAGCAGCGGCCTGGCATCGGGCGCATCCACCACGGCGCGCGGACGCGTCAGGGTGTTGATGCCGTCCTGGATGGTGCCCACGCTCTCGAACAGCGTGGTCATCTCCCACATCACCCAGTGGGCGTGGCCCGAGACGCGCAGCGTCATCGCCGTCACGGCCGCCACGGCACCGGCGCCCACCTCGCCCAGCGACCACAGCCACAGCGCCGTGCCGCAGGCCCCGAGGATCATGCCCACCACCAGGATGTGGTTGACGATCTCGAACTGGCTCACCAGGCGCATCTGCGCATAGCCGGTGAGCTTGAAGGCGTCCATCGCCGCGCGCGCGAACTCCGACTCGCGCCGCGTGTGCGAGAACAGCTTCACCGTGGCGATGTTGGTATAGGCATCGGTGATGCGCCCGGTCATGGCCGAGCGTGCATCTGCCTGCGCCTTGCCCACCTTGCCCAGACGCGGCACAAAGTACCAGCAGGCCAGGCCATAGGCCACCATCCACAGCGCAAAGGGCGCCAGCAGGCGTGCGTCGAACCCGGCCAGCAGCACCAGAATGGTCACCAGGTACACGCCCATGCCCACCACCACGTCGGTGGTGGTGAAGATCATGTCGCGCACCGCCAGCGCGGTCTGCATGATCTTGGTGGTGATACGGCCCGCGAACTCGTCGGCATAGAAGGCCATGCTCTGGCCCAGCATCAGCCGGTGGAAGTTCCAGCGCAGGCGCAGCGGGAAATTGATGGCCAGCACCTGGTGCTTCACGCTGGTCTGCACAGCCACCAGCGCGATGGAGGCCAGCAGCAGCACGGTGATGCCCACGATCTGGCCCTTGCGCTCGGCCCACAGGGCGGCAGGCGGCACGCTGGACAGCCAGTCCACCACATGGCCGAGCACGGCGAACAGCAGGGCCTCATAGATGGCGATGGCGGCCGACAGCGCCGCCATGACCAGCACGTAGCCCTGCATGCCTTGCGCGCAGTGCCACACGAAGGCCAGGAAGCCTTTGGGCGGGAGATGGGGTTCCGGGGCCGGGTAGGGGGCGACGCGTTTCTCAAAAAATCCGAACAAAGTCATTGCTCCTAGAAAGGGAGGCGCTTGCGGGCGCGCCCTTTTGACCACATGGTAAGCCCGCCTTGTGACCCGCCGCACCAAGAGGGGCATTGAGGGGGGCGACCCCGTCTCGGCACTGCATAGAATCCGCCCCCATGCAATGCTGCTTCGTAACTGCTGCGATCTTCCGTTACCTGACCTGCCCCGCGGGGCGCGCCGCCGCATGACGGCCGCCGCCCCCTGGACCTGGGCCATCATCGGCGTGGCCACCGCCGCCGTGATCGTGCGCCCCTTCCGCCTGCCCGAGGCGGTCTGGGCCGTGGCCGGCGCGCTGGCGCTGCTGGCCCTGGGCTTCATCAGCCCGGCGCAGGCCTGGGAAGGCGTGATGCGCGGGCACGACGTCTACCTGTTCCTGGCCGGCATGATGCTGTTGTCCGAGCTGGCGCGGCGCGAGGGCGTGTTCGACTGGCTGGCCACCCTGGCCGCGAAGCAGGCCCGGGGCTCGGGCCGGCGCCTGTTCACCTGGGTCTATGCGGTGGGCACCCTGGTCACGGTGTTCCTGTCCAACGATGCCACGGCCGTGGTGCTCACTCCGGCCGTGTTCGCGGTGGCGCGCGCGGTCGGGGCCTCGCCCTTGCCCTATCTGTTCATCTGCGCCTTCATCGCCAATGCGGCGAGCTTCGTGCTGCCCATCTCCAACCCGGCCAACCTGGTGGTCTGGGGCAGTGGCATGCCGTCCCTCGCGCACTGGCTGGCGCTGTTTGCGCTGCCCTCGCTGGCTTCCATCGCTGCCACCTACCTGGCTTTGCGCTACATCCTGCGCAGCACCATTCCCGAGACCATTGCCAGCACGGTGCCCGAGCATCCGCTGGGCCTGGGGGGGCGCGTGGCCGCCGGGGGGCTGGCGGTGTCGGTGCTGGTGCTGGTGGGCTGCGCCTGGCTGCGCATCCCGCTGGGCTGGCCCACGCTGGGTGCCGCGCTGGGCACGCTGGCGCTGCTGGCCTTTGCCTGCGGCCGGGCGCCCTGGCAGGCGCTGCGTTCCGTGTCCTGGGATGTGCTGCCGCTGGTGGCGGGGCTGTTCGTCTTTGTCCAGGCGCTGGAGCACACAGGGGTGGTGGGCCTGCTGGCCGCCAGCCTGCGCAGCGCCGCTGCCGCCTGGCCTCAGGGCGCCGGCACTGTGCTCGGGGCCCTGCTGGGCGTGGCGACCAACCTGGTCAACAACCTGCCTGCGGGCCTGCTGGCCGGGGCCTCGCTGGATGCCGCCGCTGCATCGGGCACCGTGCGCGCGGCAGCGCTGATCGGCATCGACCTGGGGCCCAACCTCTCGGTCACGGGCTCCCTGGCCACCATCCTGTGGCTGTCGGCGCTGCGGCGCGAGGGCCTGCATGTGGGGGCCTGGCAGTTCCTCAAGCTCGGGCTGGTCGTGATGCCGCCCGCACTGCTGTCGGCCCTGCTGGTGCTGCAGGCCGCGCATTCGCTGCACCTGCTCGCCCCTTGAGTGGGCAGCCGCCTACTGCGCCGTGGAGGCGGCCTTGGGCGGCTGGCGGTAGACCACCGTGATGCGCGGCACGCTTTTGACGCCGGGCTGCTTTTCCAGGAAGGCGTAGAGAAACGCCGTCAGGCTCTTCTCGCACAGCGCCATCACCGCCGACTCGGAGGCCATGGCCTGGCCTTGCTGCTGGGCGCGCCTGGCGGCTTCTTCCTGCAGGCGGATGATGGCAGCCTTCTCATCGGTGAGCAGGCCGCCGGCGACCACGCGGTGGCGCAACTGCGTGACGGCCGGGGTGGCCACCAGCCGGGGTGGGTTCACGTGCACCTCGATGCCCTTGTCCGTGGCCTTGAGGTCGTACTGGCCGGGTGCCAGGTCAAAGCCGAAGGCGTACTCGGCCGTGTAGGTCACGGCCACCACGCCGGTGGAGGCCAGGCCCAGCACCGATTTTTCGATGATCTGCGTGCTGCCTTCCTCGCGCACCACGGTGGCCGACAGCAGCTTCATCTGCTCGGCCAGCGACTGCTTGCCCACCGTCAGGTAGCTGGTGTAGCGCGTGTAGCCCAGGAGCTCCTGGCTTTGCGTGCGGACCTCGCTTTGCAGCAGGGCCACCCGCTCGCGTGCCATCCACCCCACGATGCCCGCCGCCAGCAGGCCGCCCACGGTGAACGCGAGGGCGACGCGCAGCAGGGTGCGGGGCAGGACCATGGGTACAGATTACAGCAGGAACACGATCGCCACGGTGAGCACGCCCAGCGCCAGGTTCACGCCCACCAGGGTGCGGATGGACGCCAGCGCCTTGCCGCCCGCGGTCCAGTCCGAGGCCGCCACGGCCACGCGCAGCCGCTTGTACAGCGCAAAGCGGATGTGGCCGAAGATCGCCATCATCACCAGGCCGATGGTGGCCATCAGGGTCCACGACAGCGGCATGGCAAAGCGCCCGCCCGATTGGGCCGCGGCCTTGGCCACATTGCCGATCATCCACAGGCCCGAGCCCAGCACCAGCACCACGGCCACCGACACGGCGGCAAAGAAGCGCTGCAGCACGTCGTGCATCAGCTGGAGGCGCTGCGGAGGCTCCAGCGACAGGGTGGCCGGGCGCAGGAAGAAATGGGCAAACACCATGCCGCCGATCCAGACGATGAGGGACAGGACATGGACGAACTTGAGCGCGGCGTAGAGCATGGCGGACGAACAGGGCGTGGGGCCCCGGGATTGGTTGTAGTGGTCCGATTGTGCGGCGACTTCCCTGCAGGCCATGCGGGCCGAGGGGATTACGCCCTTGCCAGCACCGCTGCGATGAATGGTCCCTTGGCCTCGGTGTAGGCCTCGCGGTCATGCCGGTACCGCAGCGCCAGCTGGCGCTTGAGCGCCGCATAGCTGGCGGCCAGCTCGGCACTGCCGCGCAGCGCGTCGCGAAAGGCCAGGCGCTGGCGCCACAGGGCGCTGCCCAGCGGCACCAGGTGCAGGTGGTGCGTGCGGTGGGCCGGGCTGGGCTTGCAGAACCAGTGCATCTGCTCCGGCTTGTAGGGGGCGTACAGGTAGTCCCATGGGGCCACTGCGGAGATGGCTTGCATGGACCCGGTCAGCGAGTGCACCGGCGCCATGATGTCGATGACGGGCTTGGCGGGCAGGCCTGGCACGGCCGTGCTGCCGATGTGCTCCACCGGCCCCGCCAGCCAGGGCGCCAGGGCCGCTTGCAGCAGCAGGCGCTCGGCATCGAAAAGGGCAGGCCATCCGGGATCGTATTCCACGATCTCGACCCATGCGTCGGCCAATGGAGCGGGGGAGCTTGCCATCAGCCCTTCCCGCGGTGCGCCAGCAGGGACAGCAGCCCGGCCAGGGCCAGCAGGCCCGCCCACACCGCCAGAAAGCACCATCCCGCAGGCCCCGAGTGGCCGATGGACTCCCAGCCCGTGGTCGTTTCCAGCCAGCTCCAGAAGGGGTCCAGCAGCAGCGTGAGCACCGGCCCCGCAGGGACCACCCAGGCGAGATGGCCCAGCAGCCGCAGTACCGGGTTGCGTCTGGCCGGTGGCGTTGGCGGGCGTTCGATGGGGGGCTGCATGCCCTCCATTCTGGAGGATCTGCCGCCAGGGGGAGGGCTGTCAGCCGGCCGGGCCCTGCGGCGGTGCTGCCGTGTGCACCCGGTTGCCGCCGTTCTTCTTGGAGACATACATGGCCGCATCCGCGTGGCCGAGCAGCACGTCTTCCGCCTCGCCATGCTCGGGGTAGAGCGCCATGCCGATGCTCGGCTGCATGGGAACCGGCAGGCCGGCCAGGTCGAACGCGGGGCCGAAGGCCGCGTGGATCTTGGTGGCCACCGTGCAGGCATGTTCCCGTGCCTGGCATCCCTCCAGCAGCACCACGAACTCGTCGCCGCCGATGCGCGCCACCGTGTCCGATCCCCGCACGCACTGCAGCAGGCGCTGGGCCACGGCCTGCAGCAGCAGGTCGCCCATGGCATGGCCCAGGGTGTCGTTCACGTCCTTGAAGCGGTCCAGGTCGATGAACAGCAGGGCCAGCAGGCCCTGCTCGCGCCGGGCGCGGGCCAGCGCGGTCTTGAGCCGGTCGCGCAGCAACTGGCGGTTGGGCAACTGGGTGAGCTGGTCGTACTGCGCCATGTGGGCCAGCCGCTGGTGCATCTGCTTGCGCTCGATGGCGGCCGCCACCTGGGTGGAGACGAACTGCAGCAGCTCCTTGTCCCGGTCGGTGTAGGGCGCGTGCGCGGCATAGCCCTGCAACACCAGCGCACCGATGGGGCCATCGCGGGCCAGCAGCGGCACCCCCAGCCAGTACAGCGGTACGCGCCCGACCGCATGGTCCGGGGCACCGGCGCTGGGCGTGCGCAGCAGCGGCTGTGCCGTGCGGACGACCTGGGCGCACAGCGCATCGTCGGTGAGCGGCCGGGTGCCCGGGCAGGGATGGTGTTCATCGACGTGGTAGGGGTAGCTCAGCTGCTGCGTGTCGGCGTCGTACAGCACCACGGAGAAGTTCGCTGCCGCCAGCAGCTGGCCGATGATCTGGTGCACCTGCTCGAACAGCGCCCCGAGGTCCTTGGCGGTATGGGCCGCCTCCGAGATGGCGTAGATGGCCGCCTGCATGGACTCGGTGTTCTTGCGCTCGGTGATGTCATGGGCTACGGCCAGGCGCACCTGGCGTTCTTCGAGCCAGCGGGCGGTCCAGCGGATGTGTGCGATGCCGCCATCCTTGCGCACGTAGCGGTTCTCGAAATGCAGTTGCAGCTCACCCCGCATGATGGCCTGGGCCTGGCGTTCGGTGGTGCCGCGGTCCTCGGGGTGCACCAGGTCCAGCATGCGCAGGCCCACGGCTTCATCGGGCCGGTAACCGAAGATGCGTTCGAACGCCGGGCTCACGAACAGCACCCGGCTGTCGGGGTCCACGATGCAGATGGCGTCGAGCAGCAGATCGACGACTTTCTCTGAGGAGATGCTGTGCATGGAAGCGGGGCGGCCGTCAGGGGCAGGGCCGCAGGTGCTGCGTTGCGACCATTGTGCCGTGGATTGGGTGATGTGTGACCAAATGTTAGTTCCAAAGTGTTGCGGGCTGGTGAGAGAAGGAGGAGGCCAGTCCCTACGCCCCAAGGGGTTACCCGCGCTTGCATTGCATAATCGCGAATCACTCGCATTCCTTGATTTGCCGTACTGCATTCCATGGCCACCAGCACTGCTTCCCGCCTGCACCTCGTCTCGCGCATCGCCGCGGGCACGCTGGGCAGCTATGCATTCACCTGGGGCTTCATCGCGCTGGTCGTGGGCACGATGTTTGCGGCCGGCATGCCTTTCCATGACGCCGAGGCGCTGAGCTATATCCTGGGTTTTCTGGTGCTGCTGGTGGCCTTTCTGTGGGCCTTCTGCTCTGCCAGCCTGTGGCGCGTGTGGCTGGTGCTGGCTGGTGGCGGTGCCCTGATGGCGGGGGCGGCCTCGCTGGTCCAGCACGCTCTGCTCTGATCCCTTGTTGCCGCGCCGCCCCGGGGCAGGGGTGGCGCACCTGGAGACCTGTCGATGTTCCAAAATTTCCGGCTGACCATGGCCTGGCTGCACACTTGGTTCGGCCTGGTGCTGGGCTTTGTGCTCATGGTGGTGTTCTTCTTCGGCTCGCTCTCGGTCTTCGACCGGGAGATCGACCGCTGGGCCATTCCCGGCACGCGTTTCGAGCCGCAGCCCATGCCCTCGTTCGACAAGATCCTCTTGCCCGTGTTCCAGGACATGAAGCCCACGCCCGAGGCCATCGAGCAGGCGCGCAGCCGCGTCAACGGCCCCATGGCCGAGAGCTTTCCGGTCAAGCGCTGGGGTGCGTACACCACCCACCGCGACCCGGTGCTGGGCATCTTCTCGGGCCATGAGCTGCCCAATGCCAAGACCAAGGACGATGAGGTCTTCGGCATCCGCACCATCGACCCGCGCAGCGGCGCCGCGCTGCCCGACGACCACCTCAAGATCGGCAGCCGCTTCTTCTACCCGCTGCACTACAGCCTGCACCTGGAGTGGAAGAACCTGGGCTACTGGATCGTGGGCTTTGCTGCGCTCATCATGATGGTGGCGCTGGTCAGCGGCGTGGTCATGCACCGCAAGATCTTCCGCGAGCTGTTCACCTTCCGCCCCAAGAAGCACACCCAGCGCAGCGCGCTGGACCTGCACAACCTCACGGGCGTGGTGGCGCTGCCGTTCCACTTCATCTTCGCGCTCTCAGGGCTGGTGATCTTCGGCGGCATTTATTTCCCGGTCACGCACACCCAGCTCGACCCGCTGCACGAGCTGCATGAAAAGCACGAAGCCAAGGAAACCGGCCTGCCGCACGAGAAGGCCGGCGTGCCTGGCACGCTGGCGTCGGTAGACGCCATGGTGGCCGAGGCGCAGCGCCGCTGGGCCGCCAAGGGCATGGCCGGCGATGTGGGCTTTCTGGCCGTGCAGCACGTGGGCGATGCCAACGCCTACGTCAGCATCTACCGCGCCGGCACCGACCGCGTGACGCTCACGGGCGAGGGCATGCACTTCAAGGGATCGACGGGCGAACTGATCCGCGAAGACCCGCCCGTCACCGTGGTGGCCGGCATCAACAACTTCCTCACCGGGCTGCACCTGCAGCACTTTCGCCACTGGCTGCTGCGCTGGCTGTACGTGCTGGGCGGCCTCTCGGGCTGCGTGTGCATTGCCACGGGCTTCATCTTCTTTGTGGAAAAGCGCAAGCGCAACCACGCCAAACAGGGTGTGAGCGGTGCGCGCTGGGTGGATGCGTTTGCGGTCACCACCGTCACGGGCATGCTGGTCGCCACCTTCTCCATGCTCATCGGCAACCGCCTGCTGCCCACCGACCTGCCGGCGCGCGGCAGTGTGGAGCAGTACCTCTTCTGGGGCGCCTGGGTGCTGGCCTGTGCGCACGCCATCTGGCGCACCGCGCCCATGGCCGAGGGGCGTATGTCTCCGGCCTGGGCCGAGCAGTGCTGGGCCGCTGCCGTGCTGGCCGTGGCGGCCGTGCTGCTCAACTGGGTGACCACGGGCGACCACCTGCTGCGCACCCTGGGCAACGGCTACTGGCCCGTGGCCGGCGTGGACCTGTCTCTGCTGGCCGCCGCCGCGCTGGCCGTGGTCGCCGCCCGCAGGCTGCGGCGCCGCGAGGCAGGCGCCACGGCCCTGGCCGCGGGTGGCTCGTCGCCGGAGGTGGCCAATGCCTGATTCGCTGCTCTATGTCGTGGCCCTGCTGGCCAATGTGACCGGCCTGGCCTGGCTGGCGCTGTCGATGGACGTGCACTGGGAGCAGGTGCGCGGCCCGGCGCCTCTGACACGTGGCACGGTGGTGCTGCTGCGCTGGCTGGGCGCCGCCGTGGTGGTCGCCTCGCTGGCCGTGTGCCTGTCGGTGGACCATGGCTCCATGGCCTCGCTGGTGTGGTTCATGGTGCTGGCCGGTTCGGCCCTGACCATCGCCCTCACCCTGGCCTGGAAGCCGCGGCTGCTGGCGCCCCTGGTGGCCTGGGTGCCGGCGACCCCTTCTCCGCTGAAATGACAAACCCGCCCGCACCGGGACGGCGCGGGCGGGCTCTTCCTGGCAGGCCGGGCGATCAGTCCAGCTTGAGCTTCTGCTTGGCCACCACGCCCTTGTAGAGCTCGAACTCGGCCTTGGTCTGGGCCGTGAACTCCTGCGGGGTGTTGCCCACCACCAGCGAGCCGGTGTCTTCGATGCGCTTCTTCACAGCCGGGTCTTCCAGCGTCTTGCGCACGGCCTGCGAGATGCGCTCCACCACGGCGGGCGGCAGGTTCTTGGGGCCGTGGATGCCATAGAAGGCCATGCGGTTCACGGGCTCGAAGCCCACTTCCTTGAAGGTCGGCACATCGGGCAGCGAGGGCAGGCGCTGCGGCGCGGCCACGGCAATCGCGATCAGGCGCTTTTCCTTGATGAAGGGCAGGGCGGAGGGCAGGTTGTCGAAAATCATCGGCACCTGGCCGGCCACCGCGTCGTTCAGCGCCGGGCCCGCGCCCTTGTAGCCGATGTGTTCGAGCTCCAGGCCCGAGAGCGACTTGAACAGCTCCATTTGCAGGTGGCCGATGCCGCCCGTGCCGGAGGTGGCGAACGCGTACTTGCCCGGGCTGGCCTTCACCGCAGCCATGAAGCCCTTGAAGTCCTTGCCCACGAAGCTCGGGTGCACCGCCAGCACATTGGGCGTGGCGGCCATGTTGACGATGGAGGTGAAGTCTGTGAGCGGGTTGTACTTGACCGCCGGGTTGATGGCCGGGGCGGAGGCCACGCTGGACACCGTGGCCACGCCCAGGGTGTAGCCGTCGGCCGGCGAGCGCGCGATCTCGGTCGCGCCGACCACGCCGCCGGCACCGGCCTTGTTGTCCACCACCACAGGCTGGCCCAGGGCCGTGCCCAGGGACTGGCTGACCACGCGGGCCACGATGTCGGTGGTGCCGCCGGGGGCAAAGGGCACGATCAGGCGCACGGGCTTGTTGGGGTAGTCCTGGGCCTGGGCGGGCACAGCTGCGGCCAGCAGGCCGGCGGCAACGGCCACGGCGCTGCAGAGCTTGAGGGTAGGGGGTGTCGTCATGCTTGTCTCCGGGAGAGGTTGTGTCGAGAAAAGAGAAAACCGGGCCGCGTTGGCCGCAATGCCCGTGCTGCGGTTTTGCAGCTTGCGTGCCAGGCGGCGCAAAGAAGGCATGGACCGTCCGCCAGGCCGCGCCAGCCTTGGATGGGTGGCCTCGGGACGTCCTGCGAAACGGTCGCCCGGATACCGGAAAAGCGGCGGATTTCCACACACCAGCCGGCGTTTTGTGCGGATTTCCAGACAGCCCTGTCTGTCAAGCGGGCATAGCCGCGCTGCCGGCATGCCGCCGCCCGCGCACAATGGCGGCCCTGGCCGCCCCGCGTGGGGCCGCGCTGTTGAACCCTTCCCCCCGTTTGAAACCTACCCGTTCCCTCCTGAGCTCCGGCATCGCGCTCCTGGCCTGCGTGTTCGCTGGCGCGCTGACCTACCGCTGGTCGCTCGATGCGCAACTGGCCGCGCAGCAGCGCGCTGCCAGCCAGCGCCTGGCGTTTGCCGCCCAGAGCCTGGAGTCGCTGTTGCAGCGCAACGAGGCCCTGCCCGCACTGCTGGCGCTCAACAGCCGCACCAACCTGGCCTTGCAGCAGCCCACGCCGCAGAACCTGCAGGCCGCCAATGCCTATCTGGCCTCGGCCGTGGCGCTGGCCGGCGTGGACACAGCCTATGTGATGGACACCGAAGGCCTGACCCTGGCGGCCAGCAACTGGAACCTGCCGAGCAGCTTCGTCGGCCAGAACTACCGCTTTCGCCCCTATTTCGAGGCCGCCATGCAGGGGCAGATCGGCCGCTTCTTCGGTGTGGGCGTGACCACCGGCCGCGCCGGCTACTTCATGGCCTCGGCCCTGCCGCCCGAGGCGCCTGCGCCCGGCGTGGTGGCGGTCAAGATCTCGCTCGACGCCTTCGAGGCGGCGCTGGCCGAGGGCGGCGACACGGTGCTGCTGGCGGATGGGGAGGGCGTGGTCTTTGTGAGCACCGAGCCCGCCTGGCGCTACCGCACGCTGGCCCCCATCCCCGCGCCGGTGCGCACCCGCCTGCAGGGCGTGCAGCAGTATGGCAACTACCCGCTGACGCCCTTGCAAGGCCATGGCCCCCGGCCCGTCGATGGCGACACCCTGCGCCTGCAGCAGGCGGGCCAGCAGCGCGACTTCAGCGTGGCGGCGCGCACGGTCGGCCCGCTGGGCTGGCAGATGCTGCTGCTGGCCGACCAGCGCCCGGCCCGGCAGGAGGCGCTGGTCGCGGGCCTGGCCGGCGGCCTGTGCGCGGCCCTGGTGCTGGGCCTGGCCCTGCTGCGCCGGATCGACCGGCAGGGCCGCGCCGAGCGTGCCGCCAGCGCCGAGCGCCTGCGCGAGGCGCATGGCATGCTGGAGGCGCAGATCGCCCAGCGCACGCGCGAGATCACGGCCGCCAACACGGCCCTCGAAGAGCGCGTGCAGGCGCTGCAGCAGGCCGAGCAGATCGTGCGCGGCACGCGCGACACGGCCGTGCAGGCCGGCAAGCTCGCGGTGCTGGGCCAGATGGCGGCCGGCATGAGCCATGAGCTCAACCAGCCCCTGGCGGCCCTGCAGACCCTGTCGGACAATGCCATGGCCCTGCACCAGCGCCAGCGCGGGGAGGACGTGGCCGAGAACCTGCGCCTCATCAGCCAGTTGGCCGAGCGCATGGGCCGCATCGTGCGCCAGCTCAAGAGCTTTGCGCGCAAGGAGCCGCCGGCCCTGCTCCCCTGCAGCGTGCGCGAGGCCCTGGACCATGCCCTGCTGCTGCTGGCCCCGCGCTGCCAGGCGGTGGATGCGCAGATCGTCGTCGCTGCCTTTGACGAGCGCCTGTGCGTGCTGGCCGACGCCACGCGGCTCGAGCAGGTGCTGGTCAACCTGTTGCGCAATGGGCTCGATGCGGTGCAGCACCAGGCCGTGCGCGAGGTGCGCTTTGCCGCCGAGGTACAGCCCGGCGGCCAGGTGCTGCTGCGTGTGGCCGATACCGGCCGCGGCATGGACCCCGAGGTGCAGACCCATCTGTTCGAACCCTTCTACACCACCAAGGCCGGCGAGGGCCTGGGCCTGGGCCTGGCCATTTCGCGCATCATCGTGGAAGGCATGGGCGGCACGCTGGTGGCGGCCAACCTGCCCGGAGGCGGTGCCGAATTCACCGTGGGCCTGCCCGGTGCGCCAAGTCCCACAGCCACTTCAGCGAACCAGGACACAGCATGACACCCTCTCCAGGCGGCAACCCGACCGTCTACCTCGTCGAGGACGACGCCATGGTGCGCCGCGCCTATGGGCAGGCCCTGTCGCTGGCCGACATCGAGGTGCGCGCCTTCGCCCACGCGCAGGCCGCGCTCGATGCCTTCGGCCAGGACCGGCCCGCCGTGCTCGTCACCGACATCCAGATGCCCGGCATGGACGGCATGGAGCTGATGCGCACGCTGCGCGCGCGGGACGCCGAGCTGCCCGTGGTGCTGGTCACCGGCCATGGCGATGTGGCCCTGGCCGTGGACGCGATGCGCGATGGCGCCTACGACTTCATCGAAAAGCCGTTCTCCTCCGAACACCTGGTGGCCACCGTGCGGCGCGCGCTGGAGCGCCGGGCCCTGGCCGACGAGTTGCGGCAGCTGCGCGAGCGCAACCCCCGCGATGCGCTGGGCACGCTGGTCGGCCCGTCGCCCGGCATGGCCGAGGTGCGCCGCCTGGTGGCCGCCCTGGCGCCGCTTGGCGTGGATGTGCTGCTGCACGGCGAGACCGGTGCCGGCAAGGAGGTGGTGGCGCGCGCGCTGCATGCGGCCAGCGGGCGCAGCGGCCCCTTCGTGGCCATCAACTGCGGCGCGCTGCCCGAAAGCATCATCGAGAGCGAACTCTTTGGCCATGAGCCCGGTGCCTTCACGGGTGCCACGCGCCGGCGCATCGGCAAGATCGAGCATGCCAACCAGGGCACGCTGTTGCTCGACGAGATCGAGTCCATGCCCCTGTCCCTGCAGATGCGCCTGCTGCGCGTGCTGCAGGAGCGCGAGCTCGAGCGCCTGGGCAGCAACCAGAGCGTACCCATCACCTGCCGTGTGGTGGCTGCCTCCAAGGTGGACCTCAAGGTGCTGGCTGCAGAAGGGCGGTTCCGCTCCGACCTTTACTACCGCCTGCATGTGGCCCACATTGCCATACCGCCGCTGCGCGATCGCCCGCAGGACATTCCCGTGCTCATGGCCCACTTCATCGCCCAGGCCGCAGCCCGCCATGGCCGGCTGGCCCCTGCCTGGACCGACCGCGACCTGGCCGCCTGGCTGGCGCACGACTGGCCCGGCAACGTGCGCGAATTGCGCAACGCCGCAGAGCGGCTGTGCCTGGGCCTGCCCACGGAGCCGCTGGGCGAGGGCGATGCCTCGGCGCCATCGCTTGCGGCCCGCGTGGATGCCTTCGAGCGCAAGCTGCTGCGCGACACCCTGCGCCTGACCCAGGGCAACGTGGCGCGCGCGTCCGAGATGCTGCAGATGCCCCGCAAGACGGTCTACGACAAGCTGCAGCGCCACGGGCTGACGCCTGGGGACTTTGCGGTGCGCCCTGGAGCAGGGAGCCTCTCTATATAAGGACAGGGGATGCCCCCCAGGGCGACAGAACTCCTTGGGCGAAAATTCTTCGGGTTTTCCCTGCGAAGCCCTCCAAGTGGTGCTATAGTCGAGGGCTTCGCTGCACGGAGGTCCTTGTTAGGATGATCTGGGTGGATGAAGAAGGTTTGAAAAAACTTTCGAAGTTTTAGAAAAGTCGCTGATTTCTCGGTA